>Ga0224501_10000224_pt1 | contig 51509 bp, 54 predicted proteins | sample SF_Oct11_sed_USG_4_FD_169105 | JGI IMG/M metagenome (GOLD analysis project Ga0224501, IMG submission 169105) | Sediment microbial communities from San Francisco Bay, California, United States - SF_Oct11_sed_USGS_8_1 | ecosystem: Environmental > Aquatic > Marine > Sediment | place: USA... | reverse complement strand
TGTACTTAATGTCCATAGCTACTGGCCAGAACACTATGTCTGCTTTTGCAACAACGTCCAAGATTTTTTCATTAATGTCCAAAACAGCTATCTCGCAGCCGCCACAACTAGCAGCCCAATAAAACGCGATCTTTAGTTTTTCGTTTTCCATGATTTCACCAATCTACAAGCTGTTACTTTAAGAGCATAAAAACTGTCACACGCTAAATATATAGTTTATTTAACAAACATCGGGTTGATGAGAAAATGATTTTGGCTGTATTATTTTTCACACATTTATCTCTTCACAAAAGAATATAATCAGAAAGTTAACACCTAGCTCTTTGAACCATTCTAAGCGATATTTGATTGTCATAATGTTTTGTGAACTGTAGAAGCCGAGAATTGGCTTATCAACAACACAGAGGATCCGCTTTTATCTTTTCTCCGACACTATAAAGAAATAAGCGTGCTGAGGGAGGATCCATTTGATCAAATGTCTTCCCAACTTCATTTATGATTGAATATAATTGTTTGATCTATCGAGGCTGTTAAGGTATTAGTGGAAGGACTCATATGTTTTTCTTATGTTTTGAAATTATTTTGCGTTGTTAATTGTTGCAACTATTCTTGCTCGTTTCCTCGCTATCTTTGCATCAGCCATAAGTCGTTGAATCTTCTTTGTTGAATTTTGCAACGGCATCTACGGAAAAATTATTGAACGCTTTCTTAAAGTCAGACCACAGTTCGCCAACCGTTTTCCAATTTGCGCCCACTAGGAAAACAACTCTAGTCATGTTTTCAAAATAAGCGTCATCATTAGGGAGTCGTCTATTTCGATACATCCATTTAGGAGGACTCCAACTTCCTTCGTTTACTGTATTAACTTCCAACACACGCCCGACAGCTTTCTTACGATCAATGAGGCAAATGATTGGCAGTGAAAATAAATGCTGTAACACAATCCTTTTAGATTAAGAATTGGATGCAATCCGCTATGAGATGAGAGATTATGGCTCCTAAAACGGCGAGTAAAGCATATTTTATCCCTATTTTGTAGGGGTTTTCACGGCTTATTTTGCCTATGTAGCTTCCTAGAAAAAATGCCATTATTGTTCCGATTATGAATGTTAGGATTGATGCATTGTTCATAGATAGGAATATGAATGGAGATAGTAGAAGTATCGTGGCGGCGATTGTTGAGATAAATGCGAAAAGGCTGTTTGTGAATACTTCTCTTTTCGAGTGTATTCTTGTGTTTGCTCCGTGGTCTGTTGTTTCACGAATTTGTAAAGCCCTTTCCGCCGATTGAGACATGAAGAATCCTATAGAATTTCCAAATGCGTTGGAAAAGCCTCCGATAATTCCCGTAATTATCACCAAATGCGTTTGAGAAGTAGCCTCAGCAACCCCTATTATCAAACCTAGGCACATGATTAAACCGTCTGCCAGTCCGAAGGCAATTCCTTCTAAACGATAACTTTCCTCTGGTAAATTTCTAGTCATTCTGCAACACTTTGTTTTCAGATGCTCTTAATGATAGAACAATATATGCGTTGTGTTGGCAAAATTCGTAGAATTTCGTGTGCACGCACTGAATGACAAAACAAGAAATGATTGAAAACTGGTGATTGAATAGAAGACACATTAAAAACAGCGTTCATTTCGAAACAAAAGGATACCCAAAAGGCTTGTTCCCCTACTGGGTTTCTTTTCACATTTTTCCTATTTGGAGCTTATTGACCAGCGTTTCGAACATATCTTAGTCTTTTTTTCGAGAGTATTGTTTATGGCTATTAAGGCAATGCCTGCACCGTTATCCGCTATTCTGTTGATGTCCCAAAGTATAGACCTCAAATGCGGCAGTTCAGGAATCTCTCGAATCAACTTGTCTCTTTCAAGCTCAATAAACGTCAGTATTTCTAAAAGGCTGTTTGCAATCTTGATGTCGCCTATAAAGAAAGCGTCTACAGATTTCAAGACCAAATCGTGGGCTAAGTCATTTAAGTTGCTTAGTCTTTCAATCACCCATTTGGGTAATCGATCTTTGTATTTTTGTAGTAGTTCAATGACCCTGCGTGCTATTTCTTCGGCATAATCGGCGATTAACTCAAGATATTTCAGCATCAGTCCAAAGTATAGGATGTGTAAAGGGTCTATTAATCCTATTTCTTCAGCTACTTCTCTTCTTCTTTGTGCAGAAATCAACAATCGCATCGCAAGCAAGTGCATCATATCCGCTTCATCCTCTCGACTTATGGCATCTCTTGCCAATGATTCATCAGAGTCTACAAGTGCCTGTATTGCTTCCTTCACGATAGTCAATGAAATTATCGAAAGTCTTCGCAACAGCATATCCACATGGAATTTTCTTGGATCAACAGAACATTGAAGCGTAATGCGATCTGGAGTTTCTTCTACGATTCCTAGTCCGATTAGCTTGTGCATTATCCCCCTGATCTCTTGAATGTGTTCAGATCGCATCCTTTCTGAAGATATTATTGAGAAAACTTCGCGGCCGAGAATGTAGCTGCCAACGATTACTCGTTCCAACATTTTTGGGTCATCACATAAATCAGCGTTGCAGATGTACTCTTCGACTTCCTCTCTTGATTTAACAAGTTCGCTTGGAAATAATTTAAGAGAGCCGTCCTTTTCTGGCATTAAGAATACGTTATCTCCACGTTTTAGGCTGTTTTTCTTCACCCAGCTACTGGGTAGCGAGACTGATAGTGTTGAGTAGCCGACCTTTTGTAGTTTTCTAGCGTCCATGTGATTCATCCTCGGTATTTATAGTAAATACTATGATCTACAATATAAACATTACGTATTTATTACCGAGAGCTTATACATATGATCAAAAGCGAAGGAGGAAAGTAAATATGGCAAAATGGAAAGCGGTAAGAGTTAAGCAAGAGCTAGTTGAAGAAGTCGAGAAAGAAGTTAAGAAAAGCGACTACAAAGGACTCTCCCAATTCGTTTCAGACGCAATTCAACATCGACTACAAAGTCTAGCCAAACAAAGAGTATCAGAGTATCTAGAACGAGACAGAATTATTAGACCCCTTCAATCTCAGCCACAATTACTCTACACGCAAAAACACATCTGGGCACAGATGGCTCCCCAAGGAAACGTCGAACTCGGAATAACTGATTACTTTCAGGCACAGCTAAAAGAAATAGTTAACATCCGAACCGACATAGTTGGAGAGAAAGTTTCCAAAAATGAACCCTTCGGCGTGGCAGAATCTTGGTGGTTCACATTTGACTTGTACTCCCCATTAAACGGAAAGATAATCTCAATTAACAAAAAAGTCATTGAAAACCCATTCATGCTAAACGCAAACCCATCTCTATGGATAGTAAAGATTCAACCCGAAGACGCAGAAGTCAGTTCATGGATGAACGGACTCCTAAGTTTACAAAAATACCAAAAACTAGTCGCCAGACCCCGCGCACAACTTGAAGGCCAACTCCAATAAGTGAAACGTCCTTCTAAAAAAAGGCTAGGAGAAAAACATATGACAAGATGGAAAACCATACGCGTCAAACAAGAACTCTTGACAGCAGTTGAGGGGATGCTTAAAACAAGTCGATATCGAAGTCTCTCTGAATTTGTTTCTGAAGCCATCCAGCTACGCCTCAATGAACTAAAACAAAACCACGAAAAGACCGCCGAGAAACATGTTGACTACCCCATCATCCACGAACGCCTGCTTTGCAGCCCCAATCACATGTGGACAATGGTGACACCGGAAGGAAACATACGAGTAGGTTTATCTGACTACGCCCAAACACGCCTAAAAGGAATAACTAACATACACACTGAGCCAGTCGGATACGAAGCAAGCAGAGAAAAACCCTTCGGGGTCGTTGAAACATGGATGTTTAGGCTCGAACTCTATCCCCCTGTTAGTGGCAAAATCATCAAAATCAACGATGCCCTAAAGGATAAGCCTTCTACAATCAATGAGGATCCATATGGAGCAGGATGGATAGCAGAAATCAAAACTTACAACTTAATCACATTGGAAGAAGAGTTAAGAGATTTAATGGGACCACATCAATACAAAACGTGGGTGATCAAACTACGCCACTTCGCACGCGCAAAACCAAGGGCATCAAATCAACATACACACGTAAAAATGTAGGTGTACAAAACGATGGTGGCCTCTAGTTGCGATTTTAAAGACAAACGGAGGCTACCGCCATGTCGTGCCGCATGCCCGGCTGATGTAAACGTTCAAGGATATGTTGCCTTAATTCAACAAGGCAAGTTCAACGAATCGGTAGAACTTATAAGAAAGAGTATGCCCTTTCCAGCAATTTGCGGCAGAGTCTGTTTCAGTCCTTGTCAAGATGCATGTACAAGAAAAAACGTCGACAAACCTGTAGGCATTCGTTACTTGAAAAGGCTTGCCGCGGACATTGAACGTGAGCAAGGGCGAATTAAACCAGAACCCATACCCAAAACGCACAGCGAAAAAGTGGCGATAATTGGCGCAGGACCAGCAGGGATGAGTGCTGCATACGAACTCGCAAAACTTGGGTATCCAGTCATGGTTTTTGAGCGCATGCCTGAAGCTGGTGGCATGATGAGATACGGCATACCAGACCATCGTCTACAAAAATACGTTGTGGCAAATGAAATAGCCTACATCCGAGACTTGGGTATGGAGATCAAGACAGGTGTAGAATTCGGCAAGGACCTAAAGCTTGACACTCTACGAAAAGAAGGGTACAAAGCCATATTCATAGCAATCGGAGCGCAACTAAGCAGGAAGCTAAACATACCGGGTGAGGATTTTGAGGGTGTTTTTTATGCGGTTGAGTTTCTAAGAGATGTGTCTCTAAGAAGAACTGTTGATGTAGGCGAAAGAGTTGCAGTCGTTGGAGGCGGCAACAGCGCCGTTGATGCTGCTCGTACGTCTCTAAGGCTTGGAGCAAAAGAGGTTTCGATTCTCTACCGTCGCTCGCGGAACGAAATGCCTGCGCTTCCTGACGAAATAGAGGCCGCTGAAGCAGAAGGAGTTAAACTCTATTTTCTAGTTGCACCCAAACAAATTATTGGGGAAGAAGGCAAAGTCAAATCTGTAGAATGTTTAAGGATGCAACTGGGAGAGCCCGACGCAAGCGGCAGAAGAACCCCCGTGTCCATCCAAGGGACTGAGCACACATATGAAGTGGATACAGTAATTACGGCAATCGGCCAACTGGCAGAGACTTCATGTTTGTCTCCTATTCTTTTGGGGGAGCGTGCGCGCACAATATTGGTTGATTCGTTAACGCTGGAAACTAGCATCCCAGACGTTTTTGCGGGCGGTGACATAACCACTGGTCCTGCAAGCATCATCGAGGCTATAAGCGCTGGTAAACGAGTAGCAATGTCGATTGACCGCTATTTGAATGGTCGAGATTTGAGGATTGGAAGAGAAGAGGAAATTGAAGAGGCGACGTGGGTCAAAGACTTTGATAAAATAATGAAAAAGCCTGAAAGATACGAGGCTCCACACGTAGACGTAGGAAGACATAAAGTAAGCTTTGAGGAAGCCAGTGAGCTTTTAGCTAAAGTTAAAGAAACCGCCATGTTCGAAGCCCAGAGATGCCTAGAATGTGGGCCGTGCGCTGAATGTCTGAGCAGTGAGGATCTGTGTGAAGCTGACAAAGCGGTGGTTGACGAAAGTTTATGTACTGGCTGTAATGTCTGCGCAGTAGTTTGTCCATTCGAAGCTATAAAAAAGAATGAGATGGGTATTGCGCAAGTCGATGAAGAGTTGTGCAAAGGCTGCGGCACGTGTAGCGCAAGTTGCCCTGAACAAGCAATTGCTATGCAACGATTTACGAATGCCCAGATTGTCACTGATGTTGTAGCCGCGTTGGGAGGAGAATCTGCGTGACATTTAGACCTAAAATCGTTGGTTTTGTATGTAACTGGAGTTTGCCTCCAGAGGTGAACATTACAAGGACCAGCCGAATACAGGGTTACCCCAAAATACACGTCGTACGAGTAATGTGTGTTGGAAGAATCGACCCAGTTATCATACTGGAAGCGTTTGCCAAAGGTGCAGACGGCGTTTTAGTAATTGGTTGTCACCCGCCCGATTGCCATTACATTGAAGGGAACCTACAAGCTGAACAGAAAGTCAACATGGTGAGGCAACTCGTTTCGCTAACTGGTCTTGAATCAGAGCGGCTACGGTTAGAATGGTCCAACGCAGCCGAAGTTGGAAACTTCGCAGCAGTCGTTGACGATTTTAGAAATCAGATGATAATGCTTGGACGATCTTCTTTAGCGCGAGAAAACTTGGATGGAAAGGTTCTGTTGAATGTTTTGGCAGCTAAGAATGCTGCGGCAGATTTTCGTTTGAGAGTTCTGGTGGGAAGGGAAAAGGAGTTGACTGAAGATGTGAATGTTTATGGAGAGAAAATCTCGCAGGATGACTTTGATGATTTACTCGGTGAAGTCGTTAGAGAGGAGTTCATTCGACACAAAATACACCTTCTAACTAAACAAAAGCCGCTGTCAGTTAAAGGACTTGCAGCAATCATTGATATGAAACCTGCCCTAGTTCTCCGCCATATTGTAGACATGCGCAGGAAGGGAATGATAGCCTTAGACAGCGTAGAAGAAACAACTCCGATTTACAAAGCGTTGGAGGTTCAATAAAATGGTTGAGGAAAAAATTGGAGCTGTTCTCGTAGTTGGAGGAGGTGTCGGCGGAATCCAATCAGCTCTAGACCTTGCAGACTCGGGTTTCAAGGTTTATCTAATTGACAAGTCGCCAAGCATAGGCGGCGTGATGGCGCGGCTTGACAAGACGTTTCCGACGAATGACTGTGCAATGTGCATTTTGGCGCCTAAACTTGTGGCAACTGGAAGACATCCGAACGTGACTTTGATAACAAATGGCGAAGTCATAGGCTTAAATGGTGAAGCTGGGAACTTCGAAGTAAAAGTTCGAAAAAGAAGCCGTTACATAAACGAAGAGAAATGCAATGGATGCGGATTGTGCGCACAAAAATGTCCAGTGGAAGCCGTAGACGTATTCAACGAAGGGCTAAGTAATAGAAGCGCAATTTACGTGGATTATCCACAGGCAGTTCCGTTAAAATTCGTAATAGACCGTGAAAAATGCGTAGGATGTGGAACATGCCAAGAAATCTGCAAGGCAAAAGCAGTTGAATACGACCAACAGGACAGCGAAGCGGCCCTAAAAGTAGGCTCAATTATTCTTGCACCAGGCTTCGAACCGTTCGATGCAAGAAAGAAAAGCGAATACGGCTATGGGCGATTTCCTAACGTTGTTACAAGCACGGAATTTGAACGTATTTTGAGCGCTTCAGGGCCATACGGGGGACTTGTTTTAAGGCCTTCAGATGGCGAAATCCCCCAAAAAATAGCTTTTGTTCAATGTGTAGGTTCACGTGATGTGAAGCTTGGAAACAACTACTGTTCTGCCGCCTGTTGTATGTATGGCATTAAGGAAGCGATAATAGCTAAAGAGCATGTACCCATCAAACTGAATTGCACAATTTTTTACATGGATATACGAGCCTACGGAAAGGGATTCGACGCTTATTATGACCGTGCTAAAGGAGAACATGGCATAAGGTTCGTAAGGTCAAGAGCCGCAAGCGTTACAGAAGATCCGTCCACGCACAATCTCTATCTATACTACGTGGAAAACGGGGAGCCCAAAACCGAAGAATTCGACATGGTAGTCCTGTCCATTGGAATGCACCCTCTTAAACAAGCTGAAAAACTAGCTGAAACATTAGAAATAAAACTTAACAGATACAAATTCTGCGAAACAAATGTTTTCTCACCCGTGGAAACTTCGAAACCCGGCATATTTGTCTGCGGAGCCTTCTCTGCCCCCAAGGACATTCCAGAAAGCGTTGCACAAGCAAGCGGAGCGGCAGCCAAAGCAATGAGCCTAATTGCGGCTGGAAGGGGAAAAGAAATAGTTGAAAAGGAATACCCGCTGGAAAGAGACGTAACTCAGGAAGAAGCGCGCATAGGCGTTTTTGTTTGTCATTGTGGAATAAACATTGGGGGAATAGTGAACGTGCCAGAGGTTGTGAAGTACGCTAACAAGTTGCCAAATGTGGTTTATGCAGAGGCGAACCTCTATACTTGTTCGCAGGATACACAGGAGAACATAAGGGAGAAAATTAAAGAATTTAGTCTGAACCGCGTCGTTGTAGCTTCATGCACACCGCGAACCCATGAGCCATTGTTTAAAGAAACTGCGCGGGAGGCTGGCTTAAACCCGTACTTGTTTGAGATGGCAAATATACGCGACCAGTGTAGCTGGGTGCATATGCACGAACCGGAAAAGGCAACGGAAAAAGCCAAAGAACTAGTTCACTCTATTGTTGCAAAAGCGCGACTACTGAAACCTTTGAAAAAGCCGATAATAAACGTGACACCCATTGGCTTGGTTATCGGCGGCGGAGTCTCTGGCATGACTGCAGCCCTAGAACTTGCTAGGCAAGGTTTTGAAGTTCATCTTGTGGAACGTGAAAAGGAATTGGGAGGGCATTTACGTGAAATTTATTATCTGCTTGAAGGTGAAGACCCCGAAGAGCACCTAAACAAACTAGTGAAGGAAGTTATGGAAAACGATAAAATTACTGTTTATCTGGGTGCAGAAGTTACCAATGTTAGCGGATTCGTCGGCAATTTCAAGTCGAAAATAATCCACAACGGCTTAGAAAAAGAAATAGAAAACGGGATAGTGATAGTTGCCACAGGCGCAGTTGATTACAAGCCCACAGAATACCTATTCGGCGAAGCTCTAGGTGTCACGACGCAACACGAGCTGGAGGAGAAAATCGCAAGAGGCGAGTTCAAAGCCAAAAACGTTGTCATGATTCAATGTGTAGGCGCTAGAACTGAAGAAAGACCCAACTGTTCGAGAATATGCTGCGGACAAGCGATTAAGAACGCCTTAAAAATCAAGGAAATAAGCCCTGAAACAGACGTTTATGTATTATACAAGGATGTGAGAAGCTACGGCTTCAAAGAAGACTATTACCGAGAAGCTGCAACGCAAGGTGTGTTATTCGTAAACTATGATGATGATAGAAAACCCAGAGTAACGAACGAGGATGGGAAACTCAAAGTACTGTTCTGGGAGCCCGTAATAAAAGGGGAAATTGAAATCGAACCAGACATTGTTGTCTTAAGTGCAGCCATGATTCCAAACCCAGACAACAAACGTCTATCAGAGATGCTTAAAGTGCCATTAACAAATGATGGCTTCTTTCTAGAGGCCCACGTGAAACTTAGACCTGTAGACTTTCAAACTGATGGAGTTTTCCTGTGCGGGATGGCGCACTCCCCAAAGTTTATTGACGAAAGCATCTCGCAAGCATGTGCAGCAGCAGCCAGAGCTGCAACAATCCTTTCTAAGAAGACACTTGAGATGGAGGGGATAGTGGCAAATGTGGATGAAGATTTGTGCAGCGGCTGTAGAATTTGCGAGCATCTCTGTCCCTACAACTCTATAGAAACGAAAGAAGAAGACGAGAAAATAACCGCACACGTGATTGAAGCCTTGTGTAAAGGTTGTGGAGTATGCGGAACAGCATGCCCAACTAAAGCCATAACATTAGGACATTTTACCAACGAAGAAATTATGTCTCAAGTTAAAGCCGCTTTGATGGAGGAAATAAAAGCATGAGCAAGAAAGAAACTTTCGAACCAAAAATAATCGGGTTCCTCTGCAACTGGTGCGCATACGCAGGAGCAGACCTTGCAGGCGTCAGCAGAATCCAATACCCACCAAATATACGGATAATTCGCGTCATGTGCAGTGGCAGAGTTGACCCTGCTTTCATTCTAGAGGCTCTTAAAGATGGCGCAGACGGTGTTTTAGTGGCTGGTTGCCATCTGCCCTCCGACTGCCACTACGTCAGCGGGAACTTCAAAGCTCAACGTAGGGTAGCTTTGCTTAAACGACTTTTAAAGCAGATGGGAATCGAACCAGAAAGACTTCGTTTAGAGTGGATTTCGGCGTCTGAAGGCGAAAAATTTGCAACAGTTGTAAAAGAAATGGTGGAAGACATTAAGAAGCTTGGTCCTAACCCAGTAAAAGCTGGAGGTAAGAGTTGATGTCCCAAACTGCTCAAGTTATTACGGCTGGGCAACTCGATCCAAATTTCAAGAACGAAGTTTCTAAGATTCACGGCGCAGAAAAAATTATGCTATGCTTCCAATGTGGCACCTGCACTTCAGACTGTCCAGTTTCACGTTTCAGCGACTTTTATAGACCCAGAAAAATCGCACGTATGGTACAATTTGGCTTAAAAGACAGAATTCTCTCAGACAAGGATCTCTGGCTCTGCACAACATGCTATACATGTATCGATCGCTGTCCCCAAGACGTTGATGTTGCTAATGTTGTGCGTGTCCTCCGAAATCTATCCGTGAAGTACACAAATTCAACACCGCTTGTCTACAAGGCATTAGCGGACAACCTGATGAAGACTGGTTTTGTGTACATAATCCCCGAGTCACGCCACAAGAGAAGAGCTCAAATGGGCTTACCCCTACTGCCTAAAACCAAACCTGAAGAAATAACAAAACTCTTCGAGAAGACTGGCTTCACAAAACTTCTTGAAAGTGTAGAAACATTTGAGAAGGTGGAGTAGAATGGCTGAAGAAAAACCGCGATTTTTACTGTTCTTGGGATGCGTTATACCCTATAGGCTTTCAAGCTACGAAATCTCAGCAAGAAAAGTTCTAACAGAACTTGGAGTGGAAATCTTTGAAATGCCCGAATACAACTGCTGCGGCTTCCCAATGAACCCCGTAAATCACGACGTAATGCTAACCTTAGCTGCAAGAAACCTCTGCGTTGCAGAAAAAGAAAACATGGACATCTTAACCCTATGCAACGGCTGTTTCGGCACATTATACAAGGTGAACAAGACGCTTAAGGAAGACAGAGAAGAAAGAGAAAGAATCAACAAGTACCTTTCCGAGTTTGGAATGGAATTCAAAGGAACAATAGAGGTTAAACATCTTGTTTATGCCTTAGCCGAAGATGTAGGCTTTGAAAAGATAAAGAACGCTGTCAAAAAACCGCTGACTGCCCTCCATGTTGCTCAACATACCGGATGCCACATCGGCCGTCCTAAAAAGCTTATAGAAAAAGACGATCCTGAAAATCCAAGACTTCTCAAAGAATTGATTGAATTAACCGGCGCAAAATGTCTAGACTATATAAGTGAGGCTGAATGCTGCGGAAATCCAATAATAGGCGTTAATGAGTCAATTCCTTTCCGCATGGCGAAAGAAAAACTTGATCACATCACAAATGTAGGGGCCCAAGTACTAGTTACAGTTTGTCCATTCTGTCACATGATGTTTGACATGAATCAGCCTAGAATTGAGAGAACCTTTAACGAAAAATTCAGCCTACCTGTACTGCATTATCCGCAGTTATTGGGTCTTGCAATGGGCTTTACACCTGAAGAGCTTGCTTTAAATGAACTCAGAGTAAAACCCTCTGAACTTTTAATCCAGATTCAAAGTAGAAGTAGTTAGAAAAATGGTTAAAGAAAAGATGAATGTTTTGTTTTTGCCCGTGGCTATGGACATTAAATACAGGGACGTTGAAGCTGAAGATTTATTTATTTGTAATAAGACTGATAAACCTCTAACTCACGCGCGCGGAGAAGAACACCAAGAATTACAAGATGAGGGAATACTGAAGTGTCCGAGTTTGAACCTACAATAATCGGTTTCCTATGCAATTGGTGTGCCTATGCGGGAGCTGATTTAGCTGGAACAAGCAGGATTCAGTATCCGCCGAACATACGGATAATAAGAGTTATGTGCAGTGGCAGAGTTGACCCTGCTTTCATTCTAGAAGCTTTTAAAGATGGCGCAGATGGTGTTCTAGTGGCTGGTTGCCACCTTCCCTCCGACTGCCACTATCTTTCAGGCAACTTTAAAGCTCAAAAAAGATTTATCCTCTTGGAAAATATGCTTTCTCAACTCGGCGTCGAACCCGAGCGCCTAAGACTAGAGTGGATTTCAGCCTCAGAAGGCGATAAGTTCGCTGCTGTGGTGAAAGACATGGTAACAAAACTTAAAAAACTTGGTCCCAGCCCCCTTAAAAATGGAGGAAATGCAATTGGATAAACTGAAGTTTGCGTTTTATTGGGCTGCTAGTTGTGGCGGCTGCGAGATAGCTGTTTTGGACATTAATGAAAAAATCTTGGACGTTGTTGCAAAAGCAGACATAGTGTTCTGGCCAGTAGCTATGGACATTAAGTACAAAGACGTTGAAGCCATGCCAGACAAAAGCATAGACGTCTGCCTATTCAACGGCGCCATACGCAACTCAGAAAACGAACACATGGCGAAGCTACTTAGGCAAAAAACTAAGGTCCTTGTTGCTTTTGGCTCATGTGCCCACGAAGGATGTATTCCCGGACTGGCTAACTTGCATGACCGTAAAGAGATATTTGAAAGAGTCTACTGCGAAACTCCATCGACAAAAAATCCAGATAAGGTAGTGCCAGCTAGCCCTGTTAAAGTTAAAGAAGGCGAGTTGGATAAACCTGAATTCTACGACACTGTAAAAACGCTTGATCAAACCGTAGACGTTGATTATTATCTTCCAGGATGCCCCCCACCAGTGGACCTAATAGTTAACGCTCTTGATGCCATTACAAAGGGTGAATTGCCACCAAAGGGCGCGGTGTTGGCACCATCAAAATCTGTCTGTGACGAATGCCCTCGAAAGAAGGAACAGAAGAAAATTTCAAAAATCTACCGTGTGTATGAAAAGGCGCCAGATCCAGAAAAGTGTCTTCTTGAACAAGGAATACTCTGCATGGGTCCGGCCACACGGGCAGGCTGCGGTGCGCAGTGTTTGAACGTTGATTATCCTTGCACTGGATGCGGTGGGCCCTGTCCTAATGTGCCGGAGCAAGGAGCAGCCATGTTAAGCGCTTTAGCATCGATTCTCGGGGTTGAAGAGGAGAAAGAAGGAGGTTATGATCCTGAGAAATTGATAAATCAGATTAAGGATCCGGTTGGCACTTTTTACAAGTATTCATTGCCGCATTCGATTATTAACAGGAAGGTGATGAAGAAGTGAAGCAAATATCCATCGACCCAATAACGAGGCTGGAAGGCCACGGTAAGATCGACATATTCCTAGATGATGCAGGGAACGTTGTGAACGCTTATATGATAATACCTGAGTTGAGGGGCTTTGAGAAGTTCTGCGAGGGAAGAAAAGTCGAAGACTTGCCGATAATAACCACGAGGATCTGCGGAGTCTGTCCAGTTGCGCACCACATGGCGAGTGCAAAGGCGTGTGACGCAGCGTTGAATGTCGATCCTCCGTTGACTGCTAAAAAGCTTAGAGAGCTCATGTACTGCGGCTACATCATCTATGATCACATACTTCACTTCTACTTCCTAGGCGGGCCAGACTTCGTGGTGGGGCCTGATGCCCCTGCAGCGAAAAGAAACATTCTTGGAGTAATCGAGAAGGTTGGCTTAGATATTGCCAAAGAAGTGATTAAACACCGGGCCTATGGACAGAGGATTACTGCTATTTTGGGTGGTAAAGCTACGCATCCTGCCTGTGGGATTCCGGGTGGTATTTCGAAGGCGTTAAGTGAAGAGGATAGGCAAGAGATTGAGAAGATGGTGAAGTCTTGTGTGGAGTTTGCAAATTTTAGTCTCAACTTGTTCAACGATGTAGTCTTGAAGAATAAAGATTATGTAGACTTGATTAAAAGCGACATTTACGCTATGAGAACCTATTACATGGGACTTGTTGACAACAACAATAAGGTTAACTTTTACGACGGGAAAGTTCGCGTCGTAGACCCTGCAGGGAAAGAGTTTGTGAAGTTTGCGCCAAGCGAATACTTGGACATAATCGAAGAACACGTAGAACCATGGACTTACGTTAAGTTTCCATACCTGAAAAAGGTTGGTTGGAAAGGGTTTGTAGACGGTGCTGAAAGTGGTGTTTATCGTGTAGGTCCACTTGGGCGGTTGAATGCTTCAGAGGGTATGTCGACGCCTTTGGCGCAGCAGGAGTTTGAGAGAATGTATGAGACTTTAGGTGGAAAACCTGTGCACTCTACTTTGGCTTTTCATTGGGCGAGGCTGATAGAACTAATGTACGCAGCTGAACGGGCTTTGGAATTGGTCACAGGCAAGGACATAACAAATAAGGATGTTAGAAACCCGGTAGGTGCTCCTGGTGAGGGTGTGGGAATTGTGGAAGCAGCAAGAGGCACCTTAATCCATCACTATATTCTTGATGAGGATGCTTTGGTGAAGAAGGTTAACTTGATAGTGGCTACGACTAATAATTCTGCAGCTATTGATATGTCTATTCGCGACGCTGCGAAGGGCTTGATAAAGAATGGTGTGGTCAATGAGGGATTATTGAACAAAGTGGAGATGGCGTTTAGAGCTTATGATCCTTGTATGGGTTGTGCTACACATTTTGCTGTGGGTCAGATGCCTCTTAAAGTCCACATCTACGATAGCGAACGCAATCTTGTTAAGACATTCACGCGCTAGCGATTTTTTCTCTGCGCGCACATGCAGTTATTGTTAAATCGTAAGATTTAAGTTACTCTTATTGTAAAGTATGTTATGAGGAAGTTTGCTCATGGGAAGATCAAGGACAATTCCACTAGCCCGTGGTTTAATAGCTGGAGAAACGACCCCCATTTACGGTCAACTAGAAGTATCCATTACGAACAACAGTGACATCAAAATTGTGATTAGACGAAAGCCCTATACTGGTCGTTCGGATGTGAAGTTTTCTATATCATCCACAAGTCTGCAAAGGCTCATAGACATTCTACAGGAATCTAAAGAAAAGCTTGATGACATTTGGCTTTCAAGAGTTGCTACTAGGGAACTCAGGGCAAAAAAGAAAATTAGTGTCCATTGAAGATAAAAAAAAGTTGTGAAGTTGAGAGCTTGCGATTCGCGAGTCGCAGTCATGTTATTGAATATGCACTGGACAAGCTTCGTAAAGAATCAAAGAAATAGTCAAGCATCTAGTTTCTCTTTTTGCGTGCGCACGCATTGGTTTAAAAATAGGATGTTTGTCCGGGTTTGTATTCCTGGTGTTTGGGGCCGCAGCTTGGTGTTCGCGCGTTATACTGCTGAGGTTGACTGTTATGTTGGTGTTGTTTCCTAGAATCTTCGCAGGACTGCTTTGCCGACAAATTCTATGAGTTCGATCTTTTTTGGACATATGTCGATTTTCGAAATAAGTCCTTTATTAAGATTTACGACACATTATGTTTTAGGCTGGACTTATGAAAAAACCAAAAGAAAAACAAACCGTCGACCTGCTTGATCTTCCACAAAAGGAAAGAGTCCGCCTTTGCAAAGAAATCCATGATATTCTTCAGCAAAGAGTCATAGAAGAAAAAGACTCGCAACAAAAAACCGAAACGGAAACACAGGAGCATTATCGAAACAAGAGATTTCTCGCGAAAACTACAGAATCTTACCTTACAAAGATAAAAAACCGCCAAATCTGTAACCGCCTAGTCTAACCACAAACTAATAACGTTTCCCAACAGACTTCTCTCTTCAAAGATTTATAAAAACGTTCTAACGTCTTCAACACTTTTCTATCAATATAATAGGGCAAAGGCAACTATAAGCGGAGCAAAGATCGATGCAACCAGCGACATAACTGTAATCATTGTATTCAATGATGGACCTGCAGTGTCTTTGAATGGGTCGCCAACAGTGTCACCTACAACCGCTGCTTTGTGAGTGTCTGAACCTTTGCCTCCAAGTTCTCCTGCTTCGATATACTTCTTAGCATTGTCCCATAAGCCGCCAGAGTTTGCCATAAACAAAGCAAAGATTAAGCCGGAAAAAATGCTGCCACCAAGATAACCTCCAAGCGCTTGGATACCTCCGAATTCATATGGAGGTCCTATCGAATTCGCAATGATTTGCCCAACAAAACCAATCGCCAACGTAGCACCAATGGTTATTAGGCTGGGGGGCAACAGTTCCTTCAAGGCTCCCTTAGCTGCGATGTCCACACACTTTGCGTAATCTGGTTTTACTCCTTCTTTTCCCTCTTTCAAACCTGGAATTTCCCTAAACTGCCTTCGAATCTCCTCTATCATTCGGAAAGCATTCTTTCCAACGCCCAGCATTACCATAGCCGAAAATAGAGCAGGCATGGCAATACCAATAAGGGCCCCTGTAAAGACAAATGGGTTCATAAGGTCAAAAATGATTTTACCAGCTTCTCTCTGAACGATTTCTTGATAGGCGGCAAGCAACGCTATAACCGTAAGTCCAGCTGCACCTATTGCAAATCCTTTTGTTATAGCTTTTGCGGTGTTGCCTGCTGCGTCAAGACGATCTGCAACATCGATAACTTCTTCCTCCATTCCCGCTTGTTCCGCGATTCCTTTAGAGTTGTCTACTATTGGACCGTATGCGTCGCCGGCTACGATCATGCCTACTATTGACAGCATTCCAACAGCGCTCATTCCGACTCCGTAGACGCCGAACCCAGCGCCCACGCCGAGCTCGCATATGAAGTATGCCCCTGCAGACGCGATACCTATGCCGAGGAGGGGTGGAAACATGCTAATTAGACCGTAAGAAAAACCTGTGATGATGTTAATCGCGGCACCTGTTTGGGAAGACTCGGCAGTTTTTTTCGCGGGCAGTCGATCTATAGAAGTGAAGTAGTCAGTGGTTATGCCGATTATGATACCCGCAATCACTCCCACCGAAAGAGCGCCCCAAATTTCAATGGGATACTCTAGATAGTAGGTCATTAGAAACGTAAGAACAATTAGGATGGTGCAGGTGAAGTATGTTCCCCAGTTGAGAGCTTTCCCAGGATTGCCTTTTTTGCCAACTCTCACCACAGCCACTCCGATTATGGAAGCAATGATTCCTAACCCTGCAAATATTAGGGGTAGGTTCACGTAAGGATTGTTTAGTGGAGCGACTTGTCGAAGTCCCTCACCCAAAATCATTACTGCTACGATGCTGGCGACGTAGGAGTCGAATAAGTCAGCGCCCATTCCAGCAACGTCGCCGACGTTATCGCCAACGTTGTCTGCGATTACAGCAGGGTTTCGCGGGTCGTCTTCTGGAATGCCCATTTCAACTTTTCCTACTAAGTCGGCACCTACGTCCGCTGTCTTCGTGTAAATACCGCCTCCAGCTTTGGCGAACAACGCCATGGCACTGGCTCCGAAGCTGAAACCTAATACAAGTTCAGGCCTGCCCGTGAGAAAGTAAACAACTGATACTCCTAATAACGCTAAACCCACAACTGAAAGACCCATAACTGCCCCACCTCGAAAGGCTATCGGAAAAGCTTTGTTCAGCCCTTCTCGAGCTGCATAGGCAGTTCTCCCGTTGGCTCGTAAAGCTACTTCCATACCAAGAAAACCTGCAATAGCCGAACAGACTGACCCGAAAATGTAGGCAGGCCCTATTTCAACGCCCATACCCATATAAACGCCTAGAGCAACCGTCAAGATTGCTGCCATGACAACCACGAAGACGGCTAAGGCCGTGTATTCTCTTTTAATAAATGCTCTTGCGCCTTCTTTAATTGCTGCAGAAATTTCTTGCATTTTTGGTGTTCCGCTGCTTTTGCTATTTACGTAAAAGTATAGGTACACTGAGAAAACGATAGCAACCAAGGCGGCTATGGGCGCGATTAAAACCGTAGTCATTACTACATTCTCCTTTTCTAATAGTTCCATGACTTAACATTACCGTCTTTTAACAGTTTCGAAAAATCTTATATTCTACAAGTTCATGATCTAAAGCTTTCATCATAATACGAGGTATTAGAATTGAATGAAAAACTTGCAAATCCAGCACCTCTTGGATTGATGGGTTTCGGAATGACGACAGTACTCTTGAACCTTTACAACGCTGGCTTCTACCCTTTGGACAGCATGATTCTGGCTATGGGTCTTGCTTACGGCGGTTTAGCTCAAATAATTGCTGGTGTGATGGAGTATCGTAAAGGCAACACGTTTGGAACAACCGCTTTCTGTTCTTATGGCTTGTTCTGGTGGTCGCTAGTAGCGTTGGTTATAATGCCGAGTGTTTCCTTCTTTGAAGTTGTAGCTTTCTCGGATACGTCGATGGCAGCGTACTTTTTCATGTGGGGGCTCTTCACTTTCGTCATGTTCTTCGGAACATTAAAAGCAAATCGTGTCTTACAGTTTGTATTCCTAAGCTTAGCTATACTGTTCTTCTTACTGACAGCCAGAGACTTGACGGGTAGCGCAAACATAGGCACTATAGCAGGATATGAAGGGATAATCTGCGGCTTAAGCGCCGTCTACCTAGCCCTAGCAGAAGTGTTAAACGAAGTTCACGGAAAAACAGTTCTACCTATAGGCTCAGTGAGCAAATAAGGACGGGGGACTCTAACAAAAAAGAGAGATCTATGAGGCTATTCACGCTTTGCAGTAAAGACTCCAATTATGTTGCCATCTAGATCTGAGAAAAGCCCGAACAATCCAACATTTGGAATTTCCGTTTTTTTCCTTTACTGTTTTCCTAACTCCTTTCTTTACAACGAAAACTCAAACTTTCAAATTATTATGTGTTCCTATGACAGGATACTGTTAACTTATTCATGATGAAGGGAAAAGATTTTATTTCAGAGTCTTATTTTTCATAGCTCTAAAAAGCAGAGTTGTAAAGCTATGTCAAAACAAGTTAAATGGGTTAGAGAAGATCCAAATAACAAATTTGTATTCTGGCCAACCGAAGAAATGAAGAAGAGAGCATGGGTAAGCGACGAATCAATCTACAAAGAAGCAGCTAATGACCCTGTAGCCTTTTGGGCTGCAAGGGCAAAAGAAGGATTAGAATGGTTCCAACCATGGATAGAAACGTACCAGTGGAACCCGCCATACTACAAATGGTTTGTCAACGGCAAAATAAACGCCTCCTACAACGCCCTAGACCGCCACGTCAAAACATGGCGAAAAAACAAAGCAGCAATCATATGGGAGCCAGAACCAACAAACGAGCCTAGCCGAGTGCTCACCTACAACGACCTTTACCGTGAAGTCAACAAATTCGCCAACGTGCTGAAAAGCTTAGGCGTAAAGAAAGGCGACCGCGTAGGCATCTATCTGCCTATGATTCCAGAAGTACAAATCGCTATGCTCGCTTGTGCCCGCATAGGGGCAGCTCATAGCGTCATCTTTTCCGCTTTTAGCGGCGAATCATTGAGAAGCAGGATGCACGACGCGGAGGCAAAGGTTCTGGTTACTGCAGACGGCTACTACCGAAGAGGCAAAGTTGTCAACCTTAAAGCTAACGCAGACATAGGCATCAAAGATACTAAAGTTGAACACGTTGTCATTGTTAAACGTGCAGGAAACGAAATCAACATGACTGAAGGCAAAGACCTCTGGTGGCACGAACTGATGAAAAAAGCTCCGCTTTACTGTGAACCCGAACCTATGGACAGCGAGGACATGCTTTTTATCCTTTACACAAGTGGCACTACTGGAAAACCGAAAGGCATTGTACACCATAATGGCGGCTACTTAACCGTCGCCTTTTGGACAGCTAAATGGGACTTCGACCTCCACGACGACGACATATTCTGGTGCACCGCCGATATAGGCTGGGTCACAGGACACACCTACTCGTGCTATGGACCGCTGCTTAACGGCTCAACCCTCCTAATCTACGAAGGCGCCCTAAACTTTCCAGAAGTAGACAGATGGTGGGAAATAATAGAAAAACACGGTGTCACAATCTTCTACACAGCACCAACAGCCATACGAATGATACTGAGATGGGGTGAAGAGTGGCCTAAGAAACACGACCTCAGCAGCCTACGTCTCCTCGGAACAGTGGGCGAACCAATCAACCAAGATGCGTGGATGTGGTATTTCAATCACATAGGCGGAGGCAGATGTCCCCTCATAGACACGTGGTGGCAAACCGAAACAGGTGCTACCCTCATAAACTCGTTACCAGGCATCGGTCCATTTATTCCAACAGTTGCAGGCAGAAGCTTCCCAGGCACAACTCACGACGTTCTAGACGAAATTGGAGAGCCGGTTAAAATTGGCGAAGGGGGGTACTTGGTTCAAAAAAGTCCCTTTGCACCTGGAATGCTGAGAGATGTGTACAAAGACCCTGAAAGATACAAAGCGCAGTATTGGAGTGTTTATGGCGACAAACTCTATTATACAAGTGACGGTGCAATACGATGGGATGAACTAGGTAACATACGTTTAACTGGCAGAGTAGACGACGTGATGAAGGTTGCAGGCCACCGACTCTCAACAGCCGAGGTGGAAAATGCGTTGACACAGCATGCCTTTGTTGCAGAATGCGCAGTAGTCGCCGCACCCCATGACGTAAAAGGTGAAGTTCCAGTTGCCTTTGTCGTCCTAAAACAAGGAACAACGCCCTCCCAAACACTTGAAAACGCACTTATACAACAAGTGGTCAAAGTCATCGGACCCACAGCGAAACCTGCAAGAATAGTGCTGACAGACGCGTTGCCTAAGACTAGAAGCGGGAAAATCATGCGGAGAATCCTGAAAGCCTTAGTGAAGGGTGAAACAGTCGGCGACGTAACAACTTTAATGAACCCAGAAACTGTTGAAGACTTGAAACAAAAAATTGGATACTCAACGTGATACATGTTTTTTCACCTTTTTTAACAACAGAATGCGATTTGCAGTGCAAGTATTGCTATGGAAAATCCTGCGAAGACATCGACTCAGACTTCGCTAAGAGACCGTTGGAGAAATGGGTAAAAGAAAGATACAATCCGGAAATTCAGCATCTCGTGCGGTTCTGGGTAAATCAAATAGACAAAAGCGGAAAGGTGCTCCGGTTATATCCCTTCTTGGAATTGATACAATCGCTATTGCATGATAAGAAAGCTTTCTGCGGTGTGGTTCTGGATGGATTAACTACAGCATCTCAACTGACGGCACGATTGTTCCTTGTCCAGCCATGAGTGGAATAAAAGGTTCTTGTCTCTAAACCATGCACTAAATGTGAAATTCTAGGCGAATGTCGTGGATGTTGCTTGTACGCGAACATCACAAAACATTGGAGCGACGAGGCTTACGCCATAGTTTATAACACCGTTAAAAACCTTGTCTCTTCGCTTAAACAAGAAATGTCTAAAGTTAAAAGGTTGGTTGCACAAGAAAAAATCAAGCCTACTGACTTCAACTATTTGAAGTATAACAATTGGAAATAATTCCTTTACCTTTGCAAAAAAGTGGTGGCTGTGGTCGGCAATTTATCCAAAAACGTCAGGAAAGGAGAAAGGAGAATCCTGCCTTCCACAAACCCCCTGAAGTGGAATTAAGTTCTATAATTAAGTTCTATATAAAACTTATCAAAAAAATCGAGTTTCTAAAAGGCTAAAAGGAGTTTTTTGTTCAAGATTTTTCTTTTCTTAAGCTTCCCTAAGATTGCCGAATGTTCTTTGAACAACCTCTGGCATCGCAGGGTGAATGTGCATAGGTCTTATGATGTTCATAAGAGTGTTATCTTCTATGCTCATTGCGTTGATTATTTCTTGTATTAGAATAGGTGCGAAGGGTCCTATAATATGCCCGCCTAGAATCTTTCCTGTCTCTTGTTCTACGATAACATTCACAAATCCTTTTGGGTCACCTATTGCAGCGCCTTTCCCAGTGTCTTTGTAATATTCCTATGTATGAACCGTTAGAAGTTTCTAGATGTAAGATGCTTGGGATTTCGTGTTAAACTCGTAGCAGTGTATAGGAAAATAAGTATAAAAAGATGAATAATGCTCCTGCTTTCTTGTCGACTTTCTCTCTTAGTGCAAGCGTTAATATGACCACGATGGAGCCAAATATGGCATATAAGCCTGTGATCATGGCGGTTTCGCCAGATACTGCTTGTGGGAAAAAGAACTGTCCTATTCCAACTGAAACAGAAGCATCAACAAGACAGCTTCCTATGGCGTCTCCTATAGCAAGCTCGTATTGTTTCTTTCGGATGGCTGTTAAGTCAACCATTAATTCTGGGAGAGATGTCCCGATTGCGACCACGAAGAAGCTTATGAGGTACTCGGAAATGTGGAAATCTGCCGAAAGTTTGATCACTGATTGTACCACCGCATAGGCTCCGATCGCAACGCCCACGAAGCCCAAAATGGCTATCATCCAGTCACGAAGGTGATAAAGGGGTTTTTCATTGGGATGTGCCATTGCATGCTCTTTTTCCTTAGCATTCTTTGCTGTGATGCTTCTAGTTAGTAGTATGAAGACTGGCCAGCTAGCCACCAAAAAGAGTGCGTTAATCCTCGTAAAGTACCCCTTCTCGGCTATTGACACTGCAAGTATGAGTGCCAAGACCTCGAAGGCCCCGATGACCAACACCTCTTTCCTCTTCACTTTGAACTTCCCAGCTAAGAATGGAAGAAGCCCTAACACAAGAGTTATCTGGGTCAAGACAGATCCGAGGGAGTCCCCTAACTCTATGTCTGCGTGACCTACCGCACACGAGACGATTGAGTTAACGATCTCTGGCAAATCCGTGCCTATGGACACTAGTATAAGACCGATCACAAGCGGAGAAATCCTCAATGCTGAAGCTATTTTTACTGAGTGCTCAACTGCCTTGTCGCTGGAATAAGTCATAAGCACGATTCCTATGATGAGAACTGCGACTGCAATTACTGTCTCAAAGACCAACTAGAATACTCCTTGCAAATACGATTGTTTATCTGATTTTAATTACTTAAACATTATTAACCGGTTAATAATTTATATCAACTTAACACTTATAACTAAGTCTTGAAGCGCATAATGGAGGGGCGTAGGCTACGTCTAAACCCAGGAAAGCCGTCTACATTGTGGATGACCCTGAAATTATCCGCTTGCTCGCAGACTTTACGCGAACAGAAATTCTACGCTTATTAAGCAAATACCCAATGACAGAAACGCAACTCTCTAAGCAGCTAGGTATTACGAAAGCCGCAATCGGCTATCACCTACATCTACTAATGGATACTGGAATCATAAGCATAGACAAGGTTGAGCCGGAGGAACATGGCATCCTGCAAAAATATTACACTCCCATAGCAGTTCTACTCATCATCGACCCTGCTCGCATACCACGGGACGTTCAAAGATACTTCATCCTAACACAAATAGAACATCTGAGGGGGATGTTCAGCGTCTTCAAATTATATCATCACGTTTCTAAGGTTTCATCAGAGAACTTAGAAAAATTAGCAGTTGCAATGTTAGGACAGCTCAAAATGGTCGGACAAAAGCACATGAAAGATATGGCACCAGAGGATGCTGAATCTTTAAGAGTAAAAATCTACGCTGAAGCCCTCTCCAACCTTACGAAGGAAAAGGAATGGCATAGCCTGTTTCAACGGTTAGGGTAGGCTGTGCAAAAGCAACAAAATATTATGCATGTACACAATGAATGGTCTATGGCACATTTTTCATTTGACTAATAGTGCTGCAGATTTTTTCAGGGTTATTTGAAGAAAAGCCGAATGGCTTTCCTTTCCGTAGGATTATTTTCACCGCGTCGCCAAGTGATGTTGTGTAAGCCCAAGAGCCATCAGTGCCATATCTAACGCCGATACCATAGTATCTTCTAAAAGGGGCTTTAGTTGGTTCACAGGATACTATATCCTCTATTAGAATTTGTTTGCGATTGAAAAAGCCGTAATAAATTAGAAGGCTTTCAGTGGTCACCTTTATCCGTATGCCCCGATAATTCCAAAGCCCAAGCAACACAAACACTAGAGGAGACGCTAAGACAACAATCAAAAAAGTAAAAATGAAAGTGGGAAACTGGCTATTACCCCAGCCATACTGATGAAGACCACTGCGTGCGCTCTAAGTAAAGCTCAAGCCTCAAATGGATTTCGCTGAATCTAAGCACTGTGAGCAAATGAGAGTAAGGCAACAATGGAACTACAAGCGCGCGCATGATTTAAGAGTGAAGAAGTTTTTTCGCTGAGACCAGCAGGGTTGCTATGACTAAGGCTGAATCGATGTACTCGCCTCTAAGCACTTTCTCTAGCACCTTCTCAAAATTTTCAAGCTCAATGTCCATTATCTCACTTGGATCAAAGCTGCCCTTGGGCTGGAGAGATTTCGTGAAGAATATCTCAACAGTGCCCCCCATAGTACTAGGAGCCCAGCTGAATCTTCCAATCCACTTGAGCCTTTCGGCAGTGTAGCCCGTTTCTTCCTCTAACTCCCTTAGTGCTGCCTTCTCAGGCGTCTCGCATCCCTCCACTCCGCCTGCTGGTAAGTCGTGGATTATCTTGCGGAAGGGATGCCTATACTGCTTCGTAAGGATCATTTTGTTGTCCTCTGTGAAGGCTGCCACAGCTACTGCACCAGGTTCAGCACCTGTACCTGGATGGTAGACCCATTCATGCGTTGAGCCATCTGCGAACTCGAGAATATCCTCAATGATACGTCTGCCATGCTTATCATAAACTATTCTGGAATCTATTACCTTAACGCTTTCAAACTTTGTAGCCAAACTTTCCACCACTCTCAAATACTCCCTTTACTCTAAAATCATTTCTTAACGAGCACGCGCGCATTCTATCTATGTCCAATACATAAGTAATGAGCGGGGACTATCAGCTAGTATGCTTTATGAGTGAACGGAAGGGCAACAACGTGTTTGTGTCTCGGATACCATTTATTTTTCTAATTTTCTGAATTAGCAATTGGCTGATTTCTTGAATTGTGGTGAATATGGCCCTCCCATGGAGGCTAACTTCCATAACAACAAGCAGATCATATATACCGCTTATGAAATGAACCTCAGTGATTTCTTTGAATTTCAATAGTTGTTCAGATACTTTTTCATCAAGCCCAGGTTGTGTATTCAACATTATAAAAACTCTATATGTGCCCTTCATCTCGTGAGCCATTAAGATCACCTTGAAGCCATTTCATGTTATTGGTTTATAAGATTTTTGTTCCTTACAGATACATCGACATCTTTCAAGGACGTGCACCTAAGAATGTTTTGGCTAAACACTACACTTCACAGGAATAGAGATGTTGAAAGAGATTTGTGATAAAGCAAATCTGAAAGTGTTAGAGTAATCGTGTTTGTTAAGAATCGATTTTTTTAGTCGTTGACTCCATCATCCAGGCAGTAGTTCCCATCAGAGTTACAAATCCAATTAATCCAAGAATTGTACCCAATCCAACAAAATTCCACGCGTAGGGAATATCTTTTACATGATATGCAACAAGGGCTACTCCTCCGATTAGCACTGCTAACCCTAGAAGCCATGCTACCCATAACTTGAGGATTTTTTGGAACACCACGAATCTCCTTATATCACAATAGCGAAGGGGTTCTCTTTAAGAGATTTGTCATGCATGCATTATGCATGCATGCCTTCTTTCTGCCAACTTCTACCCACTCGTGCACTTCTTCGAACCTACATACATCTCTATAAAATTCAAGAAGCTGAGGCTCCACTTCAGCGAGAACAATCTTAGCCCCCTGTTAAATGCCCTATTGTAGAAAGCATCTACTAATTTGCTCCCGATTCCTCTCCCCTCTCTTTCTTATGCACTCTCGTTTCATGTATCATAGCTTCTATTCTTTGCGTTGGCATGCATACAATACAGGAAGCCATCCATCTCAGGGACTTACTGGATGCCTACAATAACGGCGGCTGAGACTAGATACTACTTGGATCACTAATTTCAACTACGTCAACTCAGAGCAACCTCGCCCATACAGGTAAGAATTTTTAGGCAAAAGGTGCTGATTCAGTCAACGTGATAAAAATGTCATTCCTGAAGAAAACCAAGAAGAAAGCCAAGGAAGCCTCGAAAAAGACGACTAAAACTGCTGAAAGGGTTGGGAAGAAAGGCGTTAAGCTAGGAAAGAAAGGGTTCAAAGAAACCAAGAAAAAAACTGAAATAATCATTTACAACTCGATCTCTCCTCCTCTTTTTCCTCTCTCATGCATTAGAATTCCTAAAGTGATTTACGATAAGGCGAATTTGAAGGTGCTAAGACAGTTCTTGTGAAACGTAAATAAAGGGGAGTCAATCATTCCCCTTTGTTGTGCAGGAAGAGGATTTAGATGAAGAGGATTTTTGCGATCACTTTCCTTAATCATCTTGTATCTGGAGGCCTTGCACTGATAATTCCATTATTACTATTGAAGAGAAACGTTAATCTTGCAGAGATCGGCATCGTGATTTCTATCTTACCTCTAGTCTTTCTTGTAGTCCGACTGCTTCTTGCAACACTTGCAGATCAAGTAGGGTGGGCTCGATTCTACTTGCTGCTAAACTGGCCTGGAACGGTTTTTTCGACTTTGATATATTTAGTTGCTAACTCCATTCCTGCCTTTCTCTTAGGAAAGATTGTTGAAGCAGTGAAAGTGTCTTCTTACTGGGCGGTTAACAGAACTGCCATCTTTTCACTATCTCCTAAACAAAAGGCAGCGGGAGCTACAAGGAATGCCGCTGTTATATCTTTGTCTACTGCCATTGGCAGCGCAATTTCAGGTGTGGCATTGGTCTTTATGGGATTTGAACTCACATTGGGCATGTTGATCCTTGCATCTGCAATTATGGTGATTCCAGCCGCACTACTTTGGCGAGCTCAGAGAATGAAATCAAGGGCAGGAGTCCTAGAAGCTATGGCCTTACTCAACCCAAGAGATAAGGGTAAGATATTTTGGTTTGTCTCATTTGCTATGTTATTCTTTAGCCTTGCATTTTATCCTCTTTTTGCGTTGCTTTTGCCAGTTTTTATGGTACAGCAACTTGGATATGATTATATCACAATAGGAGTAGCCTTCATGCTCTACGGCTTGCTAGCTGCATCTGTAACGTTTAGCACACTAAGGATTCGTCTTGATATTCGACGAGTTGTTGTTCAGAGTGTAATTGCCTTATTTGTAACGTTTCTCTTGGCAAACTCGGGTAGTTACTTTCTTGCACTCTTCTTGGCACTAGCTCTCGCTGATGGTCTTGGAATAGGCTTTTTTGAATCTATTATTGCGAAAGCTACAAAGAATGAACTAACTGTTTCCGTTGATGTAGGATTGCTTCATATACCTATGAGAGTTGCAGAGTTCACCTCAGTATTGTTAGCTGGATTTGTCGCCCAGTCTTTCGGATACATGCCTGTATTCGCTGCTTCAGGAATTTTCTTCACGGTTTTCTCTGTTCTTTCCTTGTACGCTCTGAAAATGTGAATCGGAATTGGAAAAAGCATTAAAAAGTTGGACGCCACAATCCTTAGGAAATTAGGATGTTGAAGGTTTGGTGCCGAGGGCCGGGTTTGAACCGGCGACAAATGGAGATATCTCCCGCAAAACCCCCCTTTTTTCTTTGGGGGCACATAAGTGGCGTCAGTAAAGTAGGAAGGTTTATATATATCGATATCGATATCAATATTCGTATCATATATGATATCAATATCGATTGAATTGGAGGTGAGAATATGAATTGTTCACATAGACACCATTTTGGTCGTTGGATGAGACACATGGCGTCTGTTCCAAAAGGCTTCTTGAAATACTCCGTGTTGAAACTGCTTGACGAAAAGTCCCGATCGGGATCGGAAATCATGAACGAAATCGAAAGTAAGACTGAGGGACGTTGGAAGCCAAGTCCTGGGTCGATTTATCCCCTCTTAGCGTGGCTTCAGGAAAAAGGATATACCAAGGAAGCATCGGACCAAGAGCCCGGTATGAAACGTTATACCCTAACTGATGAAGGCAAAGCGTTTCTAGAGGAACACGTCAAGAGAAGGAAAGAGATTCAAGAGAGATTTGGTGCTTTCAGGCCTCCATTTTACAGGTTCCCATGGCTCAACTCTTATCCTGAAAAGGCAAAGGAACTACTCGAAGCAGGAAAGAGTTTCATGAAGGCTAGCTGGAGCCTTCTTGACAAATTGCGCGAAAAATACACGGAAGAAGCTGCCACACAAGCCAAAGAAGTTTTCAAACAAGCCACCGAAAAACTAAATGAAATAGCCAAGAAACTGGAACAAGCTGATTAGGTGTACGCACACCGACAGTGAGATATCACCCGCATATTCCCCCTTTTCTTGGCAATGCGCATGCGCAGCTCTAGCTACCTCATGAGCTAGCTCCAATGAAGGATTGTATTTGCCCTTCTTGAGGTAGAGTGCGGTTTTTTCTTACACCAACTTTCCTCGTTAGGTCTTCCCGTGTTGCGCGCGCTGAAGGTGTTAGACGCTTAAGGCAAAGATCTCTGCACAAAGCATAAAAGCTAAACTCACAAAATCCAAGACGAGCACCATGATTAACAAACGCGTTTTAGTCTTAGCTTTCGAATTGCTCAGTCTATTAGTAGTCATCAGAGCAAGTGCCCATGCAGTGGGATATTCGGTCGATGTATTTGATGGCACAGCACCGGTTATTGATGGCGAAATGGCGCCCGGCGAATGGAATGACGCCTCCACTCTCTCTTTCAACTTCACAATTGTCCATCTGAAGCACGATGCAAACAACCTCTACATCGCATTTAACATCAGTGACGCCACTCTCGACTCCGATGTCGAGGGTGTTTACCTTGGCCTAGATACAAGCAATGATGGCGGTCCCAGTTTGAATCAATCTGATGACATAATAATCGGTACTTTTCGAAATGGAACTGCATTCGAGACGGACGGAATGGGCCCATTACCCCCTAGCCCAGGATGGAATGTGTCCGTGTTTGAAGAAGCTGCTGGATATACAATCGAATTCAATGTAACATATGGTAGAATCGGCATTACGTCTGGTGAAAACAAAACTCTGGGATTGCTACTCTTGAGCTATGATCAGTCCACCTTCCAATACAGCATTTGGCCTATAATGGGAATTATGGACGTTATGATTCCGTCAAACTGGGGCGACATGATGGTTGTGTTTCAGACAGGCCCCATCTACATCAAGCCTGACGGTTCGATTGAAGGTACCGACAAGATCGTAAGCATGGACAGCATTACTTACACTTTCACCAGTGACATAAACGCTTCAATCGTGGTTCAAAGAAGCGACATAATAATCGCCGGAAACGGATACACACTCAGTGATTTCGTTTCTGGAAACTTAGTTGGCTTTAACCTGACAAGCGTAAGCAATGTGACAATCAGAAATGTAAATGTTGCGGGGTTTGGGTATGGCATCTATCTTCAGTCGTCAATCCTGAACATTATCCTGGAAAACAACATAACATTCAACGAAGGAAACATTTACCTTGAGAACTCTTCCGATAACACGATAACAGACAACACGATAACAGATGGTGCCGAAGCCATCCAACTGCGTGCATCTTCCAATAACACAATCTCAGGCAACCGCATGAGCGATAATTATATCGGTGTTTGGTTTAGATTCAATTCTGCTAAAAATGTGATCTCGGGAAACAACATAACCGACAATGAATCTGGTATTGAACTCCTTGGTTCTTCAAATAGCAACACAATTTCTGGAAACAACATAACAGCAAACAACATGGTCGGTATCTACCTCGATGAATCTTCAAACAACACCATATCTGGAAACAACATAAGAGCAAACACAGATTATGGCGTGGAACTCTATGGCTCCTCAAATAACAACTCCATTTCTGGAAACACCATAACAGACAGTGACTATGGTTTATGGCTCGAAGGCTCTTTTAACACAATATGTGGAAACGACATATCGAACAACAAAGCCTTTCAAGGTTCTGAAGGCATCTACATTGGCTATTCCGTCAAAAATAACGTTGTTTCTGGAAACAACATAACAAACAACTATTACGGCATAGAGCTCTACGACGACTCAAACAATAACACGATATGTGGAAATAACATCGCAAATAACGAATGGCATGGTTTACACCAACACGCCTCTTCAGACAATTTCATCTGCAACAACAACTTCTTAAACAACACAAACCATGTTCTTTCATCTAACTCAGCGAATATCTGGAATAATGATGTTGAAGGGAACTACTGGAGCAACTATACCGGTTTCGACTTAAACCATGACGGAATTGGCGATACAAACCACACCATCGATGCAAATAACATAGACAATTATCCATTGATGGGGCCCTTCCACAGCTTCAACACTTCAATCTGGAAGTCCATCAACATTATCTCCAACTCCACTGTTGACAGTTTCAGGTATGAATCGTCTAGCACGATACGCTTCCATGTTTCCAACACAACAGCAAACCAAACTCATGGCTTTTGCAGAGTGAGCATACCTTATGAAGTTCTGTCTGAGCCGTTCAATGTAACTATTGATGGAGCTAATCCAACGTACTGGAACTACACCCTCTACGACAACGGAACACACCGATGGATTTACTTTGAATATGAACATTCAACTAAAGAAGTAGTGATAATCCCAGAATTTTCATTCTTCGCAATTCTTCCAATGTTCATGACTGCAACACTGCTGACAGCATTGGCTTACAGAAGAAAACGCCCTTTGGAAGCTTAGCAATCTCCATCTCTTTTTCTTCAAATAAATGATAAGGCAGATTTGAAGCCGCTCTGATTACGTAGAAGAAAGAGGGGAAGGCTGCTGGATTACTTGTGTCCTTATCTTTTCAATGTGTTCGCTGATTAGCTTGCATGTAAACTCTCTTATGATATTGGTATTTTTCCTTACGTTCCTGAAGAATCGTCCTAAGTAGTTCTCTGTCTTTGATAATTCGGTGTCGATTTTTAGTGTTGTGTTGTTTATTTGCTCTATGATTACGTCTAGTTCTCCGCTCATTATAGCCTTCTTCAGCTCTTCAAGTATCTGATCTCGAACCTCGAGTTGGCCGAACTTTGCTGCGTATTCTTCCTCCAAAGTCTTTTTGAGAAGTAGATGCTCCCTCATGAAGATGTAGGCGGGTTCAATGTTCTCTAGTTTGACAATTAGGACGCCGTCTTTCCATACGGTGCTATTTAAGGCATCATCTGGAAGTGTTTTAGTCGCAAGTATCCCGAAACTTGTCCCTTCCTTGTCCATGTATCGCTTGATTTGTTCGACATAGGCCTGTTGCCATTTTCCAGTGTATTTCGATTCTATCACTATCTTCCCCATCGCTTTGCCCCTCTCAATTACCTGGCACTCTACGTCCTCTTCCGATTTCCTTGCCTTCTCTGTCATGAACCTATCCTGTCCAGTCTTAAGCGAAGACAACCTCTTAGCAACAGCTTCCTCCTGCAGCTTCCCCATCACAAGAGGGTTTCCCTTAATCTCCATGATCGATTTTAAGACAAATCGAATTTCCTTCTCCATCTTCTCCTGTATTGACTTTTTGATTTCATCACTTTGTTCGTCTAGAGCTTCTTTGAACCACGCTGGGTTATTGTCGCTCATTGACTGTACGATTTTGAAAGCTACGAACATAGTATGCTGCAGTATGCCCTTTTCCTCAAGCTCACTCATCTGCTTCAGAAGTATGTCTTCCTTCTTCTCTCCATTCAATTTTGCTCCGCAAAGCGGGCACTTTTTGAGACAATTTTTTTGCATTTTTTCACCTCCAAGTTTAAGGATGCAACGCATCCTGAAAATGACAATGGACACTAGACGATTTAGGCTGGGTTCTAGAAGGAAAGAAAGGAAAAACTACTAGAACAAGTTACAATAATAGATTCTAGATTCATCCTTATCCGTACCCGAATTGTTCGATATAGTGGTGATAAAAAATGAATGAAGATTTGGAGAACGAAGAGGACTTAATTAGACTAGGTGAGATCTTCGAAACACTAAGAAAAGATGCCTTGGAAGTAAGCGATCTCTTGGTTAAAGGGATTGAATTTTACAAATTAACGGCCTACATAAGCATAGCCATTGGAATATTCGCTATATGGCAGCTCTTTCAATACATAGAATCTGGAAACATAGTCATGAGTGCTGTATGGACACTCTTACTGGCTATTACTTGGTTCGGAGGAATTTATGGCATCTGGAAGAATAGGAAACTCAAGAGCAAGTATGAAGAGCTCATTGACATTCACAAGTCTCTGACAGAGGAGTAAACACATTGACTTACGGTGTGACAGGGCCTCCTCTAAAATGCTTGGAATTTCTAGAAGCTATCCAGAGAAAGAACGGAAAAGCTTCCAAGTGGGATTTGATCAAGCTAGCTGGAAATGAAGCAGCCTTTAGAAGATGGATCACGAATTTCCTGCAGCACCACAAGTTTCTCGAGGAATACAAAGAAGGCAAAGTTACCCTTTTCAGGAAAACGGAAAAGGGAGAAAGACTTCACGGACTCTTGAGGGATTACCAGATCGTTGCTGCTTTCAAAAGACTGAGTGGAAAGCGACTAAGAGGTAAAACAAGCTAGCTATTGTTTCTATCCTAAGGCAAACTTGAAGGCTTTTGTTAAAGCATAAAAGTGGCTACAGTCAGTAGAAAACAGGGAGAGACTGAGATGCCTCCAAAAGCGGTGAAGACGATTGAAGACTTGATTTTCTGGCAGTATGCCAAGATTATTTCGGAGTCAGCAGGGTATGGGAAGAAGCAGTTCGGGTTTGTCATGGATCGCTTCAAGAAGCTGTCTTCTGGCGAAATAAACTGGAGCACCTCAATTCGAGAATATGTTAAGGAAAGAGAGAAGAAGGACTTATGTATCTACTGCGGAAAGAAAACGGACTTGACACTGGAACACATTCTGCCGCGCTCGAGGGGAGGCCCAGACATGACTGACAACGCTGTCTTTGTCTGTAAGAGTTGCAACTCTTCAAAGGGAGACAAGCGTCTTTACGAGTGGTTTGGACTTGAGAACAGGTATAAAGTGCCTAGAATCGCTGAAGGGAAGTACCTAAAACTGCTTTATTCTCTGCATGATAAGAACGAAACATTGAATGTATCAGATGTCTCCAAGCTCTGCCCTCAATGTGATTTGGAAAGCAAATGCCCTGAGAAAGAGAGATTGACAGTCTATTGTCTCGAGGGAATCTGGAGAGGTTAATCTATGAAGTCAAATTATCGTAATTAGATTTCCAAGGAAGAGTGGGACACAAAAACATCAAGAACACGTTGATGTACACCCAACTGGTGAATTTCAAAGAAGATGATGAATTCATATGCAAGGTCTCGAGGACACCAAGTGAAATTCACCAACTCATAGAAGACGGCTTCGAATACGTCTGCAACCTTGAGAACCTTAAGTTCTTCAGGAAACGAAAGTAGGTTGTCTTGGGCTTATTCCGAAAATCCATTGTGGTGCCGAGGGCCGGGTTTGAACCGGCGACAACCCGGTCTTCAGCCGGGTGCTCTCCCAGGCTGAGCTACCTCGGCAACGCATCAAAATCATGCCGACCATATCTTTAAGTTTTTCTAACTAAAGCTTAACTATAACGTCAAATCTATTCCGAAATAGAGCAACCCCGAAACTGCTGAGGAAAATCCCTCACAAAAGGGTAACCAACGATCCCTCCGATCCTCCCACTAATTGGTAACCTCAACAGCGGGACAGTGAAAATGAAGAAAAGACATATTCTGTTTAACGTCGCAGCGTATACAAGCATTTCTCTATCAGTTGTTACTGTAGTCTATTTCATTAATGTCTCACTGTTATCTGCAAACGAGATAATTTCTCCAACTGACGCCTTGTTCATTGAAGGAATAATCTTTCTAATAATAGGTTTCCTGCTTCTGTTAGGTAGAGGAGGAATAAATCTTTGGAGCCAGAAAGCGGCACTTCTATCTGCAACTGCTGAGGCTGTTTATGGCACCGATACTGTAGGTCCTGCTGAGATTATGAGAAAAGATGCTTGGAAATCGAAGGGATTCATTCGTGCAGGATTAATCTTGGTTATAACTGGTGTATTAATGCTTGCGGTTTACTTTTTAACTCTTTAGCCAATCGCAGCAAGGTTCCCATTGATGCTTTTGAGTTTTGACTCGGAAAAAAGCCAACAGAGTATGATAGGTGTTATATGTTTCTTCTGTAGAGTTAGGTTTGGTGTCGTTTGTGGAAGCATATGTTTTAGTTAATTGCGAGGCTGGAAAATCATGGAAAATCGCTGAGACGGCGCTTAAGATAGAGAACGTGAAGATGGCTCATGCTGTTACGGGGCAGTATGACGTGGTTGCTTTTATTGAGTTTGCGAATATGGATGTGTTGACGGGGATCCTTGGCAAGTTTCAGGCTATGGAGGGGGTCAATCGAACTCATACGGCGGTTGCGATTCCTCCAAGACTAAAATAACCACACCGTCTTTTTTTGGCACTAACTGCTAAGCATAAGACGTAATAGCAGGTTTGAGTAGTAATCTGTTTGGGGGAAACGGTGAGGAGAAAATTCAAATATTGGCTTCTCTTTTTGCTAGGAATCTGCATATTCATACCTTTTTTCGTTTTTTCTATAGTCGTTCATGTGGTTATGGCTGGATTTTCGATTTTCGGAGTTTTGTACGCCGGGTCATTTCTTGGGTGTTTTATCATGTATTGTTATCTTCTTTACTGTTCAGTTTACAAAGGAGCAAAACCGAAGTATCCGATAATACCTCCAGAAGGGCGAACAGATATCTATTTCCCTCGAACCAACATTCCAAGACCTATACATGAAGACGTGCGACGATATAGCAAATTCTTCAAAATAAAGAAAAAGAAAAAATATGATAGAAGGAGAAAAGTGAAAAAGAAAAGCTAGAGTCTAGATGCGCGCGCTATAAGTGTATAGCTGGCTTGTTTCGGAAACCTAGAAAAAGCAACAATACCAGAGCTCAACTGTCTTTGATGTAGTCTAGAACCGCATCAGCTTGTTCTTTTGAGATGTGTGATGATTGATAGAGAGATTTAACGAGTTCTGAGATTGTCGTCAGAGCGTGTAATCGGTAGCCCGATTTTTCAAGGTTTTCTCTGCCACGTTGTTCCCTATCCACAACAACCATTACCATTTCGATACGAACGCCAAGTTGTTCAAGAGGCTTAATTCCTTCAAGTTTTGACTTGCCATCTGTGATTACATCGTCAAAAAACAACAAGCGTTCTCCTCTAACCACGTTTCCTCCCACAACTCTTCCAGTCACTCCATACGTTTTCTTTTCCTTTCTCACAACAAGGCATGGTATGTTAAGCCCACAAGCTATGCTGGGTAGAAGTAGAGCGCCTTTTAGTGCAATTGATGCCAACCCATCTATCTTATGAGAAGCCATAATTTTTCTAATTTCCTCTGTAGCAATGTCGACGACGCAACAGAAATCTTTGGGAGAAGAAAGCAGCCAAGTGAGGTCTACGTAATAGGGACTCACAGTTCCAGACTTCAACTTGAAAGCGCCAAATTTTAAACATCCAGATCGAACAAGAGCACCCGCAATCTCAGAAACCTTACTTGACACGATGACACCCAACGTAATTCTTAGCCCTCAAATTTAACCATTTACCAAAACTTATGTTTTGGTGGGCCCGGCCGGATTTGAACCGGCGATCTCTTCCGCGTGAGGGAAGCGTCTCTTGGCCCCTACGATGGGTTAACCAACTGGACCACGAGCCCTGTGCCAAGCTTAAACGGTAGACGGAATCCTTTATATCTTTTACAACCCTCCCAACAAACAACTCCGTCTAACAACTTATTAGAAATCAAACAGAACGGTCTATCGCAACGCCAAACACACAACTTCTACCGCTTTACACCGTGCTTTGCCCAAATACGACAAGTGCCCTCAACCGAAACCATACAAGCCCCCCTAGGCGACTCAGGCGTACAAGCACCCATAAACAAAGGGCATTCACTAGGCTTAATCTTCCCAATCATCACCAAATGACATTGACACCCAGGCAAAAGATCCCTACCCACCTCCACCCTCACACTATGCCTCTCCCGAGCATCCCACTCCCTAAACTCGTCTTTCAAAGTAAGCGCTGAGGAGGGCAACCGCCCTAAACCTCGCCAACCACCATCAACAACATCAAAAACTTGACTAATAAGCTTCAACGCCTTCACATTACCCTCCCACCTCACAACCCGCCCATACTCGTTCTCCAACCTAGCCACACTATCTCCCAACTGCCGCAACAACAAATCAACCGCAAACAAAACATCCAAAGGCTCAAAACCCGCTACAACAACCGGCATACGATAAGCACTCGGAAATACCTCATAAGGCTTCAAACCAATAATGGTCGAAACATGACCAGGCGCAATAAATCCATCAATATGCAAATCTCCAACACCTAACAACAACTCCATAGCCGGAGGAATCAAACGATGCGAAACAAGAAAACTAAGATTTTTGGGCGGCCCCTTCAAGACCTCATTCGCCGTCAACGGTGCAGTAGTTTCAAAACCAATCGCAAAAAAAGCGAATTCTCTACTTGGCTCTTCTTTCGCCATTTTCACAGCATCACCAACACCGTAAACAACACGCACGTCACCACCTTTAGCCCGCGCCTCAGCCAAAGACAAATCCGAACCAGGCACCCGCAAAACATCACCAAAAGTCGCAACAGTGACCCCTTTCAACGCCAACTCAACCGCCTCATCAATCTCTGCAGCAGGCAAAACACAAACAGGACATCCAGGTCCAGCAATGACCTCCACATTTTTCGGTAAAAGGCTACGCAGTCCAAAATGTGTCATAGTCCACTCGTGTGTCCCGCAAACGTGGCAAAACTTGGTCAGATAATCTGGCGCAAGCTTCCGAATATGTTTCGCAACTTGCTTTGCCAGTTCTGGATCACGAAATCCCGCCAGTTCCTTCAAATACAACCACCTGAATCAGAGTTTTAACGCTTTTAACTAAGCAATCTTTAAAAATTTTCGACAATCACAAAACTCCTATTGCTCTACACATTTGGCTCTTCTAATTTCAAAATTTCATTCCACAACCTAAGCGTCTCCTCAGCTTCTTTTCTGTCAATCACTTGGATAGCATAGCCCGCGTGAACTAAAACGTATTCATCAATCTTCGCCTCCACCAATGCAACGTTTACTTCTCGAAGGACGCCTTCTCCAAAGTCAACCTTAGCTACATCACCATGAATCTCAATAACTCTTGCGGGAATGGCTAAACACATGCTTTATCATTTACCGAAAATCTCTATCCCTCATAAATCAGTTTCTATAATCATCCGAAATTGCAACAGCAAGAGTTTGCCCGAAGGAAATTCCACCATCGCCGGCTGGAAGAACCTCATGAACGTAAAATTTGACGCCGTTTTTTTCCACATGCTTTTTTATGGCTAACATAATGTTCTTGTTGTAGGCTACGCCGCCGGAGAATCCTATCGTGTTTATGCCTGTTTTCTGTGCTGCTTCGACAGCGAGCCGAGCTAAGCCCTTTGCCAAGTATGATTGGGTTGAGTATGCCAAGTTTGCAGCGGAAAGTTTGTTTTTTGCTTCAAAAACAGCCCTTACGATGTTAGTTGTGTTAAGAATCCCGCTTTTGGTCTCGGGTTCTAGCTTCAAAGCGTCATGACCATGCGTTGCTACCGACTCTAGCTTCATAGCTGGTTCCCCTTGATACGTTCTCTCATGGCAAATGTCTAGAATCGCCGCAACTGCATCTAAGATCCGTCCACAGCTTGTGGTAGTAGGAGGGGAATGTTCGCTGTCAAGCTGCTTAAGTATTGTTTGCGCTTCTTCTTTTCCATGGGGGAGGTGTTTGCTGTTTGCCAGAAGCCAATCTTCAACATCTACTGCTACGCCACGTAGTATTCCTGCTGCCATTCGGAGGGGATAACGTGTTGCTAAGTCGCTGCCAATCATAGGTTGCTCTTGAAGATGACAGACTCGCTTAAAACGATCTCTACTACACTGGAGAATTTCGCCTCCCCAAGGTTTTCCGTTTGTGCCATAACCATAGCCGTCGCAGGCAATACCGACAATTTCATCTAAACTATGTTCTCCCATCAAAGAAAGTATGTGAGCATGATGATGTTGAACAAGTAAAACTGAGCACCCTGCTTCGTTTGCGATTTCTTGAGCTAATTTTGTTGTGGCAAATTTCGGATGCAAGTCACAAGCAACGGCATCTATCTTAGTATTTGTCAGCATCATTAAGTGATGAATAGTTTTTTTTAAGAATGTGAAAGTTTCAAGGTTCTCCACATCGCCTACATATTGTGAGATGAAAGCCTTGTCACGTAACAGGATGCATGAAGTTACGTTTTCTTCGGCGCCTACGCCTAGTACGCACTTTCTAAACGAAGATTTCAAGCTGATAGGTGCAGGAGCATATCCTCGAGATCTGCGGATGAAACTTATTTTTTTGTCGTGTAGTCGGATGACTGAGTCGTCGCATCTCTGGGCAATCTCTCTGTTGTGAAACAAGAAATAGTCTACCGTAGAGCCTAGCGTTCTCAGAGCTTCAGTGTTGTCAGTAACTATTGGCTCGCTTGGAGGATTTGCGCTGGTCATGACAAATGCAGGTTCTTTAACTTGATCAAACAGCATTACATGCAATCCTGTGTAAGGTAACATCACACCAATGTTGTGCAATCTCGGCGCGATTAGTTTTGAAAGGTAGTAATTTTCTGCCTTGTCGAGGAGCACTATGGGTTTTGAATATGACAATAGCGTCTCTGCTTCTTTGAGGCTAACCTTTGCAAAGGAGCGAATAGTTTCTAGGTTTCGTGCCATAATGGCAAAGGGTTTTTGAGCTCTATGTTTAACCCTTCTGAGCCTTTGAATTGGTTCGTTTCTCGTTGTGGCAGTTGCTACATGGAAACCACCGTAGCCTTTGATTGCGAGCACATTGCCTGCTTCTAGCAAACGTCCAGCTTCGCGTATTGGATCTTTGTGTGGCATTGGCTGGCCTTTATTTGTTTTTAGGTATGCTTTGGGTCCACATTTGGGACAAGCTACTGTTTGGGCGTGGAGCCTTCTGTTGGTGGGGTCTGCGTACTCTTTTTTGCAGAGTTCGCACATTTCAAAATCTTGCATTGTGGTGTTTTGTCTGTCATAGGGCAGTTGTCGGATTGTTGTGTAGCGGGGGCCGCAGTTGGTGCATGTGATGAAGAAGTAGTTGTATCTTGGGTTTGCTGGGTTGCGGAGTTCTTCTAGGCATTCGTTGCATATGGCGATGTCTGGTGGGATGACTGAGCCTGTCAGTTCTCTTGTTTCCGAGCTTTTGAGGATGGTGAACTTGGTGAAGTTTTCTGTTTCTCTTGTGTAGTGTATGAGTGTTTTGTAGATGCGGGCTAGGGGTGGTTTCTTGTCTTCTAGATCTTTGAGGAAGCGTTTTATGTCTTGTTCTTTGCCTTCTATGATGATTTCTACTCCTGCGTCGCCGCGGTTTCTGACGTAGCCTTTGAGGTTGTTTGCGGTGGCTATGCGGTAGATAAAGGGGCGGAATCCTACGCCTTGAACGATGCCTACTGTTTTGATTTCTGCTCGCATTTGCTTAGGCTCCTCTTTTGAATTGCAGTTTTGAGAGCTCCAAATACTTTACGCTTTTTGTTTTGTGGTGTCGAAGAATTGGTAAGTGAGGAGAGAGCGATTTGTGTAGTTGTAAGGAAGGGTGTGGCGGATGTGAGGGATTCTGGTTTTGCTGTTTTTTGTTTTGTGTTCTCGTCGCAGTGGCTAGACCGTTCTATTTGGATCCAAATATGAATGGGTGTTGGTCTGGGTTATTCAATAGGTTTATATGTGTTTTTCGAAAGAGGCTATTTTATGACGCGTAGACGGAGGCCGCGTAAACGTAAATCGTGGGTAAGTAAGAAAATAGTATTATTGATGCTTCTTTTGGTTGTTGTTGTTGCTGTAATAGTTATATATAGTGTGACGCGTAAAAATGATTCGAATGTGAATAATTTGAATGTTAATAAAGTTCTGCTTCAAACTAGTATGGGAGACATAGTGATTGAGTTGTATGATGATATGCCTATTACGACAGAGAATTTTAGGAATCTTGTGCAACAAGGAGTTTATGATGGTACTATTTTTCACAGAGTAATTGAAGGTTTTATGATTCAGGGAGGTGATCCTACGGGTACAGGATATGGAGACCCGAATATACCTGCGATACCGGATGAATTTACAGATCATAACAGAAATGATAGGGGTACGATAGCTATGGCGAATGCGGGTCCAGATACGGGAAGTAGTCAGTTCTTCATCAATCTTGTAAACAACAACCGTCTAGATGATAAGCATCCAGTTTTTGGGAAGGTGATAGAAGGGATGGATGTTGTTGACAGCATTGGAGAAGAGGAGACAGATGTAAATGATAGGCCTTTGCAGGATGTAACAATAGTAAAGGCAGAACTTCTGGATTAAAGTGTATTCGCTGGAGCTTGAAGGTTTATTTTTTCTAAGATGCTGATTGCTCTCTTCTAATGTGTCTAAACTCTTTAGCGTGAATTATAATTTAAATCTCTGACAAATATATGTGCTATAAGTGAGAAATGAGGAAAAGCTATAGCTGAACCGAGGTTAGATGTGAGTATGAGTCTTAAGATAAGGAGTTACAGAAAGCAGGACGAGAAAGAATGGGCTAAATGCCACATGCTTGTTGACCTTGAAGCAACAGCAGGGCAACTTCTCAAGGAAAAACCAGAATACGATGGCAAAACCGTTGAGCTAGTTGCTACGATAGGAGATAGGATAGTTGGTTTTTTAGACATCGAGATAGAGTATCTTGAACACACGCTCTGTTGTAAGAAAACGAAAGGGAATGGCATGCTTTGGGATGTAGGAGTGTTGAAAGAATTCAGGGGACGTGGGATTGGTTCTAGTCTTCTGAAAGAAGGGATAAGACGAGGGAAGAAACATGGATTGCAGAGGCTTGAGGCTTGGACAGTGGAAGAAGAGGCAAAGAACTTCTATGAGAAGTTTGGTTTCAGAAGATTCTATGACTATCATCATATTCGTTGCGAAAAGAGAGAGAAGCTAAAGGAATTCGATAGGGACGGTGTTCATGTGATTTCGTTGTATGCGCATGTTATGCCAGAAGCCGACCTCAAGGAAGTAATCAAGAAGTACGAGCCAAAACAAGTACTCAAGTGCTCAGGATTTGAAATCTCCGTTTGATACTGTTGATGAGGATTTTTCCTGTTTCTGTCGTTAGCCTATCCACGTATAGTTTCCATGTCTAATCCGTCTAATTGTCTCCATGCTCCATTCATGTCTTCCATAATCCAATTCAAATAATTGAATTAATCTGGATATAGAGATAAGAGATTCAATGCTTACGAGTAGCCAAAATTCTATATCCTTTTATTCTGTGTGAAGCTTATATTTGCGTAGAAGAGATATTGAATAGACTTTATCAATGAAAAAGATGATAAGATAACTCACTTCTTGTTTCTATAAGTTTCTTCCACAAGCCATAAAAGCTGAACAGAGAGCATAATAATGGGAGAGAATTGTGAGTAGAAAACTTCTATTGCAAATTATTTTGATGATTCTTCTTTTGGCTATATTTGTTGTTGTATTTAGAGTTCAGAATGTGAAAGCGGGTGGAACCATCTACATTAGAGCTGATGGGAGCATAGATGGTCCAGCAAACATTACTACTTCTGATTATGTCACCTACTACTTTACTGACAACAATTATGATTCTATTATTGTGGAAAGGGATAATATTGTGGTTGATGGGGCAGGCTATACTCTTCAGGGAACAGTATACGAGATAGGAATAAGCATGACATGGAGAAGCAATGTTACAATCAAGAACATGGAAATTAAAGCATTTGGATGCGGCATTTATCTCGATTGTTCTTCAAACAGCATTATTTCTGGAAACAACATAACAGCAAACAACTACTATAGCATAGGCCTCGATTCTTCTTCAAACAACAGCGTATCTGGAAACAAACTAACAGCAAACAACTTGTATGGCATCTGTCTCTACTCTTCTTCAAACAAAAACAGCATAACTGGAAACAACATAACAGCAAACACTGATGATGGCATCATACTCACTTCTTCAAACAACAACAGCATATCTGGAAACAACATAGCAGACAACGGTAATGGCATCTATCTCGGTTTTTCTTCAAACAACAACAGCATTTCTGGAAACAACATAATGAACAACGAATGTGGCATCTACATCATTAGGACTTCTAACAACACATTTTACCATAACAACATCATAAACAACACCCAGCAAGTGGACTTTTACGAATCTGACTATACTAACTTTTGGGATAATGGTGTTGAAGGTAACTACTGGAGCAACTATACGGGTGTTGACTCAGACCATGATGGTATTGGAGAGGCTCACCATAAGATCGATGCAAGTAACATAGACTACTTCCCTTTGATAGGCAAGTTTTCCAGTTTCAACACTTTTCTGGGCTATAAAGTGAATGTAATTTCTAATTCTACAATTTCAAATTTCAAGCTCGGTTTGCAGATGCAACTTCCGAAACTAGGCTTCAATGTCACGAGTATATTCTTTTATGTTACAGGTGAAACAGGCATGGGCTTCTGTAGAATCTGCATTCCCAGATCCTTACTTAACGAAACTTACAAAGTGTTTGTCAACGGCACAGAAGTCCCATACAGCCCATTACCTTGCTCTAATGATACACACAGTTATCTATACTTCAACTACACTCATTCAACACAGGAAGTAATCATAATTCCCGAGTTTCCATCACTCATCATTCTACCGCTATTCATGATAGCAACACTTCTGTCAGCCTTAGTGTACAGAGGAAAAAAGAGCAAAATGAGTGTGGTTGCTAGTTTCTATCAGATTGATATTTCTTCCGCAAGTTATAAAAATTCAGTTTTGCTTGTAGAAATCAGTGATTTCAAATGGGAATCTCTTTGAGACTGCTAGGGCATGCAAGCTTCCAAATCAAGGCTTCTGGAAAGATCATCTATGTTGACCTTAAGAAGTATGGAAAGGTAGTTGAACCTTCAGAGAAAGCAGACATAGTGTTAGTGACTCATGGACATGCTGATCATTGCAGCCCTGATAAGATAATGAAAGTTCAGAAAGAGGACACTGTAATTATTGCTCCTGACAACTGCTCAAAAAGATTCAAAGGAGATGTTAGATCTCTCAAGCCTGAAGAAGAAACAACAATAGATGGCATAAAGATTAGGGCAGTTGAAGCCTACAATCATAAAAGGTTCAAACCTTCTGGCAAGCCTTGGCATCCCCAAGGCTATGGAGTGGGCTATCTGATCAAAGTTGAAGATAAGACAATCTACCATGCTGGAGACACAGATTTGATTCCTGAAATGAAGAAGCTTGAGTCAGTTGATGTGGCATTGCTGCCTACTGGAGACAAGTACACTATGGATAATGCTGAGGCTGCTGAAGCAGCACTGTTAATCAAGCCAAAAGTAGCAATCCCCATGCACACATGGGAAAAAGATCCAAAAGAATTCAAGGAAAGAGTAGAAACAAACTCTGACACAAAAGTTGCTGTGTTAGAACTAGTTGAAGAGTTCTCTATCAAATAAGCAAACACCAAAATAGTTTCTTTCGGACTGATTTTTCTTCCACAAACCATAAAAACTGAAGGGGATTACTCAAATTAGGATCCGTATGAATAGAAAATTTGCGTTTGTTGTATTACTCGTAATTGCATTGGGTTTTATAATCACCTTAGGGTCACTGTCATATGAGCAGAATCTAAGTATACCCGGAATGTCCAAATTTGGTTATGGTTTTCCTCTCAGCTGGTGCATGAAAACACAAGTTGTATATCCAGGCACCCCTGTGACCATAACAATACTTTGGCTTTACTTTGCCTTAGATATTTCATTTTGGTCCATAATCGTAGCAATGCCAACAGCTTTCATAATGTATTGGAAGAAAAAGAGCAAAGTCTTCTGTGGCTTAGATATAACAAACGTTATAGCTGAACCAAAGAACTAAAGAATCATGAGATTCAGAACTTGGTCTTTTAGATTTGCAGAGGAAGTTTTGAACAGTAAACTCGCCTTGAAGAAGGAGATTGAGGATACTATCAAATCCATAAATTTCAGTCCAAGCAAAGTCACACGTCCCAAATTGAATCAAGCTTTCAGAATGGAGTTTCTAAAGAGGAACTGGTAAAGTGAAGTAAGAATATTTGAGGAATTGGGCGAACCTTTAGCTAAGATTGACTTCATGAAAGACAGAATAGGTGTAGAGGTTTCTTTCTCGCATTCGTCCTTCTTAGGCATTGATATGTTGAAATTCCAAACGCTTTCATATTCTAACCTTGACAAAATAGATGTTGGAATATACATAGTGCAAACCAAAGTTTTCTTTGGAAGGAAATTTAAGGGTAGCATAAAATTTGAAAAAGTTGTGAAATATTTGCCACATTTCAGAAGTGCAATTCAAGTTCCAATCTATGTCTATGGGTTAGAATCTTGAAAACAGTTAATGTTGTAAGTAATTGACTCGAAATCTTATAATGAAATGTCATAATTGTGGTCACTGGAATAGGATTAGTGTAAACAAGATTTTCATTGAACAACCTTCTACAGAAGCTAAAGTCAAAGCAATGATTCCTATGTATGAGCCTTTAGAGATCGTTAACTGTAGTAAATGCGGAAAAGTTATAGCAGAATCGAGAGGGTTGATAAGTGAGAAACTGGAAAATCCATATTTGTTTCCGAATATGATGTGATTAACAGCATAATTATTGGGTGATGTGGAAATGAAGGTGAAGATTAGGGAGTATCAAGAATCGGACAGAACTGCTTTCGTGAAGCTTATGGAACAGCTGATGGATTACATAGCCTCTATAGATGATTTGAAGAGAATACGCCGTATGCCAGAATTTGGCGAGAGTTATACCCAAAGAACACTTCAAAAAGTCGCTGAAAACAACGGAATAATCTATGTGGCTGAACTCGATTCGGAGCTTGTTGGTGTCGTCGTCGGGACAATGCCTGAGCAATCCAAAGAAGATCAGCTTGAGCATGTGCCTTCAAAATTTGGGGAAGTACTGGAACTCGTAGTAGAAGCTGGATACAGAGGCAAGGACATCGGAACCATGCTGATGAAAAAGCTGGAAGAATACTTCAGAGAAAACAATTGCAACATATTAGGAGTAGGGGTCTTAGCTCCTAACAAAAATGCTCATCATCTATACAGCAAGCTTGGCTATGAAGATAGAAGCTTCTACATGACTAAGAACATTCAAGAGAAGAAATGAAACGAAACAGCTTCCTCGAATCAAAAAAAGGTACAATTTAACCCCCCCCAAAAAAAAACAAAAGCAACCAAGTGGTGGTGCCTTGCTAAGGTTGCGGTAATGCTCTTGCGGAATAAGGAGGGTAAGCTAATTGGTAAGGTCGATGCATGCAGACTCAACATTAAGTCGGTAAGGCGAATGAGAGTCAATGTGTATTAGGTTTTCTATTAGCACAAAAGTTAAAGCCTTTCCTTTTTCTATAGCTTTAATTTTATCAGTCATTTGTATTCCTTGTTTTTTCTTTCTAACTGCTGATTTCAATGCTTGATACTTTACTGTTGGCTTGTGCTCTAGCACTAGCTGTAGTAGGCTTTCTGGAATGAATGAAATGTATGCATTTTTTGAACCTCTTAGGAATAGTTTTGGGAATCTGAAATGTTGTAGCATCATTAAGTCTCTGTCTAAGTATTTGTCTAAGTCTTCTTTCTCTGATAGTTCCACTAGTAGAGTACAAGACATACATCCTTCTGTAGGTCTTAATCCTGTTAGAGTGTTATACATTAGCTGCATGCTGTACTTTGTAGACAGCTTAGGAATTATTGACTTTAGCCATTCTTCAACCTTTGTTATGTCTGTGTTTAGAATGTTGATGAGAGTATCTAATGCGTTCTTCTTTTCCCATTTCAATCCAGCATTCTTCACTATGCTTCTCCAATGCTCGTAGATTCCTAGATATTTGCTCAAGTTAGCTAATGCAATCATTGTCATTCTTTTCTTAGCTTTAGACAGACTTGTTCTTCTATGCATACTTAAAGGATCAGCTAGAACATCAGCATACTTTCTAGCATAGTTTAAGGCATAACCTAAAGTATTTTTATTGTGATTCTGTAGATACCATTGAGTATATGATTTCCAATCTATGCTAATTGCTTTGGGAATCAAATTGGGAATCAATAAGCTCTTGGAAGGCTTAGATTCCTGATTTGCATGGGGCTGTCGGCTAGCTTGGTCTAGGCTCTTAGCCTCGGACGCTAGGGACCCCGGTTCAAATCCGGGCAGCCCCACCTTAAGACTTGACCCCATTTGGGTTTGGGACGGGCAAGCCTAAAATTCAAGGGCTGGAGAGAATATTGAATCCTCCCCACAGTGGGATATCACCCGCAAACCCCATTTTTTTCTATCTTTCTCATAGCTTTGCTCATGCACACCTGATCGAGCACTTAGGGAGAAGCGATTCCTGGGACTTTTGGGAATGGTACGGCTTCCCAAATGGTCTTCAAGCCGCAAATCCATCTTGTCAATCTTTCAATACCAATCCCAAAGCCAACTGAATGAGGAATACCTTCCTTAAGCATTTGCAGATACCACTCATACTCTTCTGGATCAACACCGGTCAGTTTCATTCTCTTCAACACTCCTTCGTAAGTGTGTTCTCTTTCTCCTCCAGATATGGCTTCACCAAAACCCTCTGGATAGAGCATATCAAAATCCCTCAATATCCCGGGCCTACTGGAATCTTCTCTATCATAAAAGCCTCTGGACACCAATGGGTAGTCGTAGACGAAGAAGGGGCGTTCATGCAAGGCGGATAAAACTACCTCCGCATCCCAAGGAATTTCCTCCACAAAACTAATCATATATCCGTTCGATCTCAACAACTGAACAGCTTGCTTGTGGGTTAATCTCTTGAAAGGGGCAGTCACTTCTTTGAGGTCTCTTCCTAATCCTTTCAGCTCTTCGTAACATTTCTCCCTTACATCTCTCACAACCGACGCTAACAGTCCTTCAGCCAAGTTCATAGCATCGTCGTAACTCGCATGCACCATCTCAAGGTCGATTTGTCTGAACTCCGCTAGATGTCTGGCGGTTTTCACGCTTTCTGGAAGCTCTAAACGAATGTTTGGCGATAAAGCAAACACCTTCTCGAACGATGAAATAATCATCTGCTTGTAAAGTATCATACTGCTCATTATTTTAAACGGTGCACCGTAATATTGTATGGAAACTTGCTTTGCTCCCCTTATTCCAGGATCAGTTGCTGGTCCAATGATGGGTGCTAATATCTCCATGAACCTTTTTCTTCTTAAGAACTCTCTAATGGAAGTGAGGATTTGGTCCTGAACTTTTAGGACTAGTTTCATCTCTGGGCGTCTTATTGCACGGTATCTTAGCCTAACAGATTCTAGTGAACTCAGATCTTGTGATTCCATAAAGAATAGTAGCCTCCTCCTCCTCATAAAATTATTGCAGAAAAGAGTGTAATAAGTACGAAATTTCGCAACATTTTTATGCATCAATCGTAAAAATTACAGTATGGAACAACTAGACGAAAGAGATGCGAAAATACTCAAACTACTACAGAACAACTGCAAGACAACAGCAAGGGAAATTGCCAAAAAGATTGGCAGCCCTATAACCACAGTTTATTCAAAGATAAAAAGAATGGAAGAACTTGGCATAATAAAACAATACAGGGCTATCTTAGATTCAAGGAAACTTGACAAGGGAACAACAGCTTTTATTCTGGTGTCATTTGCCTATCGACCAGGAGGCAGAGAAAAACCACTATCGCAGAGAGACGTAGCAAAACAGATCGCTGCGATCTTGGAAGTACAAGAAGTACATATAATCACTGGAGGTTGGGACATTCTCATTAAAGTGAGGACCGATCACGTCGACACTTTAGGAAAGCTTGTGATGGATAAACTACGGACAGTTGAGGGAGTGGAAAACACATTGAGTTGCATAGTTTACGAAACAGTGAAAGAAACCACAGACGTACTCACCTGAAAATGGACCCTCCACTTTGTGGAGATATCACCCGAACTCTACAATTAGATTAGGGTTATCTAACTCCTTTCTTCTTAATGATAAATTTCTATGCTCTTATCTAAAGGATAATAGATTAATGCTCCAGAATCTTGATTGTATAAGTAGAAGTGGTCAGAGAATTTCACTATTGTTGAATTCTCAGAAGGGATATCTCAGAAAAATTAACTAAGAGGTAGAGTAGTTCTCACCACACTTTGTCAACCTTCAGATGTGTCAAGTATCCTATCAAGCCATATAATGGAAGAAAAACGATTTCAGCCATGTCTCCAGTTGAGATTGGCAAGTCTCCAAAGGCAAAAAAGCTCAATAGAAAAAGGAATGCTCCATAAACCGTTAGTGATTTGAAATTGTGAAAGGTTTCAGTTGTTTTCCAACTCAACCTTATTCCAGAGTAAAAAGCCCAAATCAATAGTGGAGCAAACAATAGAAGTGCATACTTCTTATACCATATTAAATCCTTAGCCTCTCCGTTTCTCTTTTTTCTTCTATAGATGGAAGGTAAATCTGGAAGGAAATTGCTGTAAAAGAATATCAATAGACCCCATAGCATAGAGTCTAAAGCATTCTCTTCAAAGATATAGAGATCAGTGAAAACGTAAAGAAGACTTGCTGGCAAGAGTAAACATAGCACAATACACAACAAGTGAACATGCTCAGAGGTTTCTTTCTCCATATACCAAACGGACAGTTTTGACCCAATTCTACGATTGATTCCTTTGAAGAAAGCTAATACAATGCCATGTAGAGCATCATGTAAGGAAGCCAGAAAATCACGAATTGCTTTTGGGTGTTCGGATACCATATATGACATGCCAATCAACACTACAAAACAGACAAAATAAGACGAAGCCATTAAGAAATGAAGGTTGATCAACTCTTTCAATGCAAAAACTAAGAATAGGATTCCTAAACACATTATAATTGTAGACAAGACACTAAGGATTCCGAACTTCAGTTTATTCGTGTTTCATCACACATCCATTGGTGCAAACAACCACTTTCTAGCACCTATTCCTAAGAAATGTTAACATTTGGTTGAGCTTAAATTTTCCGCACTTGCCATATAAGGAGAGAATCTTAAGGTTAAGTTTAGTCTAGAGACCTTCCGTTAGCTCTTTCTTAATGTCTCTCTTCTTTTGGTTCTGAAGAAGTGACACGATTTCTGTAGGTTGGCGTGGATGTGCTTCGCAACCGTTCTTTGTGGAGTTGCAAGAATTTTTGTGGGCTCCATGAATGCATGTATGTTTTATAGTGGGTGGGATTTGAACCTCTACTAGCTGTGGATATATCCTCCGCAAATCCCATTTTTGTAATACCTGAGCAGCCAAAGATCTCGTATCGTCCACTACAAAAGGTAAATATTAGAATCAATGTGAGACTCTGAATGGAGAATCTTGAAATGAAGGAATATGAAATTCTCTCCGACACTGGCACTTGTCGAAAGCTTGTCGCTAAAATCAATCGCATGGCAAAGGAAGGATGGCAAGCTAAGTCGATAGGCGGTTTAGGCGCTCCGACCGGCATTTCTGCTGTTTACGTGTTGATGGAGCGGGAAGTCACCAAGCATACACGAGCGTAATCCTGTCCGAGTGGAGATATCCCCCGCATTTTCTCTTTTTTGTTCACATTTGCTTGACTATTGGCTTTATGTAGCTCCATGCCTGAGGAGTATACAATATGTCTATATGCCTTGACTGCTATTTATTGGATCAAAGTGAATATGCATGTATGAGTATAAATTCGTGAGAGTCGATTTAAGCGGGAGGTTCACCAAATCTCCAAAGGGCGATCATCACAGGTTGGTTGAAGAATATGCGAAGGAAGGATGGAGACTGGTTCAGATATTCTCCCCAGCAGTTTCAGTTATGGGGGGAGGCACTCCAGACTACTTTGAAATCATCTTCGAAAGAAAGGTAGAATAATCTCACAGATTACTCGTTCTGGGAGACTGAGATCAACCTCCAGCAAGATATCTTCCGACAACTGCAATGGGATTGCAGATATCAATCTTGATTTTGGATTCATAAAAAATTTGCTCGCAGGAGTAAAATATGGAATGTTTAGAGGAAGAAGAACACCCAAAGTTGGACGACTTCCTAAGCTCATTGCCTTCAAAGTCGGCTAGGAAAAACTATAAAAATGGAATTAGAAAATTCGAGGAATATTCTGGAAAGTGAACCTTTGTGATTCCAAATCCGAAGCTTCAACAAGTGGACGGTTAGTCTTTCTTTTTTCCACTGCTTGAAGAGTTAACATAGAGAAGCCTAATTTGGGCTATTTTCAGGAAAAATGGTCGTTTAATAGGACGGATGGTCACTTGGATTAATCGAAGATTCTACCACAAAAAATAAGAGAAGCTTAACCATAGTGTTTAGTTGGATATTACTCATGAGTAGAAAAGCAATATCTCTTATCCTAATAGCTTTTGGTTTTTCAATTCTTTATAGCTATATTCCCTGTGCTAGTATGGCAACAGCACAAGTTGAGGGATACATAACAGAGGACACAATTTGGTCTCTTGAAAACAGCCCTTACATCATAGTTAACGACATAATAGTGGAGCCAGGGGTTAAGTTGACGATCACCCCTGGAGTGGTGGTTAAGTTTGCAAACGGAACCAACATGATAATTGATGGAACGTTGATTGGAAGCGGGAATGAAACGTATAGAGTTAAATTTACGAGTAATAACACAATTCCAAAGCCTGGAGATTGGGGACATATTTGGTTTAGGAGTACAAGCGTATCTAGCATTCTCAACTGGACTACTGTGGAATACGGAGTTAAGGCAATCTATGTATATAGATATGGAAGCAACGTTAGCATACTGAATTCAGAAATACGATACAATCAGTATGCTGCTCTTGTTGAGCCCTACAGCATTTTAAAAGTTCGAAACTGCAATTTCATGAATAATACATATGGAATTTATTCCGAACCCGAGAGCACTTTAGAAGTTCAAACCTGCCATTTCATGAATAATACACGTGGAATCACAGCTGAAGAGGATAATACCAAAATCTATACATCGACATTCTTCGATAATGGAGAGGCTATATATGCAGGTTTAATCCGTCTAGAGGTTTACTCCTCGAATTTTTCCAGAAATATGTGGGCAATTCGTGGTAGGCGCGCGACATTGTATATTACTGGATCTAGTATCATAGATAATAATCATGGACTCTGTTGTCCAAACATTGAAGTGTCATGTAGCATAATTTCAGGCAACCAGGGCACAGGCATCGCTTGTAACTACTCTTTGCAAATTACAAACTGCACGATAACCGACAATCAGCAGAATGGTATAACTTGCGAAGGATATAATCCTGCTCAGAAAGAAATTCATTTCTGCAACATTTACAATAACACTCCCTATGACGTTTTCAACAAAGAGTATTTTGGATTCGACGTTAATGCCACATTGAACTGGTGGGGGACCGAAAATGAAACTTACATTGAAGAGAAAATTTATGATTACTATGATGACTACAGTTACAGCAAAGTAATTTTCAAGCCATACTTGAACGAACCGGCAATCATTTCCGAGGGATTCTCATCTCTCTTGGTAATGATGTTGTTCATGATAGCAACACTACTGGTGGTCATAGTCTACAGAAGAAAACGTCCTAAGAGTGAC
>Ga0224501_10000223_pt1 | contig 51563 bp, 53 predicted proteins | sample SF_Oct11_sed_USG_4_FD_169105 | JGI IMG/M metagenome (GOLD analysis project Ga0224501, IMG submission 169105) | Sediment microbial communities from San Francisco Bay, California, United States - SF_Oct11_sed_USGS_8_1 | ecosystem: Environmental > Aquatic > Marine > Sediment | place: USA... | reverse complement strand
GTTGTTAAATCCGTGTAGCCCTGAGTGGATATGGCGTACTGCTGTTGGAGGTGACGCGCGGTGTCTTCCACCGAGGAAGACGAAGTTCCGACAATGGCGCATATCCCGGCACCCGCCTCGTGAAAAAATTTGGCGAGGAATTCCCCGAGTCCCTGTTTACGCCGTCTGGCTCCGAGTATCAGCACCCGATGACTGTTCACCGGCACCTCCTTGATCGATAATCTGTTGAACGGCGTGGAACACCTTGTCAGGCGTCATCTCGATCATGCAGGGATGATCGATGGGACACACTTTTTTGTGGCACGGCACACAGGGCAAATCCTCGCGCAGGATAATCGTTTTGTCCAGATGGCAGTTGGTGTGGCGCGGGTCGGTCGGTCCCATCAGCACCACCACCGGTTTGCCGAACGCTACCGCATAATGGCGGGGTCCGGTGTCGTTGGTCACCAATAAATCCGTGCGCCGCGCCAGGGCTTTGAGCACCCCAAGGTCGACCTTGTCCGGGCCGGTGTTGATGAGTTCGGCCTGCGAACTTTGAACAATTTCCTGAGCGATGCCGTCTTCGCCGGGCCCTACCAATACCAGCAGCTTGCACTGATACCGATTCTGAATACTTTCCGCCAGTTCGGCAAAGTATTTAGGCGGCCAGCACTTGGACGAACCGAATTGAGCGCCGGGGTTGAGCCCGATAACGCGGTCATTTTCCTCGATCCCGTACTGCTTCAATAATTCAGCTCCCCGCACCGATTCCTCATCGGTCAGGTACAACTGCGGTGTGACCGGCACTTCGATCTTCAAACCCATCCATTTCAGGAGTTCGAGATAGTAATCGGTCATCGGCACCGGCAGATAGCGTCCGTTTTCCTTTAGCGGATGGGGTCCCTTAACCCAGAACCGGCGGAACCCGCGGCGGTAGCCGACAATATTTTTGACTCCGCCCCAGCGCACGGATATGAATGAACGGAAGGAATTGGGCAGAAGAATGGCGAGGTCCGGCGACTCGTCCCGAATATCAGAAGCCAACTGCTTCAATCCACTCATTCCCTTGTCACTACAGGGGATCAACCGGTCAATGTCCGGATGCCCCACCAGAATTTTGGCGGCATACTTGCGAACCGCGACAGAGATACGCGCATCCGGATAATTATTTTTGAGGATGCGGATGACCGGCTCGGCCATCACCACATCGCCCACCCAGTTGGGAAAGCGAATCAGAATCCTCTGAACGGGATCGCTCATATTATTGTTTCAGTTTGGCGAGAATATCGGTGGTGCTGTGATCTTTGGAATCGCCCACGGTTACCACTTGGCCGCCGTAGGCTTTGACGATGGGATACTCCGGCATCTGCTCCAGGCGGTCGGCGTAGTCGGTTCCCTTGGTGTGGATGTCGGGCTTCAGCAAACCGCACAACGGTCCGGGATGATTATCCGCCAGCGGCACCACGTAATCGACCGCCTCGATGGCGGAGATGATTTCCATCCGCTCGTAATCCGGGTTGACGGGATTTCGGTCCGGCTTGATGCGTTTGACCGATTCGTCAGTATTGATGGCCACCACGAGAATATCACCCAGCGCCTTGGCGGCGAACAGGTAGCGCAGGTGGCCGACATGCAAAAGTTCGAAACAACCGTTGGCGAACACCACCTTGCGGCCCGCCTTACGGTGCTCCTCCAACACGGGAACCAGATCGGCGGGATTGGAAAAAACTTTTTTATGATGACTGGGAATAACCGGATCGCTCACTGGGACTCCTGAAGGCGGGTTCAATTTAAAAATCTATTTTAAAGGAATTTTCGCCCGAGTCCTACACCAAAAGTGCGCGAAATATCGGAAAATGCACTGATTTTATGCGCCGTTCAGTCCCGGTCCATCGAGGGTATTCAGGCGCACCACATCCTGCACCGGATGACGGTAGCTTCGTGGCCGGGGAGCATTTTTCTGATGGCCGAGCACGATAAACATCACGGGAATCAGATTGGGAGTCAGCTTCAATATTTTAGTCACCGCTTCCGGGTCGAACCCGATCATGGGGCAGGCCCCCCAGCCGCGGTCGACTGCACCGTACATCATCGTCATCGCCGCCAGCGAAGCACTACGAATGGCTTCATCACGTTGCAGTTGGTGGTTATCCCCATAAAAATTTTGAATCAGGGGCAACACCTTTTCCTGAATTGCTCCGGGAGCCTCTTTATAAATCTCCGGAGCGTCCTGATACGCATCCAGCTTGCCACATACCAGAACAGCGACGGAACAATCCTCCATCTGCGCCTGACCCCACGCGGCCTCCTTCAATTGCCTTTTTATGTCCGATTCCCTGACCGCGATGAAAGTCCAGTGCTGAAGATTGAACGAACTGGGACTCAACACCACTTCATCGAAGAATTCTTTAAGTTCCGCATCGCTGATGGTTTTATCAGGATCGTATGACTTAACGCTGAACCGCCGCTGAACAACTTCCGAAAATTCCATTATGACTTCCTTTCTTTAAATACTTTCGACTCAGATCTATCTTCCTTCTCGATACAACGGATAATTCACTTTGGCCGGCACGTCGATCAGGGCGATGCGGAGCGGGCTGTCCGCTTCCCCCTGAAGGGATACCGCTCCCGCTTCACCGGCATGGACCACCGCAAAGTAGCGGGGTTCCAGATAATGCGTGCCTTGGGTGGCTTCGTCCACCAACACACCTTTGCCGTCGATCACCACGATGGCCAGTGTGCGGTTGGCAGGAAGCTCGCGGTCGAAGCGATAACCCGGCTGAATGAGGATGTCCTGCATGGCCACTTCCGCCTCAATGGTCACCGGAGCGCCTCCGCCGATGACGTGCTTGAGGGTTACCCTGTCACGAGTCTCTACCGGAAAATCTTCGTGGGAAAATTCCCTGTAGGTGGGAGTCCTGGTAATCGCCTCCCTCAGGTTCGGTTCGAACCAGATCTGAAAAAACTCGGTGTGATCGCCCACGGTCTCTTCTTCGTGAGAAACCCCGGAACCGGTTTGCATCACCTGCACGCCACCGGCCTTCACCCGGCTTCTGGTTCCCAGCGTGTCGTAGTGTCCGATCTCTCCTTCAATGGCATAACTCATGATCTCGAATGCCTGGTGGGGGTGAAGCCCAATCCTGCCGTAACCCTTCGCCGTGGCCCACGCCCAGTAAAACAGCGGACCCAAATGCCGCGGCGCCGGGCCATCCTGAGGAAACCCGATGGGTTTGATCTCGGTGATGCGCCCGCCGTCGAACTGGCCCACGGCCTGTGCCTCAGGCGGATAAATACTGATTTCAAGCGGTTTCGTTTGTTCTTTCACAATACCTTCCCCTGGTTTTAAACCAACCCGTAAAAAATTTATTTAACGAAAATCGGCTAAACCGTGACGCATCCATTTTAACCCTGATTGAAGGTTTTGAGCACCAATCCTCTGCCACGGAATTCTTCCCTGAAAATATAGACGATTAATAGATATTTATTCGCATCCTTCCAGCTCAAACTCTCCTCCGATAACTCCTATTCTTAGACAAAACTCCTAATTTTTTGTGTATTAATTTCGTCAATTTTCCAATTTAATCGATATATACCAATAAATTCAATAAGTTAATATATTTAATATTTTTATACATAATTCTAGATTTTTTATTGACAAACCTAGAATAAAGTTTAATATTGTAATTGAACATTGTGTTTAACTTTTTAATTTGATACTTAATCAATCGACATAAGGAGATTCAAAATGAAAACGACGAAAATCATCCAAATCCTGACCGCCACCACCGCCAGCCTGTTCCTGTTTGCCAATGTAGCCGCAGCCCATAGCGAACACGATCATTCTGAAATTCCTCTGAAATGGAAATTCTCTAAAAAGGTCGAGGATAAGATCCAAGCCCGAGGGACTCTACAGGGGAACGGTTACTATGTTGGTCTTTCCTCTCATGAGCAGAATACCATGAAGCATTATGGTATCCGGACCGGCAACATATTCACGGCGCAGGTGGATGGCGTTCAGGCTTATGTCAAACGAACCTCTACGGGCATTCAAATTATGGATACCGGGGTAATGGACATCGCCCAGAAAGAACTGCTTCCCCTTCGCCCGCTGAACTGGGCCACTCCGATCTCCACCGGAAGCGCCAATCATTCCGGTCATGACCATTCCATGATGCCTTTTGAGTGGTCTTTCGGTGAGTACACGCAGGACCGCATTGCCAGTCGCCTGAGCTCAAATGAGGTGGTTTTCGTTGGTCTCACCCGGTTCGAACAAAACCTGTTGACGGACTACGGCGTCCGGGTAGGCAATCAGTTCCATACGGTCGTAAACGGTCAAACCACAATGGCCGAGCGCACCAGCGGCGGCTTGAAAGTCATGGGCCTCTCCAACAGCGAAGTGGCTCAAATGAACTCAAGCCAGGCCAATATGTAATAACACTTTAATAACCTTAGCCTGGATATGAATCATGTTAGCCGTTGAAGAAAACCAGTCCGAGAACCTGATCACGATAGGGGAACTTTCCAGACGCACCGGGATCACCACACACACCCTGAGAATCTGGGAAAAACGCTACGATTCCCCGAAAGCCGTCCGACTTCCCTCGGGTCACCGCCGCTACCTCCCTCAAGAAATTGAGAGACTGCGGGCGGTGGCCCGGGTCATCAAGTTGGGGTTTCGTCCTGGTAAAGTGGTGGGAGGCACTTTGGAGGAACTGCACAGCCTCATGGGTTTTGAGTCGAATCGTTCTTCCAAAGTGCCGCCTTCCACGGAACCAGATTTGCAACAACGGCGACACGAATTCAATATCGATCAGTGGCTGGACTGGATCGCTGATTTTGATGAAGAAAACTTGAATATTGAATTTCATCGGGAATGGGGATCCCTGGGCCCTCTGTCTTTTATCACCCACCTGGCGAGTCCCTTAATCACAAGGATCGGGGGAAAATGGGAATGCGGTGAATTTACGGTCGCCCACGAGCATTTCGCCACGGAAATATTGAGCACTTTTCTGGGCGACCGGTGGCGCCGTATGAACGAACGCAAGCCGGGAAAAACGGCGATCCTCACCACCCTTCCGGAAGAAAACCATATCCTCGGCCTCCAGATGTGCGCGGTGGTCCTATCGGTCACCGATTGGAAGGTCGTTTCTCTGGGCCGGAACATGCCCGAGGAGGATATTGCCGCGGCGGTAAAACAATGCAACGCTTCCCTTCTTTGCGTCAGCGTTTCCGAATGGTATGGCGCTTCCCGCGCCAAGCCCATTCTGTTTCGCCTGAGGAAGGAGATCGGCCAAAAAACAAAGGTGGTGGTGGGGGGAGGCGGAGCGCCGGAGAATCTCGCTGGCGTGGATGTCATAAACGATTTTAATAATTTTTACCAATGGCTCAACGATTCGGCGAATAAGTAATCCCTCTTCTCCTTGAGAAATATGCTTAAACTCATGAAAACAAATAGAAAATCATTGATTTACCAGTCTTGGGCCATCTGGAACCAATTCTAAAAGAGGGCAAAGCACTATTTAATTTCCGGGAAAATCCACGTATAATGAGGATTCTTACAATTTTTAAACCTGCACCCAAGGACCCACCGTGATCAAAGGCTTCAAGGTCATGACATTCCATCACACGCCCAACCCGGAGGCGGCCCAGTTCATCATGAGCGGGGACGTGATGAAAAAAGGCACCAAAACATTTTCCTCTCCGGACTCGTCCAAGGGAGACCCCCTGGCCGAGGCCCTGTTCAAAATCTATGGCGTGGAAAATGTGTTCATCAAGGAAAACTTTGTCACCATTACCAAATCAGAGGTGGTGGCCTGGACGACCCTGATGGAGCCGATTCAAAACGCCCTGGAACAGCACACGACGTTTTATGAAACGTGCGACGAGGACGCCCAGCCTGCGCCGGCAACCTCAAACATTCTGGAAAAGGTGGAAGTGGAGGATTTCCCGAACCTCTCTGACGCGCAAAAATCGGAAGTGATCGATGCGCTTCTGGACCATGCCATCCGGCCGGCACTGGCAAACGACGGCGGCGGCATCACGCTACTCGGCGTGGAGGGGGATCTGGTGCGCATTCACTATCAGGGCGCCTGCGGCACCTGCCCAAGTTCCAACACCGGCACCCTGGAGTTCATTGAGAATTTCCTCAAGGATACCCTCAGTAAAGACCTCAAAGTCGAAAGCGTCGATACTTCGACCGTTTAAATCCACTTGCTGTGCACTTCCGGCGGCCGGAAGTTCTCGATGTATTCGACGGCTTCTTCCGGCGACTCCACCAGCGCGTACATGTTCAGCGTTTCCTCTTTAGCGAATTTCAACTCCACCAGTTTTTCGAAATGGCGGATGATCCCGTCATAAAAACTGTCGGTATTGATGAACACCAAAGGCTTTGCCGTCTGCTTCAACTGGATCAATGAAAAAATTTCCATCGCTTCCTCTAGGGTGCCCACCCCGCCGGGCAGAACGATGAAGGCATCGGAGCGTTCATCCATAACGGCCTTACGCTCGCGCATCGTACCGGTAACAATCAGCTCGTCGGCCTCGCCGTATTCGATCTCTTTTTTCTTGAAGAATTTCGGCAGGACGCCGGTCACCCTGCCCCCCTTCTCATGAACACCCCGCGCCACCGCACCCATCAGTCCGATTGAGGCACCGCCGTAAATCAAGTCGATCCCCGCTTCTCCCATGCGACGACCCAGATCGGTCGCGGCCTCCAGGTACACGGCATCGACAGCATTGCTGGACGCGCAAAACACGCATATCGAGTGAATATGTCTCACATCAACTCCGGTTTAGAGAAACAGGTTAAAAGCGGACTATTGTAGCCTTTTTCAGAATCGGTGAACAGCCGGGATGCCTGGCGAAAATCTGATTATTTCCAACAGGTTATAGAGGGGTCCCTTGACAGGTTTGCAACGGGCTCCCATATTCCTGCCAAGATGCCGGTTTTCCACAGGGGAAACCGGAGGATTTTCCAATAATTTCTGATTCCCAGGAGGTGCACCCATGGAATGGCTGGAAATTGGAACGACAGGCGGATTTTTGCTGGGAGCCCTGGCTGTTATGGCGGCTGGCGGATTTATGTTTTTTCTTGGCAAAAATATGGAGTAATTCAGAGCAACGTTGCTTTCACTTGAACTTTACTCGGGGCCGTCCTTCGGGACGGCCTTTTTTTGGCCGCGCCAGATTCAACTTTCCTTTTGATGACCCATCCCCGACTTTGGAGCTGTCAAGATAGCCGCCATGGGCTGGCCACAAAGTTTTTCCGCCAGTTGAAGTGGGTTCCCGCTTTGGACCACCCTGACAAAATCAGTTGAGACTTTGTGGTTCACGTCCGCGCCGTGCGCAATGAGTTTTTTAACGAGGGTCTCCTGGCATACCAGGATGGCGACATCCAGCGGCTTATTTCCTCTATAATCCACAGAGTTCACATCCGCCCCCTGCTGGATCAAAGTATCCACCCGAGCCTCGTCGACATTCAAAACCGCCCCGTGGAGCGGATACTTTTCTATATAGGAGAGAATTCCTACAGGCCCCCCCATTTGCCTGTAATAACCATCCAGAGCCCGGTATTGTCTCCCATCCTTTTTTTGCAGGGCGGCTTGACGAATGGCGTTAAATTTAGAAAACTTTCCCAAACGTGCCACCTCTGCGGGAGTGGGTGGATCTCCTTTGACTCCCCCCCGGCGAGCAATCAGTTTTGCTACTTCCCGGAGGTTAAATTCCAAAGCCCTATCCAAAGGGGTCACCCCATATCTATTTTTAAGGTTAATATCCGCGCCATGACGGATAAACCCTTTAGCCATCTCCGGTTTCCGACGGTTCAAAACCAAAAAAAGTGGAGTGATTCCATGTTTATTTTTCAAGTTAATATCCGCTCCAAGAGCGATCAATTTTTTAAGGAAGGGCTCGATATATTCCATTTTTATCTGTCGCGGCGTATTTTGGACTAATAGGTGAACCACTGTATCGCCGGACCTATCTTGCGCATTCACGTCGACTCCCTTGCTGATCAATAGATCCAACACCTTTAATCTTTCATGATAATCAGTTTCGTGGAGCGGTCTATTTCGACCGTAAACTATGCCTCCGCTCAGGGCCATTAAAGAAGTTCTTTCGAAGCCATCCTTGATATTGGGATCTGCCCCCATTTCGATCAAAAACTCAATCCAGTCGCGGTTGGATTCCCGTAATTCCTCGTGGAACAAGGGCAAGTGCATATAACCAGTCTTGCTGTTGATATCTAGGCCGTGGGACACCATTATTTCTACCATCCGCCTATTTTTCACTTTCATGGCCTGCCTGAGATCGGACAAGCTCACCCGGATGCCTTGTTCAAGGAGATATTTTACAGATTCCGGCTTCCCTGCATCAATGGCGGTTTGAATGAGATTACCCTCTTGACTGTCAACTTTCACCCCCAGGGAAATCAGCCATTCGATACCTTCCAAATGGCCCTGACGAATGGCCTCCCTAAACTTTTCCCCGCTCTTTAAGTGGAGCCAATTCGCCTTACGCACCGCCAATTTCTCCCTTAATTCCCGATGCAGGCCGTTGTAAGGTTCACGCTTTATCACCGCTGTAAAATACGGTTGAGGACCGTCCGCCATTACCTGAAACCCTGGTGGTTTGGCAAACCCATACCTGGTGGCCTGACTGACATTGCAGGGCTGAATCCAATCGGTAGCCTTCCAGAATCGTTCGCAGGCCTGATGCAGATCGAACAGAATAGACGAATCGATAGAATGAATGTTCCCATCCGCCCTCAGGATGAGAGGATAGAAATACCCTATGTAGTCATAGTCACCTTCTGCATTTATCGTCGCTTTGAAGAAGGACTCCGACCCACCGAATTCGATTTTTCCGCTCCCTCCCAAAAACCCATGGGAATGGGCGCTCTGCTCCGAGCAGGGGCTCTCGGGACCAGCCGCGGCCCAATAGGCCTTGCAGGCTTTAAATAGTTGCCGTAATTGATCCGCCTTGACCAATAAAGACGACATTTCTTCCCACAGTTTTTCACTTTTTGTACCGCCTGCCTTTGAAATGGTTCCCTTGGTGTCGATCGTAAAAGTTTTCTCCTCGTCGCCATTTACATTCATGATCATTCCGGTAAAACTTGAGCGGTTTCCAAAAGCTTTCATCCATACATCGTCATCTTTTGAGCGAATGCAAATGCTTTCATCTCCAAACTCGTTCCAAAATGATTGACATGAGATATAAGCATTTTTCAGATACCAGCCCTCCAGGAAAGAGGCCTTCCTTTCATTAATGGTCCCCAGAGAATTTACTTCAAATACTTTGCCCTTTGTATCTTTTGCATGAGTAGCGTTTGCCTTAAAGTTTTTCTCGTTCCCTAAAGCGACTATTTCCACATTAACGCTTTTGACATACCCATAGGCGGTTTGCTGGGCTATGTCAGGGGTACAAACATGGTCGGGACCATTATCTGCCCAATAGGCTTTACAGGCCAGATACAAATCATGCAGATTACTTTTGGTATCTGAATCAAGCGTACGGCCATTCCCTCTAGTGTCAAATTTTGGGATGACCACTACCAAAAAAAGAAAACCCAACCCAAATATTATCAGCCCGTTCACCAGATAGGGTCTTATCGATTTGGTTTTGTCTGGTTCCGTGGGTGGAACCGGCCCGCTTGAGGATTCGGGATTTTTTGGATCAGTCACAAGGTTTCTCCCATCAGCAAAATTTAACCCGTCCTATCAGGCTAATTTGGCAAACCGAACTTGTCAACTAGCTGAGTCGAGCTTTGGAGAAAGTTGCGTGTTAGAAAGGGTTTTTCAATCCTTCTCATCGGGGCTGAAGAGTTTGCGGTATTCGTCAATGGAGGAGCGGTCGGTCATGCCGGAGATATAATCGCAGATGCGGCGCGGGAGGGGTCCTTGCGATTCGTTGGCCAGTACGCTTTCCGGCAGGAGTTGGGGGATGCGGGTGTAGGCTTTGAACAGCTCGGTCAGGTACAGTTCGGCTTTGAATTCCATGCGCCGTACCCGGCGGTGATGATACATATTTTTGAACAAAAACTTTTTCAGCTCGTTGTTCTTTTCAGCGACCTCTTTACTGAACCCCGCCACGCGCTTCTGGCAGGACCGGACGTCACTCACCGAACGAATGCCATAGAGTTCAATATTGTCCTGCGTGGTCTTCCTGAAATCGGTGACAAGATCGTTGATGATGCTCCGGACGATCTGGTATTTTTTTAGATCAAAGTCCAGGTTGGAATATTTTTGATCCAGCAATTTTTCATTTTCATGCCATAGCGCGACCTCGCGCAGTTGCCCCGAATCGATCAGGTTGGAAGTGATGCCGTCGTCGAGATCGTGCGCGTTGTAGGCGATGCCATCGGCGAAATCCGCCACCTGCCCTTCCAGCGAAGGATAGCGATGCCCCGCCTCTGTCAGAAGAGGATTTGCGGTATCTTTGGAATGCTTGCTGATTCCTTCCTGCACTTCCCAAGTCAGGTTCAGCCCTTCAAATTCCGGGTAACGCTTCTCAAGCACGTTGACAATACGCAGGCTCTGCCGGTTGTGTTCGAACCCGCCATGATCTTTCATCAAGGCATTCAGCACATCCTGTCCGGTATGTCCGAAAGGGGGATGGCCGAGATCGTGCGCCAGCGCGATGGCTTCCGCCAGGTCCTCGTTCAATTGCAGGGATTTGCAGATGGAGCGGGTGATCTGCGCCACCTCCAGCGAATGCGTCAGCCGCGTCCGGTAATAATCGCCTTCGTGATACACAAATACCTGGGTCTTGTATTCCAGCTTGCGGAAGGCGGAGGTATGGATGACCCGGTCGCGGTCGCGCTGGAACCGGGTGCGGTAGGTATGCTCGTCTTCCGGATGAGCCCTCCCCCAGCTTTCGCCGCTTTTGACGGCAAACGGAGCGAGGTATTCATCCTCCAGTTTTTCGATATCCTGACGTTTTACCAATTTTCCCTCTTATAGATAACGTTGTCCCCCTGAGCCTTTGCCCCGATTCATCGGCATTGTATCGGATTCGGGCCGATTTTCAACGTTCATCACCACCCTCTGGCAACAGGTACGGGATTTTGATAAGGTGGCACCGCCTTCGTGGTTGTTTCGCGATTTGACAACGGATCAAAATCACTCTCCAAAGGAATATATGACCCTTGAATCGGATTTTCTTGTAATTGGCGGCGGCATTATGGGACTGAGTATCGCCCGCGAACTCCGCAAGCGGTTTCACGGGTCCAGGGTGGTTCTGGTCGAAAAAGAAACCCACTGCGGCGAACACGCCAGCGGGCGCAACAGCGGTGTCCTGCACGCCGGGTTTTACTATACCGCCGACAGCCTGAAGGCCCGCTTCACCCGCGACGGCAACCGGGCGCTTACGGAATACTGTGAATCCCGCGGCCTCAAAATCAACAAATGCGGCAAGCTGGTGGTGGCTCAGAACGAAGGAGAGTTGAAGTGGCTGGATGAGCTGATGCTCCGGGCCGAAAAAAACGGCGTCGACTTGCAAATGATCGACCAGAAAGAAGCCGAGTCGATTGAACCCCGGGTAAAAACCTGTCAACGCGCCCTGTTCTCCCCCACCACGTCGTCGGTGGATCCCGGTGAAGTGATGGCCCGTCTGCATGAAGATGCACTGGCCGAGGGAGTGGATATCCATTTGGGAGTGCGTTACCTGGGCCGTGCAGGAGATGGCATAGCCACCTCAGCCGGAAATTATCAGGCGAAATTCATAATTAATTGCGCCGGGCTGTACGCCGACACCATCGGACGCGATTTCGGATTTTCAAAGCACTACCGCATTCTGCCGTTCAAAGGCCTGTATCTCTATTCCAGTGAACCGGCCGGGTCGCTCCGCACCAATATTTATCCGGTACCCGACCTGCGCAATCCGTTCCTGGGCGTCCACTTTACTGTCACCGCATCGGGGGCGATAAAAATCGGGCCGACGGCCATTCCCGCCTTTTGGCGAGAGCAATATCAAGGCCTTGAAAATTTTAGCGGTGCTGAATTGATGGAAATCCTCTTCCGGCAGGCTGGGCTGTTTGTTTCCTCCAATTTCGATTTCAAACGGCTGGCCTGGGAGGAAATTCAGAAGTATTCCCGAAGGCATTTGGTATCCCTCGCCTCCAACCTGCTCCAGGATGTCCGGCCAAGCCGGTACAAAAAGTGGGGGCGACCGGGAATTCGGGCCCAATTATTGGATTTAAAAGAGAAAAAACTTGAAATGGATTTCGTCATCGAAAACGATGATAAATCGATGCATATATTGAATGCCGTCTCCCCCGCCTTCACCTGCGCCTTCCCTTTTGCACATTACGCTTGCAACATGGCTAATTTATTGGTACCGTAACCCATTCGAGGTATATAAAAGATCACTTTATTTCACGCTCGGTGAAAATAGATCAATCTTATTAATCAGGTTTGCATTAATTTGCACACGGCAATTGAGTAACCTGGTTTTCAGTGGGAGAGGGACTATGCGGATACCATTTTTGGGGATATTGATGTTATTGGGGGTTCTTTCCAGCTCCACGGTAACCTGGGGTCAGGAACCGCTTCAGATTCCGGGACAGGCGGTCATTGAGGAGGCTCAAAGCAGTTATATTTTTGTATTTGATCCTGAGCAGGTGGGTCCGGGGGATGTACCCGGCCTATCCAAGGCTCTGGCACAAGATTATGGTGCCGGTCTCCGTCATATATTCACCCACGCGCTCCAAGGGTTTTCCGCCAATATTTCAGCCGAGGGTGCGGCCCGCCTTGCCGAAAATACGCCTTTGATTCAATATTATGAACCTAACGGTGTCATTTGGGCCGTGGGCAAAATCAATACCCAGGGAGACGGCCTTGAAGCCACTGCAAAAGGAGGCGCAGGGGGTTCCACCCCAACCGAGCCGCCGCAGGTGATTCCATACGGCATCACGCGTATTGGAGGTTTCCAAAACGTTAACGGATTGAATTTCAACGTCTGGATCATAGACAGCGGAATCGATCTGGACCATCCGGATCTGAATGTCGGCTCCGGCGCCAACTTTATCACCCGAGGCAAAAACAGCCCCGACGACGGTAACGGTCATGGCACCCATATTGCCGGGACCATTGCCGCCCTCGATAACGATATTGATGTGGTCGGCGTCGCCGCAGGGGCCGTGGTCCACCCGGTTCGGGTCCTGGATGATTCCAATATGGGAACCATCGATGGTGCCGTCGCAGGAGTCGATTGGGTGCTGGCCAACGCCTCGCCCGGAGATTGCGCCAATATGAGCCTGAGCGCTTCCGGTCATTGGGAAAGTCTGCACACGGCTATCCTCAATGCGGCGGACTCGGGAATCCGGTTTTCCATATCAGCAGGCAACAATGGATCGGATGCCAATAATGTTGAGCCCGCTCACATCAATCATGCCAATGTTTTTACGGTCTCTGCAATCGATTCTTCGGACAGGTTCGCATACTTTTCCAATTGGGGAAATCCGCCGATCGATTTCGCGGCGCCTGGGGTAAGCATTCTTTCCACCAAAAAGGACGGTGGAGTGGTTTATTATTCGGGCACTTCCATGGCCGCCCCTCATGTCTGCGGCGTACTGACCCTGGTCAACACACCGGGACAAGACGGAAACGCGATTGGGGATCCGGATGGCAACCCCGATCCTATTGTCCATAGATAAGCCGTATTCAGGGAGCCCTTATTAACGGGGCTCCCTGAAAATTCTTCCCCCCTAAAAACTGATTCCTGCTGGATTTTCCACTAGCGCAAAATCTCGGGTGATCATGGCGGTCACCTGTTTTTTCCAGGCCTCCCTCCCTGCAGCCCTCTCTTTTATATTATTTGCCAAAAAAATGATCGCCTGATAGTCTATCTGCAATTTCAAAATCTAACTGAAGATTCAACGATTAGTGGACGAAAATGCTCTCGGATTAGTAAGTGCAATTAATTTTCGAGAGTTTTTTCAAAGAACCTTGGAGGGAAAAAAGATGTGTAGAAACAGAATCTTAATTTGGACGCTGGCGGCACTCTTGCTATTGCTGAACGTATCGGGCGCCTATGCAGACCATCAATGGGGCGATTATCACTGGGAGAAAAATGGAACACCCGTGCTCACATTAAATATTGGTAACAACCACACCGGGGACTGGCCGAATCTGCTGAGTTATGTGGGCTCCAACTGGAACGCCTACGGTGGATCCTATTTGGATTTTAATGTGGTTGCTGGTGGAACGGGGGATATCGAAAGTTACAATGCCAACTACGGTGATACCGGTTGGCTGGGGCTGGCCAGTATCTGGGTTACGCGTGGCAAGAATAAACATATTACCCGGGGCGAAAGCAAAGTTAATGAATACTATATTACCCTTCCGGGATACGATGGTTTCAACGAAGAAGTTGAATTCAAACACGTTCTCTGCCAGGAAATCGGGCATACCTTTGGACTGGATCATAATCGCGAAGGCTCAACAGGCGGCACCCCCGACAACACCTGTATGAACGATCAGACCCGGCCTCTCGGGTATCCGGACCCAAACAGTCACGACACGGAATTGCTGAATATCATGTATGCAGAAGATCATGCGGATGGCGGTGGTGGTGGAGGTTCCCAAAAATGCCATCCTGTCTTCGGGTGCCCCCAGGGGTTGGTGCATGCTTTTTGGGCCGAGCACTATGAGGACGACCATGAAATGTATGAGGCATCTGACGCCGTGGTAGACGTCACCGTCCTAGCCAGCAGTTTCAGCCACATGGCCGGTCCGGATAACAGCGCGGTACCCATCACCCGGGTCGTACTAAAAATAGAAGAAACGTTTAAAGGAAAAACGTCCCGGGTGATTTCCCTGCAACAGACACGTGGATTGGGTCTGGAAATTGAAGACGATCCCGGCTATGTCGAAGGAGACAGCTACACGCTTTTTCTGCGCCAAATAGGCAAGAATAACTATCGGGTGGTAAATCCCAATGGGAGAATAAAAAACTAACCGATCCAATCCCATAACTCCCTTGAGGGCCTGCGCTGGGCTTTCAAGGGATTTTTTTTCGCCTTTCAGACCCAAAATCATCCCCACTACCTAATGCATTATTTTCCTTGACGTTATTTCACTCATCCCCTATCCTTTTATTATGCAATGTGAAAATTGTGGTTACATATTTTTCCAGCCTTCCAAAAAATGCGCCTGTTGCAGTGCCCCCATTGTGCCTGCACCGTCGGCCTTCGAGATCGGACAGGAAAATCTCTTCACCATTTATGAGATGGCCCCCGGTGAAGGCGGTATTCCGGGTATTGGCACAGCTGGAGCCGGTCTAGGCAGTGAGGATTATACCTTCACCGATGATTTTGATAGTGGCGGGGCTGAATACGGCGTGGATGAAAATGTTCTCGACCTGAGCGAGGCCGAAGCCGAAGGTTTTGGATCCAGTAGCCAGCCGTCCGGCATGTATGAGAGTGCGGACGACTTTGACTTTGGTGCGACCGGGATGGGCGGCATGGCCGGGGATACCGAAATTGGACCCGATGATTTCGAGCTCGATCTGTCTGAGATGAGTGGTGGATCAGCCTTCAATACCGGCGATTTCGATTCTGAAGATACACTGACGCCAGAAATTGATATGGAAATGCCCGATATATCTCCAGAACCGGCTGAAGCGGAAGAGGAAATTTCTCTCGATATTCTTCCGGATGAAGATATCGAGACGGCCGAAGCGCCTGCCTCCACGAATATGGATTTCTCCGGAGGCGGATTCGACTCCGAGATTGAAGGTCTGGGTTTTGGCTTTGACGAACCGTCTGAAACCGAAGAAATAAGTTTGGAAGAAAACCAGGAGCCGGAAACCGATATCTCCCTGGAACCTGAGTTGGATATGGCTGATGAAGAGCCCTCCCTTGAGTTGTCCGAAGAAACGGAAATCGTTATGGACGAAGAACCCTCTCTGGAACTGTCCGAGGAACCTGATATTGCCATGGATGAGGAGCCTTCCCTGGAACTGACTGACGACTTGGAATTACCCGAGGAGCCTTCCCTGGAGGCCGCTATGGAAGAATCCGATGAATACGAGGTAGACGATGGCGGAATCGATTTCGACCTCGATAGCGTGGATTTGGATCAGCCGGAAGAAGTCACCTATGAGGAAGAACCGGCAGCCGAAACCCTTATGGAAGAAGAGCCCTCTTTCGAACTCGAAGGATTGGAACTGGAAATGGAAACCGAAGAACCCGAGGAAGAAGACCCGGATCGTCAATAATACGGCCCCACCTGTTTGAATTTCACCCCATTCCCCCATTTTGATCATAGCCCAAGACTTGTCACAGGTTACCCCTGAAATTTGGATTTTCCCCCGTTTTATGCTAAAAAGGCTATTCTTTTAGAGTTTGATGGAAAATATTGGATTTTGGACCGATTTTAATTTATAAAATGGTTCAAGCGAGTCCCTCTACAACAGGCATTGGCGGTTCCGGGTTGATCTGGAGCAGACCTCGAAGGCCTCCGTTCACCTTTGGGAATCGGAACGCTTTCAGTTCCGGAGGTTCCCGTTCACCTTTTCCCTGATATCCTCAATGACACCAGCCCGTTTCGGACGTCGTTATATTGCGTTTTTGTTGGATATCTTTGCTTTGGAAATTCTGGGATTGCTGGCTACGGCACCTCTGATCAATCAAACCGATCAGGATCTAGCAAAGGTTTTGATCCGCTGGTTTGCGACAGGAATGATCACTACAGAGGGCGCCTGGCTGGTTGGGCTGTACGGCCTGTTGCAGTTTTTATTGTGGAGCCTGTACTTTATCGGATTCACAGGGGCTTGCGGTCAGACCCCCGGGAAAAAAATATTGGGACTGCAGGTTGTTCATATAAATGGAACTCCCATTGGCTGGGAAAGCGCTTGTATCCGGTTTTGGATCGGTTATCCGGTTTCCCTTCTACCGCTCGGTCTCGGTTTTTACTGGGCGCTGGTGGATAAAAATAATCAAGCTTGGCACGATAAAATTGCCGGGACCTGGGTAATCAGGCCCGGATCATAAACCCTATATTTGCAGGAATCAGACCCAATGAAAAAAACGTATTTGCTGGCTCCGGGGCCGACCCCGGTACCCGAAACCATCAATCTGGAAATGGCCGCTCCGATGGTGCACCATCGCACCCCGCAATTCAGCAAAATTTTTGGTGAAGCGGCAGAAGGCGCCAAGTATCTATTTCAAACCAAGCAGGATGTTCTTATTCTCGCATCCACCGGAACCGGCGGTATGGAAGGTTGTATTACCAACCTGTTCTCGCCTGGCGACAAAGTGCTGGTCGTCAACGGTGGTAAATTCGGCGAACGTTGGGGAAAAATAAGTGAAACTTACGGGGTGGTACCGGTCTGGATAAACGTCGAGTGGGGACAGGCGGTAGATGTCAACGAAGTTAAGGCCGTACTGGACAAAGATAAAGATATCCGCGCCATTCTGGTGCAGGCCAGCGAAACATCCACGGGAGTGGCCCATCCCATTGAAGAGCTGTCGAAGTTGACCCGCGACCGGGATGATATCCTGCTAGTAGTGGACGGAATTACCGGCGTTGGAGTATTTCCCCTGCCGATGGACGATTGGGGCATTGACGCTATCGTTACCGGTTCCCAAAAAGCTCTGGAACTGCCGCCGGGTCTGGCCCTGGTAGCACTCAGTGAAAAGGCCTGGAAATTTGCCGATCAATCCAAGTGCCCACATTTTTATTTCGATTTCAAAAAAGAACGTAAAAACCTGAAAGACCAGACCTCGGCTTACACCCCGGCGGTCTCCCTGGTAATCGGACTGCGGGCCGTATTAAAAAATATCAAAGAAGAAGGGTTGGACAACGTTCATAAACGTCACAACCGTCTGGCGCGGGCCACCCGTGCGGCGGCAAAGGCGATGGGCCTGCAAATGATCGCTCCCGACGCTCCAGCGGACAGCCTCACCGGGGTGTTTGTTCCCGACGGGATCGACGGCGGCAAAATCGTTAAAAGCCTGCGCGATGATTTCGGCGTTACTATGGCCGGCGGACAGGATCAATGGAAAGGTAAAATCATACGTATCGCGCATCTGGGTTATGTCGACACGTTCGATACCATCATCGCTATTTCGGCGATTGAAATGGCGCTCAAGAAATTCGGTCATGCCGTGGAACTGGGCAAAGGCGTTGCCGCGGCTCAGGAAATCCTGCTCGAAGCGTACTGAATTTTCAATCCGCTTCAGGGATGAAAAATTCAGTTCATACTTAATTAATTTCAACTTTTTGGAGTTTTGAAATAATGAAAATTCTGGTCAGTGACAATCTGTCCAAGTTGGGTGTGGAAATTCTACAAAAGGAAAGCGGTATTGAGGTGGACGTCAATACCGGCTTGGCCAAGGAAGAATTGATCAAGATCATTCCCGAATACGACGGGTTGGTCGTAAGAAGCGCCACGAAAGTCACCGCGGATGTGATTGCGGCCGCAAAAAATCTCAAGGTTGTGGGCCGCGCCGGTGTCGGCGTAGATAACATCGATCTGGAGGCCGCAGGCAAAAAGGGCATCATTGTAATGAACGCGCCGGACGGCAACATGATCACCACCGCCGAACATGCCATGGCGCTCATGCTGAGCATGTCCCGCAACATTCCGCAAGCCAACGCATCGGTGAAGCAGGATAAAAAATGGTCTCCCAAAAACTTTATGGGAGTCGAATTATATGGGAAAACGATGGGTATTATCGGGCTGGGCCGTATCGGCTCCGTTGTTGCGGAACGGGCCAAGGGATTCGCGATGAAGGTGATTGCCTATGATCCGTTTGTGGCTAAGGAGCAGGCGGAAAAAATCGGGGTGGAAATTGTGGAGTTGAAGGATTTGCTCCAACGCGCCGATTTCATCAGCCTGCATTCCCCTAAAGTGGGCGACAAACCTCTTCTGGGAGCGGAAGAATTCAATGCTATCAAACCCGGGGCACGCATTATCAACTGCGCGCGCGGCGAACTGATCGATGAAGCAGCTCTCATCCAGGCTATCAAGGACGGCAAGGTGGCTCAGGCGGCGCTTGACGTCTATTCGAAGGAACCGCTCAACCCCGAAAGTCCCCTTCTGGACGTCCCGGAAATCATCTGCACCCCGCATCTCGGAGCCTCCACGGAGGAAGCGCAGGACAAGGTCGCCATCGCTATCTGCGATCAAATGGTAGATTTTCTCAAAAATGGAACCATTCGAAACGCGGTCAACATGCCGTCCATCGACGAAGAGACTTTGAAGCAGATCAAACCGTACCTTGAGTTGGGATCGGATTTGGGACAATTGGCTTCGCAATTGGTGGAAGGACCCATTACGCAGGTGAAGGTGCAATACAACGGCGAGGTGTCAAACCTCAATGTTCAACCGATCACCATTTGCGTTTTAAAGGGCTTGTTAATGCGGGCCATCGATGGAGTCAATATGGTCAATGCACCGTTCATCGCCAAGGAGCGGGGAATAGAGGTGCAGGAATTGAAGAGCAACGAGATCAAGGAATACACCAGCACCATCCAGGTACACGTTACCACAAAGCAGGGAAGCCGCGACATCACCGGAAGTATTTTCGGCAAAGGCGACCCGCGAATCGTGCGATTTGACGAATACCATTTCGAGGCTGTGATTTCCAAGCATATGTTGATATTGAGCAACAAGGATGTTCCGGGTGTAATCGGTAAGCTTGGAAATATTCTGGGAAAGAACAATATCAATATCGCCGGATTCCATCTGGGACGGCTGGACGAAACAGGAAATGCGGTTTCGGTGATCAACATCGATTCGCCGCCGACTTCCGAAACCCTGAAAGAATTACGTGAGACACCCAATGTTGTCGAAGTGCATTCGGTCGTTCTCTAAAAAACTGCTCAAACGAGAAAACCCGCTCCCAAGGGAGCGGGTTTTTTATTTGCATCATCCTGCCTGCAACTGGATATTATCCGGCCACGATTCGTTAAAGTTTACTTGTTTCCACCGGTTTCGATCTTTTGCCCGAACACCTTGGCAATAACTTCGTTGATTACTCTTTCACCCAGAATATTATAAACCGCGTTGGCCGACTTGAAGTGGGTGCTGGTAAACAGGCTCAGCACTTTTTTGCTGGAATAGCCGAGCATCATGAATTCGTGAGCGTAGTTTTCGGCCACCAGGCGCAGGGTTTTCTCGTCTGCGTCTTCATCGCCGGTGGGCGGGCCTTCATCGGGGTTGATATCGTCCTTGATTTCATAAACATAAATCAGGTGCCAACCGAATTCGGTTTTGACAGGTCCGACCACATCCCCCTCTGCCGCGCTGAAGGCAGCCACCTCGAAGGGTCGAACCATGGCGCCCTTGCCGAACCAGCCCAGATCCCCTCCCCTTTTTTTTGAAGGGCACTCGCTATACTGCTCGGCCATCCTGGCAAACTCTTCGCCATCGTCCAACTTCTGCTTAATTTCATCCGCAAGTTCCTTGGTCGCAACCAGGATATGGCGGGCTTGAACTTTTTTGACTTTCTTTTCTGGGTTACCCATAACCGTGCTACCTTTATTTTGAATTGATTTCCATCAATTGAGTTTCAGGCCACAACATTTTTTGAATTTTTTTCCAGATCCGCAGGGACACATTTCGTTACGCTGAATCTTGTGGGGCTTGATTTCCAGCTTTGCGGTTGTTTTCAACAACTCATCTCCAATCTGCTTGGCATCCTTGTAACGCTGCTTGAGTAGATCACTCAGATTGGGAATAAACCCGACAAACTCCAAAAACAATTCACTGTTCGCCGGTTCCAGCCGGGCCTCTTCTTCCTCCCGCTGCTGCTCATTAAAATAATAGTTGAAGGAAAAAATAGGAGGCGGACGATCTTCTGACGGGTCGAATTTGTAAAACGTCAACTGAACGTTTCTGTTGTCATTGCGCGGGTCGAGTTCGTAAGCGTCTTCGGCAAAATACTTGTCATCCTTAAATTTAAAGTCCAGAAGCTGGTTCGACCGGGGGAACATCTCCATATAGTTGACATAGCGCCCCGATTCGAAAACGAGATAGGACATGGGATTTTTCTCGCCATAGGCTTTGGCTTCCATGTATCTCTGCTTAAAGAGGACGATCATTTCATCCGTTACTTCCGCCATGAACTCTTCGACAATGGCTTTTTGCCTCTCGGTCAGTTCCGGATGATTGGGTAGAAGCCCATGCGTTTTATTAAAATTCAACAAAAAGGAAAATCGATTATTATCATCCTCCTTGTCGCACAGGGATATGGTGGCATGTTTGCAATCGCAAAATGGATTGGTACAATAGTAGTCCTCCAGAACGTAGAGGTTTTTGAAATCCTCCTTCTCGAACCGGTAGGTCATTACAGAGTTCAGGCTTTCCTGATTATTAACAACGCTGTACGCTTCGATGACGGTTCTCCTTCTTTACAACATTAATTCTGAAACTTAATCATCTTCCGTCACGGTCCTCACCGCGCGGATGGAGTCTTTAGACGGGTCATCCCTATTATTGATGTTTGCGTGACCATACCGGTAATAAAAAATCACCGCCCCGTTGTGGGGTCTCAGGTCACTGGTCCAGGTGGTATAGCCCCCACCCGGCGAAAAAGCCTTATCGATGAATATTTCAAACCGGTCGCAATCGCGTATGGACACTTCTTCAACAAACAGGCTTTCCGCTTCTTCCAGGTTGGGCATGCGCCAGTCGCTGTAACCGGCGAATTTTTGATTATTCAATTCCCGGATATAATCCTCAGCCTTGTACCAGGTATGAAACATACTCTGATCCTGGAACCCGTCGGTTTGTTTCCACATCAAACCTTCTTCCGTATCGGTGACGGTGCCATCTCCGTTATCTTTAAATCGTTTTCCCATTGATCGCGTTTTTCCGTCCGCTCAAACTTTGTTCATATCACGCACCAGACGGGTGGAACCCCGCGAAACCCGGTAGACGTCGTCGTACATCATTCCGCCCTTGCGGTAACCAAAGCGGACCGCCTGAATTTTATTCCGCACATCACTGGCCCAGCATAAAAATCCGAATCCACCGGGGAAAATGGCATGAAGATACGCCTTCTGTCCCATATGATCTTTGTTGACCTGATTTTTATCAAATAAACTTTTAGCTTCCTCCAGGGTGGGAAGCCGCCAATCGTTGTAACCGGCATATCGGGATTGGTTCAACTCTTTGGCATAATCGCGGACCTGGACCCAGTTTAACCACTTCCCGGTCATTTGAAACGTATCCTGTTTAATCCAAACCAGTTTCCGCTTGAGATCAATAATTGTCAGTTCATCCCCCTCGGCAAATCTCTGCTGGGCGATGGCTGGGGCCGGCTCTGCGCTACTCATGATTAATTTCCTCCGGCGAGAGTGTCCGGACGGCCCGAACGCCGTGACTTCTCAGCCCCTTTTTATGGAATTTATAATCCCCACTGTAATAGTTGAATCGAATCGCCAGGCTATTATCGGTTTTATGCAGGGTTTTGGTCCAAGTTGTCTGTCCGGCACCGGGGGGAAATACCGGGGGCAAATACAGAACATCGCCATAAGTGTCCGTCACAGGGCTATTGGGGTCGTGGATGGATTGCGCCTCCTTGCGAGTGGGCATTCTCCAGTCAGAGTGCTCGGCAAATTCTTCCTGATTGAGTACACCCACATAAACCTTAGCCTCCTGCCAACTGATCCATTTGTCCATTTCCAGAAAGGAATCGGCGCTCTTCCACATCAGCCCCGTTTCGAGGTCGCTGATGGTCCCTTTTTTATTTACCTTGAACCGTTCTTCAAGGGTCAGATTCGTTTTTGATGTGATGGTCCGGACAGGACGAACACTGCTTGGAAACCCATCGTTTTCCCGGGCCAGCCAATATTCGTAATCAGAGCGATAATCATAACCCATGGCGGCTTTGGCGCCTCGGGTTTCAGTAGTCCAGGTGGTATACCCGCACCCGGAAGTGAATACCGGGTCGATATGGGCTTCACATCCTTCCATATCGGTATTGCTCAGTTCGGGGTCGTACAATTCCCGGGCTTCCTGGCCATTGGGAAATCGCCAATCAGAATACCCGGCAAATTTTTGTTCGTTCAATTCCTTTAAATAGTCCTGCCCCTGCCACCATGAAACCAGTTTTCCGAGTTTGACCCAAGTATCATCTTTGGCCCACATCAGATTTTTTCGGATATCGGTGACAGTTTCGTCACCGTTGTCTACAAATCGGGATTTGACCCTGGTATCACTCATAACGCTGGATTCCTTAAGTGTTTCTCCTGCGGCCCACGGTTCTAACTGGATCCTTGCGGCAGATTCTCACAGAACCGAAAGCGTATTCATCCGCACTGGCAATTTGGCCGCTAATATAATCGAACCGTGGCCGACGGGTAGAAGTATCCGCCATCGTCCATTGCATTTTAAAGGACCCTTCCGGGAACAGGGGATCGATATGAATGGTTTCGCCGGATTTACCTTTGTTTTCCCATTCCTCATTATATAGAGTTGCCGCTTCTTCGTTGGTCGGCAAACGCCAATCGGCGAATCCGCCGATCTTCCGTACATTCTTTCTTTCTGCAAATTCCTTGGCTTCATGCCAGTTAAAGTACTTGCCTCGGTCCTGCCAGGAATCCTTTTTAAGCCAGTAAAGCCCAGTTTTCGTATCCTGAATTACCTGGGGCCCATGTTCCACAAACCGTTTTGGACCTTCGTCCACGATTTCCAGCTTGTCGGTTTGTGTGTCTTGAACAACCGGTTTGGTTTCCTCTTCTGCCATAGTGTCACTTCCCCCGTCAGTCGGTATAACCGATTTCGACGTTTCCTTCATCGACGTTGACAATTACCGGAACCACGTAATCCCCGTTGGAATATTCCAGCATTTTTTCCAGACCCTGTGGATTGTTATCCACATTAACATAGATGAAGGGCTTGCATTTCTTTTTATAATCTTCACGAGCCTTTTGGGTATAAGGACAATCGTCTTTTCCAAAAATCATATAATGACTCACAACCACCTCTCTCTTCCGACGTCCATCAAATCCAAATAATCTTAACCTTCAAATTTCCTGGTCTCGGTCCGCCATTCGGGTTCCCACGTTTCTTTCTGTTCCTCGCGAACGGGTCGGACATGACAGTATTCGTTATCTTTATGTTCCCATTTTTCGTTACCTGTGATGTAGCTGAACATCATGGCGTATTGCTGATAATCCGGCTTCTCCTCATAGGTCCAGGTATTGTGGCCGCCGCCGGTAGTGAACAGGGGATCGATGTGGAGTTCCGCACCGTCCTTATCCCTATTGGAAACAGCAAAGGCGAACAGGGATTTGGCTTCGTCAAACCCAGCCAGCCGCCAATCATCAAAACCCGCGAATTTTTTTTCGTTCAGTTCTTCGATGTAATCGTTGGCTTCGTACCAATTAATCCCATAACCAAAATCCGCGAAGGAGTCGCTTTTTTTCCACATCAGGTTGGATTTGGAATCACTGATAGTTTCGTTGCCGTTGTCAACAAACTGAGGAGCTCCGAAATCCTCTTCTTCTTCCTCCTCCTCAATTTCCTCCCAATCATCGTCGCCGATCCACTCATCGACATCGAAGCCCTCTTCATCCTCGAAATCATCGTCCAGCGGAAGAGTCTCTTTAGCTTCCTCTTGGGTTTTTTCCTGGTTTTTCGATGGGTCTTTAACTTCTTCTTCGGGCACGATGGTTCTCCTTATCACCCACCTCCTTCAGGAGGCGGATTTTGATGTCAGGCATCCCTGACCAGACGGACCGAAGTCCCTGTGGTGGACACCTGCTGGTCGACACACACTTCCTTGACGACTGGGAAATAGCATTTCCAGGCGTAGGAGTCGTAACGAGTTTCCGATGTCCAGTAACTCCATTCCCCTCCGGCCTGATAGTTGGAAACAGACCGTTGTTTTTTGGAGGGGAGGTTCATGAACAGCTCTTCATAAGCCGCCTGAGCATTCAACAGGCCCCGTATTTCACTTTTAGTAGGCAATCGCCAATCGTTGGCCCCGAGATAGCTCTGCTCGTTACAGGCGTCCTTATAAGCATTGGCTTCGTCCCAATTAAGCCATTTGCCTAACTCCTGACGAGAATCCTTTTTAGCCCAGATCAAATCCTCACCAATCTGAGTTATGGTTCCATCACCATTATCTTCAAACAATATTTCAGTATTTGTCATATAAATTGCCAAAACCCAAAACCAACTTCTCGTTTTGGGTTCTCAGGAGTGATGTAGAATGGCCATACCCCATCTGGAGACCACCCTCTAACACCTTCATTTTTCAGAAAGTTTACAGATAAAGTATCACCCAGGAAGTGATTTTTCAACACCTAACCGGAGGAAATCGGAATTATCGAGATTTCCCACCAAACCTTTAAAAATCAGCGTTGATCGGTCACCACCATTCCCTTTTTGGGAGGAATTTTACCCAAAACCGCTTTGACTTTTTCATCCATGGTGCCCCGCACCAGACGGACGCTGGTGTCCAGAGTGTCGTCCACCTCTTTATGTCCTCCAGTGCCACTGCCAAACGAAAACACATAAGCGGTGATTTTGCCTCGGGTATTACTTGTCCAGGTGTCATAGCCACCCCCCTCGGTAAACACCGGATCTATATACAGATCCATTTCATACTTATCCTGGATGGATTTCTCCTTATCCCGGTAATACAGGGAATGGGCTTCCTCCTTGCTCGGTATTCTCCAGTCGTTGTGCCCGGCAAAGGATTCATCATTCATTTTGGCGAGGAATTTTTTAGCGACGGAATATACCAGAAATCTCTTAAATACATTATAGGAATCGTTTTGCATCCACATCAGGTGGGTTTTCCGGTCGGTTACCGTCCCATCCCCATTGTCTATAAATCGTTCTTCCATATCTTACCTCGTAAAATCCAAGTTTCACATCAATTCAAAATTAATAAGATAAACGATTCGGATTTTAGGATTCATAAAAAAAAAGCCGGAAGGTCGAAACCTTCCGGCTGATAATGCGATGTAAGAGTAACGCTTAGCGATTCAATTCAGAGCGATGACCCGTAATTGCGCCAATACCGCGCTCGGTACCATCCGGCATTCCCAGACCAGGCTCGATATACGTGCCGGGTTGTACATGATCCATATGGTAGTTAGACTGATAAGTCTTACCGGAACCTGCATCGATTTTCCAGTCATGGCGGTCAAACCGCTGACGCTGACAGTTTACAACAACGTCTCCCGGGCCTTTGTTGGTGAATACAGTTTTTTCGGCCAAAGCGTTAGACTCCCAACCTCCCGCAGGAATTTCGACAGTCTCCTCTTTTCCCCAGCCATAAGCAACGGGGCCGATATCGAACTGAAGGGTTGTCTCTTCGTTTTCGCTGGAGTTGTAGGCAATCCATGACGCTTTTTCACAAACAGAAGAATCGCCTTTTTTCAGTAGGGTTTCATTAGCAGTGGCCAAGGAAGTGAAGGCCAACAGAACGAAAGCCAAGGTCAGGACGGCAGTAAATTTTCTTACCATTGTGCTCCCCCTTTCAAATTGGTGGTATTTAAGAAACACTGTTAATTAGTTAGTTATGTACTAAAAGTCAATAGGACTCAAAAACTCCAATCAGGGCGGCTACCGTTCTGAATAGCATTCAAAACCCGCAATACCATATACGGCTCAAGTCCGGTTCCTTTCCGGGAGCCTGACACTAGCCTTGTATGCAGGGAAATTAGCAAAACCCGCCTGGCAAGTCAAGGCATTAATTATACCACAATATTCAAAATATAATCTATTTAAAAACAATCGATTATACGATGAACCACCGGCCTCAAGCAAAACGACCTCTCAGACCTGAAATTTGAGAGAGGTTAAATTTATCAAATGGGTAGAGTTCGTTAGCGCCCGCTCCCCTTCCTCAGTCAGGTCGTTGACCACCAGTTGAATGGACTTCAGGTTGGTCAAAGTGGGGGAATGGGCTAAATAATTGGCGCCTATGTCTGTAATCCGGTTTGACTTCAAATTCAATGTTCGCAGGTTGACGAACACCGGCGACTCGGCGATGGCCCTGATCCCTTCGTCTCCTATGTCGTTCTGGGAAAGGTCCAGCGCCCGCAGGGCGGATAATTCTTCGCACTGCGCCAACTCTTTCGCGCCCACTTCACGAATATACTTGGCTTTAAGGTTAAGCACCTGGCCGTCACTACTCAGGTTCGCTTTAATCAGTTTTTTTATGTCCGCCATAAAAATTCCATTGGATAGGATATTAATTTAAAATAAAAATCAGCCTAACCCCTCTATATTTTTCGCTTCAAAACCGTATTCGTCAAAGGCCTTCCATCCTTCGGCCAGCATTTTTTTGGCGTATTTGGACATCAGGTTGGCCTGGGAATGATTGGGATCGATTTCCAGGGTCTTTTTCATCAGCTTCACGGCTTTTTGAACATCCTGAATTTCGCCTCCATATTTCGTGATCTGCCTGGATTTATCGATCAGATCCGATGCCCACTTGTAATAGATATTGGCCAGTTGAACCGGGGCCTCTTTGCTGATGTAATCAACCAGCTCATCATCTGCTTTCAACTGCGGAAGGTGTTCGATCGCTTTTTGGAAATGGTGAATGGGAACCGTATAATCGTCCTCATACACCTCCACAATAGAGTCTCCCGGTTTATGGGCGGAATGCAGACCCACTGAGCTTTTGACCACTACCGACTGAATACCGGACAGCAATTGATGGAAAATCAGGTTGCCCATTCCAAAGTGAATGATGGCGTGGAAGTCCTGCTCAATATCGCATTCCAAGGCGCGTTCATATTCCGCCCGGGCTTCTTCGCGCTCTCCCGCCTCTTCCAGCGCTTCAGCCAAATTGTAATGATGAATGCAGTTGTCCGGGTCTTCCTCAATCGCGGCGCGAAACTCCTCGATTTGAGCCTCAAGGTCAAACTCCGCCAGCTCTCCGCCCTCTTTTTCAAGGCGGTCCAGGGCGTCCTCGTCCTCCTCTGATGCCTGCAGATTCGGGTCGGTTGCTTCTTCCGGCACTTGATCATCCGGAATGGATTTTTCCTCTTGATCTTCGGAGCTCATGATTTACCGGTTGACTCCTAATATGGGTCTGGAAATCACTTGTTCGCCATTTCAGAACCGTTGCCACCTCGCACAGCCCGGATCACGCTCAGCGATTTCTGGATCCCGCCCTTCATACTCAGATAAGCTTTGCCGCGGATAAAATTGTAACCCCAAGCCATATCCCCCTTGGCCTCCTCGCTGGTCCAGTAACAGCAATGGCTCTTGCCGAAAATGGGGTCGATATGAAGCTCGTTTTTGGTCCAGTAATAGTTCCAGGGAATGGACTGTTTTTCATCGAATAAAGTAGCCAGTTCTTCGCGGGTAGGCAGACGCCAGTTGTCGGCTCCACCAAATTTTTTTTCATTGAGTTCGCGAATGTAATCCTGCGCCTCGTTCCAGTTGATCCACTGCTTGCGGGACTGATAGGAATCAATTTGCTCCCAGACCAGCTTCGTCTTCAGATCAGTCACCGTTCCGTTTTTATTGTCCTGGAATTGGGCATTACTGGACGTGGGCGCCGAATCCGCTCTGGGCTCAGTCAACGTCAAAATCTGCCCGCCGAATTCATAGTCGGTCTGATCCTCCTTCGCCTTCTCTGCCGCAGGATTATGCGTCACCGCAACTCCGGCCCCTTCATCTGCCCAACCGAGGCCCGGCCACACCCACAAGGCCGCAGCCAGCACAAGGATCCCCGCTCTTGCAGTTGGGCTTTCTTTTTGAGTCTTAATCCTTACCATCCTTAAACTACTCATCCGTAGGAACCCAATCCGGCTCCCAGGACAGGCACAACCCGGAGGGATTATGAAACTGTTTTTCCTCGTTGCCGACCGATCCCCATTTGGAAACAAAGTTCAAATCCGGATCAAATTTTTGAATGCGATGGTTCAGTGTATCCACCACAAACACGAAACCGTAAGGGTCTTCCACCACGGCCATGGGACAATTGAATTGGCCATCCCGTTTCCCGAATTCGCCGACAACACGTATGAAGTTTCCTTCACGGTCGAACAATTGCATCCGGTTCTGGCTTTTTTCGACCACCAGCAGGGTACCGTCGTTGCGCACGGTCAGATCGCAGGGAAAGTTAAAGCGCCCTTCCTCGAAACCGTACTCACCGAACTTGGATAAAAACTGACCCTCTTCATTAAAAATCTGGATGCGCTGGTTATCACGATCGGCCACATAAATATTGCCTTCCTGATCGACCGCCACACCCGAGGGGAATTTGCAGAATCCGTCAAAATCGCCCGGAAAACCGAATCCAAGCAGAAATTCTCCATCGTCATCATACCGCTTGAGCGAATGATTGTGGGTATCGGCCACCAGGATTGTGCCGCCAGGTTCGGCGATAATGGCCTCCGGCCAATAGAATTTTTCCTGTCCCCAACCCTCGGTTCCCACAGACAGGATGAAGTCGCCCTCTGGACTGAATTTTTGGATACGATGGCAGCCGGTATCCGCCACCCAGACATTACCTTCCTTATCCACCGCCACGCCAAAGGGGCCTTTAAATTGACCCTCGCGATAAGGCGGGCGCGTACCCGCGGACTTGCCAAACTGGAATAGAAACTTCCCATTCCCGTCAAACTTTTGAATGCGGTCATTTCCGGCATCGGCCACCCAGACATACAATTTGGAGTGATCGACATCCGCCCATTTAGGTTGCTCCTCAGGCAGAACCTCTTCCGCCTGATCAATCACTTCCAGGGTGGAGGTACCGGAAGATTCCTCCGCCTCTTCCTGATTTTCTGAATTCTGATCTAAATCGTCGGGGGTCATTGGATTATTTCCCTGAAACCGGCAGGCCGGATAGCTAAAACTCTTATAAATGAAAACGGAAGCCGGTAAAGGCTTCCGCAGTGCAAGTATCCCCGGCTCCGCTCGGAGCCTGTGCTTTCTATTACACCCATCATGGGAAAAACCTTACGAACTGCTTCTCCCGGACTATTCCACCAAAAATCTTTTAACATCCAGAATCTGGTATTCAAAATCACAGGCCTCCTGCAGATCATTGAGGCGCTCGTTCCACTCGCGCTTGAAATTATCCAGATTTTCCATGTTGGGTTTTTTCTTCATCAAACTGACTTCTTTGTAAACCGGCTTGACGAGGTTCTTGTGAATTTCCTGAATCACGTTGCGGAGGCGGATAATACAATCCTTGGTAACCGTCTCGCGGGTCACGCCATCCACTTTTTCCAGCAGGCGCAGGAAACCCTGGATAGAACCAAGATGCTTGAGATAGCTCTCAGCCAGCAAGTGGTTGTATTTCAAACCGCAGTCAATGTAACCCGCCATGAGGTATACGCCGACATGATGATCAAACTGCACCGACAAGGTAATGAGTTTCTGGAGATAGTCGACCTCACGAAGGTCCTCATCCTCTTCCTCACCTTCCTTGAGCTCCTTGGCGGCCTTGGCTTTTTCAGCCTCCAGCTCTTTTTTTATTTTTTCCAGTTCCGAAAGGTCACCAATAGGATCTTCCTGCCTTTGATTCTGTCCTGAATCACCGGCTTCCTGACCCTCTAATTCTTCTTCTGTTCTGGTCTCTTGTTCACTCAAAGCCTTATCTCCTTCAAAAAGACAATAATCCGCCGGAGTACTTCCGAAAATATATGAAAAATTAATGCTTTAGACGAATTTTATTGGAATCAGTCGGATTATATATGTTTATTGTCAAGAGTGTCAAGACAATAAGGCCCCGGTCTTTAACAGGTTTTTCACAATGGCGTTCTATGTAAAACTCCTTAACGCTAAAGGTGTTACAGCCACGCTGACAAATGAAAGAAAACTCAAAAATCCAAACCCCTGATTGACAGAGAGGACCCCCCTCAACTAAGATGAAGTCCAATAAATTCCACAAATTGGACAAAAACCTTGCCATGAAAACAGCTCTGATTTTTCCACCGCAGTGGTTCCCCAGCCAGCCTTACCTGGCTTTACCTACGCTGACAGCCTTTCTTGAGCACCACGGTCATGCGGTGGATCAATTTGATTTCAATATCGAGAGTTACGATATTTTCCTCAGCCGCGCCTATCTTGAGGAATGCCTGGATATCATCCGGAACCGGCTCAACCAACCTGCCTATACCCTTCAGGAAAACGAAGTCAAAGACGTATACCGGGATATTCTGGGCGACACCGATTTCCTGGAATCTGTCCTTTCCGGAGTAGAGGATGCCAAAAACGCCCTGCGCGACGAAGAGATGTTTTTTCAGTTTCCGATTTACAAGCGTGCTTACACCACTCTCAAGGTGGCCATGCAGTTAATCTCTTACGCTCATTACCCGACCAGGGTGGACCTGGAATCGTATTTCATGCAGGGCAACCCGGAGGAAAACCTGGAAGGCATTCTGCAGGCTACTGCCGATCCGGTGACCAACCCCTATCTAACCTTGTTTGAAAATAAAATTCTGCCGAAAGTACCGTGGGGGGAATATGGCCTGGTTGGAATTTCCATCATTCACGTCGGGCAGGTGATTGCCGGCTTGTCCATGGCCCGCCTGCTCCGTGAAAAATATCCGCACCTTCACATCTGTATTGGGGGAAGTGTTTTCACCCGTCATTCCAACATTCTGGAAAACAAACAGATTTTGTTTGAAAAAATATTTCACAGCATCATCCAGTTCGAGGGTGAACTCCCCTTGCTGAAACTGGTAGAACAACTCCAGTCCGGAGGCTCGTTGAGCGAAGTCCCGAATCTGACCCATTTCGATCAGGGCAAAGTGATTACCAACGCCAAAGCGGAGTCTTTGCCTTACGATCAACTGGTGCGACCGACTTTCGACCATTTGCCGCTCGATAAATACCTGATGCCCTACCCCGTACTGCCCTATATGGCCAGCCGCGGGTGCTACTGGGGCAAATGCACTTTCTGCACCCACAGCCACATCTATGATTCCTATTACCGCAAGGAAAGCGAGGAGCGCGTGGCGCTCGACCTCGATTACCTGGGCAAACGGTACGGCACGCGTTATTTCACCTTTTCGGACGAGGCCATTTCCCCCAACGCGTTCAAGCGCATGGCCTATTCCCTGCTGAAGCACAAGGTAGACATGAAGGCCCTGGGCATGATCAAGTTTGAGGCCGATACCGTCGAAAGCGCGGACCTGTTCAAAGATGTTTTTAATGCAGGATTCATCATGCTGTTTTTCGGGCTGGAGAGCGCCAACGACCGCGTGTTGTCAATTATCGATAAAGGATGCGACCAGAAAACGGAAAAAACGGTACTCGAAAACAGTTCCCGCGCCGGAATCTGGAATCATCTGTACCTGTTCTTCGGGTTTCCCACCGAGGAACGGGAAGAAGCGGAAGACACCATTCGATTCACCATCGAAAATGGCGAAAAGGGGGCGGGTACGGTACACTCTGTCGGACAATCCACGTTCACGCTGGAGAAGGATTCGGCCATTTACCACAATCCGGAAAAATTTGCGATCGACCGCATTCTGCAGAACCCGGATCGCGATATGGCCATCATCTACGATTATGAAATAAATAAGGGCATGCCGCGCAAGGAAATCATGGAGGTGTACGAGTATTTCGATTCCGTGCTGGAAGAGCAGTTTCCCTCGCGTAAAATTTGGAATTATCTGTCGCGGGAACATTTCCTGCTTTATTTGGACCGTTTCGGACGGGAAGAGATCCTGAAAATGGCGCGGGACGAGGCCGTGACTGAAACAGTAGGGGCCTGATACTGGCAGTTCCCCTCCCGATCGGAAATACCGGGGATTAGCGTTTGACACGCGCCCGATGGATAACCTAAAATCAGACCCATTCAGAATCATTTAATTATTGAGGACTTAAGAGGACCCAAATTATGGCGGATATTGATGTTAATGAGGAGTTTAATCCTCAGGAATTCCGGGAAAAACAGGAAAGCAAAAAACAATCGGATTTAATCACCATGAAGATCCATCCCGAAATCTGGGAAGAGCTGGGGGTGCGCGATCCGGAGCAAATCAAGCTGGAAACCGCCATCATGAAAAAAACCCGGCAAATCAAAAAGGAACTTCGGGCCGATCCCGACAACCTGGAAAAACAGATCGAGCTGGCCACTCTCTATATTGACGGCGGCAACTACGAAGAGGCCATTAAAATGCTCCGGACCGTCGTCAGCAAGAATTCCAAAAGCGCCCGCGCTTATAAGGTTCTCGGCACGGCCTATGCGCTGAGCAAACAGGAAGACGAAGCGATTATCGAACTCAACCGGGCTACCGAACTGGATCCGAATGATATCGAAACTCATTTCAACCTGGGTGGGGTTTACATGCTACAGGATTCCTATGTCAGCGCTGAACGGGAGTTCAAGAAAGTCATCGAATTGGATCCCTCCGATACCACCGCCTACGCCAACCTGGCCGCCGCGTATACCATGCAGAAAAATCACCTGGAAGAAATCCGGACTTTGAAAAAAGTTCTGATGTTCGACCCGGAAAATAAGGAGCTGCGCTCCGCCCTCAGCAACGCCTATTTTCATTTGGGCGAATTCGACGAATCGCTCTCCAGCGCCCTGTGCGTCATCGAACTGGATGAACGGGATCCGCAGGCTTACTGTAATCTGGGAAGTATCTATTCCGCACGGAACATGGTGGAAGAGGCGGTGCAGGCGTTCCAGAAAGCCATTGAACTGGATCCGGAATACTCGCTTCCCCATACCAACCTGGGAAGTTTGTACGGAACCATTGGGCGAGTAGAAAGCGCCATCAAGGAATTCAAAAAAGCCACCAGTCTCAACCCCGGCGATGCCGAGGCCTGGCTCAACCTTTACCGTTCCTACAAGGATATCGGACGACAGGAAGACTCCACCAGGGCATTTCAGAAATACGAAATGCTGACCAAGGAATCCGCACCTTCCGGCGGCAAAACTGAATTCTCCGGAGTTCCCGGAGGTGTGTCGACAACCGGCGATACGGCGAGTGAATAGGCGTGGCAACCCCCGCCGACCGGGCCAACGCCCGGAGGAATTTTTTCCTTTTTCACGTTTGCCCCGTTTTAACACCCGTCATACTGTCGAAGTTTTTAGGTACCCCCCGCAGCCTCTGTGGTAAATTTTACATTTAGTTCTTAACTCACTTTTTAAAGGTTTCATGGCCCGTCCGGAATCCGAACTTTTACCCCTTGGCGACTTCAAACCCTCGGATGAGTGGCAGACGCACGTCAACGCCATTTTCTACGGAACCAAGGGTCCCGAAATCCACCACCATTTCCAAACCTATGTCAGCAGGGATTACCGCCTCGCCCATGCCCTGGCCGACCAATTCATTATAGACGTCAAAGAAGGCGGGCCTGCCGAGGGACCGATCCACCTTCAGGAATGGGGCGTCGGCAACGGCAACCTGGCCGCGCGGTTTCTGTCGCGCCTGAGGGCGGAGGAGGAGTCGATCTACTCACGCATCCGGTACACGCTGTGCGACTACTCGGAGGAAATCCTAAACGGGGTGCGCGCCAACCCGAACCTGCAGGAACACGAAGGCCGTTTTTTTATGACCCTGGTTAACGCGGAAACGCAGGACGATTTCGAACCGCACTCGGTTCATAAAATCATCTCCAACGAAATCTGGGACGACCTGGCCACCAGCGTTCTGATCAAAAACGACGGCATGCTGTACGAGGAATACCTGCAACCTCTGCTGAGCCGCGGCATCCCGAGCGTGCCCTGGGACAACTTCGTTGAACAGTTCACCGAAAAAAATCTCGATGCGCTGAAAAACAATCCGCCTTTTCTGGAACAGATCATGTGGGAGCGCAGTTTCCAGCGCACGGATATCTCGGACTGGCCGTACGGCGAGGTCATCCTGAAACACCTGGACCGGCTGGCGGACGAAATTCCCATTCCCATTAATACCGGCGCATTCCAAACCCTCGAACGCGCGAAGCGGATACTGACGGAAAAAAATCTGGGATACACCTCGTTCGATTACGGCATGCTGTCGGATCACGAACTGAACTTTCCGGGGCGTCCCTACTATAAATTGTACGGCGGGCAATACACGTCGATGGTGAATTTTCCGTTGATCGCGGAAGTTGGTGCCTCTATGGGATTTGCCGACGTTAAACTGGAACATCAACACGATTTCGTCGGGCGGAATCTATCGGAGAAGGTAGTGAGCGCGCTGGAGCTGGTTCAGGTGCATCCCGATATTTCACGCATGGAGCCGTGGGATGCAGACCTGCTGATGCTCCAGACCCTGCAGGCATTGAACGCCAGTTACCGGAGCCCCTACAAAAGTAAAATGGATTATCCGCCCATGCCCGGCACACCCAAGAAACAGCGCAAACAGATTGCCGAGCTGGCGAAAAACCTCAGCGCCACCGGCGTTCCGGATACGGTTGCATATGTCACCGCAAGCGAAGTCGCCGAATCCGCCGGTCGCCTCAAAAAACTCGGCTACCGCGAACGCGACTTAAAAACCGCCTTCGACCCAACCAGCCAACCCATCACCTTCTGCCACATGACGTTGCGATAAATGGCGGACCCTCTATTTTTTTGAATAGCAAAACAACGGTGGGAGATTGAACTTATTTCTCAATAATTTTTCCAGTTTTAATATCAATAAGGTATTTCTCTGTTATTTTACCGGTCTTGATATCTATGGAAAGCCCCCTACCCTCCACTGTATCGATAATAAAGTCCCCATTCTCATCGAAGCCTTTATAGTAACCCCAAAAGAAATGGGAAACCGACCTCTCCAGCTTTCCAAAGTCTTTGATCAAATCCTTTAGCTCCAGAGAATATTTAAAATTCCCATCACGCCAAACTCTTAGCATGATTGTCGATTTTGTATAATTAAGAGATAAAAGATTATATCCATAGTAGGGAACCACAAAATAATTCCCGCCATTGGCCAAAAAGCTCCATTGCGGCCACTTATCCAAATGCCAAAGCGGATCCCTCATTTCGGTTCCGACTTCGTATACACTGACTCCCGCCTTCGGGTCAGCTACAGCACAATGTCTGGCATCATTCGAGCAAACCATATATTGATGTGGGCGCCGCAAAGGGGCATCCGCCAGAATACTCCCAGGCATAACCAGAGATGTCAGGATAAAAACCTGCAGGAGGGTTCTTTTAATGCAGAAAATTTTCATAACCTCTCCTTAACAAGAAGGAATCTCAGTCCATTCTAAGATCATCAATAAACGCGTGGTGGGGCTTTATTTCATCAGCACTCAGCCCCGTATTGTCCGCTATGATTTCCAGCAAAATGGTGTAAACATCATTTTTACTCAGGCCTTCCTGATTCGAGCTTAAACTCCCAACGTTAAGAGCCAACACGGTTTTGGTCAGAGCACCCAGGGTTAACGATTCCGGATGAAAATATTTCTTTAAAGGCTCCGTGGCTCTCGCCAAAACCCAGGTAACAAAAATTCCTGACGCGGCTATCGCCACAAATTCTCCCATCTCAAGAATATCCATCGCGGCCAACACCAACGGAACGATCAGACTCAATAACGGAACCCCAATCAAGATGGGTTCCCAGCCCGGACTTCTGCCAAGTTCGGGTAATTGCAATACCAATCTCTGTCCAATGGAGGCCCACAGCGTTCTCCGGGTTTCTACGGGCAACAAGTCCTGCAACGGGGTATCGGGTTTGAGCGTTCGTTTGTCGACCCCGAGTGTGTCTGCGATCACCCTTCTGATTCGGTAAAAAGTGGCAGACGTGAGACATTTCGTCTGGTCAGCTTTGTCCAGCTTGGAAAGAACCAACTGATAACAATCGTCCACTGTGATGACATTCTGGCACTCCACATCAGGCAGAGAGATACCGAACCGCTCCTCAATATCCAGAACCATATCTACAATATCCATTCCCATAACTATCCCTGTGCAAATGAGGATTACACTATAGCCCAATTATTCATTATAACGGTATCATTAGGATAAAAAAACAGCGGGACCCTGATTAAAATCAGGATTCCGCCGCTTTGAGATATTTTGCTTAACGATGAAGGTCAGGCCAGTTCTTTTTGAGCCTCTTCGTCTTCTTCTTCCTCGTCGTCGTCCATGAAGTCATCGTCACTGCCCATGAGCAGTTCCGGATCTTCGATGGCGGGATGATCAATCACATCCTGTTTTTTATCGGCTTTGGGTTCCGGCAGGTCTTCCCAGATCACCATTCGGGAATTTCCCCGGTCACAAATATAGAGCTTACCCATATCCTCTTCATCTTCCGGATCCTCATCGAGAAACAAGCCATACGGATCGTTCAAAGTACATTCATTACAATCTCCATGCCGGTTGAAGAAATGCCCGGAGAAGGTGGTTTGACCGATCACCAGGTCTGCCGGCTGGCCGTTTTCGGTGGGCAATTCCTTCCAGACCAGCACCCGGTTGTTACCGGAATCGGATACGAACAGTCCTTTTCTCCCGTAGACCACATCAGTCGGGAAATGCATTCCCACCGCATCACAACGGGAGGCGCCTTTACCGGCGTTAACCTCGCGGCTGTAAAAATCTTTTTGACCCAAAACCAGATCTGCAGGAACACCGTTATTCGACGGCAGTTTGTTCCAGATGAGAACGCGGTTGTTACCCTGATCCACTACAAAAATTTTCCCGGTTTCCTGGTGATAAAACACGGAAGTCGGGAAACTCAGGGTTTCAGGAGTCACATTGTCAAAATCGCCCCGGTTGGGTTCCCGCTCGTCCATACCGAACTGCCCCAGGCAGACGTCCGCGTTCCAACCGTCGTTGAAAGGAATTTTATTCCAGATCAAAATCCTGTGATTATCCTTATCTGCAACGAACACATGCTGGTCGTCTCCAGAACGCACGACAAACGGGAAAAATAAAGATCCGGATCCCACCAGCCCGCGCCGGTTGGCCTCGCCGCACTCCAGGTTGTCTTGTCCCAGCACCAGGCCGGGCACTTCACCGTCATCCGACGGCAGGCCGTTCCACCTCAACACACGGTGATTGCCGCTGTCGGCGATATACAATTTGCCATCAATTACGGCCAGCCCGGCCGGTCCGGACAGGGTATCTTCTTCCGGTTTGCTGATGGTGAATCCTTCCAGGTTTTCATCCCCAAGACCGGAAGTCATTTCGTCGAGGGTGGTACTGATGCCCCGGTTTTCCAGGCAATCTGAAAAATCTTCCTGGCCCAGCACAATGCTGGCCGGTTCACCGTTCTCCTCCGGGAACTGGTTCCAGACCAGTGCCCGATGGTTTCCCCAGTCGGTTACAAACAGCATATCGCCATAGCGGCAGACGAATTGCGGTTCGGATAGCGTATTGTCTCCGGGGTCATCCGCCCCTCTGTTGGAATCGCGCATGGAAAAATCGCCCTGGCCGATGACCATGACTGCGCCTACTTCTTTTTCTTCATCTTCCTCACCTTCGACTTCGTCGATTTCATCCATTTCCTCTTCGGTGAGGGCGTCTTCTTCTATTTCCTCAACTTCGTCGAGTTCTTCCTCAGCCACTTCGAGGGCTTCATCCTTAAGTTCTTCCTGTTTTTTCTGGTCTTCAGACATCGAACCCACCTCTTTCAAAACTTAATAAACGGCTTAACCGGCCAGAAATTCAAAGATTCCCAGTGTCCGGATAACACAAATCTGTCAGCATACAGTATTAATATCCCATACGGCGGCTTCGATCAAGGTAAATTCAACCTCTGCCACATGGAAACCATCTTTCTACCATTGCGGTCCTGATACTCCCCATCCCACACTGCAAAGGCTATCAGGATCGGCTGTTTCTTGAGAAATTTGACGTCCCACTTGTTGAGAGACTTTAAAGACCTGCGGAAAACCACCTGCCATTGGCCTTCTTTCCAGATTCCCTGGCCGATTATATTCTGTTTGGTTTTCGGTTGCGGGGTCAGGGTGCCGAATCCTTCTGCGTTTAATTCTTCGATCGGCACATTGCGGAACGGATTAAGAGATTCCACCGGGTTCACCTCGCCGCCAAATATCATGACGTCCATATCCATTCCCTTGGTGGCGTATTCCAATTCTTTTTTGGTTTCAATCTCCGATTGCCAGTCGGCGCGCCACTGCCAGATGTTGACCGGCTTGGACCGGTTACCCATTCCAAAGAACGGTTCGTTATGACCGTGCTCGTGCAAAAGAACGTCACCCAGCGCAAATTCCAGCGCGATGGCGTCCTTGAAATCCTGATGGCGACTGGAAGTTCGGTTGGCGACCGGATCGTCCCATACCACACGGATGGCAATTTCCTGATCGTTGATCACCGACTGGAACCGCACCCGGTTGATCGGATTTTTACGTGCATTCAAGGCGATCAACTGCACATCGTGACTGGGAATATCCTTCCACAAAGGGCTCTCCGGATCGTCTTCTATCTTCTGATCTGTTTGTTGCGAAAAGAGATCAATCTCATATTCAGCTTTCTGGAGAGTATCCAGCTGGATTTTAGAGCGAACAAAAGAAACCAGGTCCCAGCGCTCGGCATCAGTCAGATGGCTGAAAGATTTCATCGGAGTGCCGTCGATGCCGGTGGTCAGTGTCATGAACAAATCCCTTTTCTCGTAACCGAATTTGTTGATATTGGGATTTGTTAAATCATAGACAAATGCCCGGTGATCCCAGATATCGTACAGGTTATCGGCCATCGGCCCCTCACCCTTGAGGTCGGTACCGTGACAGCGGGAACACCGCATCTCGTTATAAATCTTTTCACCCTTGGATATGGATTCCGGGGTCGTTGGCGGTGTGGGACCGGGATCGATGGGTTTTTTGGGTTTCTCGGTCTGGAACCGACTTGAAAAACTTTTCAGATATTCAACCACCGCCCAGGTTTCGTCATCGGTGAGCGCCGATTTCCACGCTGGCATGGCGGTTCCCTTGATGCCTTTGCTGATGGTCTTGAAGATATCGGAGTCGAGGGGTAAAGAACCGGACGGGGTGGAGCGATGCTTAAAGACGCCTTTCCGAAAATCGCGCGGCCAGGGGTACAGATAGGCCATTGCTTTGCCGCCGCCGTTGCCGTCGGCCCCGTGGCAAAACGTGCACATGTGCTTGTAAACGGTGGCCCCTATGGTTTTGCTGGTCTGCCCTCCATGACCCTGATGACCTCCGGGATCGTCGGTGTGAGCATACAAAAGGCTGTCATCCAGCCCTGTCCATCCGAAAACAAGTACGGCGGCGAAAACACTCGCCAGAAAAAAACGTCTAACGGACCGGCCTTCGGGGTTTCGATAAGGTGTATAAGGTTTCATTGCCATTCAAACCGTCTTCTGCAACGTCGATCCAGATATTGGTGCAATTACGCCGGAAGTCGACTCCCATGCAGTAAAACAGGGGATATTTTGTGGTGAAATAAATCACCGGTTTGGACACGTAGACCGTCAAGTTATCGATACGCGCACTCTGGATGGCTTCCTGGATGGACATCTTGTCACTGTCGCCCTTCCGGATGATCTTACGGATCACCTGGTAATCCAGTTCACCGTCCAGGTTCAGATCGTAATAAGTGGCGATCAGCCCCGGAATACTGAGCAATTCCCATCCACGGTACGAGGGATCATTCCATCCTGGTTCCTTGGGAATTTGGACTTCACCGGATTGTTGGGATGACGGTGGAAAGGGGCTTTGGGCGTGAGCTGAACTTTTGATCCATATCACATGAACCAGAACCACTCCAAGAAGGAAACCAACCGAGCGAGTTTTCATCTCAATGCTCCTGTAAATTCACCCCCCAATTACCAATTGAAGCCTGATTCTCAAAGTATCACACTTTTCAGATCAATGGAAAGTTAATGTTCCCTATCCCATCCTGCGTAACCCACTGATTTAATTAAAATTAACGATCCGCCTTAGTGTTCCGGATTAGTTCCCTTGAGGAAAGGGCGGGGGGCTGAAAAAAGACAACTTGCATCAGGAGACTCTTTTCTGCCGCTGGCGCATCTTTTCCGGCATGGGCTCACCGACCGCGCGGAGGAAGAATAGGGAGGTCGATCCTCCCATGAAGGCAAACCGTTGACTTAAATTTTTACCGAGCGCCTCTTTGAACCGGATTCAAACTTCTTTGGGTTTTCCACCTTATTAAACCGTTTTCTCCAAGCCATATAGTTCGTCCACCACACGGGGCGTCAATCCCTCGCCGGATCCGTCGTAGACCACCTCACCGGACTTCATGGCGATGAGGCGTTGGGCGTACTCGCGGGCGAGTTCCGGCAGGTGCAGGTTGCACAGCACGGTGACTCCGTCTTCCTGATTGATGCGGCGAAGGATGTCGAGGATGGTGCGGGAGGTCGCGGGATCGAGGCTGGCCACCGGTTCGTCGGCCAGGATGATTTTCGGTTTCTGCATGAGGGCGCGGGCGATGCCGACTCTCTGTTGCTGGCCGCCGCTCAATTGATCCGCCCTCTGCCCGGCTTTCTCCCCGATCTCCAGCCGTTCCAGATTATGCTGGGCGGAAGCGATCTCGTCCTTCGCAAAATAATTGATGAGCGCCGACCAGGCGGAGGTTCGGCCCAGGGCACCGGACAGCACATTGGTGCGGACCGACAAACGGCCCACAAGATTGTAATCCTGAAAAATCATTCCGATCTTCTGCCGCACGGCGCGCAGCCGTTTGCCGTCCAGCGCAGTCACTTCCTGATCCTCGAAAAATATTTTTCCTGCGGTCGGCTCCACGAGGCGGTTGATGCACCTGAGGAGAGTGGATTTCCCCGCTCCGCTTTTACCGAGGATGACCACGAACTCTCCGGCCCCTATTTCCAAAGACACCTCGTTCAGCGCGCGGGTGCCATCGCCGTAAATTTTGGATACCTGCTCAAGACGCAACATAGTGAGGTAAGGTTCCTTTCCTTTTTAAAATAAATTAAAACACAGATTCTTCGCTAACGCTCAGAATGACAGAAAGTAAAGTATTGTCATTCTGAGGAGCCAACGACGACGAAGAATCTATGTTTTATCCTAACGACCACAACATCAAACTGCCTATGTAAAGGCCTCCTTAGGGACTGGTCTTCTTCAAATCCAGATCGAGCAGGCGGCCCGCCTCGCGCACCGGATCGAAAAACGCATCGAAATCCATCAGCCCGCTGATCCCGTACACGCGCTTCAACACCTTACTTCCCTCGGGCGTTTTGGCAAGTTGCAGAAGCCCGGATTTGATTTTCTGTTTGATCGCAGGGTCGAGATCCTTGCGCGCCGATACCGTGTCGTTGGGAATATCTTTGGTGTAAGCAATTACACGGAGTTTCTCATAGACCTCCGGATAGGTTTTAGCGACGGCGGCGCGGGCGTCGTCGTAGGTTGCCCCGGCGTCCACCTCCCCTTTCAACACAGAGAGGATCACGGCGTTATGCGATCCGGCAAACCGGGATTGCGCGAACAGGCGGTCAGGATTGAGCCCTTTGGACAACAGCAAGGTTTTCGGATACAGGTGGCCGGAGGTGGAAGCGGGATCGACGAATGCGAATGTTTTGCCTTTGAGGTCGGACAGTTTCTGAATGCCGCTGTCGGTGCGGGTAACGATCTGCCCCCGGTAAAACGGACTGCCGAATCGCACGACGATGAGCATTAAATCGACATCGTATTTTTGTTTCGCCAGCACATAGGAGAAAGTGGCGAGCCAGCCAATGTCCACCTTGCCCGCGCCCATGGCCTCGATCACAGCGGCATAGCTGGTGGCGATGGACGTTCTAAAATGCAGGCCGGTGATTTTTTGCAGGCGTCGACCGATTTCCTCGCCGCCTTCCAGAATGGTCTGCGCTTCGCCGGAGGGCACGAACATCATGCGGACGGGATGTTGCGCCGTTCCCAGTCGTTCTTTGGCCAAAACCGGAGAACAATAAAAAAGAGATAGAATCCCGATTACGACATTGAAAATGGCAATGAAAGTTACTCCTGCGCGTTGCATGGTTCTCTCCGCATATTTTCAAGAACGTTACCATAACCGGTGAAGATTTTCAGGTTCCAGACAATAAAAAAAGGGCAAGGCGCCAAGGCGCCCTGCCCTTTTGAAACAATCAAAAGCTTACTTCATCAACTCTTCCCGGATGTATTTGATAACATCCCAGATTTCGCCATCCTTCAAGGTCTTGAAGGGAGCCATACCGGTTCCTTTGGAACCGTTCTGGATGATCCAGAACATCTGGCCGGGAGTAACATCTTTCATGGTTTCCGCACAGGCAAAGTTGCGGGGTTTCGGCTTCAATGCGCCACCCAGTTTACCGGTGCCATCACCTTTATCGCCATGACACATTTTACAAGCCATGGGCTTGGCTTTCTTTTCGAAAATAGCTTTACCGTTGGCGGCATCCGCTTTACCGGTTTCATCCTTACTGTACAGGCTGGCAGGAGCTTTTTTGGTTGCGCGCTTTTGAGGGCACTCAGCACCAGCAAAAGCAGTGTTAACCGCAAATAAAGTCAGAACGGCAAATACAAGAAACATTACAGATTTTTTCATCGGTGTCATCCTTTCAAATTGAATAAAGGTATATCAAATTAAACGGTAAAAAAATAAAAACCGGAAAAATCCACGCTACGCGCCGGATAGAGAGGAATCAGGAAACAAATAAAACCGGCAAAAAATGAGGGCTAAATTATATTAAATCTGAGAGATGTGTCAACCCAAAATTCCTCCATGGGGTCATTCTGGGAAAATGGGGCCCACCTGGCGCCATTTACTTATCCGGATTTCAGGTTATCCTGTAAGCAGGTAACAAATAAGCACTACGATTGATTGCGGGGATTCCCCCTGGGCATTGAGATTCCGTCCGCTTTTCCAGAAAATATCTTCTTATCCATGGAAATTCTTCTATTTGTCCTTATATTTGTAGCATTTTTTCTGACTGGCGAGGCATTCTCCGTCATCTGGAAACCTGTCTATTCACATTTCCATGAGCGATGGGTATTTCATACCCTTTTGGGTCTAATTGCGGTGGCTGGCGTGACCACGCTTCTGGCCTTTGCCGGAGGAATTTACCCTGCCACCGGCTGGATTATTCTGGGAGCAATCGGTCTGGGATCGGTTCATACCTGGCCCTCACTGTGGAAAGAAATATCCTCATTCCGACCGCACCTGGGGCAAGTTTTTGCCCGGAACCAACCGGACAGAGTGTTTCAGGGATTTAACCTGGTGCTCATTTTGATTCTGGTGGTTCTGTCATTGGCGCTGGCTCTTGCCCCGCCGGTAAAAACCGACGCTCTGGTGTATCACCTGGCCATTCCCAAGGCATATTTTGAAAACCACGGCCTGATCAATCTTCCGAACAATCTCTACTCATTTTTCCCCATGTTATTTGACATGGTGTTTCTGTTTGCGATGACCTTCGGTGTGGAGTCGCTTCCGGCCCTTTGCGGACTGGGCATGACGTTTTTACTCCTTGCGGGATTAACTATTTATTTCCGCCAATATCTTTCGCCACGCCTGATCTGGTTTGTGCCGGTATTGTTTTTCAGCACCCCCACATTTTTTGAAATCTCAGCCTCCGCTTACATCGATGTGGCTTTGGCGGGCTTCATATTTTTTACGTTTTACGCCTGGGACCGGTGGCGCGAAACCCGCCTTTCTTTCTGGTTTCTCTATATGACCCTGGCCGCCGGAGCGGCCTGCTCCACCAAGCTGACGGGGATGATTGTACTGCCTCTGACTTTCCTGGCGATTCTGATGGAGGGCCGTCGGGACAATAACCTCCCGCAAATAACAAAACAATTACTCGTTTTTTCCGGAATCATTTTTCTGTTCCTGGCTCCCTGGTGGATACGGAATTACCTGTATTCCGGCAATCCGTTCATGCCCCTCCTGATGCCAATTTTTGGAGGAGAGGACCGGGTCAACTGGGACCCCAACCGGGCCGCTATGTTCGATTTCTATGTCAAACAGTTTGGCATGGGACGGGGATTGCTGGATCTGTTGCTATTGCCTTACAACCTCACTTTTTATGCGCAGCCCCATTCTCTGAGGTTTGACGGACAAATTGGAACGGCTTTTTTCATTTTAATTCCCGCAATACTTGCCGCCTTATGGAAACCGCGATCCGTTCGATTAATTTTCCTGACGCTATTTTTCGTCGTAATGATTCTTTTCTGGTTCGCCTATTTTCAGTATGTCCGATTCCTGGCGCCGGCGTTTGCCGCTCTGACCCTTATAAGCGTTGCCGGCCTGGAGAAACTCACAAATCCAAATTCAGCGGTCCGCGGCCTGCCCGGGGCTGTGGCTCAATTGATGCTGGGGCTGGCGGCTGTGGCGGTATCCCTCAATCTCTATCTGATCTGGGATATCTGGTCGCACAAAGCCCCTGGAAAATATCTCTCAGGTGAGGAAACGCGCGACCAGTATCTGGCACGGAACATTCCCCGTTATCCCATGTATCGGGCCATGAACCGGCTTTCTCCGGACTCGAAGGTTCTTCTGGTGTATATGCGCAACCTCGGATATTTGGCAGAGAGGCCTTTTCACAGTGACAGCATTTTCGAAGCTCATACCCTGCAAACGATTCTGGCACGGGACGCCTCCCTGGAAGGGATAAGACGCCAATTGCAGTCGCTGGGCATTACCCATCTGATGTACGATCAAAGCTACGTATTTGGAAAAGAAGCCGCCTTTCCCGCAGAGCATCAGTCCTCGCTGAACCTTTTCCTCGACAAGCGCGGTAAGCTGTTGAATCAGGAGAGGAATTTTTTCCTTTACCGGGTGGTATTGGACTAATCCGGGTTTTCCTCTATAATCCCAACCAATCTTTAAAGTCGGGTTTCCCGATGCCCCGGAAGAGAATTCGGGGAAAGGGTTATTCATAAAGGTCCCCGCGACCGTGAGGAACAGGAGATAGATAACGATGGCACGTTTGGAAGGCAAAAATATACTGATCATTATCCCAAAGGACTATTACGATGAGCGGGAACTGGATGCCTGTTTAAATAAATTCAGGAATGAGGGAGCCAATGTACGCATCGCTTCCTCCAAGCTCAAGGAAGCAGTCGGCATGAAAACCGGTCGAATCATGCCCGATTTGCTGGTAGTGGACGCCATCGAAGGCATAACCGGAGACAGTTATGTGACGGGAGGCAAGGGCACTCGACAAATCATCGGCGTATTTCACGGGGTGGTGGTGATCGGTGGCAGCGGTACCCGAAAATATGTATGGAACGACAAGCTGGTCCGTCTGTTACTTCTGGACCGGTATAAAAGCGATATGGTGATTGCGGCCATCGGGCAGGGGGTTCCCGCGTTGGGCATTGCCGGCTTGACTGAAAATATCGAAGTGGCCGCTCCGCAGGACAAATTCACTCTTCCGGAACTGGATAAAGCCGCCGCCATTCTGGTGGATGAAAATTTGGCGGTCCATGATCGAATTATAACGGCCTCCGGAGCCGAGGCAGCGGACGAGTTCACCGAATCGGTTATCGAAGCGGTACAAAAAACGCCCCGAAAATAGAATGCCGGGCCAACCGGTGACAACCCGGCGCTGACAGGACTTTACATTTCGTCGTCCTGCCGGAAACGGAAATCCAATTCTAATGGGGGAGCGCCCGGTCCCTAAAGACCGAACGCGTCCTCATCTTTGGATTTTTTCGACTGAATGATTTTCAGGCGAATTTTAAACGCGTTGTTTAAATCCTTAACCGTATTTTCCTTGGCATCGGGAAAATGGATTTTCTGATTAAACTCATCCAGTGAATGGTCTTCCAGCAGTTTGGCAAATGCCTCATCCAGAAAAGGGCGGGTCATCTGCACAATGCTATCCAGCGTAATGGATATCCGCTCATACCGGTTCCAGTTTTCCAGGATATGCTTTCTAAAAGACTCAGCCGAAGGAGAACCATCTTCCGAAGTACGGCCTGACAACATATCGTTGCCCATAAATTTATAAACACTCACGACCAATTCGTTTTCCATTATTCCTTCCTGAGCGAAATACTTATCACTTGTTTATTCTTCGACAATGGCAACGGACTTCATTTCCATGCGTTCATGTGGATTGTCATTGGAATCGCGGGGTTCATTCACGATTTTGTCGGCCACGTCCATCCCTTCAACCACCCTGCCGAACGCCGTGTACTGTCCGTCGAGGAAAAACGCATCCTTAACGCAGATGAAAAATTGTGACCCGGCGCTGTTGGGGTCCTGCGAACGGGCCATAGAAAGCACCCCCCTCTCGTGCTTGACGTCGTTGAATTCCGCATCGATGGCGTAACCGGGTCCACCGGTTCCGTGGGTGGAGCGGTTGTCTGATTTCGAATTGGGGTCGCCGCCCTGAATCATGAATCCGGGAATGACCCGGTGAAAGGTGGTGCCGTTATAAAAATCCTTGTTGGCCAGATCCTTGAAGTTTTTAACATGTCCCGGAGCTTTATCTTCAAAAAATTCCAACTTAATGTTTCCGTGTACGGTTTCGATGACTGCGACTTCTTTACCCATAAAAAGCTCCTTTGGCTTTAGAATTATTCTTTCGTTTTAATGGAAATTTTAATACTGATGGGTTCCAGGGGATTATCCCTTTCGTCCCGTGGAGAATTGACAATTTTGTCCGCGACTTCCATTCCTTTGGTGACCTTGCCGAACGCCGTGTACTGGCCGTCCAGAAAACGGGCATCCTTGACCACGATGAAAAACTGCGACCCTGCGCTGTTCGGATCCTGGGCGCGCGCCATGGACAAAATTCCCCGGTCATGCGGGGTATCGTTGAACTCTGCCTTGATCTGATAACCGGGTCCGCCCATGCCGTGCATGGATCGATCAGGGCTTTTGGAATTGGGATCGCCTCCCTGGATCATGAATCCGGGAATGACCCGGTGAAACAGAGTTCCATTGTAAAACCCCGTCTTAGCGAGCGTTTTGAAATTTTTAACATGCCCGGGAGCCTTGCCCTCAAAAAATTCCAATTCGATATTGCCAAACTTGGTTTCAATGACAGCAATTTCTTCGGCCACCGCGGAACCTGCACCGCCCACAACCATGGCCAACGCCATCAGGATTAGAAGAGTAATCTTTCGCATGGAACCCCCGGAAAAATGATTTAAACTATTTAATAACCCCCACCGGTCTCAACACGGATGTATTTGGAAGGGAAGGTCTGTAACCGGGCCATTGTAAAGGAATGAAAACTTTATTGTCAATTGACATGCGGGATCGCGGACCTTATTTGCGGACTTGTTTCGTCGGATTCAGCTATCTGCTGGCAGCACTGGGAGTGGCGTGCCTGATATTCGGGGCGGTAATCCCCCTGGCGGCGGGAATCCTGGTGGTGACCGCCCTGGCGGTCTGCTTTACACTGGAAATCCACAAGAAAATCCCGGTTATCCCCCCCATCCGGCTTTCTCTCTGGGTGGCCGGCCTGGTCATTCTGCCTCTCATCTATTTCACGATAAAACCCCCGGTGCTGGACCTTGCCGTCTGGTCCCTGATTTTCATCCTGCTCACCCGGTTTGTGTTCAAGTCGGAACTCAATGACTACCTCTATGGGTACCTGATTTCGATCGTCTGCCTGTTGATCGGGGCGATATTCATTCAGGACCTGATTTTCGGAATTCTGTTCCTGTCTTTTTACCTGGTGTTGTGCTGGTGCCTGATGTTTTACAACATGATGGTAGAACGGGTGGGAACCCATTGCCCGCCCGCCGGTTTTCGTCGTGCGGGAGAAAATGAAACGACCGGGCTTTCCCTGTTCGCCCTGTCTTCTATAATTATTTTGGCCAGCTTTCTTTTGACTGCCGCTATTTTTATAAGCTTCCCGCGGCTGGGGCTGGGATTTCTGTCTCTGGACTCCGGAAAGGAACAGATCAGCGGGTTTTCCAGCCGCGTGGAACTGGGGGATGTGGGCCGCATTAAACAAAACGACAGTGTGGTCATGCGGGTGGAATTTCACAAAAACGGCAAGGCCTTTCGTCCTACATCAAAAGTCCTCTGGCGGGGAGTCAGCCTGGATCATTATGACGGGACAACCTGGTTCTCCACCATGCCGCCGGCATGGAGCACCTTCAATCGAGGTGACCGGGGAGTGCCTCTGTTCGCGGTCCCCGCTCCCCGCGAAATGGTGGTGCAGGATATGTATATGGAGACATTTGATTCCCCGGTGGTGTTCACCTACGGAATTCCCATCAAACTGGAGGGAACGTTCAAATCGATTTTGATGGATCAGGGTTTTTCCCTGAAAACCATAGACCACCGCACCGGTCCCCGACGTTTCACTTTTATATCTGATGTGGGTCACCCGGTAACCAATTACCCCAATCCTGTTTACTTTAACTCACGTCATTTATTTCCAAAAAGGTTCCTGCAATTACCTGAGATCAGCCCCCGGATCCGCCGATTGGCGCAAACGCTGACGAAAAATTCGGATTCACCGGCTCTGGCAGCCAACAAGATTCTTTTTCACCTGAAGAACAATTATGGATATTCCCTTGACCTGAAACGTACCTCCCAGGTCTCGGCGCTTGATGATTTTCTTTTTGAGCGCAAGGAAGGTCATTGCGAGTATTTTGCCTCGGCGATGGCCGTGCTTTTGCGGTTGAATGGAATACCGTCTCGCATCATCAATGGGTTTGCCGGTTCGGAGTGGAATGATCTGGGCCAGTACATGGTTGTCCGCCAGGCGCATGCCCATTCCTGGGTGGAGGCCTACATTGAAGGGCAGGGCTGGCAGGTATACGATCCCACCCCTTCCGACCCTTCTGCAGCCGCCCCCTCCACCAACCTGCTGGCCAGCCGGTTGGACCTGATGAAGCTGTACTGGCAGAGATATATCATCCGATATTCCACCGAAGACCAGATTCAATTGGCCAATTACTTCAATCGGGAAACCCAGAATTTTAAAAACCGGTGGAAAGAATGGAAGATTCCCAGTTTAAAGGAAATATTGGATTTTTTCAGGAATCGCCCAATGTCCCTTATTGCGGTAATTGCCGTATTGCTGGGTTGGCGGCTCTGGACCTACAAATTCCAGTGGCGGGGCTCGCCTTGGGGAAGCCGGTTACCCATTGCAGTTCAAATATACCGCCAGATGTTGGGGCGTCTGGAAGCGCAGGGAATCATCAAACCCAAAAATGAAACGCACCTGGAATTTCTTGCCAGTCTGACCGGCCTGCCTTTGGAAAAAAGGGAAGCGATCGAATCGATCACCCGGTTTTATGAACGCCATCGCTTCGGCAAACTTCCCTTCTCCCCCGGCGAACAGGCCCGTATCCGGTCCCTCATCCGGCAAATTTAGTTGGGCCGGTAAAAACCTTGTCAGGTCCACAGGAGAAGCGCGACCTTATTGACAACAGGAGGGTGGAACTATATATTCGCGAACCTGTAAAGATCATTCACCAACCGGGAGAAACGCCATGCCCCGCTTGTCGGGATTCATCACCAGCCTCGGATTACTCCTAGCCGTCACTACTACCGTATATGCCGAAGGCAGCGGGTTGTACGTCGGCGGAATCGTGGGTGCAAGTTTGCGGACGGATACCCTGCTTTCAAGTTCAACCCTGGGAACCCAGAATATGGAGTTTAGCCCGGGATACACATTCGGTGGTTTTCTGGGATACGATTTCGGCAATAACCTCCGGTTGGAAGGAGAAATTTCCTACCGGGAAAATGAAATCCGCACCGGAGGCGGAAGGGATCCTCAGGCCGGGACTTCGGTCATGATGTTCAATGGATTTTACGATTGTTTTCCTTTCAACAATTCTTTCGAAGTTTATTTTGGCGGAGGCCTCGGGGTGGCCACTACACAATTGGAAACCATCTCCCTGGGCCAGAATCTGAATGAAGACGAAAGCGTGTTTGCTTACCAACTGGAAACGGGCTTCGGCTGGAACTACAATCCCCAGGTGAATTTCAGCCTGGGGTACCGTTTTTTTGACTCGGCCGATCCGGAATTTGTTTTATCTTCTGGATCCAGAATTAAGATGGAACTGGAAAATCATGAACTCATCCTGAAAATGCGATACTTGTTCAACCTTTGATTCTTTTCAACAATCCCCTCCCCTTAATCTGCAATTCTTTGATATTGGTTCCATTAGATAAAATCACCACAACCTGTCATAAAATTCGGTTGCGGCACTTACCCCCTTCTGCTATCCTCTTGAAAAATTTAACGGTATCCAACATCAGGGGGAGATATGAAACGGTTTACTGGGTTATTGTTAATCAATCTGCTGGTCCTCGCCGCCGTTCCGGTCTGGGCGCAGGAAACCTACCTTTCGGGCAACATCGGCTTCGGAATCCGGTCGGATTCCAAACTTACCGGGGCCTCAGGAAAATTCGACAACGATCCCGCTTTTGTCGTCAACGGTGCCGTAGGTTTCAAATTACAGCATAATTTCAGGGTCGAAGGCGAAATTGGATACCATTTAAATTCTGCCGATCGAACGACTTCGGGGCAGGATTTTAATTTTTCCATGCTCAGTTTAATGGGCAATGCGTATGTGGATATTCCGACTCAGTCGCCACTGGTGCCGTATCTGGGTATCGGACTCGGTTTTGGAATTGCAGGTGCGAGCGAAGATGTTTTTGATACTTCCGACTCAGACCTGGTGGGAGCCGTTCAATTGATGGCGGGCCTGGGCTATGATATCAGTCCCAAGGCTACTTTGACGTTTGGTTACCGTTATTTCACAACCACGGATCCCGATTTTGCTTTGGCGGGACCAGGGTTCTTTGAAACGGAATACAAAAGCCACGATTTCCTGTTCGGCGCCCGTTTCCGTTTTTAAAA
>Ga0224501_10000222_pt1 | contig 51620 bp, 37 predicted proteins | sample SF_Oct11_sed_USG_4_FD_169105 | JGI IMG/M metagenome (GOLD analysis project Ga0224501, IMG submission 169105) | Sediment microbial communities from San Francisco Bay, California, United States - SF_Oct11_sed_USGS_8_1 | ecosystem: Environmental > Aquatic > Marine > Sediment | place: USA... | reverse complement strand
CTGGAGCATGGCGTCGAACAGCTTGTCGGTGGAGTCGCCGGCGATATGGGCCCGGTGCATCTCCGTGAGGGCACGGAGAAGAGAGACGGTATCGATGTCGGAGATCGGCGTCATACGTGACCCGGCCGGGGAGGAGAAGATGGGTGTCCCGAGTATCGACATCCCGCCCCGTCACTTGATGCCGAAGACCCCGACCCGGAACCCCGGCGCCGCTATTTACGGGAGTGGACCTGTCTCACACCGTCGGAAGGCTCTTCCCTCACCTTCACGGCGGTCGTCCGCTCCCTGCCTGCGACCGTCAGCGTGGCCGTATACTCCCCCGCGGGCACCAGCTGCCGGTACTCCCACTCGCTGGGAGTGAGCCCCGCCGCCCGTCCCGGATACGCCACCCCGGCGGTGGCGTCGGAGCGGAGATCCCACCACACGGTGTGGACCCCCGCGGAGCGTGGAGCGTCCAGCGTTCGCACCACGACTCCCGACCCGTCGCGAATCACCAGCGACGCGTCGGGCGCGTCCGCGGCCAGCCACACCGTCAGGGCCGTTCCCACGGGCGGGGTCTCCGCCCGGAACATCTCGTCCCCGTTCAACTCTTCGATGGTGTTTCCGAACGTGACACGCCAACGGAAGCGCGTCCCCGGCTCCACCGGGAAGAGGTGGAAGGGAGCGGCCAGCGCCTGGGCCATCTCCGCCATGGGCCCGATGTCCACCGTCCAGATGGCGGAGCCGAACGTTCCCGCGACCAGGTCGCGGTCGCGGGCCTGGATGGCCAGGGTGCGCACCCCCGCCGTGGGAAGGCCCGAGCCCAGCGGGGTCCAGTGGTCCCCACCGTCGATGCTCACCTGCACCCCGTGCTCCACGCCGACGTAGAGGACGTCGGGGTTGTCCGGGTCCTCGCGGATCACGTAGGCCGGACCGTCCACGAGGTCCCCGACGATGGAGGTCCAGGTGCGCCCCATGTCGTCGGTGCGGTACAGGTAGGGGAGGTGGTCGTCACGGGCGTGGCAGTCCAACGCAGCGTACGCGCGTTCTGCCCGGAAGCGCGACGTCTCGATCTCCGCCACGACGCAGTTGGCCGGCGCGCCCGGGATGCCGGAGTCCACCCGCGTCCAGTGGGCGCCCATGTCGCGGGTGACCCAGATCGGTCCGTCGTCGGCGCCCACCCAGAGGACGTCTTCGTCGAAGGAGGACTCGGCCACGCTGAAGATGCTCCCGTAGGAATGGTACCCGTCGCGCGTACCCAGGAAGGTGCGGTCCTGCTGCCAGGTGAGATCGCCGGAGAGGCGATGCACGTCCCCCGTTTCCCCGTGGATCCGGAAGAGATGGTTGGACCCGAGGTAGAGGTAGTCGGGGTCGTGTTGTGACAGGATCATGGCCGGAGTCCAGTTGTATCGGACGGGCCCGGTGATCCCCATCCCCGCGAGGGCGACCTGGTCCGGCTGCAACTCGATGCGCTCCCAGTTCCGCATGTCGAGGCGAGTCGTGTTCCCGAACTGCTGGACCAGATAGATGATGTTGGGGTCCCGGGGGTCGGTGGCCGAAGCCATCCCGTCGCCGGTGTAGCGGAGCTTGTCCCAGTCCTCGTCCGTGATCCCCTCCTCGTCGTAGACGCGGCTGGGCCCGAGCCAGTGACCCGTGTCCTGCATCCCCCCGATGACGTGCCAGGGATCCTGGTTGTCCACGCTGACCTCGTAGAACTGACCGATGGGGAGCGCGGAAGCGTTCCAGGTGGCGCCCGCGTCGAAGGAGATGTTCACGCCTCCGTCCCCCACGATCACCAGGTGATCCGGGTCGGACGGATCGATCCACATCCCATGGAGGTCGTTGTGGACGTGGCGAATGTTCACCTCCTCCCAGGTCCGGCCCCCGTCGTCGGAGCGGTTCAACTCGAACACCGGCATGTACACGCGCTCGTCGTCCGAGGGGTCGACGAAGATGTTCTGGTAGTAGTATCCGGTGGAGGGATCGCTCACCTTCCGCCACGAGGCCCCGGCGTCGTCGGAGCGGTATACACCCGTCTGAGACCCCTCCCTCTCCCGGGGCTCCAGGGTCAGGATTCCGGCATAGACGATGCGCGAATCACCCCGCGCCACGGCCAGGTGGATCTTTCCCATGTCCTCCGTGGGGAGCCCCTGGGAAAGTCGCTTCCACGTGCCGCCCCCGTCGGTGCTCTTCCAGATTCCGCTCCCCGGACCCGCCTCGTCCATGTCCCCCCCGCCGTAGCGGAAGCGCTGCCACGTGGAGGCGTACAGGACTTCGGGATCGTTGGGGTCCATCTCCAGATCCATGGCCCCGGTGGTGTCGTTCACGGCCAGGACGTGGTCCCAGGTCTCACCCCCGTCGGTGGTGCGGAAGACGCCCCGCTCGGCGTTGGCACCCCAGAGATGTCCCATCGCCGCCACCCACACCCGGTCGGGATCGTCGGGATGGATGACGATCCGCGAGATCAGGTAGGAGTCGTGGAGCCCCATGTTCGTCCAGGTATCCCCGCCGTCCGTCGACTTGTAGACACCGTCGCCCCAGGAGTTGGCGCGGGTGTTGGCAGGTTCCCCCGTGCCTACCCAGACCACGGCCGGATCCGACGGAGCCACCGCCACGGCACCCGTGGAAGCGGAGCCCTCGTGGGCGAAGACGTTGCGGAACGTGGTACCGTGGTTGGTGGTCTTCCACAAACCGCCGCCCGCAGTGGTCACGTAGAGCGTCTTCGGGTCCGACTCCACACCCGTGACCGTCCAGGCCCGCCCCGCCGGCATGGAGGGGCCCAGGAGGCGCCAGGTCAGCGCGGCCGTGTGATCCGGCGAGAGGGTCTGTGCCGGAAGGGCGGCCGGGAGGAGGACCGCGGTTGCGGAGAGCATGAGCAACGTACGCATCGACATATCACCGTTGGGGGTCGGATATCCCCATCAGAATAGCGCGCGCGGGCTCGCTTCGACACGGGCGGACGGCTCCGTGGTCAGATCTTTCCTTCGCGTACCCGGTCACCGATCTCGGTGCGGTTCCGGGTCCCGAGCTTCCGGTTGATGTTGGTGATCATGGTGCCCACGGTCCGATCGGTGATACCCAATTTCTTGCCGATGGCCTTGTTCGACATCCGCTCGGCCAGGAGTCGCGCGACCTCGCTCTCCCGGGCACTGAGTCGATCGTACCCTTCCGCCACCGCCAGCAGGGGCGGCCGGGAGTCCATCTCCTTGAACTGGAGACGGGCCTTCTTCAGCTCGGGCTGCGCCCCCATGGCGGCGAAGACGTCATGGACGCGTCTGAGTTCCTCCAACGCGGCCTCGCGCTCGCCGAGATCCGACAGGCGTCCCGCGAGTTGGCGACGAAGCCGGGCGGCTTCCGGAACCACACCGCGCTCTTCCATGGCCTCCGCTGCGGAGCGAAGCATGTCCGCACCGCGGCGCGCTTTCCCCGACTGCCACGTGATGAGGGCGTCGGCGGCATCGGCCCACGCCAGCGCCAGGCGATGCCCCATCCGCTCTCCGTCCGCACGGAGCTCGTCGCGAACGCGCCGCGCGGACTCCATGTCGCGCAGGCGGATGTACGCCTCTCCCAGGATGGGGAGGAGTCGGTGTAGGACCCAGATGACGTAGTTGCTCGCCCTCGCCAGCGCCAACCCCTCCCGCCCGACTTCGATCGCGGCTTCGTAGCGGCCCTCCGCCATGTACAAGGCGGCCCGTCCGATGTGCGCGGGGATCACCGAATGGAGGTCCTGACGGCGGGACGATCTACCCTCCTCCAGCCCGGCCACGGACCAGGCCCGCTCTACGAGCTCCCTCCCGCGCTCCAGATCGCCGCGTCCCAGGTAGATGGTGGCCGTCCAGACGAGGAGGCGCACCAGCGTGGCCCGCTGCCCCAGGGTGTCGGCCAGCGTGATGGCCCGCTCCCCCCGGGCGATCCCCTGATGCCAGTCACCCGTGAAGTAGGTGTATTCCAACTCCAACTCCTCGACCCACACGCGATAGACGGGAGACTGGAGAGCCTCGGCCGCGGAGCGGAGCCGTTCCAGGTGTGGGGCGAGGGCCTTGGGCCCCCCGCGGAGTCCCTCCAGGGACGCCAACGCCCACAGACTCCAGGCCCGCACCTCTTCGTCACCGGCCTCCTCCGCCAACGCCACCGCGGCCACACACGCTTCGTGGGCCTCTTCGGCGTCGCCGGTCCATGTGGATACCAGGGCCAGAGCACGCTGCACCCTCGCCAGGAGTCCTGGATCACCCAGCCGCCGCGCGCGCTCGAGCGCGTCGACCACCCGAGTCCTGCCGTCATCCGACCGCCCGAGCGCCTGGAGCGCCACGGCCGCGGCCAGGTGGAGCCGGATCTCCAGGACCGGATTGCCGGCGGGAAGACATTCGAGGGACGCGTCGTAGTGCAGGAGTGCCTGGTCCACGTTCCCGGACCAGAGGGAGAGGAGCCCCAGATGGCGCTGCGCCGATGCCTCCCCCAGCCGGTCTCCCTCGTCGTGCGCCGTGGCGAGCAGGCGATCCCAGAGTCCCCGCGCCCGGTCGTAGTGCCCACATCGGACCAGGGCCCGCGCTGCGTCCTGACGAACCGCCGCGACCCCCTCCGCGAGTTCGACGGGGAGCGTGCCGGGCGAGCGATCCAGGAGATCCAACGCGGACTCCAGATACGCGGCGGCCTCCTGATCCGCGCGCCGGGCGAGCGCTTCGCGCCCGGCCGCGACGAGGTAGCGGGCGGCCCGGCCGGCGTCGGAAGGTGTGCCTGCATGAACGAAGTGATAGGCGAGGTCCCCGACGCGTCCTTCCGCAGCGGGCCCGTACTCCACCTCCATGGCTTCGGCCACCTGACGGTGCATGAAGCGTCTGCGCGTGAGACCCAGCCTCCGGTAGACCGTCTCGCGGGTGAGGGGGTGGGTCAGATCCAGCACGACCTCCCGGTCGCGCTCCCGCTCCTCCACGAGATTCCGCCGCACCAACTCCTCCACCGCCCCGAGGATCTCACCCTCGTCGCAGTCGAGGAGCCGGGACACCACGGGGAGCCCCACGGGACTCCCCACCACGGCCATCCACTCCGCCAGGGAGAGCGCCACCTCGCCCACCCCGCGAAAGCGCGTCAGAATCGCGTCGCTCACGGTCGAGGGAAGGTCCAGATCACCCGCGTCCCACCCCAGCCACGTTCCACCTCTCTGATACAGACGCCCCGTCTCGACCAGGGCCACCAGGGTCTGTTCGATGAAGTAGGGATTGCCGCGGGTCCACCCGAACAGGTTCTCTCCGAACTGCTGCACGGGAGGGCCCTCCATCCTGAACAATCCGCTCACCAGTTGATGCGTCTCGGCCAGGGTGAGCGGCTTCAACGCCCAGATCCTGAGTTGCCCCAGACTGCGCAGGGACCGCTCGGTCTGCATCAAGCTCAGATTGTCGGAACGATGGTCGGTGTTGTAGGTGCAGAGGACGCGCACCCTCGCCGAGTTCAGATTCCGCGCCACGAAGTGGAGCAGGGACAGAGATGAATCGTTCGCCCACTGGATGTCCTCGAGAACGACCAGGAGGGGGGCCCGTTCCCCGAGACCCTCCAGAAGCTTGGTGAAGTTCCAGAACAGCCGCGAACGGAGCTCGCGGGGATCTCCCTGCTCCTCGGGGAGAGCCGCTCCGTTGGAGAGTGCGGGAAAGAGCTGATGCAATCCCGCGTCGAGACCGCGGGTGAGCACCGCCAGCGCGGACTCGCCGATCTCCCGGAGGAGGGGAACGAAGGCATCGGAGACGAGCGCATACGGGATTCCGGTCTCCACGGGGTAGGCGCGGCCGTAGGCCACCTCCCACCCCCTCCGCCGGGCTTCGCGGGAAACGGTGGCCGCCAGCCTGGACTTGCCCACGCCTCCCTCTCCCGTGAAGAAGGCCAGGGGAGGCGTATCGGCCCGCTCGCCGAACAACGTGCCCACCTCTTCCAGGACGTCGCGCCGCCCCACGAGCGGCATTTCGGGAGGGAGGGAAGAACCCTGGATGGGAGCGTTCATGGAAGATCCTTTCGATGCCGGGGCACCGTTCGTTCGTGGCACCATCTGTCCGCGACCACGGAGGAGTCAAGGATTTCGTGGGATGAGGGCCCGGAGAGTCCCGGGAGGATCGGGTCGGTCGTCTCGTCCACCGGACCCACCCCCGCACCCCACGCGCGGGCGAACATCGCCGCGCACCCGAAACCTGCGCCCGGACCCGATCGGGATGATTACGGGGCACCACGTAGGTGGTCGACGAGGACTACGTACGTGGCCGGGACGGCAGAAGCGGGGAAGAAGGCTGCGCGGAGCACACGGCCGCATCCAACCGCGTGGGCGGTCGTGGAGGACGACGCCCCGGAAGGCGGCGCCGGAGGGATCGCCCCGGCAAGCGGCGCGGGATCCTCCCTATGAGATCGGCCGAGCGTCACCCCGGGTGAGCGTGCGCCCCGTCAGCGTGTGCGTCGGCACCCCGTCGTCCACGGCCAGGACCCCGTTGACCATCACGTAACGCATCCCCGTGGCGAGTCGCCGCGGCTCCATGAAGGTGGCTTCGTCGCGGATGGTCGCCGGATCGAAGACGGCGATGTCGGCGAAGTATCCTTCGGCGATGTTCCCGCGTCCGGACAGCCCGAACACCTCCGCCGGCTGGGAGGTGGCAGACTGGATCATCCGCTCCATTCCGAGCACCCCCTCCTCCAGGACGTAGTGTCGGATCTTCCGGGGAAAGGTGCCGTACTTGCGTGGATGCCCGTCCGACCCGTCGGACCCGGTCATGACGAACTCGGCGCGCATGAAGGTGCGGATGTCGTCTTCGTTCATGTTGAAGGACGCCACCCCGGCCCCTCCGGCGCGGATGATCTCCAGCGCCGCGTCGACGGGGTCGAGGCCGCGCTCTCCGGCCACGTCCTGGAGCGTCTTCCCCCGGATGGTCTCGTCGCGACCGCCGGTGATGAGAAGGGACGCCGCTCCACCCCGGCGGCGCAGGTTGTCCCGCATTTCGGTGATGAGACGGGAGCGGATCGCCGGGTCGTCCATGCGCGCCACCAGGGAGTCGTGCCCCCCCGCCTCGGCCCAGCGCGGGAGGAGCGAAGCTCCCACCGACGACCCGCTGGCCTCGTAGGGATACTGGTCGGCGGTGACGCGCATCCCGGCACGCCGCGCGGCCCGGATCACGGCCACCACGGAGTCGCTGGCTCCCCACACGTCCACGCCCAGCGCCTTGAGGTGGGAGATGTTCACCGGAATCCCGGCGGCCTCTCCGATCCCGATGGCCTCCTCCACGGCCGCCACCAGCCCGATGGTGTAGGAGCTCTCGTCGCGCAGATGGGAGTCGTAGACACCCCCGTGGCGAGCGGCCACCCGGGCCAACGCCACGACCTCGTCGGTGGTGGAGTAGCTCTGCGGCGCGTAGAACAACCCCGTGGCCAGTCCCACCGCGCCGTCTCGCATGGCCCGATCCACCAGCGCGCTCATGGCCTCGATCTGCTCCGGCGCGGCCTGTGCGTCGCTCATCCCCATCACCTCTCCGCGCACCGATCCGAAGCCCACCAGGAGGGCGGCGTTGGTCCCGATTCCGGGATCGGCGAAGTCGGCCCGGGCACCGGCGACGTCCCAGGTGCCATGGCCGTCGTTCCCCACCACCACGGTGGTCACGCCCTGCATGAGGTAGTTGAGGTTCTCGCGCCGCCCGCGCTCGTCCGACGCCAGGTCCCCCTGGGCATGGGCGTGGGGGTCGATGAACCCCGGCACCACGGCCAGACCTTCCGCTTCGATGACCCGACGGCCGGCCACGCCCTCGGCGGCGGCGTCACCCATGAAGACGATGCGGTCTCCACGCACGCCCACGTCCGCCACCACGGCCGCGGCGCCGGAGCCGTCGTACACCGTTCCCCCACGAATCAGGACGTCCACGGTGTCCGCGGAAACGACGGACGCGGCCAGCACGGCGAGAATGACGGGGATCACGATCGTCCTCCGGATGAGTCGGGAAAAGCCGATGGTTCGGAGCGTGATGATGCGCTCCTCGCCCTCGCTCGGCTACCCCGGGCCGGGTCCCCCGTCCATATTGCGGGAACACGCCGGGACGTACACTCCGCGATCCACCCCGACCTGGAAGCCCCATGAAGAACCTCCGACTCCTCTCCGCGGCCGTCGTCGCCCTGACCGCCGGAGGCTGCAACGCCCTGGCCGACGGGGCCGCATCGTCCACCGACGCCCCGGTGGTGGTCTACCTGGTGCGCCACGCGGAGCGCGCGGAGGACGGCACCAACGATCCGCCGCTGTCGCCGGAGGGAGAAGCACGCGCGGCCCTCCTGGCGACCCTGCTTTCCGACGCGGGGATCACCCACGTCCACTCCACGGATCTGAAGCGGACCCGTGGCACCGGCGCGCCCTTCACGGCGGCGTCGGGGCTGGACGTGGAGGTCTACGACCCGCGCGACCTCCCGGGCTTCGCCGAGCGACTCCGCGCCACGCCCGGGCGACACCTGGTGCTGGGGCATTCCAACACGACACCCGACCTGGTGGGGGCGCTGGGAGGCGCTCCGGGCGATCCCATCTCCGAGATGGAATACGACCGGTTCTACGTCGTGACCATCCCGGCGGCGGGCCCCGTGAGCACGGTGCTCCTGCGTTTCGGCGCGGCGTACGTGGAGATGGAGGAGGGGGGCGGCGAAGGTTCGGAAAGATAGGCACCGTCCCCTTGCCCACTTCCGGCGCCCCCGATACGGTGCGCTCTCCTCCTCGTCGCCCCGTTCCCGAAAGGCCCGTGATCCGATCGCTCCTCACCTTCGCCGCCGCCCTGGTGTTGGCTGCCCCCCTGCGGGCCCAGGACGGAGCCCGGGCCATCGATGTGGAGGCGGCCCCCCGCCCCGAGGCCCGCGCCACGCGCGCCACCACGCCCATCGTCCTGGACGGGGTCCTCGACGAAGCGGCCTGGGGCCGGGCCGAGGTGCTGGGAGGATTCATCCAGTCCCGCCCCGACCGGGGGATGCCCGCCACGGAGTCCACCGAAGCACGCATCCTCTACGACGACCGATACATCTACGTGGGCGTGGAGCTCTGGGATCCGGAACCCCACCGGCTGGTGATCCCCAGTCTTGAGCAGGACTTCCAGAGCGGGAACTCGGACATCTTCGGCATCACCTTCGACACCTTCCTGGACCGCCGGAACGCCTTCATGTTCCTGGTGAACCCCAAGGGGGCGGTGAAGGAGGCGCAGGACTTCGACGACTCCCGCGAGGAGAACGCCGCCTGGGAAGGGGTGTTCGAGGTCCGTACGCGGATCCACGACCGGGGGTGGACGGTGGAGTGGGCCATCCCCTTCACCACCCTGCGCTTCGATCCCCATCGCTCTCCCCAGGACTGGGGGATGCAGATGATGCGGCGGATCCGGCGGAGGAACGAGGAATCGTACTGGGCGCCGCTGGACCAACGCGACCGCATCCACCGGATGTCCAAGGCGGGGACGTTGCGGGGGCTGGAGGGGCTGCGCGCGGGACGGAACCTGGTGGTGAAGCCCTTCGCGGTGGCGTCGGGGACCCCGGTGGACGTTTCCTCCCCGCCGACGGGTCCGGGGGGGACCGCCGCCCGGGAGTGGAGCTGGACCAAGGACGCGGGGCTCGACGTGAAGTACGGCGTCACGTCACGCCTCACGCTGGACCTGACCTACCGCACCGATTTCTCTCAGGTTGAGGTCGACCAGGAGCGCGTGAACCTCACCCGCTTCAGCCTCTTCTTCCCCGAGCGGAGGGACTTCTTCACGGAGAACTCGGGCGTGTTCTCGTTCGGCGACATCACGGAGCGCAACTACCGCTCCGGGAGTTCGTTGCGCGACTTCACCCTCTTCCACTCCAGGCGCATCGGACTCGACGGCGGGGGCCACGAGATCCCCATCGTGGGCGGCGGCCGCCTCACCGGGCGCGCGGGAGGCGTGGAGATCGGAGCGCTGACCATGCAGACGGACTCGGCGCAGGGGCTACCCCGGGAGAACTTCGGAGTGGTCCGGGCGAAGCGAACCGTGGAGGGCGTGGGCGACTTCGGCGTCATCGGAGTGAACCGCCAGTCGACCGACGGGTCGGGTTCCTTCAACCGTGCGGTGGGGGTGGAGGCCAACCTCCAACCGACCCGGTATCTGCGGGTGAACACGTACCTGGCCAGCGTGGACGATTCCGGAACGGGATCCGACTGGGCGGGCCGGGTGTGGGTGGGCTGGCGTGACCCCTTCTGGAACGTCTCCGTGGCCACGAAACGCGTGGGCGAGGAGTTCGACCCCGCGGTGGGATTCGTGCGTCGGGCCGGCGTCGCGTCCCACTACGCCACCGTGGGCGTGCACCACAGACCCGCGGGAATCCCATGGCTCAACGAGGTCAACCCGTACCTCGAATGGGATCGGGTGACGGACCTGGAAGGACGGTTGCTCACCCGCATCTGGACGGGCGCGCTCAGCACCAGCTACCGCGACGGCGGGCGCTTCGGCCTGGAGGCCGCGCACAGCTTCGAGCGCGTCACCGAGCCGTTCACGGTGAGCGGGCAGGCCACCATCCCCGAAGGGATCTACCGCTTCGGCGAAGCGGCGTTGAGCGTGGGCACGTCGGCGGGCCGCCCGCTGTCGGGAAACGCGCGGGTGTCCCGGGGTGGGTTCTTCAACGGGGACCGCACCTCGGCGTCGCTGAGCGGCGAGTTCCGCCTGGGATACCATGCGGCCATCGAAGTGTCCGAAGAACGGAACTGGCTCGACATCCCCGGAAGCGAACGCTTCAGCGCCTCCGTCTCGAGCATGCGCATCACCGCCGCGGCCTCCACCCGCCTCTTCGCCAGCGTGTTCCGTCAGCAGAACAGGATCACCGACGAGCGGATCTACAACCTGCGCCTGAACTACATCCACTCCCCGCTCTCCGACCTCTTCGTGGTCTACACCCGGCGGGACCGGCCGGGCCTCCCGCGCGAGTCCCTCCTCTCGCTCAAGGTGACGAAGGCACTGGCGTTCTAGCGGATTCCTCGCCCTTTCCCAGACTCCGCGCGATCCACGCGAAGCAGAGCGCGGCCACGGCGAGGAGACCCAGCCCCAGCGCCACCTCGCCGAAGAGGATCTTCCCCACGCCGAACAGCGTGGCGTACACGCTCACGACGCCGGCCAGCCAGTTGGTCCAGTTCAGGGCGCCCCCTTCCATGACCTCGGACCCCAGTCCCATCCTCTGCGACACGGACCGCCATCCACGTCCGCCCGGGCGTACCCGCCGGTAGAACGCCTCCAGCACCTCCTCGCGCTCGGGCTCGGTGGCGTAGGTGACCGCCACCCACACGAAGGTGGACGAGGCGACCGTGGCCAGCATGATGTATGCCCACTGCGTGGGGTCCGAGGGATCGAGTCCGGCCCAGAACCAGAGAACGACGCTCACCACGAGCGACGCGATCATGGCGCTGATCTCCGACCATGCATTGATGCGCCACCAGTACCAGCGGAGGATGAGCACGAGCCCCGTCCCCGCCCCGATGGCCAGGAGGAACCTCCAGGCCCCCTCGATGCTGGTCATGAAGTAGGTGACCACCAGGGAAGCCAGCATCATGAACAAGGTGGCCAGGCGGGACACCCGCACCATCGCCCGGTCATCGAGGTCGGGGCGGAGGAAGCGCCCGTACAGATCGTTCACCAGGTAACTGGCTCCCCAGTTGAGCTGGGTGGAGATGGTGGACATGTAGGCCGCGGCGAAGCCCGCCAGGACCAGCCCGGTCACCCCCGGCGGAATGAGGTCCATGACCGCCATGATGTATCCGTCCTTGGGGTCCTCGAGTCCCGGATAGAGGATCGTCGAGGCGAGGGCCACCAGGATCCACGGCCAGGGGCGCACGGCGTAGTGGGCGATGTTGAACCAGAGCGTGGCGAGCACACCGTCACGCTCGGAGCGCGCGGAGAAGATCCGTTGCGCCACGTACCCCCCACCGCCGGGCTCGGCGCCGGGATACCACGACGCCCACCAGTTCACGCCCAGGTACACGGCCAGCGTGATGGCGGGCATCCAGGCCGCGCCCCGTGCGGGGAACAGCGACAACGCGGCGTCCGCGGACCCGTACACGGTGTCGAGGCCTTCCTTCATCCCCGAGATCCCCCCCACCGCCGCCACCGCGAAGACGGCCAGGATCACGGCACCCGCCACCGCCAGCACGAACTGGAAGAGATCGGTGACCACCACCCCCCAGATTCCGGCCAGGGTGGAGTACGCGGCCGCCAGCACGAAGCACACCATCAGCGCCGTCACCTCGGGGATCCCCAGCGCGGTCCCCACGATCTTCATCATGGCCAGGTTCACCCACCCCATGATGATGAGGTTGATGGGCACGGCCATGTATGCCGCCCGGAATCCGCGGAGAATGGCCGCGGGCCTCCCGCCGTAGCGAAGCTCCGTGAACTCCACGTCGGTGAGGACCCCCGCCCGCCGCCACAACCGGGCGTAGAAGAACACGGTGAGCATCCCGCTCATGACCATGTTCCACCAGAGCCAGTTCCCCGCCACGCCGTGCTGCGCCACCATCTCCGTCACGGCCAGCGGCGTGTCGGCCGCGAAGGTGGTGGCCACCATGGACGTCCCGGCGAGCCACCATGGGAGCGAGCGCCCGCCCACGAAGTACTCGCTCAACGAGGATCCCGCGCGGCGGGAGAGCGCCAGCCCGATACCGGCGGCGATGACGAAGTAGAGCGCGATGATTGTCCAGTCGATGGAAGTCATTCCGGCCCCGTGGATGCAGGATCGAGCGGTGGTGCGTGCGGGCGCAGCCTACGGACGGCGGTACGGACCTGCAAGTCGGGGCGCGCCCGCCCCGAGCCCGCCGGGCTTGCGGAGCGCCCGGGCCCGCAGGACTGTGTCCGCGGCGGCGCGGTGGAACGTCCGCCGTCTCCCACCCCACAGCGCACCCGCACAGGAGGCGTGGATGGATCAGCCTTTGAAGGATCTCGCCGCCGTGATCATGGAGCACACACCGGACACGCGGGACCGTGCCGCCGAGTTGACACGCAAGGCCCTGGCAACGGGAGTGGAGCCGGAACGCATCATCGACGAGGGACTGGTCGCCGGAATGGCCGACGTGGGCAGGCGCTTCCGCGACAACGAGATCTTCGTGCCCGAAGTGCTCCTCTCCGCCCGGGCCATGCAGGCCGCACTGGACGTCCTGGAGCCCGTCCTGGCCGAGTACGGGTTGGAGCCCGTGGGACGCTGCGTGCTCGGCACCGTCCAGGGCGACATCCACGACATCGGGAAGAACCTGGTGTCCATGATGCTGCGTGGAGCCGGGTTCGAGGTCGTGGACCTGGGGGTGAACGTGAGCCTGCAGAAGTTCGACGCCGCCATCGAGGAGCACGAGCCCCATCTGGTGGGGATGTCCGCGCTCCTCACCACCACGATGCCCCGAATGGAGAAGAACATCGCCGAGTGGAGCGGACGCGGATGGACGGACCGATTCTCCGTGATGGTGGGCGGCGCTCCCGTCTCCGAGGCGTGGGCGGCCGAGATCGGCGCCGACGGGTACGGTCGGGACGCCGCCTCCGCCGTCGACCTGGCCTTGTCCCTCATGGAAGCTCGCCGGGGCCCGCGGGCGCGCTGAACATGAGGGTCACCTTCCTCCCGGACGGGAGGACGTTCGCCGCTGCGGGGCCGATGCTCGTGTCCGAAGCCGCCGCCCACTGCGACCTCCCCCTGGAGCACCCGTGCGGCACGCGCGGTCGTTGCACGAAGTGCCGGATCCGCTTCCTGGAAGGTGCGCCCCCGGAGACCCCCGCCGATGTGGAGCGGCTCTCCGGAACGCTGCGTGCCGACGGTTGGCGTCTCTCCTGTCGGGCGGTGGTGGAGGGAGCGGCCGTGGTGGAAATCCCGGCGGCCTCCCGGGCGGCCGCCTCCAAGTCCTTCGGGCCGGCGGTCCTCCGGAGAGGGTCTCGAGCCGCGTCCGCCGGCGTGGGGATCGCCGTGGACCTCGGGTCCACCACCGTGGCCGCCGCCCTGGTGGACCGCGCCACCACCCGGGTGCTCGCCCACGCATCGGCTTTGAATCGGCAGGTGGCGCACGGCGGCGACGTGATCTCCCGCATCCGCTTCGCCATGGACCACGACGACGGGGACGCACGCCTGACCCGCGCGTTGCGCGACACGGTGGCGGAGTTGGTGGACGGGCTCTTGGGAGAGTCGGGCGTCCCCACCCGAGACGTGGTCGCCGTCACCGCGTGCGGGAACGGAGCCATGACCCACTCCTTCGTGGGGGAGTCCATCCGCTCCCTGGGTGAGGCACCCTATCACGGATCGTTCACCGAACCCGCGGAGGTGCCGGCGGCCGACGTCGGACTCACACTCCACCCCGACGCCCGGGCGCGGGTCTTCCCGCAGGTGGCCAGCCACATCGGCGGGGACACCGTGGCGGCGGTACTCGCGACCCGGATGCACCGGGCCCGCCGACCCGAGCTTCTGGTGGATCTGGGTACCAACACCGAGATCGTACTCGCCACCCCGGACGGAATGGAAGCCGCGTCGGCCGCGGCCGGTCCCGCCTTCGAGGGAGCCGAAATCACCCAGGGAATGCGCGCGACCCGCGGCGCCGTGGACCGGGTATCCCTGGCCCTGGACGGCGGGCTTTTGGTGCACACGGTAGGCGGAGTCGACCCGGAGGGGATCTGCGGAACGGGGCTGGTGGACGCCACCGCCACGCTCCTGGAGCTGGGGGTGGTGGAGCCGGGAGGGCGGATGCGCCCTCCCGGAGAGGCTCCCGTGGGGCTCGCGCGGGCTCACGCTTCGCGCATGGAAGCCGGCGAGCGGGGAAACCACCGCTTCCTCATCACCGACACGGTGGCGCTCCATGCCCTGGACGTCCGTCAACTCCAGCTGGTGAAGGGATCGATCATGGCGGCGATGCACCTCCTCCTCGCCCGGGCCGGACTGGGCGCCGCGGACCTCCGCGCCGTCCACGTGGCCGGCGCCTTCGGCACGCACCTCCGGAAGAGCACGGCGCTGCGTGTGGGACTCCTTCCCCCCATCGACCCGGAACGGATCCGCATGGTGGGCGACGCGGCCGCCGCCGGCGCGCGCATGGCCCTCTGCGACGAGGAAGCGTGGACCCTCGCGGGGCGCACGGCCAGCGGGATCAGGCACGTGGAGCTGGCCACGGATCCGGGATACACCGACGCGTTCGCCTCGGCCATCCCGTTCCCGGGAGGAGAAGAAATTCCTTGACCGCCGGCGGGGGGGGCGCACACCATACCCCCTCACTCCCGCCGCACCCTTCCCCCCCCTGCCCCGGAGGGTCCCCCCCATGGCCAACACAGCCCTCAAGATCGTGTTCGACGCTTCCACCCACGCCATCTCGGTGGTGGTCGATGGAAGCAACCCACCGACCCCGGCGAACAGCATCCAGGTCGGTCAAGGCGACTCCGTGACCTGGACGTGCGACCACGCGTTCGCCATCCAGTTCGTCAGCGAGGGGCCTCCCGGGTCGAGTGACCGAGCGGACCCACCCCTCGACCGGCTCCAGGACAGCAGGGGGAAGGACAAGACCACCTCTCCCTTCCAGGTGAAGGTCAACGCGACACCGAACGATCGCTGGGACTACGTGATCGCGCTGACCCACAACGACACGATCTACACCGTCGACCCCGACATCGTGATCAAGTCCCGCTGACGGACCCGCGGGTGGGCGCCGGCGCTCCGGGTCGGAGCCTCGGCCTCACCCGCCTCCGTCGGAGGAGGACGTCATCCCCACGAAGCGCGGGTCGTCCCAGAGGTCCCTCAACCACCAGTCGGTGGGCCAGTACTCCCGGCGCTCCGGGCGATCCTCCAGGTATCCCCGCAACAGGGTGAGGGCGGAGTCCGGTTGGCCGAGAAGGATCCGTGTGTGGGCCTCGTCGTAGCCGAGCCAGCTCTGGTACTCGCCTCCGTGGGCCCGTGCGATGTACACGTCGGCACTGTCGGCCATCCCGCGCCGCGCGAACGCCTTCGCGACCTGCATGTCCGCATACATCCGCCACGCCGAACTGTCCGCGGACGGCACCACCCGCACCAGGGTGTCGGAGATGGCCAGCGCGGCGGCGGGGCTCTCCGGCCCCGCGGGCGCCATGGTGGCCACGATGAGAAGTCCACAGAGCACGGGGTCGGCCTCCGAGGGGAAGCGCCGACGCCCCTCCCGGCACCACAATGACGCGCCTTCCCGGTCCTCGGCTTCGAACGCCGTCTGGAAGAGTTGCCGGTACACCAGGGGAGCGTCTTCCATGAAGGCGTCCTCTTCCAGGGCCCGCCCGGCGAAGCGTTGCGCATCGGCGACGTTCCCCTCCATCCGCAGCACCTCACTCAGGTTCCACCAGGCCCGGGCCAGGGCGGGATTCTCCCGCACCGCCTCCTCCAGGTCGCTCCGCGCGAGTGCGAGGAGGCGAGCGCGTTCGGCCGGATCCTCCACGGCGCCGGCGAGGTCGAAGCGGACCACCCCCCTCAATTCGCGGGCGGCGGCCCCTCCCCCCTCGCCCAGAGCCCGTCTCGCGTGGGATTCCGCCGCGCGGAGGGGAGCCTCCACACCCTGCCCGGGCAGCTCCGCCGCGTACCGGGACCGACGCCACTCCAACCATCCCCGTTGCAGGATCGGGTCGGCCCACCCCGGCTGGAGTGCCTCCGCGTCGGCAAGGAGGGAGTCGGCGCGCTGGAGCGCCGAGAGCACCTGGTCCGGCTGACGCTCCCACAGCGAGGGCGCCTCATCGAGGAGTCGTCCGGCGCGCTGCACCAGGACCCAGCTCTCCACGTTCTCGCCCTGCGCGGCGAGCGACCGGACGTTGATCTCCACTCCCAGCCTCCGCCTGAGCGCCTCGGACAGCTCGGTGACCAACGAGTCCTGGATCTCGAACACGTCACCGGCGGGCATCTCCACCACGTGGGTCGAGAGGGTGTAGCGCGTCGAGGCGTCCACGAGATTCGCCGAGACGCGGATCCCCTCGCTGGCCCGGGTCAGCGACCCTTCCACGTACGTCCCCACCCCGAGCTGGTCCACCAGCTCGTCCACGGTCACGCGACCGTCCCGGGCCGCCCGCACGGCATTCCGGGAGACCACCTGAAGGGTGTCCACCTCGCCCAGCGCGGCCATCAACCCCTCGGACAGACCCCGGGCCAGGTAGTCCAGGGAACGGTCGCGGCTCTCGTCTTCGAGGTAGAGGACGGCGATGCGGAGGGGGTCTCCCGATGCGTCGGCGACGGCCGCGGTCCGCCCCCGGTCCGGTCGCCCTGCCCGGGTGACGTCGTCCCAGAGGATGAACCCGGTCCCTCCCGCCGCGGCGACGACCACCATGGCGAGGGCCAGGCGAACGGTACGTCGGAACGCGCGGCCCTCCGCGGTGCTCACGTCCGCCGCTCCGTCCTCGGCGTCCGCGCGGCGAATTCCGCTCGGAGTGATGTCGAACGCCCAGGCGAGCACCAGCGCCACGGGAAGTCCCAGCCCGGTCAAGAGCACCGCGGCGTCGTACGACCAGGCCGGGAAGAACTCAGCCTGGAGCACGAGGTCGGCGACCTGGAGGACGACGAACGCTCCGGCGAGGTACACGCCGCCCGTGCGCAGGACGCGCCGGCGTTTCAACTCGTCGACGAGTTGCCGGATGCGGGAGGGAGCGTCCACGGGGAGGATCCTGCGATGGGGGGAGTATGACGTGCAACATGTGGACCCCGGCCCTTCCGGAAAAGGGGACTCATCTTCCGCCCCCGGAAACGTCGGACCATTGAGTCCCGCCCCACATGGCGATACTCTCCTCCCCATGACGAACAAAGACGACCGCCGGGACGCCCTGCACTCCGCCTTTCTGCGCCTCTCCGCCACACTGGCGGACGTGGTGGGAATGGCCGACGCCAGCACGCGCCACCGCTGCCCGCACCGGGGTGTGAAGAGCCGCTGCGCGTATCCGGAAGTGTGCGGCAATCAGGTGTTCACCCCCGAGGCGACGGTGTGCCGAGGAGACACCCACCTCCGTTTCTCCACTCCCGACCCGTCGGGTGGGGGCGCCCTGTCGTGACGTCCCGCGAGAGGATGGCCGTGGCCATGGCGAAGGGTGAGCCGGATCGCCCTCCCCTGATGTGCCAGCTCTCCCTCGGACATTACTTCCTCCACACGGATCACGACGAGATCGACGTCTGGCACGACACCGAGACGTTCTCCCGGGCACTGGTGGAGCTGCAGCGCCGGTACGGATTCGACGGCATCCTGGTGAACCTCCCCGGACGCGACCCGTCCTGGCGTGATCATGTCCGGGCCATCACCGGAGACGAGGACGGGAATCGCGTGATCCACTGGACCGACGGCCGCGTCACCGTGGCCCCCGCCGACGACAATCCGCACGTGTACACGGCCGACGGCGAGGCGCTGCACGTCCCCTTCGATGACGTGGACCCCGACACCCTCTTCTACGTGGAGCCCCACGACGTCTCCGGGGTGAGCCACCCGCACGCGTGGGGCTTCAGCGGCGATCCGGCCCCGGCGGGCGGCCCGGACTTCTTCCCGCCATGGCACTGCGACACGTTGCGCCGGGTACGCGAGTTGGCCGGCCCCGACGTATCCGTGCACGCCGAGATCTTCAGCCCTTTCACCCAGTTCATGGAGCTGGTCGGGTACACGGAGGGCCTCATGGCCCTCATCCTGGACCAGGGGAAGGTCCACGCCAGCCTGGAGCGCCTGGCATCCGGAGCCGCGTGTCTGGGTGGTCTGTACGCCCGCGAAGACGTGGACGCCGTGCTGGTCTCGTCGGCCTTCGTGGGCGGCGGGTTCATCTCACGGGATCACTACCAGGCCTTCGAGGCGCCCTTCATGCGCACGGTGGTGGACGGAATCAAGGCCGTGCGCCCCGACCTCCCGGTGTACGTCCACACCTGCGGCGCCATCGGCGACCGCCTCGATCTCATGGAATCCACCGGAGTGGATGGAATCGACACGCTGGACCCACCCCCCATCGGCACGGTGGAACTGGCGGACGCGCTGGACGCGCTGGGAAAGCGGGTCTTCATCAAGGGGAACCTGGACCCCGTCCACACCCTCCTCCAGGGGACCCCGGAGAGCGTGCGCTCGGCCGCCCTGGAGCGGCTGCGGCTGGGCGCTCCGGGGGGAGCGTACATCCTCTCCACGGCGTGCTCGGTGCCCCCCGCCACGCCGCGTGGGAACCTCGTGGCGCTCCGCGAGGCCGTGGAGGAGTTCGCCGCCCATGGGTGATTCGGGACGGGGCCTCCGCAAGCTCGGCTCGCTGGGCACGCTCCTCTTCCTGGCTGAGGGAGGGGAGAGCCCCATCCTCGCCGACGGCGCCACCGGGACGGAACTGCAACGCTCCGGCGTGGAGCCCGGCGGGTGCCTGGAGGCCCTCAACGTGGAGCGTCCGGACGTGGTCCTGGCGCTCCACCGGAGCTACCTGGACGCCGGATCCGACCTCGTCACCACCAACAGCTTCGGGGGCACGCGCCTGCGCCTGCGCCTCCACGACATGGAGGGAAGGGCGGCGGAGTTCAATCGGGCGGCGGCGCGCCTGGCCAGGGAGGCCGCCGGCGACGACGCCTTCGTCCTCGGCGACGTGGGCCCCACGGGTTCCATTCTCGCCCCCCTGGGAGACGTCACCCCCGACGAGGCCTACGACGCCTTCCGGGAGCAGATCGACGCCCTCCTGGAAGGAGGGGCGGACGGCATCCTCATCGAGACGCTCACCGCACTCGACGAGATGGAGGCCGCGGTACGTGCCGCCCGGGACGCCGGCGCGCCCCTGGTGCTGGCGAGCTTCGCCTTCGACCGGGTGAAGACCGGCATCCCCCGCACCATGATGGGCCTCGCGCCCGCCGAGGCCGCCCGAGCCGCCGCGGAGGCCGGAGCCGACCTGGTGGGGTGCAACTGCGGCACGTCCCTCACCGGCGACGAGTACGTGTCGGTGGTGGCGGCCATGCGGGAAGCCACAGGCCTCCCGCTCCTGGCCCAACCCAACGCGGGTCTCCCCGAGCTGACCCGTGACGGCGTCGTCTACCACGAGACTCCCGCCTCCATGGCGGCCACCATCCACCGGCTGGTGGAGGCCGGAGCCCTCGTCGTGGGAGGGTGCTGCGGGAGCACGCCCGAACACATCACCGCGTTCCGAAGGATCCTGGATCGACCACGTAACGACTGAGCGAAGGAGTGGTACCATGAAAGGCCCGCGAACCCTGCCGACCGCGGCGTGCGCCGCCACCGTCCTCACACTCGCCGCCACCGCGCTCCCTGCCCAGACCATCCCCGAAGGCGACCCCGCCCTGGCGCGCCTGGCGGCGGAGATGGAGCGGCTCGAGTCCATCTCCGGAGGGTCCATGGGGGTGGCGGCCATCCACCTCGAGACGGGGCGCGAGGTCTACCTCAACGCCGACGTCCCCTTCCCCATGGCCAGCACCTTCAAGGTCCCGGTGGCGGTGCAGCTCCTGACCCGCGTGGACCGGGGCGAGATCTCCCTCTCCGACATGGTGGAATTGGACTCCATGGACCTCCACCCCGGGAGCGGCACGCTGTCCCGCCTCTTCGACGATCCGGGAGTGATCCTCTCCCGGCGCAACCTCATGGAGCTCATGCTCCTCATCAGCGACAACAGCGCCACGGACCTCACGCTGGCGGGGGCGGGGGGCGCGGCGGCGGTGACCGCCCGGATGGAAGCCCTGGGAGTGGCGGGCGTCCGCGTGGACCGCCCCACCTCCCTCCTCATCGGGGATTGGGTGGGAATCGAAGGCGCGCCCGCCGACGGCCGGATCTCTCCCGCCCTGTGGCGCTCACTGGCCTCCGACCTCACCCCGGAGGCACGGGACGCGGCCGCCACCGCGTTCGCCACCGACCTCCGGGACACGAGCACGCCACGAGGAATGGCCCACCTCCTCCGCTTGATCTGGAAGGGTGAGGCCGTGAGCGCCCGGAGCACGGAGATCCTCCTGGACGTGCTGCGCCGGGTGGAGACGGGAGGCGCCCGCATCAAGGGGATCCTCCCCCCGGAGACGGTCGTGGCCCACAAGACCGGGACCATCGGCGCCAGCACCAACGACGTGGGGATCGTCTACCTCCCCGGTGACGCCGGCCACGTGGTCACCGTGGTTTTCGTGAAGGATTCGGACAACCCGACCACGGAGCGTGAAGCCGCCATCGCGCAGGTGTCCCGCGCCATCCACGACTTCTTCCTCTTCAATCCGGGGGGATGAGGGAGGGGTCGCCTAGAAATCCTTGTGCCGGAAGCGATGAAGGGCCAGCCAGGCCGGAACCACCGCCCACGCCACCAGGGAAGCCAGCGCGATCACGACGCCCGTCGCCCCGCCGAAGAAGTCCCGGAAGACGGCTCCGGTGTACCCCAGCATGGCCGACACGTCCAGTGCCATGAGGGAGAGGACGCGCCCCACGTCCACCGGGTTGAGGAGCATGAGCGCCAGCATGATCCTCTCCAGCGGATAGGCCGCCGCCTGGTGGGCCACCACCAGCACGACGCCGTCGTACAGAACGGCCAGGGCCAGCCAGACCAGGAGGGCGAGCCCCGCGCCACGGGCCATGTCGTGCACCGACACCGCGATGAGGAAGCCGAGTGAGGCGAACACGGCGGTGAGAAGGGCGCCGGCCACACCCAGCGCGACCATCCCGCCGAGTCCTCCGGCGGCACCCCCGCCCGCGAGGAAGGGGATCCCCAGCCCCAGGAGGAACGCCCCCGCCAGGGGGACGGTCAACGCCAGGTAGAGGCCGGCGAACAGTCGCCCCCGCCCCACGGGGTGGGAGAGGAGGAGTTCGGTGAACTCCTCGCTCCCGTACGCGAAGGTGGTGGTCACCAGGATGCTCACCAGGGGAACCACCAGGATCACCAGCGTGGCAAGGGAGGGGAGCGCCCGCACCGGGCCCCCGCCCAGGTGGAGGAGCCCCCAGGTGGCCGCGCCGAAGAAGAGCGTGTACCCCGCCAGGGCCCGCCCCCGGATGAGATCGCGGAATTGATAGTGGAACACCTTCCAGACCGTGCCCATCACGCCACCTCCATGCTCGGCGTTCCCTCTACCGTACCGGTCCGCGACTCCGCGCCGGCCTCCCGCCTCCCGTTGCGGCGCATGAGCTCGGCTATGGCGCCCTCCAGCGTGGTCTGTGACGTGTCGGCCCAGAGCGAGTCGAGGGTCCCGGCGAAGCGCACCCTCCCTTCCAGGAGGAACACCACCTGGTCGGCCAGCGACTCCAGTTCCCCCAGATTGTGGGACGTCACCAGGATGGTGCGCCCCCGCTCCCGCTCCGCCCGCACCTTCTCCTTCAGCGTCATGGCGGCGAGGGGATCCAGCCCCGCGGTGGGCTCATCGAGGATCATCACCGGCGCTCCGTACCGGAACGCCAACGCCGCGTTCACCTTCTGGCGCGTACCCCCGGAGAGGAGGCGAAAGGGCTTGTCCATCTCCTCGCGCACTTCCAGGGAGTCGATGAGGTCCTCGTCGGGGGTGCCCGTGAAGGTGCGGAGATCGTCCAACATGGACGCCATCTCCCACCCGGTCAGGTTTCCCGGGAGCCGGGGAAGCTGGGGCATGTAACCGATCTCCTCACGGTACGCTCCCTGGCCGTTCACCTCCTGGGCACCGAGGCGGATCGTGCCTTCGTCGGGGCGCACCAGCCCCAGCACGCACTTGAGCAGCGTGGTCTTTCCCGCTCCGTTGGGCCCCAGCAGCGCGGTGATGCACCCGGGTTGGAAGTCCAGGTCCACGGTGTCCAGCACCTGCCGGCTGTCGAATCGCTTGCAGAGTCCCCGCACCTCCAGCGTGGCGGGGTCGGCGGACACGGTCATGACGGGATTCTCCACGGGTTGGGCAGGGGGAGGAGCCGCGGCTCCGGATCGGTGAGGTTGGCTGGGGTCAGGAGCGGGAACACCTGCTCCACCAGGTCCACGAGAAATACCAGCGGGCTCCGCTGGAGCACCAGTACGGGTTCGTTCTGCGAAACCACGAGCGAGAAGAGACGGACCGGGCGGTAGGGAACGTCCCCCACTCCGTCGGCGTCCCGGTCGTATCCCCGGTAGCGATCCCAGAAGTTCCCCGAGAAGGTGGAGTACGCGCGGCGGCTGTTGGTGGACACGTCGAACGAATTCCCGAGGAAGTTGTTCCCCTGGAAGCGGCTCCCCTCGGAGTTGGCCATCATCTTCACGGCCCATCCGTTCTCCACGAACTCGTTGGACTCCACCTCCAGGCGGTTGGCGCCCTCGGCATAGAGAGCCACCGAGTTCCGGCGGAAACGGTTCTCCCGAATGGACGAGTCGGTGATGTCCTTGAGGAGGAGACCGAAAGCGGCGCCTCCCCGGTTGTCGTCGAAATCGTTCCCGACCATGACGACGTTCCGCGTATACATCACGGCCACCCCGGCGCCGTTGCGGGCGAAGGTGTTGTCCCGGTATTCGCACCCGTCGGAGAACATGAAGTGCAACCCGTAGCGCAGGTTCCCGCGGCTGTCGTTCCCCGAGACCCGGCTGTCTTCCACGAATTCGAAGTAGATCCCGTCCCGGTGACCGCGGACGCGATTCCCTTCGATGCGGACCCTCACCGAATACCAGAGGTGGATCCCGTTCCCCGAGCGCGTCTCCCGGTCGCCGGAGGCCGAGAGGTCGTTGTCCGCGATGAGACAGTCTCCCGCGTTGGCCAGGTAGATCCCGAAGAAGGTATCCTCGAAGCGGTTCCCCTCGACGCGGCAGAAGCGGACGCGGTCGATCTTCACCGCCGAGCGGTCGTCGGTGAAGGAGATGCCGGTGTCGCGGAAGAGGAAACCCTGGACGGTGACGGAGTCGGAGCGGATCTCCAGGATCCCGCGCTCGCCTTCGCCGTCCAGGACGGCGCCCTCCTCTCCGATGAGCGTGAGCGGAACCGACACGATCAGCGTCGGCTCGGCGTAGACCCCGGCGGCCACCAGCACGGTGTCTCCCGCGGCGGCGGCGGCGAGGGCCTCCGTGATGGTCGTGAAGGTCCCCGCGGCGCCCACCGTGTGGAGGCGGGACGCGTCCACGGGCCCCGGATCTCCGGACGTGCCCGTCCCCGGGGCGGCGGGAGGTGTCGAGAGGAGGAGCAGAGTCGCGGCGAGGAGTGGGAGGGTCGCCATTCGTTTACCCTCCGGGACTCGACGGAGCCGGTGCCATGGACGCGGTGTGCCCACCGTGGCCCATGGGTGGGCTCCCTTCCGGCCACTCGGCCATGACCAGCTCCTGGACGCCGGCCCAGTCCCTCGGCGTCCCCCCGAAGGCGTGGACGGCCCCGTCCCGGTCCTGCCGCAGGGCGAAGGCCGTGATCCCCAGCCCCATGGGCGACGCCAGCGTCGGACTCACCAGAAAGAATGCCTCCGTGGCGTCCACGAGGACTTCCGGGTTGGAGAAGTCGGTCACCCAGACGGAGTGGATCTTCTCATCACCCACTCCGTGGGTCCGGTAGGCCACCATGCACTCCACCGAATCGAAGGTGTAGACCTTCCCTGTGGTCGTGACCAGCTCGGCCCCGTGGCCGTCGTCCGCCACGGTCATGAGACACTGGCCGCACTGGTCCGTCCCGGCGACCAGCGGCCTGGGTCCGGGTTCTCCGCACCCCGTCGTGGCGGCGAGCAGGACCGCCCCGGCCAGACCCGCCGCCGTGGCACCCCCACCGGACGCGCCACCCGTGGTCGGTGCGCTGCCCTCACCACCCGACTTGCCCCGGACGCGCCGCCACTCCGAAACCGCCACCCCGAAACCCACCATCCCCGCCAGGATCGCGGCCCATCCCCCGCCACCGGGCCAGGAATGCGCCTTGAAGTTGAGGATCTGACGCGAGCCGATGAGGGGTGGTTGATAACTCATCCCGGGAATCTTGATGATGGCGTGCTCGTCGTCGAGGTTGTGGCCGTAGTCGTATTCCCACCTCCAGAAGTCCACCATCCCCACGGCGGATATGCTCAAGAACAGAGCCATCCACGTGTAGAGGAGCCATCTGCGGCCCACCAGCGCCACGAACACGCCCAGCGCCATGAGCACGGCCACGATCACCGGCATCACCGCCAACTCGGGGATGGACTCGGGGACGATCCGCTTCATCCCGATGTAGTGGTTCAGGTTGTTGATGTTGTCCAGGTCGTGCTTCTTCACTCCCACGATGGTGTTCACCTGGATCCGCATCCCCAACCCTTCGGGGTATTGGGGAGCCTCGAGGTCGATCTTCCACACGGGAAGAACGTACATCAGTCCCAGTGCCAGGGCGCTCACCAGCACCAGAATGCGGCTCCGTTTCGACATCATGATTCTATCCTGAAAACGAGGATCGGGGGCGGGCGAACCGCCCGCCCCCGTGACTCTCGGAAAGGTTATTGGGTCTTCCAGGTACCGCCCGTGCCCCAGCGCAGCGGCACGTTGGATCCACGCGGCGATACGCGCGCGTATCCCTGCATCTCCTGGTGGAGGGCGGAGCAGAAGTCGGTGCAGTAGAAGGGGAAGATCCCGGCTTCTTGAGGAACCCACTTCAGCGTGCGGGTCTGCCCGGGCATGATCAGGAGCTCGGCGTTCCTCGCTCCCATGGCCGCGAAGCCGTGGGGCACGTCCCAATCCTGCTCGAGGTTGGTGACGTGGAAGTAGACCTCGTCACCCACCCGGATCCCTTCGATGTTGTCCGGCGTGAAGTGGCTGCGGATGGAGGTCATGTAGACGTGGACCTCGTTCCCCTGCCGCACCACCTTCGTCTCCGCCTCGGACCGGGCGACGTAGGGATGGGTGTTCTCGTTCAGGTCGTAGAACTGGACCTGGTTGTTCATGATCACTTCCGCCGCGATCCCCTGGGCGTAGTGGGGCTCGCCCTGGGTGGGGAAGTCGAGCAGGAGGCGCATCTTGTCACCGCTGATGTCGATGAGCTGCGCGGAGTGGGCCAACTCGGGCCCGGTGGGGAGGTAGCGATCCTTGGTGATCTTGTTCAGCGCCACCAGGTACTTGCCCCAGGGCTGCTGCGAATCACCGCCCGGAATCATGAGGTGTCCCACCGAGTAGTAGACCGGGATCCGGTCCACCACCTGCCACGTCCCGATCTCCCACTTCACGATCTCGGAGGAGATGAACGCCGTGGTGTAGGCGAACCCGCGCCCGTCGAACTCGGTGTGGAGCGGACCGAGCCCCGCGTTCGACACCTCACCCGCGATCACGGACTCGTAGCGGAGCACGGGAATCCCGTCGATCACCGTCTCGAAGTCCTCCGCCTGGATGGCGGCGATCATCTTCGAGAAGGAGTGCACCGGGATGACGGTCGCGAGCTTGCCCCCGGCGACGATGTACTCGCCGGAAGGATCCACGTCCACGCCGTGGGGCGACTTCGGCGTCGGGAGGAAGTACACCAGGTCGGAGCACTGAGAGGGCTCGATGGTCCGCACCGTCTGGAGCATCTCCGACTCGTAGATGTCGTGTTCGTTCAGGAAGTTGTGCGCGTGGCGTGCCCGGACTTCCTGGCCGGCGCCCTGGGCGATGCACTCCTCGGCGCGACGATAGTTCACGGCCGCGACGAAGTCCTTGTCCTTCCGTGAAGCGTTGATCTCGAGAAGCGTATGCTCCTCCTCGGAGTTGTACGAGGTGAAGAACATCCACCCGTCCGACGGACCCTTCCCCGCGTGGGCGAGGTCGTAGTCGTACCCGGGCATCACGATCTGGAAGGCGATGGACATGTTCCCGGGATCATTGGCCCGGATGAACGACAACGTCCCCTTGAAGTTCCCCTTGTAGTCCTCGATGGACATGTCCCGGTTGGGAATCGGCACGCTGAAGCGCGTCGAGGCCACCAGGTAGTCCGTGTTCGGCGTGATGAAGGGCGAGCCGTGGTTCCCGGCCGAGTTCGGGATCTCGATGATCTCGGTGGTCTCGAAGCTTCTGAGGTCGATGCGGGCCACGCGGGGGGTGTTGTTCCCGTTGATGAAGATCCAGCGGCCGTCGGGCACCCCGTCGGTCATGGAGAGCTCGGGATGGTGGGCGTCGTCCCAGGGCACGAAGCCGTGGGAAGTCTCCAGGATGGCCTTGGTCTCCTCGGAGTACCCCCATCCGTTCTCGGGATACTGGCTGAAGACCGGCACCTGCCTCAGGAGCCGTCCGGAAGGGAGGCCCATCACGGTCAGGTTGCCGCTGAACCCTCCGGACATGAAGGCGTAGAACTCGTCGTACGAGCCCGGCGCGACGTACACGGCCTCGGCCGCACTGGCCATGTCACCGGTGCCCACCCCGGTGCCGCCGGGACGGCAGGCATAGACCCCCGTGGATCCGAGCACCAGGACGGCGCCGAAGATGTAGAGGCCGCGGTTGGACGATCGGGTCATTGTGGGTTCCTCCTTGATTGTGGCGTTGAGCGGGAAAGTCACGAAGTCGGATCGCCGGCCTCGGTGGCTGCTTCTACTTCGATCTGCGATGCCCTGAGGTACTCCAGGATGGCCCGCGCCTCGGCCTGGTCGGTGACCTGGACGGGCATGGGCGTATAGAACTGGGCGAGCAACTCACGGACCGCCGGGTGCCGTTCGACCATCTCCGTGGCATTGAGAATCATGTTCATGACGAACTCCGGCCGGCGCCGCGAGAGGACCGTGCCGAGCTCGGGGCCGACGTAGCGGTCCTCCATCTTGTGACAGGCGGAGCAACGAGTGACGAACGCCGCCGAACCTTCTTCCGCGAGCGCCGGATCGATCTCGCCCAGGACCATGTCCCGGACGGGGCCGAGCCCCTGCTCCAGTTCCGTGGCCGTGAGGTCGCTCCCCACCGCGGGCTGGGAGGCCGCCGTTCCCGACGCCTGGGCGGGCTGAGAGGCCTGGGAAGCATCGTCTCCACCGCAGGCCAGAACGAAGACGAGCGGCAGGAGGGCAGTACGATGAAGGAACGATATCATGGATTAGGACACCTTGATCATGGACTCGACGAGTCGGTGATGGGGAACTTCGCGGTCCTCCGGAACGGCCTGCGGGCCGAGGAGGGAAAGCAGGGGTGTGTGACGAAGAATATCGCGGCGAACCCCGTGCCACTCCACCCTCCGCCGGTGAGCGGAGCATGGCGAGGTTGGATCGCACCCCCCCCCGAGCAGACATTTTTCGAGGGGGAGCAGCTCTTCGAACTCGCCGACCACGTCCTCCACGGACAGCTCACCCGGATCGGAAGCGAGCCGGAATCCTCCGTGGGCTCCCCGGGTCGAAGTCAGCATACCGCTGCGCGCCATACGGTTGAGGACCTTGGCGAGGTAGTTCGGGGGCACCCCCAGATCCGCGGCCATGGTGGCCGCCGCCACGGCGTCCCCATTGGATTGGCGGACAAGGTAGAGCACCGCTTGAAGAGCGTAGAGACCGGTTCGTGAGAGCATAGGGGCAGACCATCGTTTTGGTTAATCGGATCTTAATGTCCGAATAACCGACCCGATGTCCGCCCTTGCACGCGATGGAGCGTGGGGAGATTCCCTACCGGCCCTCCGGCACCCCGTACGGATACAGCTTCGAGAGGTCCGCGTGCTCGTACGGAAGCGCATCGAGGAAGGTCGTCCCGAGGAACGGCTCGGGAGCCTCCACCACCACGATGGTCCGGGCGAACCCGGTCTCGTCGAAGCCTCTTCGGAAGTGCGCCCGACTCTTCACCACGAACACATCGTAGTCCGCCGGGTCGATGGATCCCACCGCGAAGTGTTCCGGATACATGATCTGGGTGTAGGCCGGCGCGAGGAATACCACGTTCCCGTCTCCGAACGTCACGGCCGCGGTGTAGTCGTACCCCGCCCACGGACCCACGTAGGCCACCGTCCCCTGGATGCGGAACGGATCTCCTCCCGAGGGCGTGTACCCACCGATGGACATGTCGAAGGGATCGCCCACCTTCGCCCCCGCCTCCTCCATGGCACCCAGCACGTCCGGTGAGGAGATGGCACCGTAGAGCACCTTCCGGATCCCGGTGGCCTCGAAGGCCCGAAGGATGTGCGTGGCATCGCCCGGACGGTCGGAATAATCGCCCACCGCCACCGGCACCGCACCGGCGGCGATGGCGTCCCGCACCGTCCGCGCCGCCACGTCCGGCCTCGGAAGCCGGCCCAGCGCGAAGTCTTCCCTCACGCGCCAGATGAAGTCGTTCATGTCATCCGCGATGCGGTCGGCCAGTTCCTGGTCGCCGTTGGTCATGACGTGCACCGTGGCGCCCACGTCGGGAACGTCCGTCCAGGGGAAGCCGTAGAAGACGCTCACGAAGGCGTCAGGCTCGCGTGCCTCCCACCGCCGCGCGCGCTCCATGATATCCATGGAGGGGGAGGCGCCCGTCCACTGGAGGACGGTGGCCGTGATCACCCCCGGCTTGCGGGTGGCCGTGGTGGGAGAATACGTCCCGCGCATGACACGGTGGAGCGCCCGGGCCGCGCGCCCCCCTTGGATCCCCGCGTCGTAGTGGGGAAACCGCTTGGTCACGAATGCGAAGTCGGCCTGCTCGAGGAAGGCTCCGTCCTCGTCCCCGTGGAGATCGAAGGTGGCCGCGATGGGCACGTCGGGGCCCACCACTTCACGGAAACGCCGCGCGATCTCGGCCTCCGGGCGGGGAACGTCGCGCACGCCCATGGCGCCGTGGAGCGCCAGGTAGACCCCGTCCACCGGCATGGCCGCCTCCAGGTCCGCGATCATCCCGTCGAGGAAGTGGTCGAACGTCTCCTTCGCGATCCACGAGCGGGACGACCCACCGAAGATCTCGTCGGGGGACGTCAGCCCCACCAACTCGATGTCGCCGTAGTCGCGGGCCTGGCTTACGAAACCCGCCACGTAGTCGTCGGCATCAAGGACGTCATCCCCGGACAATGGCGGCCCCAGCCGGGTCCAGTCCTCGACCGTGACGTCGCCCCCGGGACAGAAAGTGCACGACTCCTGTTGAAAGCGGGCCACGGCCACGCGGAATTCCGGCTCGGAGGAAGCGGAGCAGGCCGCGAGGAGTACCCCAGCGGTCAGGGCGGCGGGAACGGAGAAGTGACGAAGGCTCATGGCGGCGCACCGGAGTGGGGAAGCGACGATGGTGGACCGGGCTAATAAGGTTGCGTCGGAGCCGGGGGCGCAAGTGGGGCGGGGCCCGGGCACCACCGGGAAATCTTTTCTCACCTCCCGCGAAATCATTTCCGGGAAGCACCCGAAATTCCATTCGGAATCCACGTATTTCGCCCGGATCCGCCCCGTGACATCCTGTCACGCTTCTTGCACCATGCCCCGCCCGTACCCGAGCGTCGGCCCCCGGACGATGGTTTCACACTGAGCCCTGCATACACATGAATCGCACGAGTCTGCCCCTCGTCCCCGTTCTCACGCTCGCACTGGCCGCCTGCGGCGCCGAACAGACGCTCGCGCCCCTCCCGGAGACGGAGACGACGGCCGCCGCAGTCGCCGGGCCCTCCCTCGCCCTGTCCGGCAGCGATCCGTACTTCCTCTTCGGCCACCAGGACGTGACCAGGGAGACGTGGAAGATCGACCCGTCCACCTGGACCTCACAGAACCTGGGACCCACGGGATTCAACACGGCCTACGCAGGGATGGCGACCTCCACGCAAGACGTCCAGGTCGCGGGCGGGCACACGGTCCCGGCCGGGACGGTGTTCGGGCTCTTCCGCATCGACGGTGTCGACCGGGTCATGATCATCGACACCCAGAGCGGAGACGTGCTCCCGGTGGTGGACCTGCAGGTGCAACTCCCCCAGCGGGGGATCGAGTTCGGACCCGACGGCACCACCCTCTACGCCATCGACCGCACGGGTACGCTGAGCACGCTGGACCTGATGACCGGTGCAGTGACCTCCGTGGGCGCCACCGTGCCCGCCGAGGCCCTGGCCTACGACCCCGATACCGGGACGTTCATCACGGGGTCGGGTCAGTTCCTCTACCGCGTCGATCCGGCCACCGGAGCGGCGACCCGACTCGGCGTGCTCTACTTCCAGCCCTGCACCATCAACCGCTCTCCCGAGGGCCGTTGGTTCATCTTCTACAAGAACTTCGTGCGTGAGATCACGGACCTGAACACCGGGACCATGGTGCGGATGGGAAGCGTCTCCAACAGCTTCGTCAACGCGCTCTGCGGATCGGCTTGGGCCCCCGTCCGTCCGGTGGCGCAGACGCTGCCTCCGTCGGCCGACGCGGGTGGCGCATACTCCGGGGTGGAAGGGAGCCCGGTGTCGTTCGTCGGCTCCGCGGCCGACTTCACCGGCGCCGCCCTCGCCTACGCCTGGGACTTCGGTGACGGCTCCACGGGAACCGGCGCTTCGGCCGGGCACGCCTACGTGGACGACGGGACCTACACGATCACCCTCACGGTGACCGACGAAACGGGCGCTTCGGCCTCCGCCACCACGACCGCGACGGTGGCCAACGTGGCCCCCGTGGCCGCGGCCGGACCGGGCGCCGTCCTCAACCAGGGAGACGTCTTCACCTTCGCCGGCTCCTTCACCGACGTGGGCATCGCGGACACCTGGACGTGGACCGTCGACTTCGGAGACGGATCCGCCGTGGCCGGAGCATCCGCCGCCCAGGGCTCCGTCTCCACGGAGCACGCGTACACGGAGGCAGGAACGTTCACCGTGACGTTCACCGTCACCGACGACGACGCCGGGACGCATTCGGATCAGGTCGACGTCACGGTCCTTCCTCCCATCGAGATCGCCATCGACGTACACGGTGGAGGGGCCCTCGCCAACGGCAACGGACGCTCCAACGGGAACCTGACGGTGGTGCTCATCGCGGACGGTGAGTTCGCCGCGGAGGCCCTCATCGCCTCCTCCCTGACCCTGGGAGACGGCATCGGCACGGAAACGTCGGTGGTGGACAAGAACGGTGGGCCGTGGGTCACCCTGGAAGACGTGGACGCCGACGGTGACCTGGACGCGGTGGCCCGCTTCGCCATCGCGGACCTCCGGGCCAACGGAGACCTGGACAACGCGTCGGCCGGGCTGGTGATCGCGGGAAGCCTCACCAGCGGACGTGTGATCCGGGGCTTCACGGGGATCCTCACCCAGGGACCACGGTCCGGGCGGTAATCCCCACCCCCGAACATCCAGACGGGCGGCGCCGGTAGAACCCGGCGCCGCCCGTCTGCTATCGGTACCTGGGAGGAGTTTCCCGACTCACCGCCCGCCCACCGGCCGGTCCGTCTCCGCCCACATGTCCGGGTCCGCCCACCAGCGGTCTCCGTACGGTACGCTCGCGGGCCAGAGCTCGTCCAACGTGAGCCCATCCCGAAGGACTCCCCCCTGCATCACGAAACGGATGGACGTGGTGTTCCGGATGTCCTCCAGGGGGTTCGCGTCCAGGACGAGAACGTCGGCCAGCTTCCCGACCTCCACGGATCCCAGGTCGTGCTCGGCTCCGAGGAACCGGGCCCCCTCCAGGGTGGCCACGCGCAGCGCTCCATGAGGCCCCATGGCGGACGCGACCATCCAGATCTCCCAGTGCGACCCGATGCCGTGGGCCTGACCGTGGGAGCCGATGGCACCGCCCCCGCCCTGTTCGATCACGTCCGCCATCCCCTGGGCGATGAAGGGGAAGGAGTAATCCGTGTCGGGACGCCACATGTGCCGGCGTGTGTGGGGGAGAACCTGGCGCCACGGCATCCACATCTGCTGCCGCGCATCGCGCCAGACGTCGCTCTCCTGGAAGAAGTACTCCTCGTTCCACGCCGCCGGGCCACCCACGATGAAGGTGGGTGAGTACACCGCTCGCGTGGCTCCGAAGAAGCGGGCGGCGTCCCCGTGCAGGGGTGTGTAGCTCATGGGGTGCTCGAAGCCCGTCTGGCCGTCGAGGATCATCCCGACGTTGTACGGAAGATCGCTCCCTTCCGCCGTCACCATGAGGCCCCGCTTGCGGGCGGCATGGCTCACCCATTGCCGTTGATCCCGCCGAGGTTGCAGGTACTGCTTGATGGCGGTGGCACCCCAGTCGGCCAGCCGGTTCACGTTCTGCTCCGCGACCTGGTACGAGGTGAGCTCGTTCTGTCGACCGCCGTCGCCCCGGTAGAGGGGGTCCCCCGTGCTGAACGTGCGCGGACCCACCAGTTGTCCCGCCCGGATGAGCTCGGCCGCGGGGAACACGATCTGGCTCCACATGGAGTTGTCCAGGTTGGTGGTGACACCGTACGCCAGGTAGACGGCCTGTTCGAAGTCGTGCTGGGGCTGGATCCCCCGGTTCTCCCTGTAGTGGTGCGCGTGCATGTCCACGATTCCCGGAACGATGGTCGCGCCCGCCACGTCCCGGACCTCGTCCACCCCGGAAGTGTCGCACGTTCCCACGCAGACGATCCGGCTGCCCTCCACCACGAGCGTTCCGTCTTCGATCACCTCGTCGGCGACCATGGTGACGATGCGCGCACGGGTGAGCGCCAGGGATCCCACCGGGGCGGGCGCGTCCACCGTGAGGGTCACGTCCACGGAATCGGTGGTCTCGTCGGCGGGGTGGTGGGCGAAGAAGTGGGGACCGGACCCGAAGTCCAGCGTCGCGGCGTCGCGCCACGTAGGGTACAGCCCGCCCTCCGTGGACACCTGGGTCACGGGGATCCGCCCCCGCGCCTTGGCGATGGCCAGCGGCGCTCCCCCGAGGCCCCCGTACGGGAAGGGAGAGACGTAGACGTTGTCCCCCTCCTGGAACGCCACCCACTCGCCGGTGGGCGAGATGGCGATCTCGTCGGCATACGGGAGCGTGAGGAGGAGCTGCCGGTCGCTCCCGTCGGGGCGGACGGAAACGAGACCACTCACCGTACCGCTCCCATCCGGATCGGGAATGCGATCGGGAAAGAATACCCGCCCCCCGGGACCGTAGCTCGCCCGGGGAACCTGGCTACGCCCTCCTCCCCGGGCCTCCACCACGCTCACGACCCTGGCCGCCCCCCCACCCGCGGGAAGCTCCACGACTTCCCAGTACGGGTTCCACGCGATCCCCCGCCCCCGCTTGGCCGCACCCTGACCGCGTGTGACCAGCACGTGAGTCCCATCGGGGCTCCACGCGGTGTGGAGGTACTCCCACGTCTCGTCGACCGTGGTCAGCCGGCGGGGGTCGCCACCTCCCGCGGGCACGGTCCACACCGCTCCTCCCTCCGCGTCGTCCCATGTCGTGAAGGCGATGCGACGCCCGTCCGGAGACCAGGAGGGCGCGTACTCGAAGGGCGCGAATCCCTCGGGGGTGACACGGGCCGGGGTGCCGTCCGGAAGGCCTCGGGTCCAGATCCTTCCCACGGCCTGGAACGCGAGGCGCCCGCCGTCGGGAGACGCCGTGTACCAGCGCAGGAAACGCGCCTGGAACGGACCGTCCTCGATCCGGAAGTCAGCGCGCGCCTGCTCGGAGACGGTGCGCCGCACCCGGGCCGTGAACGGGATCGTCGTCACCTCTCCCGTCGCCACCTCCAGACGTCGGAGCCTCCCCCCTTCGGAAAGGACGATCGCCGAGCCGTCGTCCGTCCAGTCGTACCCCGGCATGACCCTGAGCGTCTTGATCCCCTCCGCGTTGTCCTGGGTGACCGGGTCCATGGCGATGCGCTCGGCACCGGTTCGCAGGTCGCGGAGCCAGAGGGCCGTGCGCGGGCCGAAGCGGTGTCCCTTGAAGGAGATGGTGCCGTTGGGGATCCTCCGCGCGAAGGCGAGCCACCGTCCGTCCGGCGAGATCTCGGGAGCATAGGCGCCCCCCGAGGACCCCCGGGACTGCTGGGCGGCCTCACCGGCGGTCACGGACACGACCTCCCCGGTGATCATGTCCTTGCGGCGTACCTGCCAGTGACCGGCGAGGGCGTCGCGGCCGGCCAGCCCCGGCGGACCACTGTAGACGTGGAAGTAGAGGTATCGCCCGTCGCGCGACACCGATGGCCAGGCGGCTCCACCCTCATCGGAGTTGGCCACCAACTCCACGCCCTGTCCCCCATCCCGGTGGTACATCCAGAGCCCGCCTCCGCCGGGGCCCTGCAGATTCTGGCGCCGGACGATGACGTACCGCCCATCGGGCGTCCATACGGGCTCCACAACCCGGACGTCGTCGCTGGTGAACACCGCCCTCGGGTTCCCGCCGTCCGCGTCCATGATCCACAGGTTGTTCTGTCCCTTCCGGTCCGAGACGAATGCGATGGCGTCCCCCTGCGGCGAGTAGCGCGGATGATAGTTCACCGACACGCCCGCGTCCCGCGTCAGCAACTCGGCATCGCCTCCCGCCATGGGCACCCGATACACATGTCCCAGAAGGTCGAAAGCGATCCACCCACCGGCGGGCGAGACATCCACCGACATCCAGGTACCCTCGTCGGTGGTGAAGTCCACCTCGCGAGTGGCCCCCCGGGCCTCGGTGACATCCCACGCCTCGTCCTTGGCGCCGGCGTCCTGGCCGGCACCCGGGATGGGGAGGGTGAGGAGAGAAAGGAAGACGGGGACGAATGCGCGGAGGGCGGCGTGGGGAGGGATCATGGTTCCACCTGGGAAAGTCGGGGCGTTCTCTGGTCGAGGCGGACAAGGTACGGCGGAGGTCGGGGACCGGCCATCGGTATGGGGCGGAGCGACCCGCCTCTCGCCCGGCGGGAACTCCCGTGACATCTTGTCCCCGCTTTGGTACGACCCCCCGGATCCGGAGAGCACCATGCGCATCGCGCGGCGAAACACGTCCGTCGTCCTCCTCGCCTTCCTCTTTCCTGCCTGCGCCACCGAGGTGGCCGACCCGGCGCCGCACAACGACGCCATCACGGCCGGGGAATTGAGCGCCGACCTGCACCATCTCGCGTCCGACGCCATGCGCGGGAGGCTGGCGGGAACGGCCGGGATCGCGGAGGCCGCGGAGTGGATCGCGGGACGGTTCGGGGAACTCGGCCTGGAGCCGGCGGGGACGGAGGGCTATTTCGAGCCCTTCGACCTGAACTGGTTCACCCTGGGGACCGGCAACACGCTGGCCGTGGTCTCGGGCGACCGGCGGGCACGCGCGCCGGGAGACGGCTGGTATCCTCTGAACGTGTCCGCCTCCGCATCCGCCGAGGGAGAGGTCGTCTACTCGGGATACGGGATCGTGGAGCCGCGCATCTCCTGGGACGACTACCGGGGCGCCGACGTCTCGGGGAAGGTCGTGCTCGTCCTCGAGCGCGAGCCGGGTCCCGATGATCCCGAGAGCCCCTTCGACGGCGTCGTCACGTCGGAAGCGTCGCGCGACTGGCGGAAGGTCCTCTCGGCACAGGAGCGGGGCGCGGTGGGCGTGCTCTTCGTACGCGACGTGCACCGGAGAGACGACGCGGACGACTACGCCGCAGCCGCCGCGGCCTACTGGCCGGACGAGCCCCGGCGCATCGAGCGCTTCACCCTGGGTGTATGGAGGGACCGGGTCCGCATCCCGGTGGCGCAGGTCTCGGCGGCGCTGGCTTCGGCCCTGGTGGAGCCCTCGGGGCGCCGGCTCGAGGAGTTGGCCGCCGCGGCCGAGGCCGCACCCGGCGGGTTCGGCGTCGTGGCGCTTCCGGGCACGCGGGTCGCCCTCACCACGGCCGTGGAACGGCACGTCACCCCCGGAAGGAACGTCCTCGCCATGGTGGAGGGATCGGATCCGGCGCTGCGCGACCAAGTGGTCATCGTGGCCGCGCACCACGATCACAACGGAGCAGACGGCGATGAGGTGTTCAACGGAGCCGACGACGACGGCTCGGGCACCATCGGCGTCCTGGCCGTGGCGAAGGCCTACGCCCTCGCCGCCGCGGAGGGCCGACGCCCGCGGCGGACCGTCCTGTTCGCCGTGTGGGACGCCGAAGAGCGAGGACTCCTGGGAGCCTGGTATCACACCGAGCACCCCCGCTTCCCCCTCGATCGGGTCGCCGCCGTCCTCAACATGGACATGATCGGGCGCGACGAGGAGGTCCCGGAAGACGGCGGCGCGCGCTTCCGCGGGCTGGAGCCGCAGACGGCGGAGTCCAACGCGAACGCGATGAACCTCCTGGGCTACACCCGGACTCCCCAGCTCTCCGCCGTCGTCCAGGAAGCCAACGGGGAGTACGGTCTCGAACTCAAGCTGCGCTACGACAACAACGCGTCCAACCTCCTGCGCAGGAGCGACCACTGGCCCTTTCTCCAGAACGGCGTTCCCGCGCTCTGGTTCCACACGGGGCTCCACCCCGACTACCACACGCCGTTGGATGACGCGGACCGCGTGGGATACCCGAAGATGGAGCGGATCGTGAGGCTGGTGCACCGGGCGAGCTGGAGTCTCGCGGACGGAGATGGGCGTCCGGCCATGGGCCCCCACCCCATGGGCGGAGGCGCCGGACCGGAGTGATCCCTCGGAGCCCGTCCGGAAGAAAGTCCTTGCGCGCGACTACGCATTCGGTGTTTATTCGGTGTCTCGCACTCCGCCCCCCAGATCCAAAGGACGGCCCTCCATGAACGGAATGCTCTTCCTCCCCGAATTCGACCACGAGATGGCGGGGACCCGCCGAACCCTCGAACGCGTCCCCGAGGCACGATTCGACTTCAAGCCCCACGAGAAATCCTTCACCCTGCGGGAGCTCGCCGCCCACGTGGCCAACATCCCCACCTGGGTGGCGGTGACGCTGGCCACGGAGGTGCTGGACATGGACGAACCCTTCGACCAGCCGGACCCGCGGAGCGTCGCCGACATGCTCGCCCTCTTCGACGAGGCGGTGGCTTCCGCCCGCGGCGCGCTGGAAAAGGCGTCGGCGGAGGATCTCTCGGTGATGTGGTCGTTGAAGGCCGGAGGCCACACGGCCTTCTCCCTTCCCCGGGCCGCCGTGCTGCGCTCCTTCGTTCTCAACCACATCATCCACCACCGGGCCCAGCTGACCGTGTATCTGCGTCTGCTCGACGTGCCGGTGCCGGCGCTCTACGGCCCCTCGGCGGACGAACAGTAGCGGGCCCATCCCGGCGCTCCGGGGTGGGCTCGGGCCCGCTCCGGCGTGGTCAGGCGCCCAGTAGCTCCAGGAACGCTTCGCCGTACCGGTCGAGCTTCGCCGGCCCGACCCCGGGAACGTCCAGAAGGCCCTGCGGGGTTCCGGGGCGTCGGGAGGCCATCTCTCTCAACACCTTGTCGCTGAACACGATATAGGCCGGAACGCCCTGGGCGTCGGCCAGCTCCTTGCGGAGGTCGCGCAGGCGGTGGAAGAGCGCCTCCTCCTCGGGGTCTGTGGGACCGGCGGTGGAGCCCACGTGAACCGCTCGCCGGGGTCCGCTCCGCCCTCCGCCGCGGCGGGCCATCATCTCCGCGGCCAGCTCCTCGGCCGTCACACCGGTGCACACGTCGCACGAGTGGTCGCAGGGGCCCATATCCTCGTCGAAGTGACGGAGGATCCCCTGATGCCGGCACCGCCCCGACTCCACCAGCTCGAAGAGGCGCACCGTGGTCTCCCGTTTGGCGTGCCAGACCTCGGGATCGTCGATGTCCGCGAGGAAGCGTTCGTGCATCTTCACGTCGGCCCACGAATAGAAGAGGATGCAGTCGCTCACCAGTCCGTCCCGGCCCGCGCGTCCCATCTCCTGGTACCACGACTCCACGTCCTTGGGCATGTCGCGGTGGATCACGAAGCGGACGTTGGACTTGTCGATCCCCATCCCGAAGGCCACGGTGGCCACCACCACGTCCACGTCGTCGCGTTGGAACGATTCCTGATTGCGGGCCCGCTCCTCGTCGGCGAGGCCGGCATGATACGGCACGGCCTCGACTCCGTTCTCCCTGAGGAAGTCGGTGGTCTGTTCCACGCTCTTTCGGCTCAGGCAGTACACGATCCCGCTCTCCCCCTGATGCCGACGCACCAGGGCCAGGATCTCCTTGCGGGTATTCCCCGTCCCCTTCTTGCGGCAGCGGACGTGGAGGTTGGGGCGGAAGAAGGAACCCTTGAAGCCCGCCGGCTTGCGCATGCCGAGCTGGCGCAGGATATCGCGCGCGACGGCCCGGGTCGCCGTGGCGGTGAGGGCGAGCACGGGAACGTCCAGCCCGTCCTTCAATCCCTGGAGGCGACGGTACGATGGACGGAAGTCGTGTCCCCACTGGGAGATGCAGTGCGCCTCGTCCACGACGAGGAGGGAGATGGGACACCCCTGCACGAACTCCCGCAGACCGCCGTCCAGCGCCTCCGGCGCCAGGAAGACCAGCTCGTGCTCCCCACGGCGGAGCGCCGCCAGCCTGGCGCTTCGCTCCTCGAAATCCAGTGTCGAGTTGATCTCCACCGCCCGGAATCCCAGGGCCTGGAGCGCGTCCACCTGGTCCTTCATGAGACTGATGAGGGGTGAGATCACCAGGACCGTCCCCTCCAGGATACGGGCCGGGAGCTGATAGGTGAGCGACTTCCCCGCCCCGGTGGGCATGACCGCGATGCAGTCGCGACCTTCCAGCACCGCGTCGATGACCTCTCGCTGTCCCGGCCGGAACTCGTCGAAGCCGAATACCTCGCGCAGGACCGTCCGCGGGTCCCGCGGACGGCCCGCCTTCAACACGCCATCAACCACCCACGCCCTCGGTGGGCGGAACCAGCGCGGCCAGGTCGCGGCCCAGCTGCCCGCCGGCCATGTATCCCAGGAGCGAAGAGGCTGCCCGCGCCTGGTTCACCGGAGTGAAACTCAGGGTGAACACGGCCTCGGCCTCTTCCGCCCCCTCGGTCACCTTCACCGCGGTGAGGCTCAGCGCCTCTCCCGCCGCCAGGCGAACCAGCGCTCCCGGAGGCGCCGGGAAGAGAGCCTGGATGGGTCCACGATCCACGGCCGGCCCCTCCCACACCACCTGTTCCGCCGGAGCCGAAAGATCACCGAAGTGGAGCAGGTAGTGCGTCTCCCCGCCCAATCTCCCCAGGATCCCGATCTGGAGATCGATGGCCGGCGCCATGACGAACCCGGGATGGTCGAAGGTGAACCCCAGGGAGTCGAGGTTCGCATCGAACTCCGTGATCTCCTCCGCCGACATCTCCGACCGGGGCCGGATCAGGGAGCCGAGCCCCACGAGCGCCACCACGTTCCCACGACGGGCCCGCGCCATGGTCCGGCCGCCACCGAGCCCGCCTTCGGGCGTCACGGAGAGCGGCATGGGGTTGCTCCACGGACGGAACTCCTCCACGTCCCAGAGCTCGTCCGCGCTCCCCACGAAGACGTATTCCCCCGGACCGTTCCCCTCGGGGGCCGCGGCACCGTCGCACACCGGGCCGGTGAGCCCCTGTGCCGCGCACACCTCCAACACCACCGGCCGCACCAGGATGGCTCCCTCGCAATCCTGGCCACCCGCGGTGGTCTCGCTCGCCTGGGCGATCATCTCCTGGCCCCGGGCACCGACCGCCTGGAGTTCCTCGCGGAGACGATCACGCACCGCTTCCCGCTCCACGCGCCGCTGATCGTTGATGGCGTCGTCGCGCGCCTCCACGTAGCGGAGGGCCAGGACTCCGTCGGAGGCGAACCACTCCTGGACCATCCGGTCCGCGGAGTCGTCCGCATCGAAGGGCACCACGGCCGACGAGTCCTCGAGGACCATGGCCTGGTTCAGGGCACGGATCCGCTCGGCCCGCACCGCCAGGGGCGCGAGCGCCACGTCCAGACGGGCCATCCCGGTGAGAGGCGCCACGCACGCCCGCGAACGAGCCAACTCGCCCGCCGCCATGTCGGCGGGAGGGAGATCCTGCGCGGCCAGGGGCACGGCCACGACCAGCGAGACGACGAAGATCTTCAGTGTGTTCAACGGAACGCTCCGGGTTCTTGCTCGATTGAATCCGGATATGATAACGGAATGAGGGGCGGAAAGGTCCATGGTCGAACGGGTTCGAAGCATGAGGCGGAGAGTCGCGCCGTCCTCTATATTGTGGCCGCCCACGACGCGACCCAGGAGAATTCCCATGCTCGGCACCCTCGTCATCGCAGCGCTCTTCCAGGTCCCCGCCTCCCAGGAGCTGTCCCCGGGAACGGACTACGACCCGGCCATCCCCACCCTCGAACAGGTGGTGGGTCACGACTTCCAGGAGCGCATCACGCCCCCCGACCAGATCGTACGCTACATGCGGGCGCTGGCGGAAGCGGCCCCCGACCGGACGCGGTTGATCCACTATGCCACGAGTTGGGAGGGACGCCCCCTGTACATGCTGGTGATCGGGTCCGCGGAGCGCATCGCCCGGCTGGACGAAGTGAAGGACGGGCTCGGGCGCCTGGCCGACCCGCGGGGACTCTCCTCCGCCGACGCCGCGCGCCTCGTGTCCGAACTCCCCGTGGTGACCGCCCTCGTCCACGGAATCCACGGGAACGAGATCAGCTCCAACGGCGCGGCCATGGGTGAGGCGTACCACCTCCTGGCCGCGCGCGGTGACGAAGCGGTGGACGTGATCCTCCGCGAGTCGCTGGTGATCATCGATCCGGCCGAGAACCCCGACGGGCGCAACCGCTACGTGATGCAGAACGGGATCGCCGAAGCGCGCTGGCCCGACCCCGCCACCTGGTCCGCGGAGCACGACGAACCGTGGCCCGGCGGACGGGGGAACCACTACCTCTTCGACCTGAACCGCGACGCCTTCATCCAGAGCCAGCCCGAGACGCGCGGCAAGCTGGGAGTGTTCAAGCAGTTCTGGCCCCACATCGTCGCCGACCTCCACGAGATGGGAGGAAATTCCACCTACTTCTTCCCGCCCACGGCGCCACCGGCGAATCCGTGGCTCACGCCCGAGCAGATGGACCTCATGGACGTGGTGGGACGCGGAAACGCCGCGGCCTTCGACCGGCGGGGATTCGCCTACTTCAACCGCGACACGTACGACGCCTTCTATCCCGGCTACATCGACATGTGGCCCATGACCCACGGGGCCATGGCCATGACCTTCGAGCAGGCCTCCGCCAGAGCGCTGGTCCTCCGGCGTGACGACGGAGACCTCCTCACCTACGGAGACGGGGTGCTCCACCACTTCACGGCCGCCATCGCCACCGCCGAGACCGCCGCCCGGAATCGCGAGCGGATCCTCCGGGACTACCTCGCGTTCCGGCAGAGCGCGGTGGAGCTGGGGCGTCGCGGCCCGGCGGAATACGTGCTGCACTCCTCCCACGACCCGGGGATGGCCAGGCGCCTGGCCCGCTCCCTGGTGCGCAACGGGATCGAGGTGCACGAGGCGTCCGGACCCGTGGGGGTGGGCGGCCGGACCCTCCCCGCGGCGGGAACGTACCTCGTGCCCGCGGCGCAGCCGGCCTACCGCATGCTCCGCAACCTCCTGGACCAGCACATCCCCATGGACCCGGAGTTCGTGACCAAGCAGATAGAGCGCCGAGCCAACCGCCAGCGGGACCAGATCTACGACGTGACGGCGTGGAGCCAGTCCCTCCTCTGGGACGTCGAGGTACTCGAAAGCCCGCGCGCCACGGGAGCGGCGGGTGACCGGCTCACCCTGGACGACCCCTTCCCCGCCCACGGCGAAGCCATCCAGGCGGGGGGTGCGGGTCCCGCCGCGGACGGCGCCGTCCTCCCCTCCGCGCGGGTGGCCTACCTCATGCCCTGGGGCACGGCCACCGCCGCCGCGGTGGCGGAGGCCCTCCGCGAGGGTATCCGCGTCCGATCCGCGGGAGGGAAGTTCACGCTCCACGGGCGTGAGTACGCCATGGGCACCGCCATCGTGCGGATTTCAGACAACGACTCCCATCTGGCCGCCCGGCTGGGAGCCATCGCGGCGCGCCACGAGGTCGAGGTGGTTCCGGTGGACGACTCCTACGTCCGCGACGGGATCTCCCTGGGGAGCGAGGCCGTGCGGGCCCTCCGCGAGCCCAGGGTGCTTCTCGTGTACGACGCCCCCGCTTCCTCTCTGTCCGCCGGGTGGGCGCGGTACGTCCTGGAGCGCCGCTACGGGCAGCGCACCACCGTGGTGCGGGCCTCCACCCTGGGGCGCGTCCTCCTCTCCGAATACGACGTGCTCGTGTTCCCCAACGGCGACTTCGGTCGCGCGGTGAGTAGCGCTCTGGTCCGCAGGATCCAGGACTGGATGCGCGACGGCGGAACCGTGATCACCATGGCCGGCTCCACCGCGTGGGCCGCCGACGAGGACGTGGGCCTCCTGGCCACGCACGCGGAGCGCCGGGGTGGGCGGGCCGAGGGGACGGACCCGCCGTCGGCCAAGACCCCGGACCAGCCCATCGACTACCTGGAGTCCATCGCCCCCGAAGACGAGGATCCCGAACAGGTTCCCGGCGCCATCGTGCGCACCATCCTGGACACGGAACACTGGCTCAGCGCCGGCACCGACGGTGAGATCGGCGTCCTGGTGGAAGGATCCCGCGTGTTCTCCCCCATCACGCTGGACCGGGGAAGCAACGTGGGGCGCTACGCCGGCCTCGACGAACTGGTCATGAGCGGGATCGTCTGGGAGGAGAGCAAGCCCCAACTGGCCAACAAGGCCTTCCTGATCCACCAGCCGGTGGGCCGCGGGCAGATCATCTCCTTCGCCGAGGATCCCAACTACCGGGCCTACGCGGAGGCCACCGAGCTCCTCTTCATGAACGCCGTCCTCCTCGGACCGGGCCGATAATTCCCCCGCCCGCCCCCCACCACGTAGGCGAACTACGTGGTGGGGGGCCGTGACGTACGTGGTTTCCGGCCCGACGTTGCGTTTCGCCCCGTAAAGAGGGACAGGACGGAAACGGACATCGTTCCTGCGTGGGTTGCATCACATCACACGCGATCAGGAGTCGGAACCATGTTCACACGTATCGTCGTCGCCGCCGCCGCCGCAGCCGCCCTTTCCAACACCCCGGCCACCGCGCAGGTCCGGGGACCCGAAGTCCCGGAGGAGTTCCGCGCCCGGCAGCTTCCCCAGCAGCACCTCGCGGGCCCCCGCTTCGGACTCACCATGTTCACGGGCGACATCGCCAGGTACCGGGATCAGAGCGGGCTGAACCCCGTCATGAGCCAGTTCGGATGGCAGTTCGAGAACCAACTCGTCTCCACGACCGAGGGAAATCAGGCCCTCATGGAGTGGGTGTTCCTCCTCGGTGGAATCGAGGAGAGGCAGAAGAACTTCTCCATGGCGTGGCTCGCGGGTCTGCGGTCGGCCACCGGGATGGAACTCGGCGTCGGACCCAACTTCAGCGTGAACTCCGAGGTGGGAGAAATCAACACGTCGCTGGTGGTCGCCGGCGGGATGAGCATGCCCTTCGGTGAACTCACCATCCCCCTGAACGTGGCCGTGGCCTTCGCCGACGGTGGCCCGCGCGTCACGGCTCTGGTGGGTTGGATCGTGGGGACCGGCACCCGTTGATCGGTGTCACTTCCCGAACGCTCCAGGCGCCGGCTCCCCCGACGGGGGGCCGGCGCCCGGCACGAGGGGAGGCGGCGCCGTCCCGTTCAGCGGAAGATGAATCCGCCCCGGAGTGGATCGTCCGGGTCGATGAAGATCTCGTTGCGCCCGGTGAGGAAGGCTTCTCCCGTCACTTCGGGGACGACGGCGGGGATGGAGCCCACCCGCGTCGTTCCCGTCACCGCGACGTCGAAGGTGGTCCCCAGGATGCTCTCGATGGTGATGGACCGGCCGGTGGACAGGTCGCCCCGGGCGTGGTGGATGGCGGCCCGCCCGCTCACCCCCGTCCCCGTGGGGCTCCGGTCCACCTCGCCGTCCGCGAAGACGCACACGTTCCGGCTGTGGTGCGCGGGATCCGCGGGGGGCGCCACGAAGATCGTCCCGTACAGGAACCCCAGGTCGGGATCCCCGGGGTGCTCGATGGTCCGGGTGCCGCGGAAGGCTTCCTTCACGGCCCGGCCCGCCTCGATGATCCTTCCATACTGATCCGGGACCAGTTCGAGCCCCACGTCCGCCGCGTCCACGTAGGCATAGTACGCCCCGCCGAACGCCAGGTCGTAGCGGACTTCGCCGAATCCGGGAACGGCGAGGCGCGCGTCCCGGTCGGCCACGAAGGACGCGACGTTGGTGAACGACACCGACCTCACCCGGCCGTCCACCACCACCCCCCGCGCCTCCACGAATCCGGCGGGCGTGTCGATCCCCAGGCGCGTCTCGGGCTCCCGGAGCGGGAACAGCCCCAGCTCGAGCACCACGGTGGTCACGCCGATGATCCCATGCCCGCACATGGTGCTGAACCCCTCGTTGTGCGTGAAGAGGACGCCGAAGTCCGCCTCCGGGGTCACCGGCGGGAGGACCACACACCCGTACATGTCCGCGTGTCCCCGTGGCTCCCACATGAGGGACCGACGGATCCCATCGTACCGCTCCCGGGCCTCGCGGCGCCGCGCGAGAATGGTTTCGCCGGACAATTCCGGGAATCCGGAGAAGATCACGCGGAGGGGTTCCCCCGCCGTGTGGGCGTCCACCGTGAGAACGCGCGTCCACGACTCCGGTGGATCCCAACGGAGGACGGAGGCGTAGGAATATGGCATGGTCGTCGCATCATCCTTGATCCTGGAGCCCATTCTGGGGAGATTGTGGGTTGATCCAGCATCAGCCGCAAAGGGAAATCGCAATGTCTCGGTCCAAGAAGGAAAGTTCCACCATTTCCATGGGTGAAGCCATGGCCACTCCGTCACGGAAGAGCATCACCGACGCCCCCGACCGCATCGAAGAGAGCGGCGGTGTCCAGCCCGGTGCCATGCAATACGACTACACCAACTTCTATTTCGGAGCAGGTGAGGACGCGTTCGCGCTCCTGGGACCCTTCGACGACTGGTGGCAGGAGGTGAAGCCGGCGGGCTACTACATGTACGAGCTTCCCCTCCAGACGGCACCCGGAACGCGGGTGGACGTGGAGGACACGAAGACGGGAGGAATTCGCGAGGGACTCATCAACTTCGCTTCGTACAACTACCTGGGGCTGTCCTACCGTCCCGAAGTGAAGGAAGCCATCAAGGAGGCCGCCGATGTCTACGGCGGCGGCGCTTCCGGCTCGCCCATCCTCAGCGGAACCACGGAGCTCCATCGCCGCTTCGCCGAGGAGGTGGCCGCCTTCAAGAACAAGGAGGCGGCGCTGATCTTCCCCACGGGGTACAGCGCCAACGTGGGCACCATCGCCGGACTCATGCGCTCCGGCGACCTCATCGTGGCGGACCAGTACGCCCACGCCAGCGTGGTGGACGGAATGATCCTGTCCAAGGCCACCTCCAAGTTCTTCCGCCACAACCGGGCGGACGACCTGGAGCGCAAGCTGAAGGGCTTCGACGGGAAGAAGCTGGTGATCATCGAGGGCGTCTACTCCATGGACGGCGACGTTCCGCCCCTGGGGGAGATCGTGGAAGTGTGCCGCAAGTACGGCGCTCGCCTCATGATCGACGAAGCCCACAGCGCCTTCGTGTACGGTGAGAACGGCCGGGGCGTCGTGGAGGACCAGGGCTTCGAAGACGAGGTCGACATCCACCTGGGCACCTTCTCCAAGAGCCTGGGCGGCCAGGGCGGCTACGTGGCCGGATCCAGCGCGCTCGTGAACTACCTGCGTGGATTCTCCCGGTCCCGGTTCTTCTCCTGCGCCCTCTCCCCCGTCGTGGTGGCGGGGCTGCGCAAGGCTCTGGAGTTGGCCGTCGCCGAGCCGGAACTGCGCGCGAAGCTGTGGGACAACGTGGCCTACATGCAGAAGCTCCTGGCGGATGCGCAGATCCCCATCGGAGACTCGACGTCGCAGGTGATTCCCATCATGGTGCGGGACGACGCGCGCATCTTCGCCATCGGCGAGGAGATCTTCCGCGAGGGGATCTTCATCAATCCGGTGAAGTACCCCGCCGTGGGCAAGCACAAGTCCCGCTTCCGCATGTCCATCTCCGCGTCCCACACCCGGGAAGACCTGGAACAGGGCGCGGCCATCTTCCAGCGTGTACTCCAGAGGTACGGCATATGCCCGTAGGCTCCTACGCGTTCCGCACGGGAGTCAGCGCCTTTTTCGAGATGGCCACGGAGGATGCCGTGGCGGCCCTGCCGCGGCACCTCCAGCCCATCGAGGTGCGACACCAGCGCAGCGTGCTCTCCGTGACGGCCTTCCTCTTCGACGAGAGCGAAGTGGGGCCGTACACCGAGCTCATGCTGTCGGTGGTCGTCCCACCCATGGTGGGATCGTGGCTGCACCATGCCAAGGCGGGGTTCTATCCGTTCCTCGCCGCCACCAGTTCCGAGGAGGCGCGCCGGCGAAGGGAGGAGCGGTTCCACTTCCCCTATCTCGATGAAGACATCGACGCGCAGTTCATCGAGACGGGTGACCGGCTCACCGTCCGTGCATGGGTCGGCGGGGACCCCCTCCTCGACCTGAGCGTGACCCAGTACTCGTGGGAGTCCACCACGCACGTGCTCCAGGGCTTCATGATGAACGGGGAAGAGAGGCTCCGCACCACGCTGCAGATCAGCGGTGAGTACACCATGCACGAGAACGAGCGGGGGAGCATCAACCTCTATCCCCATCCGCTCATCAAGGACGTCTTCCGCAACGAGATGCCCTCCTCTCCCTTCCGCGAGCACTGGTTCAAGAACGGGAGGGAGGTGTTCCACTCCCTGGAGGCCTTCTAGGCACTCGCTCGCGGAGCGCCCCGCAGCCCCACCACCGTCCTCTCCCGAGGACACCCCAACGCGAAACATTTGAAGCGGGAATGATGGCACGCTTCCTGCGACTGGAGTGCCCCAGAGTCGTTCTGGAAACCTCCAAACTCAGGAGTTCCTTATGTATCGCAAGGTGATGCCTGCTGTGCTGTTCGCAGCCGCGCTGGCCCTCGCGCCGTCCAACGTGGAAGCCCAGGAGCGCGGTCTCGCGCAGGCGGAGATTTCCACGGCTCAGGCCGAAGCAGTTGCTGCCTGGTACAACGGACGTGCGGGGCGCCGCCCCAGCGCGTTGCCCGAAGGGATCCGTAAGAAGATCGCCGTCGGTCAGCCGCTTCCTCCCGGTATCCGCCGCACGCGTGTGGTGGAAGACATTCCCGAGCCGCCGGAGCTCATCGATGGTACCGATCTGTTGATGGTGGGTGAGGATCTCGTCCTCATCGACTCCACCACGCTGATCGTGCTGGACATTTCGTTCAGCATTCTTTAACGAGTCACGGAAAACTTTTCCGACCTCGTACCGATACGGAGGGCCGACGTGGTGTGTCCACGTCGGCCCTTCTTCGTATCCGTCAGGCTCAGTTCTTCAGCCTGACCCGCTCGAACCCGTCCCACTGCGCCATCTCGGACAGGATCACGATGTCGCCCGGGCGCAGTCCCTCCCGGACCTCGATCTCGTTCACCGAGCTGGCACCCAGGAGCACGGTCACCCGCTCCGCGTAGTCCCCTCCGTCCACCACCCGGAACATGGTCACCGGCCGGTTGGCCTGACCGAAGGCGGGGCGCCCCACGTAGACCACGTCGTCGAGCTGCTCGATGATCACGTTCCCGTCCACGCTCAGGTCGGGGCGGGCGGATCCGGGCAGATCGGGCGGAAGCGCCACGTCCACCGTGACCGTCCCGTTCCGCACCGCCGGGTCGATACGCACCACCTGCCCCCGGATGGTGTCGCTCCGGGTGTCGATGAGGGCCACCTGGCCCACCACCACGTCCTGTGCCTGGGTCTGCGAGATGCGGATCTCCGCCTTCAAGCGGCCGGGCACCACCACCCGGGTCAGCTGCTGCCCCGACTGGACCCACTGCCCTTCCTGGAGGGGGATGTCCAGCGGCGCCAGCACCCCGGCCACCGGCACGCGCACCTGCATGGATGACAAACGCTCGCGGTTGAACTGGACCAGGTCGCGGAGTCGGGCGATCTGGTCCTCCTGGGCGTCGAGCTGGTCCCCGGCGGTGCGCTCCATGACATCCAGGCGGTCCTCCTCCAGCCCCAGGCGGATCTCCAGTTCCTCCATGAGCTCCCTGGAGCGGTCCAGGTCCGCCCGGGCGATGAGGTCCGGGTTCTCGTCGAAGAGCCGCTGATTCGTCTCGTGGGTGCGCCGCGCGTCCAGGAACTGGGTCCGCACGGTGGCCACGGCGCCGCGCTGGGTCAGCTTCTGGGTCTCCAGCGAGGTCCTGAGCTGGGCCAGCGACGCCACGGCCTGCGACAACTGCTGCTGCGCCTGGAGCAGCTGCATGTCCACGTCGGGATTGCTCATCCGCATGATGAGATCGCCGGCCTCCACCTCCGTTCCGGGAAGGGACAGGATCTGCTCGATGCGCCCCGCGGTTACGGCGGTGATCCACCGCACCTGCTCGGGGACCAGGGTACCGGGGCCCCGAACCTGCCGGACCATGGTGCCCTGCTCCACGGTGTCCCGCCACAGGGTATTGGCATCCACCGACGGAACCGCCGACGGGAGGGACCGTATCCCCAGGGTCAGGATCGCCAGAACGCCGATGGACGCGCCGGTCCAAACGATCTGTTTCTTCTTCTTTCGGGGTCGGGTGTCGCGAATGATGTCCACGCTATTCTCGCTCTTCGATGATCTAACGCGTACGTAGAGGGCGCCCGACGGCGGCCTCCAGTCGAATCAGGTTCCAGTGGAAGTCGTAGCGGGCGTTGAGGTACGCCTGCTCGGCCGTGCTCATGCTCGTCTGTGCGTCCAGCAGTTCCAGGAGAGGTGCGGCCCCCAGGGCGTACCGCCTCTGCTGGAGTTGGAGTTGCTCCTCCGCCACCCCCCGGTTCCTTTCCTCCAACGCCACCACACGGAACGCCGACACGAGATTGTCGAACGCCTGGGTGACCGCGGTGCGGAGGCGTAGGTCCTCCGCCCGGCGGGAGTGCTCCGCGTCGTGGGCGGCGGCGCTCGCTTCCGCCACCTGTCGCTGTCGCGCGAATCCCGTGAACACGGGGATCGACAGGGTGAGCCGCAGGCTCAGGGGGTTCTTGGTGACATCGAAGGGAAAGGCGTCGTTTTGTGCCAGAAGCTCGGCGCGCATGCGATCGGTGAACACCAGTCCGGAACAGTCCTGGGGATACCCGGCCAGCGGCTGGGACAGCCCGGAGCTGATGTCGTTCAGGAGGCGGCAGCTGGCGGCCTGATCCCCCACCCGACTCTCGGCGGTGGTCACCAGGAAGTCCTCGTTGAGCGCCTGGAGGGCGTTGCCCGAGAGTCCGGTGCTCACCGTCAGGGAGGGGAAGTAGCTGCTGCGGGCCTGCCGAAGGCTCGCCCGGCTCGCTCGTACCTGGGCCTCCGCCGCGGAGAGCGATGGGTTTCCACCCAGCGCCTGCGCCAACAGCTCATCGCGGTCCCAATCCGGCTCGAAGACCTGGAACTCGCTCACGAGGTCCACTCCCTCGCCCAGGGAAAGCCCCACCTGCTCCATGAGCATGAGTTGAGCTTCCCGGAAGATCCGTTCCGCCTGGATCACTTCCACCTGGGCCCTGCCCAGATCCACCTCGGACTGCTTCCCGTCCGTCCCCGGCGCCGCCCCCGTGGCCACCCGTCCCTGGACCAGCTGAGCGTTCTGCTCCGCGCGCTCGAGCTGTCTCCGCGCCACGTCCACGCCGTCCCGGGCCCGGAGTGCCGCCATGTACCGCAGGGCCACCTGGCTCTCCAGGTCGAAGGCGGCGGCATCCACCCGCGCCTCCACGGCCTCACGATCGGCCCGGGCGCTGGAAAGGCCGAACAAGGTGGAGCCGTTCAGCGTCCAGCTCACGTTCAGCGAATAGCTCGATGAATACCAGTCCGTGCTCTGGGCGCCGAAATCCAGGGTTCCGATGCGCTGCACGCCGGCCCCGGTATAGGCCACCGACCCATTGGCATCCACGCGGGGGAGGAAGCGGCCGTAGGCTTCCCGCACCTGCCAGCCCGCCGGGCCGAGGTCGTTCTCCTGGATCAGGAACGCCGGATTGTTTTCCCTCGCGAGACGGACGGCGTCCTCGAGGGTGAGGACGGACGGCACCTCCTGGGCGCCGACGCCCGGCACGAGCACGCACAGAGCGCTCAGCAGGGAGAAGGCGGTTCCAAGGGCGATTGGATGATCCGGAGATCTCCGGACCGACGGATCCTGCGTCTTGTCGTTCATGCGATCTCGTGGGTGTGCTCGTCGTTGTTCGGTCGAGCGGCCCTACGAGGAGAGGGGTGAAGGAAGTTTCCTTTCCCGCAACGGCCCGGTACCGAAACAGCCGCCGCCCGGACTCCGTAGGACCTCGCATCGAGTACCGGGGCATGGGCAGGATATGCCCACCGTACGGCACACCAGCCAGCCGAGAAAGGGGACGGGGGATGACGACGTCGATGCACGACATACGCTATGGGCTGAGAATGATGCTCAAGACTCCCGTGGTCTCGGCGGTGGCGATCCTTTCGCTCTCCCTGGGGATCGCCGCGAACGCATCCATGTTCTCCCTCCTCAACGCCTTCCTCCTGGAGCCCTTCCCCTACGCGGACCAGGACGGGCTTGTGATCCTCAGGGAAGGCCGACAGGGAGAGGGCATCGAGTCGGCGTCGGGCGTGTCGATTCCGAATTTCCGGGCCTACGAAGCGGCCGGACGAAGCATCGAGAGCCTCATGGCCTATACGCTGGAGGCCGCCAACCTGACGGGGTTGGACGTTCCCGAGCAGATCACCGTGGTGGAGGGAACGCCCAATCTCTTCGACGTTCTGGGGGTGCAACCTTCCCTCGGCCGGAACTTCGATCCGGAGGAGGGGAGTGAGGGGATGGGGAACGTCCTCGTCCTGGAGCACGACTTCTGGAAGTCCCGGTTCATGAGCGACCCGAACGTGCTGGGGCGCACCATGACGGTCGACGGCACCATCTACACGATCATCGGCGTCATGCCCGCGACCTTCGACATGCTCCCGGCCAACGTGGACGTATTCCGGCCCACGGACTTCATGGACCAGATGGACCGACACGACTCTC
>Ga0224501_10000221_pt1 | contig 51834 bp, 44 predicted proteins | sample SF_Oct11_sed_USG_4_FD_169105 | JGI IMG/M metagenome (GOLD analysis project Ga0224501, IMG submission 169105) | Sediment microbial communities from San Francisco Bay, California, United States - SF_Oct11_sed_USGS_8_1 | ecosystem: Environmental > Aquatic > Marine > Sediment | place: USA... | reverse complement strand
CCATGCGGTCGTCGAACCGGCCTATAGCTTTCATCGAGGGTTCGAATACCTGCACACATCACCAATCAAATAAAAAAGACCCCGCAAGGGGGTCTTTTTTATTTGGTCTGGCGGAGAGAGAGGGATTCGAACCCTCGATGGAGCTTTTAACCCCATACTCCCTTAGCAGGGGAGCGCCTTCAGCCTCTCGGCCATCTCTCCTTCACGCTGTTGCGCGGGCCGCAAGGATACCTGCACAGCCCGCCAACGTAAAGAAGCGATAGCGGGAATCAGCCGACGCCCGCCTCCTTGTCAATAGCGTTACCATTCGCATCGCCATCTTTTTCTTTTTGAATGCGCTCGTAAATCTCTTCACGATGCACGGGAACATCTTTCGGTGCGGTAACTCCAATCCGAACCTGGTTACCTTTGATACCCAAAACCGTAACGCGAATTTCGTCCCCGATGTTCAGCGTCTCACCCACTCGTCTCGTCAAAATCAGCATCGTGCTGCACTCCTGCTACTGCATACATATTTTTTCATTCGTTCCACTCCTTGAAGCTGAACTCCTGTTCAGACAACCCCGATCATTCGAATAAAAAACGTCGGACCGGAAGCACCCTTGGGCACGTCTGCGCTCATTGATATAGACCATAAATCCATCTATATCCAGCCATGATCACACCCGATTGAAGTCCGGCAATCTACCGGACCACCCCTGCACTACTTCCCTGAAGTCACTTTACGATGCATTTATATTATTCCCGCCAAACCGCTGCGGGTAAGGACCACTTAGTCAGTAGTACCTTGTTCAAGGCCAAACGCGGAGTGCAACGCCCGTACGCCCAGCTCAAGATACTTTTCGTCCACGATCACAGAAATCTTAATCTCTGACGTGGAAATCATCTGAATATTTATTCCCTCGTCCGCGAGCGCGGCGAACATGGTGCTGGCGATACCTGCGTGTGAACGCATTCCGACGCCAACCACCGAAATTTTGACGATTTTGTCATCACCGGAAACTTCTGTGGCGCCCAAGTCCTTGCCTACCGTCGCAAGAATACCCTTTCCTTTAGTATAGTCATTTCTGTGGACTGTAAAGCTGAAATCTGTGGTGCCATCTTCACCCGTATTCTGGATGATCATGTCCACGTTGATGTTGGCGCCGGCTACCGCGCCCAGAATCCGTGAGGCGATGCCAGGCTTGTCAGGCACCCCCATAAGAGTCAGCTTAGCTTCATCCCGGTTAAATGCAATACCCGAAATCCGCGCTTGTTCCATGTCTTCGTCCTCATCATAGGTAATCAGGGTACCTGGACCATCCTCAAACGAGGACAAAACTCGCAGCGGTACCCGGTATTTTCCGGCAAATTCAACCGAGCGAATCTGGAGCACCTTGGCTCCCAGGCTCGCCATTTCCAGCATTTCCTCAACCGTAATGCGATCAAGGCGTCGCGCTTCGGCAACAATTCGTGGATCCGTGGTGTACACGCCATCGACGTCAGTATAAATCTGGCACTCGTCTGCCTTGAGTGCCGCTGCCATAGCAACCGCGGTAGTGTCAGAACCGCCACGCCCCAGGGTCGTGATATTGTTGCTCTCGTCAACCCCCTGAAACCCTGCGACCACCACCACTCGTCCGGCATCCAGGTCGGTCTTGACCCGCTGACCATCGATATCCTGAATGCGCGCCTTGCCGTGAACGTTATCGGTACGAATATGAACCTGGTAACCGGTATAGGAGACAGCCTCAACGCCTTTTTTATGTAACGCCATCGCCAGCAATGCAATGGTGACTTGTTCCCCGGTTGAAACCAGCACATCCAGCTCCCGCGGTGATGGGTCATCAGATACCTGATTCGCCAAGTCAATCAAACGATTGGTCTCGCCGCTCATGGCTGAAACCACGACTACAACCTGGTTACCCTCTGCATGCATGCGAGCAACCTTGTTGGCGACATTGGTTATACGCTCCGGATTACCGACTGAGGTGCCACCATATTTTTGAACGATTAGTGCCATAATGAAATCTGAAAGACGTTAAGGAGGCGCCGATTAAACCCACTTTACACGCTGGAGTAAATATCCGAAAAGGATAAAGAAAAGAACCATTCCAGGCAGCCGGCACAAACCCGGCTCACCGGGCATCAGGAGATTTTTGAGCGAACCCAGTCTGACACCAGTGCCAGAGCTTCAGGCAGCTTTTCAGGATGATTTCCGCCAGCCTGCGCCATATCAGGTCGGCCGCCACCCTTTCCGCCAACCATAGCAGCAACATCTCGAATCAGGTCTCCGGCCTTAAATTGGCCGGTGAGCGCTTTTGTCACGCCCGCAACCAAAGACACCTTGTCGCCATCCACGGCAGCAAGAACTATGACTGCCTCCTGGAGCTTGTCCTTGAGTCGGTCCATTGTGTCGCGCAGCGTTTTACTGTCAGCACCGTCAAGGTTGGCTGCAAGCACCTTGATACCGTTAATCTCGACAACCTGGTCAAGCAAGGCGTCTCCGGAACCTGCTGCCAGTTGCTCCCTGGCCCGGGTCAGTTCCTTTTCCAGGTGTTTTAGCCGGTCATTGAGCTGACTGACCTTGGCTTCCACATCGTCACCCTTTGCCTTGAGCAAACCGGCCACACGATCCAGCTGATCTTCTTTTGATCTGACATATTCAAGCGCCACGGCACCGGTCACTGCCTCAATGCGTCGTACACCGGCCGCGACGCCACTTTCCGACGTTATCCGGAAAAGACCAATGTCTCCGGTACGTTTTACGTGTGTGCCACCACACAACTCCTTCGAAAACCCGCCCATACCGACGACCCGGACCAGGTCGCCATATTTTTCGCCAAATAACGCCATGGCACCGGCTTGCATTGCAGCATCAACAGACATTTCCCGGGTATCGACTTCATTATTTTGGCGGATCTCGGCATTAACCAGGGATTCAATTTCGCGAAGCTGTTCTGATGTAACCGCTTCGAAATGTGAAAAATCAAAACGCAGGCGCTGTGGATCTACTAGCGAACCTTTTTGTTGCACATGCTCACCAAGCACTTTCCTCAACGCGGCGTGCATCAAATGCGTGGCGGAATGATTAAATGCAGTTGCCTCGCGTCTCGCGCTATCAACCTCACATTCAACTGCAGCATTAAGCTCAAACTTGCCCTGGATTACCTTGCCAATATGCGCGTGACCTTTTTGCGTATCCAGCACTTCAAATACCGCGCCATTGGCAACCAGGCGCCCGCGATCTCCCACTTGGCCACCTGACTCGGCATAAAACGGTGTCCGATCCAGGAAGATTACGCCCTCCTCGCCTTCATTCAGTACAGCACCCTCGCCGGCCGCGGCGTGCAGCAGCTGGATCTTTGCCTGGCCATGCAGTGCGGCATAACCGGTAAATTCAGCATCAATTTCCGGTGCAGAAATGGTTTCAAGTTGCGCGGTCTTGAAGCTGGATGCGGAACGCGCACGTTCACGCTGTGCATCCATAGCCTGGTTGAACCCTGCCATGTCCACTTTGAGCTCACGCTCACGCGCAATATCGGCAGTCAGGTCAACAGGGAATCCGTACGTATCGTATAATTGGAATACAACGTCTCCCGGGATGGTATCGGCCTTCAATGATGCAATCGCATCTTCCAGTACGCGCATGCCGTGATCCAGGGTTTCGGCAAAACGCTCTTCCTCCTGGCGCAAAACTTTCTCGATCTGTTCGCGCGTGCGCGCCAGTTCCGGGTAAGCGCCACCCATCTGGTCAATCAGGGGTCGAACCAGCTTGTAGAAGAACGGTTCTGTTGCGCCAAGATGATGGCCATGACGAATGGCGCGCCGCATGATGCGACGCAACACATAACCCCGCCCTTCATTGGAAGGGAAAATACCGTCCAGCACCAGGAACGCGCAGGCGCGAATATGATCAGCGATAACGTTAAGTGACTTGCTTTGCCTGTCTTTAACCTTGAGCAAATCCGCAATAGCGCCAATCAAGCCCTGGAACAGGTCAATCTCGTAGTTGCTGTGCACGCCCTGCATTACTGCCGAGATACGCTCAAGCCCCATACCGGTATCAACCGATGGCTTGGGTAAAGGCGTCATGGCGCCGTCAGCAGCCCGGTTAAATTGCATAAATACCAGGTTCCAGATTTCCACGTAGCGGTCGCCATCTTCATCCGGAGTTCCCGGAGGGCCACCAGCCACATCGGCCCCGTGGTCATAAAAAATCTCGGAACAAGGACCGCACGGGCCGGTATCTCCCATGGACCAGAAATTATCCTTTTCACCCAGGCGTGAAAAACGATCGGGATTCACGCCCATGTGCTTGAGCCACAGGTCTTCGGCCTCCTGGTCGTCCTTGTAAACTGTTACCCAGAGTCTTTCCTCGGGCAACTTCATCTCCCTGGTCAGAAACTCCCAGGCAAACTCGATTGCCTCTTTTTTGAAATAATCACCAAAACTGAAGTTGCCAAGCATTTCAAAAAATGTGTGATGGCGTGCCGTGTAACCGACGTTTTCGAGGTCATTATGCTTGCCACCGGCACGCAGGCATCGCTGGCTGCTGGCTGCGCGCACGTAACTACGGGTATCCTGGCCAAGAAACACATCCTTGAACTGGTTCATGCCGGCATTGGTAAACAAAAGCGTTGGATCATTGCCCGGAATCAGCGGCGCGGATGCCACCACTTCGTGTCCGTTTCGATTGAAGTAATCCAGGAACCGCTGTCTTATTTCAGCACTTTTCATATTGACCCAGTCTCTATCAGTCTTCGTCACCACCCAGGACCTGAAAAATCTGGTCCGGGCTGAACCCCCGGTACTGCAAAAAACGCGCTTGTTTCGCGCGCTCTTTATACCCAATAGCCGGTTTGGAGCCAAATTTTTTTATTCGTACCTGCCTGAGACTATCCAGCCAGACCGGATCGCGATGATCGAGATACGCGCCGATCAACTCGTCGGTAATGCCTTTGTCCCTGAGCTCCTGCTGAATTCGCCGGGGACCCTGACCACGATTACGCCGGGAATTAACCAGCGCTTCCACGTAGCGCTCATCTGAAACCAGGTTCTCTTCCACCAGTCTTGATACCACCGATTCGGCAACCGGGGCCGGGCAGTCCTTGGCTATGAGCTTGGCTACCAACTCGGCAGCGCCGTGCTCCCGCCGAGCCAGGTAGTCCATGGCCTTGGCCCGCATCCGCTGAGGACTGAACGGGTCATCCCTCAGCGAATCAGGCAAACTCAAGCTTCAGTCTCCATGAGTTCATCGGCGTCATCTTCAATCTCGGCATCATCGCTCGCCTTGCTGCTCATGGCTGTCGGGTTCAGTGCCAGCTTGGCGCGAATCTGCGACTCGATATCGGCAGCGATAGCGGGATTTTCTTTCAGGAAGTTACGCACGTTGTCCTTGCCCTGGCCAATTCGATCACCGCCGTAGCTGTACCAGGCACCGGATTTCTGGACAATTTCCTGATCAACACCCATATCAATGAGTTCGCCTTCCTTCGAAATACCTTCGCCATAGAGAATATCGAACTCGCATTGCTTGAACGGCGGCGCAACCTTGTTCTTGACCACTTTTACGCGTGTCTGGTTGCCCACCACTTCGTCACCTTTCTTGATCGCACCTATGCGACGAATGTCCAGGCGAACCGACGCATAAAACTTCAGCGCGTTGCCGCCAGTGGTGGTTTCGGGATTACCAAACATCACGCCAATCTTCATGCGAATCTGGTTAATGAAAATCACCATGGTGTTGGCACGCTTGATATTACCGGTCAGCTTGCGCAGCGCCTGTGACATCAGGCGAGCCTGGAGACCCATGTGGGAATCACCCATCTCGCCCTCGATTTCGGCCTTTGGCGTCAAGGCAGCAACCGAGTCCACAACCACCAGGTCAACAGCACCTGAGCGCACCAGCATGTCGACGATTTCCAGCGCTTGCTCACCCGTGTCCGGCTGGGATACCAACAGATCATCCGTATTGACGCCGAGCTTGTGCGCATAATCCGGGTCCAGCGCATGCTCCGCATCAACAAACGCGGCGGTACCGCCGAGCTTCTGGCACTCGGCAATGGCCTGCAGTGTCAGCGTGGTCTTGCCTGAAGACTCCGGCCCGTAAATCTCAACCACCCGACCCTTGGGCAATCCACCAATACCCAGGGCAATATCCAGGCTCAGGGAGCCTGTTGGAATGGCTTCTATATTTTGTGCACCGTGGTCACCCAGGCGCATTACCGAACCCTTGCCGAACTGCTTCTCTATCTGGCTCATGGCTGCCGCCAAGGCCTTTTTCCTCTGATCATCCGCCATTGCTGTTCTCCAGTGCGAAAAGTCGAAACGACTGTTTATGTGATTTCTGCTGTTTCGAGGGGAAACCCCTCAACCTGGATCGCATTCTGAGCGATACTTTTCTAGATGTCAATATTTTTTACGCCCTTGCTATTTTTTATGTTATCGTAAAATTTAATTAAAGCGTGTTTTTCGCGTATAAGGGCAAATAAACTGTGTTTTAGCGAATTACGAGGCCGCAAACGCTATGAGTTCCAAGGAAAAACTGTTGGCAGACATTAAGTGGGCAACCCTCCAACGTCTTCGCTACATCGAAATCATGGCTTTTTACAGCGGCGTGGTTACTCGCTCCGATGTAGCCAAAGCCTTCGGCTTGTCGGACGCGGCAGCCACCAAGGATTTGAAACTGTATACGGACCTGGCTCCGGACAACCTGGTATATCGCCATTCTGTATATGGTTTTACGCCCTCTGCCGGCTTTGTAGCCATGTTTGCCGATCTTGAGCCTGCCAGCGTTTTACCCCTGGTTGCCGCCAACCTGGCCGTTGCAGGCGGCCCATACGGCGATGACCTGGTCTATGGAGTGGCAGCGGAATTCCTGCCCCTGCCCGGTCGCTACCCGGACAGGCACGTGCTCGCCCAGATCATCCGCGGGATCAAATCCCGAAAACGGGTCCAGGTGACATATCGATCCCTGAGTACGCGCGACGGGGAGGAACACCGCATCATCGAGCCCCACGCCCTGGTCAGCACCGGAATACGTTGGCATGTCCGCGGCTACAACCTGGCCACCTACGATTTCCGGGATTTCGTCTTGTCCCGATTCGAGGACGCACGATTGCTGGACGAAGACGCCGAGTCCAGCGCGGATTACGATGATGATTGGTCCGAAGCGGTAGTGGTGCATTTGGCGCCCCACCCCGGCCTGAACGACAAGCAGCGCCTGGGCATCAATATTGATTACCATGCCGTAGACGGCGTTATTGAAATCCCGGTACGTCGGGCGCTGGTAGGTTACCTGTTACAACGGCTGGATGTGGATACAACACCGGATCAGTCACTGAACCCGAGGAAACACCAACTGGTTCTGCTCAATCGCGATGAGATCGAGCAATTCGCGGCGTGGGCGCTAAGCTGATGATCGTGTCGCCCGCCCGAAGTCTCAAGCTGGCACGACGGATTTTTGTATGTAGTCCAGCATGCCTTGCAGCGCTGCCTCTACAGACTGCTGCCTGACTTCATCGCGATTACCGGAAAAACGTCGTCGCTCTGCCAAAACCGGTGACCCGGTTCCCGCCCAGGCAAACCAGACCGTGCCCACGGGCTTTTCCGGCGAACCGCCTCCCGGCCCGGCAACACCAGTGATGGCTAACGAAAAATCAGCGTGACTATGAGTCAACACGCCTTCTGCCAGCGCGCGGGCTACCTGCTCGCTCACCGCTCCATGAGCATCAATAATCGACGCATCCACGCCGAGCATTTCTGACTTGGCTGCGTTGGTATAGACCACGAAACCCCGATCAAACCAGTGCGAACTGCCCGGTATGGCGGTGATGGCGTATGCTACGCCGCCACCGGTACAGGATTCGGCCGTCGCCAGCATGACGCCACGCTCTTGCAACGCTTTTGCAAGTTCGGCGACCAGGCTGTGCTCATGCTGGGGCATTGCGCTGTCCTAGTTTATTGCCGACGCCTCGGTAGCAAGACGCGTCGGCGCGAATGGGCCATGGCCGTTATCGTAACTCAGCCAGCGGGACAAATATCCCGAATAATGCATAACCTCACGTTTGCCCTGTCGAACAATGCGTATGGTCTCATTCATATTCCGGCCAAGACCCATGACCACCGCCTCATCATCGGATATGGGCATGATCGGCACCATGGCACTTTGTTCCGGCAACACGGTCATCTTCAGCTTGTAACTCATGACCAGGATGCCGTCCTTGACCTCGAGGCGATTGCCGCGGAACTGCATGTAGGCATCCTGGTTGGTAATCTCCATTTCACCCAGGCGCGCCAACCAGGCTTCGGGAATAGGTTGTGGTTTCACCAGCGCACCGAGCAACTGTTCACGACCCTTGAAGGTCATGACGACGGCGGTTTTGTCATCCACCCTGGCCGGCGCCAGCAACACGTTGTCCAGGTCGATGCCGTACAGGTGTCGTATGGATATCAATCCGAACAGTTTGAACCGGATACTGAACTTGCCATCGGTGTGAGGCAACAAATCAAACTTCCAGCCGGACAGGCTGGCCTGCAATTGTTTGCCATTGCGCTTCACGTCAATCAATCCCAGCCATGTGGCGAACTTGCCGACAAAGCTGTCGAGCAACTGCTCAGACGGATTCTCGGCCAACGCCGCCTTTTCGACTTTTTCTTCAAGTTGCTGGCGAATGCCGGTCTTGGCTTCGAGCGCCAGCTTCAGCAGCCGGGTCGCAGACTCGGCAACCACGGGACCGCTGGTACAGCTGTTGGCCAGCGCAACAACGCCGAGTTGCTGTTCCGGCAATACGATCATCTGGCTGAAATAACACGGCGCACCGCCGCCATGAGAAGCAACAGTTTTCACGCCCTTGATACCGTGATCTACCAGGAACCAGCCCATACCCAGGTGCAAGCCGAAATCCAGCGGTACGTTGGCATTTTGCGGTCGCATCATCTCGCGAATGGTTTCGGGTTTGAGAATGCGCTTCCCGTTATACTCACCACCGGCAAGTATCATGCGCATAAAATGGCTGAGGTCATTGACCGAGCTGTACATGCCGCCCGCCGGTGTGTCGCGCAACTGGCCGGCATCAATATAATCACCATCGGAATAGCTTCCGGCCAGGCGCGCTTTCATATGCGGATGCAGCTCATGAGACGTGTGCATCATGCCCAGCGGTTGTGAAATGTTCTGCTCGACATATTCATAGAACGGCTGACCACTCACCTTTTGTACTGCGTGGCCGAGCAGCGACACCGCGGCATTGGAATAGGAGTAGATATAATCAGGCGGATAGGCCGCGTACTGATCACGGAATTGGGTCACGACGTCGGTGAAACGCGCTTCACCATCGCTATTCCACATGCCTTTCATGATATCAGCCGGCAACCCGGAATGATGAGTCATGATCATGCGCGGTGTAATCGGCGGCGTGTTCTGATACCTGGAACGGATGGAAAACTCCGGCAGGTACTGCTTGAGCGGATTATCGGCTCGCATCCTGCCGCGATCCTGCAACTGCATCGCTGCGGTAGCCGTGAAGGTCTTGGAAATGGATGCAATACGATAAACCGTATCAGCAGCAGCCGGCACCTTGTTCTCCACATCCGCCATGCCAAAGCCCTGGGCCCAGACCAGTTTCTGGCCATCCACCAGCGCCAGACTCACGCCCGGGGTATCATGCTCATCCAGAAGTTGCGGCACATACCAGCGGATATAATCAATGGCGTAGCTGTAATCCCCACGACCAAGATGATCCGGTTTGACCGGGGCCTGGGTCGCGCAAGCGGCCAGCGCCAACACAAAACCTGAAAACAAGATATTCCTGGAATTTCCGAACCGCTTGAGCATTTTCCCTTCCCGTAATGAGCCGTTCACCGGCCTGAAAATACATAACCACCCCCACGCCGGACCGGATCGACGCAATACCTGACAGACGAGGTGGATTGACCTGCCACGAAGTGTAGGAGCTAAGCCGCGACATGACAACAAAGGCGGTGGCGGCTATAGGATGCGATCACCGGCTTCGGTATACTTCGGCGCACATTAATTGGTCCAATTTTTCTGGAGTAGCGCCTTGGCAACAGTCGCAGTCATCGGTTTGGGATATGTCGGTTTGCCGCTGGCCGTGGAATTCGGCAAGCACATGACCACCATCGGTTTTGATCTCGATGCGACCAAGGTGTCGCATTACCAGAACGGCACAGACCCCACTGGCGAAGTATCGGACGGCGAACTGGCGCTGGCCACGCAGCTCCAGGTGACCACGGATCCATCCGCCATCGCTGCCGCGGATTACATTGTTATTGCCGTACCCACACCTATCGATGAAGCTCGGCAACCGGATTTTCGACCCTTGATTGGCGCCAGTCACACCGCCGGCCGACACATGAAGCGTGGCGCCATCGTGATTTACGAATCCACCGTTTACCCGGGCGCTACCGAGGAAGTTTGCGTACCCATTCTTGAGCAGGAATCAGCCATGAAATGGCGCGTTGATTTCAACGTTGGCTATTCGCCGGAACGCATCAACCCGGGTGATCGCGAACACACGCTCACCCGCATCGTCAAGGTGGTATCGGGCGACACTGATGCGACGCTGGATAAGGTTGCGGCACTCTATGAAAGCATCATCAGTGCCGGTGTGCACCGCGCTTCCAGCATCAAGGTGGCCGAGGCCGCCAAGGTAATCGAAAATACCCAGCGTGATCTGAACATCGCGTTCATGAATGAGCTGGCCATCATCTTCAACCGGCTGGGTATTGATACCATGGAAGTCCTGGAAGCCGCCGGCACCAAGTGGAACTTCCTGCCTTTCCGTCCCGGCCTGGTAGGAGGTCATTGTATTGGTGTGGACCCCTATTACCTGACACACAAGGCTGAGAAACTGGGCCTGCATCCAGAAGTCATTCTCGCCGGCCGTCATATTAATGACGGCATGGGCAAGTACATTGCCGAACAGACAGTCAAGCAGATGATTGCAGCCGGCAGCCCGATCCGGGATGCTCATGTCATTGTGCTGGGACTTACCTTCAAGGAAGACTGCCCGGACCTGCGCAACTCGAGAGTCATCGATGTCATCCGGGAGCTGCAGGACTACGGTATCAATGTACATGTACATGACCCGGTTCCGGCTGCCCATGAAGCGAAGCATGAATATGGCATCCACCTCAAAAACTGGAATGACCTGCCTCGCGCCAACGCCATGGTAGCCGCGGTAGGTCACCGTGAATTCCTGTCCATGCCGACGTCACAGATTGTCGACAAGCTGCAACCTGGATCGCCATTCATTGATGTTAAATCACGCTTTGATGCCGACTCGCTTCGCACCATGAACATCAATGTATGGCGCCTGTAATTTGACATGTATCCGGGTTGCCCAACCCGAACTGGCCGTCAATCATGGCCAGTCTGCGTCACCAGTCCGGCACTCTTGGTGCCTGTCGAAAGTCTGTCATCCGCGACACGGCTGCTATAAGTAGCTGTTTTAATAAATAAACATTATTTAACCACCCTGACATTTACTGTCTGGCACAGCTGTTGCTTGTCGAATTCAAGGCAGTCTGGATTTTCGGGGATATCTACAATGCATGATTCAGGGAATGGATACATCAATTATGGAAAAACAGCCTTGGCGCGAGCAGTTTTCACGGTTTGCCTGTTGTCGTTCCTCGCATTCATGGTTCCGGCTCATGCCAGTGCACGCTACACAACCAAGAACGATGATTTCAACCTGCAGCCCTGGTCTTCATCTCATCAATACTATTTCGAGGGACTGGAAGCTTTCGGCGATAATGACATGGCACAGGCTTACTTCCTGTTTTCCATTGCCGCGCGCCAAGGCCATACGGATGCCCACTACCACCTGGGCAATCTGCATTTCAATAACCTGGTGGACGAGTCAAGCCTGCCCAGGGCGATGTATCACTATCAAATTGCTGCCAACAACGGTCATGCCCGTGCGCAATACAACATCGGCGTGGCCTACGCCAAGGGAATAACCTTTACGGAAGACATGGAAACCGCGGTCAGCTGGTGGGAACGGGCTGCGCTCGGCGGGAATGTTGACGCGCAATACAATCTTGGCCTGATCTATTCTCGCGGAAAAGGTGTTGATGCAAATGCCGGCACCGCGGCAAACTGGTGGCGCATGGCTGCTGAACAGGGCGATCCTGCTGCCCAGTTCAATCTCGGCGTCATGCACGCTAACGGTGAAGGCGTGCACAAAAGTCTCTCGGAAGCAGTCAAATGGTGGAAACTTTCAGCCACGCAGGGTTTCCAGAATGCGATCTATGCACTCCAGGCACTGGGGTACGTCAAGCTTCGCGTCGACCAGAACGGCGACCCGATAGCAGATTAATTTGCATTATCCGGCATATCGATCACCTTCTGCTCCCGGAAATAGCCAATCGCCGGTTCTGGCCCGGATCCGTGTGCCGAAAAATGCACGCCGGCCGGACCATCTCGTCAACTCCATCAAACACGTTACAAATTTTTACCACTGTTGACTAAAGTTTTCTTGCCCGCGGACGAGTTGCGCCGATACTCTGGATTTCATTCTGTAACGGGTTACCGGGTACATCAATGAATCGCGCGTTTATACAAATGGCATATTTCCTGTCGGTCGCGTTTACCGGTACAACCGCACTGGCAACACAGCCGGTGCCTTCCGCTGTTGCTGCAACGATTCATTCGGTACAACCACCAGCTTGGATATTCCGCGACAACAAGCGATACCCGGCGGCGCCAGGCGTGAAAATCATCAAAGATGATTACTTGCTGACAGACCGGCAAGGTCGCATACACCTGGCATTGGCTAACGGCCTGCTGGCAAGAATTGGTTCGTCATCCAGGGCCGGAATTATCAATCATTCGAACTACGGCGCGACGGCGATTCGCCTGGCATTTGGCACGCTTCGCATTACAGATGAAATGGGTTTTTCGTCAAACCAACAGCAGCTTAATATCATTACCAGTCATGGAACCATCCATGTTCACAGCGGCGACCTGTTTGCCACCAGCGCGACCAATGAAACAGTCGTCGCCATGATTGAGGGTGAAGTTACAATTTCATCGGGAAGCTCATCCAGGATCGTCTCCCTTTCCCAGCCGTTATCCGTAACGCGCTTGCCAAACCTTGATACGCTGCCCGTAGCAACACGTGACGCAACCGCTGGCTTCCCGGACCGGGTCAGGCAAACGGATATTGATGCAGACAGTATTGCCGTCACACCCGAGGGGGCATGGTCGGCACATCTTGTTTCACTCCCGGGTATTAATCCGGCCAGGGACATAGCCCGGTTATTGCGACGCTACGGTTACCCGGTCGACCTTCGCAAAATAAGCAGCGGCGAAAAAACATGGTATCGACTAAGCGTCGACAGGTTGCAGAGTCGTCATGCGGCGCTGCTGCTTTCCGAGCGACTGAAAGCATGGGATACGATCAAGACGCCGTGGGTCGAACAAACCGGTCATCAATAGCCGTTACTGCTGCTCGGCGACATAACCCGATAGCTCGATGCGATTTCGTCCGGAAACACGCGTAAACCTCACTAGCTGGCCGAGATCGCGGCCAATTCCCGATATGACTGCCTCCGAACCCGATATCGGCTCAATTGGAAAGACAACCTTGTCCTTTATATAGGGTGGTGCATTGTATGACAGCAACAGCAACCCGTTTCGGTAATCCAGATCAATATCCGACAGCCTGACAACACTGTCCGGGTTTATAACCCTGTAGCGTCCAGGGCGCTCACGCCACGACGACTGTAGCGGCTGATGCTGCACTTGTTCGCCAAAAAGAAAATCCCAGCCCTTGAATCGTGACACCATGCGGGATTTTCCATCCAGCTTGCGGAATGCGAGTCGAACATGCTCCAGTTCTGGCACCTTGATGGGCATAATTCCCAGCAGGCGGTATTGCATACGGTAAAACTCGCCATCTTCAATCAAAAACAGGCTGGTATCATTGAGACGCAACCGCCAATGCCTGCCTTTCCTGAAGACCTTGGCGTAACCCTTCCAGGTTGCATACTCGCCTGCTGGCTCTATCGGCTTGCCGGCAAGCTTGCGTGGCGTCGCCCCCTGTTCGATACCTGCCTTCAGCTGCAGTGCGCCGGCCAGGATTCGTCGTGCCAGTTCATCCACCAGGGTTCGCGACTCCGCTGCATTGGCAAGTACTGCCACTGCAAGATTGTGATACGGAGTCATCACTAGCTGTGACTGGTAGTGCAATGCTTCACCGCTGAAATGCGCCACCGGTCCGGCATTGACTATATCGAACGCACTCAATGCCCAGCCATAGGCAAACATACTGCCCAGGTCGAGCCGGACATCCGCATTCTGGATCGCCAGTCGCTGCATGGCACTAGGCCGTACAATCAGCTTTGAAAGGTAGGCCGACATATCATCAATACTGACAAACAGGCCGGTCGCGGCCCGGTCTCTCACGCTGGTTCGGGGTTGAAGTTTCCTGTCCAGGTGACCACCGGCAACTCCGCCTGCAGTCTTGTCATCGTAGAGTGCGTCCTTCATGCCCGATGGCCCGAATATGTGCGCCGCAACATACTCTTCGTAATCCTGACCGCTCACTTTTGACACAAGTCTTGCCAACAATTCCGAGCCGATCATCGACTGGACGTAAACATGGCGAGGTGGCGCAACAAGATCGAACGTGGTGGGCAAACCGGTTACCTGCTCATTTTCCCGTATCCAGCGCCCTTTCATCTGGCCCGAAGGAAGCCCTCCATGGTGACTTAACAGGTCGCGTACGGTTGGCATCTTGTCGTTAAACCGGTTACGAAACCCTGTCCCCGGAAGATAAAAACTGACCGGTTTGTCGATATCAATACGGTTTTGCTCTGCCAGATGAAGCACCGCATCCGCGATCACCAGGCTGCTTGCCGAACCGAGACCAAAACGCGTAGCTGAAGACACTGCTTCGGCACCGGTATCAACAGATTTTCCAAATCCCTGCTTCCAAACGACACGGTTTCCATCAACCAGGGCAATAGCCAGTCCGGGCGTCTTGTGCTGATGCAACAGCGCCGGAATGTCATCGCGCATACGGGCAATCAGGGTACTGTAATCAACTGCCGCAGAAAGTGCCTTGCCGACCGGTGCGGCAAAGGCGGGTTGGAACAGCCCTGGTACAAGTGCAGCCAGCAACAAAACGCGGAGAGTTGCCGGCCAACCGGCTCGCCTGAATAATGCTGACCGGTTCATTGCAGAAACTGTGAAGGTAGTATTTGTACTGCCATGATTGTCTGGACAAATGCTGCTGCATAAACGCCGGCCAGTATATCATCGAGCATAATACCCAGGCCGCCACCCACGCCTGCATCCAGCTTTCGAATCGGCCACGGTTTCCAGATATCAAACAGGCGAAAGAACACGAACCCGGTGATAATCAACACCGGTGTAGCCGGAACCAGAACCATGGTAACCAGGTAGCCCACAACCTCGTCCCAGACTATGCCTGGATGATCATGCACAGCCAGTGTCTTGGCAGTTCGGCCACAAAGATAAATACCAAGGACAAACAACACCACGGTGACAGCCATGTAGACTGTCCAGCCAAGGCTTTGCAGCAACAGGAACACCGGAATGGCGGCAACAGTTCCTGCTGTTCCCGGCGCAAATGGTACCAGGCCGCTGCCAAAACCCAGTGCCAGAAAATGTCCGGGGTCGCGCAACAGCCTGGCCGGAATCGCAACCCGGCTACCCATCAGGTCGTCCTGTTGCCAAAATGCTCAAAACCGGTTTCGTCAAAACCCACTTCTTTGCCATTGTGATCTGTCAATCTTATGCCACTGCTTCCGGTTATCGTACCGATACAGGTAACGGTACATCCGGCATCATCCAGTCGCTGGTTTAATTCCACCTCATCGAGTTCACTGGTGAAACACAATTCGTAGTCATCACCAAAACTCAACTGCAGCCGACGATCCCCGCCCGCTTCGACAAAACGCGTGAAACTCTCTGAAGCCGGAACCCTTTCCGCATCTATCGTCGCGCCGCATCCACTCATTTCGCAGATATGCCCGAGATCAGCAACCAGACCATCTGAAATATCAATGGCCGCAGTCGCGCAGTCGCGCAATATCATGCCTGCTTCCACCCTGGGTTCAGGAAACTCAAGCCGGTTCAGCAACAAGGATGCCGAAGAATCGTCCATGCACAACTTCTGATCATGCAAGGCCAGGCCTGCTGCGGCATCGCCAAGCGTTCCGGTAACAAAGACATTATCACCGACCCGGGCGCCGTTGCGCATCAATGCCGTGCCTCGCGGCACGTAACCGCAGACCTGTATGCCAATCGACAATGGTCCCGATACCGTGTCCCCGCCAATCAATTGCACATTGTATCGTGACGCCAACTCATAAAGGCCCTGGCAAAAACCTTCAAGCCAGTCCTTGTCTTCGCCCGGCATGCTCAGTGTCAGTGTGAACCACGAAGGCTCGGCGCCCATGGCCGCCATATCGCTGAGATTCACGGCAAGGGCCTTGTGACCAATTGCACGGGCATCCGTACCGGCAGGAAAATGCACGCCCTCGTTCAGCACATCAGCAGCAACGGCCAATTGCATATCTTCAGCAGGTGACACCAGTGCAGCGTCGTCACCGATACCGATGTCGACATCAGCCCGGTGCACTGGTTGACGGGAAAAATAGGTTTGAATCAGCTGGAATTCAGGCAAGGAAATGCTCAGGCGGTTGACGGCGCACTCTTGATTTCAGCGGCACGCAAGCGTGCGGCCACCTTGTCGAGCACACCATTAACAAACTTGTGGCCATGCTCTGCACCAAAAGTCTTGGCCAGTTCCACCGCCTCGTTAATGATCACCTTGTAGGGCACTTCAAGATGAAACTCGAATTCATATACGCCTATACGCAGGATGGCACGCTCAACCGGGTCAACTTCATCAATCTCCCGATCAAGATACGGTATCAGGTAATCATCCAGTTCATGCACATGGAGTGGTACCTGGCGTACCAGCAAGTCGAAATACTCCATGTCAACCTGGCTCATCTCATGATCAAGAATGAAATGATCCTCAATGTCTTCCGGGGCCTGCTCGGTTAACTGCCATTGATAAAGCGCCTGCACGGCCGCCTGGCGCGCAAGATGCCGACTGCCTTGAGTCATGTTAACCCCCTTTCGGGATCACTAGCCCTTGAGCTGCTTCATCAAATTAACCATTTCCAGTGCAGACAACGCGGCTTCTTCGCCCTTGTTGCCTGCCTTGGTACCGGCACGCTCTATAGCCTGTTCGATGGTATCGACGGTCAATACACCAAATGAAACCGGTATACCTGACTGCATATTCACCTGGGCCATGCCCTTGACGCACTCGCCGGCAACATAATCGAAGTGCGGCGTTGACCCGCGAATCACTGCACCCAGTGCGACCAGACCATCATAGTCACCGCTATCGGCCAGGGCCTTGAGTGCAAGCGGGATTTCAAATGCTCCGGGTACACGAACCACGGTAATGGCGGATTCATCGACGCCGTGGCGACGCAAGCCACTGATGGCCCCCTTCAGCAATGCTTCACCAATGAAATCATTCCAGCGACCGAGAACAATGCCAATACGCGCATCGCGGCCAACTACATCTGCTTCAATTGTTCTAATACTCATCCTGCCTGCTTCTTGGTTTTGTCTTGTTGATCGGTATGACTCGTTTCCAGGTATTCAACCGGCTCGAGTCCGAACCCTGACATACCTGGCGTCTTGATAGCATGTCCCATAACACGCATTTTGCCAACACCCAGGTCCGTCAATATCTGGCTGCCAAGACCATAGGTGCGCATTTCATCACGCACGTGCACCGGACGTGCCTGCGATTGATCATCGTTACGAAAACGATCAAGACGCTTTAACAGTTCGTCTGACGATGCAGTCTGGTTGAGGATCACAACAACACCACTGCCTTCCTCGGCTACATGATGCAGAGCCTCGTTGAGAGTCCAGCTGCGTGACCGGTGGGCGTCGGTGAATGCATCAAGTATGGTTTCCTGAACATGAACACGCACCAGTGTCGGTTTGTTGCGATCAATAATGCCCTTGCTCAAAGCGAGATGCACGTTGCCATTAATATCATCGTGGTAACTGGTTGCCTGGAACTCGCCAAAATCTGTTGGCACCCGGTAGTCTCCAATGCGTCGAACCGTGGCTTCGCGCTCCATGCGGTAATGGATCAGGTCCGCAATAGTGCCTATTTTCAGGCCGTGCTGCTCGGCAAATGGCACCAGTTCCGGCAAGCGCGCCATGGTACCGTCTTCATTCATGATTTCGCAGATAACACTGGCCGGTTCCAGGCCGGCAAGCCGTGGCAAATCCACGCCAGCTTCCGTGTGACCGGCTCTCGCCAATACCCCGCCACGCTGGGCCATTAACGGGAAAATATGGCCAGGCATGGTGATATCAGACGGCTTGGCACCCGCTTTCACTGCTGCCTGAACCGTACGCGCGCGATCGGCAGCGGAAATACCGGTCGTGACACCTTCGGCCGCTTCGATTGAGACCGTGAAATTTGTCGTCTGGTTGGTCAGCGTATCACTGACCATGAGAGGAAGATTGAGCTGCTCGCAACGTTCACGGGTCAAAGTCAGGCAAATAAGGCCACGACCATACTTGGCCATAAAATTGATGTCGTCAGCGCGAACATGCTCGGCGGCCATGACCAGATCACCCTCGTTTTCCCGGTCTTCGTCATCCATCAGCACGACCATGCGGCCTTGCCTCAGTTCTTCGATGATGTCCGCTGCAGGACTTATTGGCATGAATACGTACCCCTGAATGTGCCTTGTCTGACGGGATTATCACCTATTTTCGGGCAAAATGCTCATGTTGAAAAATCGCACACTTGGCGCTGGATTTCGCCTGCCAGGCACCACTGGTCCGGGCACAACAGGCGCCAATCCGATGTACTGCGCCAATCGCCTGTCATTTTGCCCGCTGTGAACTAAATTATTGAGATAATGGGTCGAAGACAAACTATTCCACTCGAGTGACAGCATGACCGTGGCATCCAGGAATATATCGGGCAAAAAGCCCGCCACCGAAAATACGGTCATTCTGACCGACCGGTTTCGACGCACCGATGTGCCGCTACAGGCCGATCAGCTGGAGCCAGGCACACACCTGGATCAATTCGAAATCCTGCAACACCTGGGCACCGGTGGAATGGGTAGCACCTACAAGGCGCTCGATACCCAGCTCGACCGCATCGTTGCACTCAAGGTTATTGCCGATCGCACTTCGTACCGGGAGACCCTGTCCCGTTACCTCGCCGAAGTACAGGCCCAGGCCCGGGTAAACAGCCCGTTTGTCACGACACTCTATGGCACATTGCAAACGCAAGCCGGGCCGGCACTGGTCATGGAATTCCTGGAAGGACGGACACTCGACGCAGTCCTCACCGATAAGGGTCGGTTTACCGTTGACGAAGCCCATGACCTGTTCCAGCAATTACTGGCAGGGGTTGCCGAAATGCACCGCGCCGGCGTGGTGCACCGGGACCTGAAACCATCCAACATATTCATAACCAAACAAGGCCAGATAAAGATCATGGACTTCGGTATTGCCAGCGCCGATACCCCGAAACGACTGCCTGGTGAGCGCCCGTTAATTGGCACCCTGCTCTATATTCCGCCTGAGCAGGTCAATGGCAAGGCGGTCGATCAACGTTCGGACATTTACACGCTCGGCGTGACGTTGTACGAGATGATTACCGGGCGCCTGCCGTTTGAGCACCGCCGCCGTTATGCGTTATTGCATGCCCATGTCCAGGAGAACCCGGGTTCGCCCGGTCGACATCAACGCATGCCCAAGCCCCTGGAACAAGTCATCATGAAAGCTATCCGCAAGGAGCCAGATGCACGTTTCCAGACTGCCGCAGAATTTGCCCATGAGCTGGCCATCAGCCTGAATCGTCGACGTCGTGGTGACACCCTGACCAACAAACCCGCTCCCTATCAGCCGCTGGTTACCCACATACCTCGAAGTCGCTGGCGCAACCTGCTGGTAGATGGATCGTTGGTGGGAATCATCATGATCCTGGTCACGATCCTGGGTATCGGCCCGAACAATATTTCGCTGCCAGCCAACAAAACCCTTCACACTGTTTCATCATCAAAGGCCGGCGCAGCAGATCGATACGAAGCATTGCGGCGCACATGGGGTCCAGTCGAACCGTGAAGCCAATGATTCAAATAACATCGTGGATCTGCGTGATCACGGCAGTACTGGTATCGGGATGCCAGCAGCAACGGGCGACACTCGATTGTCTTGTGAACGACTTGACGGCCAATCACTACAACGTCAGTTACAGGAAAATTGCCGACCTGACCCAATCCGAATCCAGCATAAAGGGCAAAGCACCGGCGAAGGCCGCGCACTATGATCTCAGCACCATGACCACCAGCGTTAACGCCTGCAGTGCGGTCATGGTCAAGAAAGAACTAAAGCTGGCGATTCAGCGACAACCCTGGCACCAGTTGAAAGAAATCAACGATTACTACAGTGGCAAGGGCAAACATATCACCCGCTATACCCAGATAATTGATGATCAGCTCGCAGAAAGTGGTCACTATATTGCGACCGATGCCCTGCCAGTGCCGCGTGACGCCGCTAACGGGCAATACAAAATTCAGACCAGCCTGATACTGTCGGATACCCGGACCGGCAAGGATATACGGCTGGGCAAGGCTGAAACCCGGTTTAGCATTCTTTAGCCCGCAACAATAAAAAAGCCGCTTTGCGCGGCTTTTTTGATCTCAAGGCAAACCCTGGCTCAGGTCGAATTTATTTGGTAAACCCGTACTGCACCAGCTTTTCCATGCTGACCCCGGTTTCTTGCTCATCGCCGGCGCACTGTAACAGTCGCTCAAGGTAACGAGCCACCAGGTCCACTTCCAGGTTGACACGCGTACCAACTGCATAATCGCCAATAATGGTTTCCTGGATGGTATGCGGGACAATCGTGAGCACAAAGTCATGGGCATCGATACTGTTCACGGTCAGGCTGGTGCCATCAACCGTTACAGAACCCTTGGTAGCAATGTAGCGTGACAGCGCTTCCGGCGCGCGCACCTTGAAGCGTACGAAACGACCCTCGTCTTCACGGGAAACGATTTTCCCGACGCCATCCACGTGCCCGCTGACCATGTGACCGCCAAAACGATCGCCCGCCGCCATAGCCTTCTCAAGATTTACCGGCGAATTTATGCGCAAGCCGGCGAGGCTGGTGTGCTTCAAGGTCTCGGTGGAGACATCAGCCCAGAAACCGTCTCCAGGCAGATCGACAACCGTCAGGCACACGCCATTGACGGCGATACTGTCTCCCAGCCTGACATCAGCCAGGCGTAGTTTGCCGGTATTGATATGAAGTCGAAGACCATCTGATTTGGCTGCCAACGCCGCGACGCGGCCGGTAGCCTCGATAATTCCTGTAAACATCGCGTCTTCCTCTACCCTGTTTTCACTTGTAATGACTGCATTTCAGTGATTTTTTTACTTTGATTACCGGGGTCCGCTTCCGACCCTGGCGGTTACGCGCCAGTCACGTCCGACTGCGCGTACATCCGTGATCGTCAATTCGATGCGGCCTGACATAGTCTCAAGCTCGGGCAAATTAAACAACCCCCGGGACTGATTTCCAAGAATATGCGGCGCCAAATACAAAACAAGCTCGTCCACCAGTCCCGCCTGCAGCAAGGCACCACAGAGTGTCGCACCGGCTTCGACATGCATCTCATTTACCTCGCGAGCAGCCAAGTGAGTCATCAAGGCCGGCAGATCAATGGCGTGAGCCTGGGTGCCGATATGCACGATTTCAGCGCCGGCAGCCCGAAGCACTTCTTCCTTTTCCGGGTTCCGCACCGCGGTCGCAATCAGCGTCTGCCCGGGTAATTTCAGCATGGCTGCGTCCGTGGGCATGCGCAGCCCGGTATCGGTGACCACCCTCAAGGGCTGGCGGCCAATATCCAAATCACGAACATTTAATGATGGATTGTCATGTAGCACGGTGCTGACGCCGGTTAAAATTGCCGAGCTACGGGCACGCAACATTTGCACGTCGGCGCGAGCATCCTCACCGGTAATCCATTTGCTTTCACCATTCTTGAGTGCTGTGCGGCCATCAAGGCTGGCCGCAAGCTTGACGCGTAGCCATGGCCGATGTCGTGTCATACGACTGATAAACCCGGGGTTAAGTGTCTCTGCCTGGGCCTCCATCAAGCCATGGTGGACCTCAATACCGGCGTCCTGCAATTGCTTGATGCCACCGCCATCGACACAAGGATTCGGATCGCGCATGGCTACCACCACGCGCGCGACCCCGGCATCAATCAAAGCCTGCGAACACGGACCGGTACGCCCGGTATGGCAGCAAGGCTCGAGAGTGATATAAGCAGTGGCACCATAGAGATGCTGTTGCCCGGATTGATTCAGCGCAACAATCTCCGCATGCGGGCCGCCGGCACGCTCATGCCAGCCTTCGCCCAGCACCTTGCCGTTACCAACAAGCACACATCCAACTCGCGGGTTGGGATCCGTGGTGTAAAGGCCGCGACGCGCCAACTCAAGGGCGCGGGCCATGTATCGGGCATCTTCGGCGGAAAACATCAGGACTTAATCTTCCTCGTCCGGGAGCAGCTTTAGTTGTTTGCGGCGCGCCTCGGGTGTGGGCTCATTTTGCAGCCGCTGCACTTCTTCGCTGAAGGCCTCCACATCCTGGAAACTGCGATAGACCGAGGCAAACCGGACATACGCCACCTGGTCTATTTCACGTAACTCCTGCATCACCCACTCGCCGATTTCCCTGGACTTGATTTCCCGGTCGCCACTGGCAAGCAACTTGTGACGAATATGCCCCACTGCACGCTCTACGGTTTCGGCATCCACCGGACGCTTTTGCAATGCCCGGCGCAAGCCTGAGCGCAGCTTGTCTTCGTCAAAGCTCTCGCGGGTGTTATCGGATTTCACAACTTGCGGCAGTCGCAGTTCAGCGCGCTCAAAGGTGGTAAAGCGCTCATGACAGGACAAGCACTCACGACGACGACGCACGGTATCACCGTCCTCGCCGAGGCGCGAATCAACTACCTTGGTATCTTCCGCAAAACAGAAGGGGCATCGCATTGTTCAGGCCAGGTCCCGCGTGATATTGAATAGCCCGAATTCTAGACCGGATGCCGGCGAAATGCGACGATCGACGCACCCTCGGCCTGCACTGGAATTCGCCGCAACAAAAAAGCGGATGACCCGCATCCGCTTTTCGTTATCGCAAATTTTGATAACCCGTTACTTGTAGACCGGGAATCGCTGGCACAACTCCAGCACCTTGGCTTTTACCTGCTCGCGCACGCCGGCATCGGCCATGTTATCCAGCACGTCACACATCCAGTTGGCCAGGTCGACAGCTTCTTTCTCGCCGAAACCGCGCGTGGTTATGGCTGGTGAGCCGATACGCAGGCCACTGGTAACAAACGGGGACTGTGGATCATTGGGTACAGCATTCTTGTTGACAGTGATATTGGCTTCACCCAAAGCTGCTTCCGCATCCTTGCCGGTAATGCCCTTGTCAACAAGATCCACCAGGAACAGGTGATCATCAGTACCACCGGAAACAATCTTGTAGCCACGGGCTGTCATGGTGTCCGCCATGGCACTGGCGTTGACCAGCACCTGTTTCTGATAGGTCTTGAACGCCGGATCCAGCGCTTCCTTGAAAGCGACAGCCTTGGCGGCAATCACGTGCATCAACGGACCACCCTGGGTGCCCGGGAAAACGATAGAGTTCAGCTTCTTGTGCAGGTCAGCATCATCGGACCTGGACAGGATAATGCCACCGCGCGGACCACGCAGGGTCTTGTGCGTGGTAGAGGTCACCACGTCAGCAATCGGTACCGGGCTGGGATACAGTCCGGCTGCCACCAATCCCGCGATATGCGCCATATCGACAAACAGGTAGGCGCCAACGCTGTCAGCGATGTCACGGAACTTCTGCCAGTCCATGATGCGCGAATAGGCGCTGAACCCGGCAACAATCATTTTGGGCCTGTGTTCCCTGGCCAGGGCTTCGACCTGGGCGTAATCCACTTCACCGGTTTCATCGTTCAGACCGTACTGGACGGAGTTAAACAGCTTGCCGGAGAAGTTGACCTTGGCGCCATGCGTAAGATGACCACCGTGTGCCAGGCTCATGCCGAGAATCGTGTCACCGGGCGTACACAGGGCCAGGTACACGGCGGCATTGGCCTGGGAACCGGAATGCGGCTGAACGTTGGCATAGTTGGCACCGAATAGCTCTTTTACGCGGTCAATGGCCAGTTGTTCGGCAACATCGACATGCTCACAACCACCGTAATAACGACGACCGGGATAGCCTTCGGCATACTTGTTGGTAAGCATGGTGCCTTGCGCTTGCATAACCCGCGGACTGGCATAGTTTTCCGAGGCGATTAGTTCTATATGTTCTTCCTGGCGCTGCTCTTCCTGCTGGATCGCCTGCCACAGTTCATCATCATATCCGGCTATGGTCATGTCTTTGCTGAACATTGCTTGCCTGTCTCCGTAGTGGTGTGCCTGAAAAACCGCCTGACTCACGGTCATGGCGCCTGATGGATCGGAAGGATAACGGATTCCGGCCTGATTTGCATGAACCAAAAAGCCCGGTGAATACCGGGCTTTTTTCCGACTGCAAAATGAATGTTACGGCGCTCAGCGGAAGATTCGCTCCAGGTGTTCCAGGTCGTTGACCTTTTTCCAGTCCTTGGCACCGGCCTGGCGCAGACGTTTTTCCCAGCGATCCAGTCGATCCAGGTAGCGCCGGGGATCAACATTATCAGTAGTAAGCTTGGTTACGTTCAACGCCACCACTTCAATACCACTCATATCGATCGGAAAATTACGGACCGTACCCTTACCCAGCTCTTCCTGCATGTCGGAAAACACCAGGATCATCTTGTTACCGGCGCCGGTTTCATTGAGAAACTCGGCAGCCTGGATCATGGCGCCAGTGATATCAGTAAAGGCACTGCCACGGCTGGACTTCACCTTTTTGGCAAAAATGTTGATCTTTTCGCGAAAAGCACGCTTCTGCGCTGTTGCCTTGGAGGGCGTCTTGTCAAAGGTAACCTTGGCGACAATATCCTTCTCGCTAAAACTTCGGCTTTTGACTTGCGCTACAGCCAGAGAATCCCCGGGATTCAGCTTGCCGAGCAGAAAGCTGATCACGCGCTCGGCCTTGTCAACCTCGCTGGCATAGGTACCGGAGGTGTCGATGACCATGTAAATCGATTTGCGATGATCAGTTTTCTCACACGCTGATACAAACAGGATAATAAGCACAACTGCAAACAGCTTTCCCGACAAATTCATCCTTACAACTCCCCGGTCGCGGTACGACTTTTCTTGTGATGGGCAAACGACGCCACACCACCGCGGTCGTGACTGCGTTTTTCACTGATCACGCCCTTGCTGCGCAAGATGCCTTCGATCACCAACGGGATAAAGACGACGACGTCATAAAAATTGATCAGTGATACACCGATCTGCCTGAAGATATTGCCAACCACCCTGAAGACCAGCGCAAGCAATCTCACCACCAGGACCATCAACATACCGAACACGGTACGTGCCGAGGTAATAAATGACTCCAGTGGAATGGCAACAAAAGCCAGTGCAAACGGCAGGATGCCACCCAACACCATTTGCCCAATCATCGGAATATGGCTGGCTATGGATGAAGATTTGGCTGCAGCGGCAGCGGCAGCAGCGGCAGCGGCGTCACCACTGAGTTGCTGCCTCAAGGCGGCGTTGTCGGCAGCAATAAAGTCACGCATCACCGCCAGCGCCACCTCGATACCGGCGAGAATGACCAGGATCGTCAATGATATCCAGAATATGCGACGCTTTATTGTATGGTTAAGGCTGGACATTTTCGGAAACAGGTGGGTGATGCCCGCGGTTTCCATCAGGAAGATACCCATGGTTGCCTCAACAAAAATAATCACCATGGAAGCCACGTCTGATACCGTAATATTGCCTACCAGGTAATCACCGGCACCCACCATTTCGCGCATCGGCAGTTCAATCAGGCGCGAGTTGATATAGGCGCCCAGAACAGCGATGACCATAACGACCGTATCAATAATAAACTGCTTGGAGGCTGACTGCGCCAGCATGGCTTCAGCCTTGTCGGATTTCTTGATGATCTGCTCGTACTTTTCCATGTGCTGATCAATCTGCTCGGACTGTTTGCTCAGGCCACCAATCTTCTTGTCAGCCTGGGTCATGTTCTGGTCCAGCGAACGCCAATGCGGGCTGAATGATTTCAGTATCTTGTGCCGGCCCTCATAACTCTTGCGGTATTCACTCAGCGCCTTGTCATAAATCTTGCCCATGGACTTGCTGATATCATCCAGCAGTTTTTCAACCAGTCCATCACTGCCCTTGCGCTGCAGGTCCGAGATGGATTCAATGGCCTTGGCCCATTCCGGTGGCGGTGGCGGCACTTCGCCGCACTTCTTGTAGTCTTCCTCGATCTTGGTAATAGAATCAGACATGCGACGCTGCAACTCGGGGTACCCGTGCAGGTCCCGCTTGACCAGTACCGCGATATGTTCGAATTCATGGGAAATGGCATCTTCCATTTCCTTGCGGCCGTGCGCCATCATAACGGCACGGTTTCGTGACCGCATCTCGTCGGCGGTACGATTGAGGAAGCGCGAAGCAATTCGCATGGGGTTGGATATGGCCCGGCTCGCTGCCCTGATCATGCCATGCATCTGGGTGCGCGCCGCGTACAAAAACGGCATGGCAATCAGAAACATCAGAACGCCGGAAAGCGCCACATTACCGGGTACAATCATCCACCAGTTAGAACTCATTGTCTTCCTCCGCCCACGTGGCGTGGGGCGTATCGATTTTAGTTATATAGTGCAGAAGTCATAAGTATAGACAATAGAACAGGCTGTCCAGCGGGGAAACCGGGACACCGACAGAAAGTCGGGTTTGACAGGACAGCCGGTTCAGGAACAAATGACCCGAAAATCCGGCTGCCCAGGTCATCAGGGCATGTCGTCGACGGCTTCGCCTTCTTTTTTCGGCGGCAACAGGTCGTCACGAGTGATCCCCAGCGCCAGGACCGCCGGGGTCGCGACAAAAATGGAAGAATAGGTACCAACAACAATACCGACCAGCAAGGCGATGGAAAATGCATGAATGATTTCACCGCCGAAGATGAACAGCGCCGTCAGTGCCAACACAGTAGTACCGGAAGTGATAATGGTGCGAGACAGTGTATCGTTAATTGAACGATTCATGATTGATACAACGTCGCTCTTGCGCAGCGTGTGAAAGTTCTCACGAATACGATCAAACACAACAATGGTATCGTTCAGCGAATAACCCAGTACAGCCAGGATTGCCGCCAGCACAGTCAGGTCAAATTCAATCTGTGTCAGCGAGAAAAAGCCAAAGGTCAGCAATACGTCATGGGCCGTGGCCAGGATCGCGCCCAGAGAAAACCGCCACTGAAACCGGAACGCCACGTAAATCAGGATAGCGATCAGTGTATAAATCAGGGCCAATCCGCCCTTTTCCGTCAACTCATCGCCAATTTGCGGGCCAACAAATTCAACCCGACGTACCTGGATGTCACAAGCCTGTACCGCATCACCCTTCCGGCACATCTGCGCACCATCCTGCTGGTCTGCGCGTGTTGATGCAGCCGCTTCGCCACGCTGTTCACGCAGCAGGGCAACCAGTTGATTACTGGTTTCCACCGCATCCTTGTCTGACTTCACCGGTAGCCGGATCAGGATGTCACGGGTGGTGCCGAAGTGCTGGACAATGGCATCACCGTGCCCGCCCTTTTCAAGCTCGCCACGAATGGTCGATACTTCGACGGCTTCCTTGTAGCTCAGCTCCACCAGCGTACCACCGGTGAAATCAAGTCCCAGGTTCAGTCCGCGTGTCGCCAGAAGAATCATGGTTCCAATGACCAGCAATGCCGACACCAGCATGGGCAACTTGCGCATACCGACAAAATCAATTTCAGTTCGTTTGTCAAAAAATTGCATAACTATGTTTCCCTGGTGCCGCTTGCGCGTTACACCGGAAGTTTTTCAACGCGACGACCGCCAAATGCAAGATTCGTGAGACCGCGCGCGCCGACAATGGCCGTAAACATGGAAGTCAGGATGCCGATACTGAGCGTAATGGCAAAGCCCTTGATCGGCCCGGTACCAAAGTTAAACAGCATAATGGCGGCAATCAGCGTTGTAATATTGGCGTCAGCAATAGTGCTCAGCGCCTTGGCATACCCTGCCTGGATGCTCGCCTGCGGTGTACTGCCATTTTTCAACTCTTCACGAATACGCTCGAAGATCAGCACGTTGGCATCCACCGCCATGCCTACGGTCAGCAGGATACCGGCGATACCCGGCAAGGTCAGTGTCGCCTGGAATACGGACAGCACGGCGATAATCAGCACGATATTGGCAGTAAGCGCGGCGTTGGCAATCATGCCAAACCAGCGGTAATAGACCACCATAAAGATCATGATAGCCACCAGGCCGATGGCAATGGATTGCATGCCCTGGTCAATGTTGTCCTGACCCAGGCTTGGACCAACGGTGCGCTCTTCGATGATTTGAACCGGTGCAGCCAGGGCGCCGGCACGCAGCAGCAATGACAGGTCATTGGCTTCTTCAACGCTGTCCAGACCTTCAATCTGGTAACGTTTGCCAAGCTGTGAACGAATCACCGGAGCCGTGATCACTTCTTCGATGTGCCGGTTGACCTTGATTTCGCGACCCTTCTCATCGAGAACCGGGTTACCCTGCAGATCCCGCTTCACTTCCGACTTGAGCTCGATATACACCACGGCCATGCGCTTGCCGATACTCTTGCCGGTTATGCGTTGGTTGATGGCGGCACCACGCGAATCCAGTGTAATGCTTACGATCGGCGTGTTGTTCTGACTGTCAAATCCCGGCGCCGCATCAACAATGTTGTCACCGGAATAGATAATGCGTTTCTGCAGCAGGATTGGCGCACCATCGCGATACTTGTACAGCTTGGAGCCGGCCGGCACCTGGCCACGCATGGCTGCCATCGGGTCATGCTGTTCGTCAACCATGCGGAATTCCAGAGTTGCCGTACGGCCGAGGATTTCCTTGGCCTTGGCGGTATCCTGCACGCCAGGCAACTGCACAACAATACGTTCCGCACCCTGCTGTTGAATAATAGGTTCCGCCACACCCAGTTCGTTCACGCGATTACGCAGCGAAGTCATGTTCTGCTCGATGGCGAAACGACGTTTCTCGGACTTGGCTTCGGGACGCATCCTGGCCGTCAACGCGGCTGAACCATCAATATCAGCTTCTTCCACCAGCAAATCGCCAATCTGGTCACGAACCAGGCGGATTGCCTTGTCCCGGGTTTCGGTATCACGAAACGTGACCTGGATATGATCTTTCAGTCGCTTGACACCCAGGTAACGCAGCTTGTCCTTGCGCATGGCTGAGCGCATGTCGTCCACGTAGGATTCTTCGGCCTTGGAAATAACCGACTCCATATCCACCTGCATCAGGAAATGCACGCCACCACGCAGATCAAGGCCGAGATACATGGGCTTGGCGTTAATCATGCGCAACCACGCCGGTGTTGCCGGCAACAGGTTCAGTGCAACCGTGTAATTGTCACCCAGCGCACCTTTGACAACATCCTGAGCTTTCAGCTGATCAGCTGAACTTTTCAGCCGAACCTTGGCTGACTTGTCTTCGATATAGGCGCTGACATATTCAATTTTGGCGTTTTCCAGTGACTGCCTGATGCGATCTATCGTTTCATCAGTCACCTTGCCGGTACGTGAGCCGGACACCTGGATGGCAGGGTCTTCGCCGAAAATATTGGGCAGCGCGTATAGCAGGCCCAGTACAATGACAAAGACAATAAGAATGTATTTCCAGAGCGGATAGCGATTCATTGATGTAATCCGTTTTATTTTTCTTTCTGATCAGCCTTATGGTCGGCTGCAATCAGGCTGACTTGATGGTTCCCTTTGGCAATACCGCGTGAATCGCGGAACGCTGAATCTTGATCTCGACGCCATTGGCCACTTCAACACTGACAAAATTGTCAGACAGGCCGGTGATCTTGCCGAGCATGCCGCCATTGGTGACGACCTCGTCACCCTTGGCCAGGGACTCAACCAGGGCGCGGTGTTCCTTGGCACGTTTTTGCTGCGGCCGGATCAGGATGAAATAGAACACGGCGAACAGCACCAGGAAAAAGATCATCGAACCGGTGGGATCACCCTGGGGCGCACCTGCGGCACCTTCTGCAAACGCATCAGAAATCAAAAAGCTCATATCAGTCACTCTACTCTTGTATTAAACAGTTCGTATCAAAGTTCGGCGGTCAATTGTCCGGGGGCAGCACGCTCACACCATCATCGGGGCGAACCATTCCTTTTATATATTTTGTTCGCGCTACCCTGCGCCGTCTGCCGCCACTATCCGGATTCCTTTCCGCTTGCGGCCCGTTCCCGGGTTTCGGGTCAGCTGCGCTCGAGCGGCTCCGGACTGGCGCGGCGCATACCATAAAACTTCTCGACAAAATCATCCAGTTTTTTTGCTTCTATGGCGTCACGCAGGCCTTTCATCAAGACCTGGTAGTAATGCAGGTTGTGCAGCGTGTTCAGGCGCGCGCCGAGAATTTCGTTGGACCGGAACAGGTGACGCAAATACGCACGACTGAAATTGCGGCAGGTGTAGCAATCACAGTGCGGATCCAGCGGGCCAGTATCGGCGGCGTACTCGGCGTTGCGAATCTTGACCACACCCTCGTGCACGAACAGCCAGCCGTTGCGGGCATTGCGCGTCGGCATGACGCAGTCAAACATGTCCATACCCCGGCGCACCGCTTCCACCAGGTCTTCGGGCGTGCCAATGCCCATCACGTACCGGGGCTTGTCTGCCGGCATTTGCGGGCTCATGTGGTTGAGCACCTTGAGCATTTCCTCCTTGGGCTCGCCCACCGACAGGCCGCCGAGGGCATAGCCGTCAAACCCGATCTGCTTCAGCCCAGTCAGGGAAATATCGCGCAAATGCTCGTACATGCCGCCCTGGACGATGCCAAACAACGCGCCCTTGTTGTTGCCATGGGCGATCTTGCTGCGCTCGGCCCAACGCAAGGACAGCTCCATGGACACGCGCGCCTCGGGCTCGGTGGCCGGGTACGGCGTACATTCATCGAAAATCATGACAATATCCGAGCCCAGTTTTTCCTGGACCGCCATGGATTCTTCCGGCCCCAGGAAAATGCGCTGGCCGTCCACGGGCGAACGAAACTCCACACCCTGCTCGGTAATCTTGCGCAGCTTGCCAAGACTCCAGACCTGGAACCCGCCGGAGTCAGTCAGGATCGGCCCCTGCCAGCCCATAAAATCATGCAAATCGCCATGAAGATTAATGATCTCCGTCCCCGGTCGTAGCATCAGGTGAAAGGTATTGCCAAGGACTATCTGGGCGCCGGTACCGGCCACCTCGTCGGGCGTCATCGCCTTGACCGTGGCATAGGTGCCGACCGGCATGAACGCTGGCGTATCGACCACGCCGCGATCAAAAATCATCTGGCCGCGCCGCGCGCGATTATCGGTACCTAAAAGTTTGAACTGCATAGAATGTCGCTGGCGGGTGAGTGGCTCAAATGAAATCACAAGTTGATTCAGGCGTGCTATGGTATCAGATATGCACCCGGTTCAGAACGATCGTCTGCGGCGACAGCCCGGACCGGGCGCTGATGAACCTTTTAAATAATAACCATGAACCGGGAGCCGTTTATGCTACCTCTCAAACATTCATTCTGGGTCGTCGCGATCATCACCGGGCTGAGCTGCACCCTGTCGCTCAATGCCTACGCCGATAGACGCCATAATGACGACCATGATCACGGCCGTCATCGGGGTGATAACAACCACGACAAGCACCGCCACGAACACACGCACACCTACAACCACAGCCACCCGCACGGTGTCGATCACGACAGCCGCGAACACGGTCATCGGCATTTTGCTGAAGACCGCGGTCGTCAACCCGACGTCGTTGATCGCGATGACCGGTACCGGGAGCCGGAACGGGACGAACGGCCCCCAACCAGTGGCCGGGTAGTGACACCGCCACCGCCACCGGCCGCGCCTGCTCCAAAAGCACCACCGAGCCCGTGGAAAGCGCTCAAGCAATACGCCAAGCACAGCTTTTCGGCGGAGCAACGACGTGATATCAAGCGGTACTACCGCAAGACCAGTCGGCGCATGGACCTGTACGCACCGTCAGCGCTGCCACCAGGCACCGAGGGCCGCATCCAGCGCGGCATGGCGATTCCGCACAACATTCCCATCAAGAAGACGCGCTCTTCACTGGATGCGCGCCTGAAAACACCGCCGTCGGGATACACTTACGGCACCCTGGGTCGCGTGGTGCTGCTGTACCACAAACAAACTCGTGTGATCTCGGATTATTACAAGGTCGATTGATAAGAAATCGGCAACCCGGTTCTTGCTGAACGACCCGGGACAACCTCACCATGACCGGCCCAGTGGCCGGTCATTTTTTTGCTGAGTGAATCAGCCCTGCTTTTCCAGGCGCCGGCTGATGAACATGGCGTCACCATAGCTAAAAAAACGGTAACGCTGATCCACCGCGTGGCGATACGCCGCCAGCGTCTGTTCGTAACCGGCAAAGGCGCTGACCAGCATCAACAAGGTGGATTCCGGTAAATGGAAGTTGGTAATCATGGCGTCGACCACGCGGAACCGGTAGCCGGGATAAATAAAGATACGGGTCTCACCGCGATACGGCGCCAGCGCTCCCGAAGCCGCGGCGCTCTCCAGGGCACGAACAACGGTCGTGCCCACGGCGATCACCCGACCGCCCCGCTGCCGCGTTGCCGCCACCGCCGCACACACCTCGGCACTGACATCGATAATCTCGCTGTGCATGACGTGATCTTCCAGTGACTCCGCCCGCATGGGCTGGAACGTACCCGCGCCCACGTGCAAGGTCAGCTCGGTACGCCGCACACCCATGTCAGCAACCGCATCGAGCAGGGCCTGGTCAAAATGCAGCCCCGCCGTTGGTGCCGCGACGGCGCCACGCTCCCGGGCAAACACGGTCTGGTAGCGTTCGCGGTCGGCATCATCATCACCGCGCGCGATGTAGGGCGGCAGCGGCATGTGGCCCAGGCGCTCAAGCAGGTCCAGCGCCGGCTCATCCGAGTCAAAACGAATCTCGAACATGTCACCGTCCCGACCCAGCACCGTCGCCCAGGCCTCGCCTTCCAGGCACAGCCGCACCCCGGCGCGCGGCGACTTGCTGGCCCGCGTCTGCGCCAGTACCCGGTGATCATCCAGTACCCGCTCCACCATCACCTCCACCTGGCCGCCGGTTTCCTTCTGGCCGGTAAGGCGTGCCGGGATCACCCGGGTATTGTTAAACACCAGCAGGTCATCAGGCCGGAGCAACGACGGCAGATCGGCAAACTGCCGATCCTGCAACGACTCGCCATCGACCACCAGCAAACGGCTACCGCTACGGTCCGCCAATGGCCGCTGGGCGATCAATTCTTCGGGTAAATGATAGGAGAAATCAGACTTGCGCATGGCGCGCAAGGGTATCACAAGCACGGCCAAACACATCGGGCCGGGTGACCGGCTTCGGCACCGCAATCCGTATTGCAGTCATTCGCGATATGGTTATACTTGGCCTCCCTTGCCGGGGTGGCGAAATTGGTAGACGCAGGGGATTCAAAATCCCCCGGTGGCAACACCTTGTCGGTTCGAGTCCGACCCTCGGTACCACGCTTTATTCAGATAACAACACCACAAGAACAGCCAGCCCGATCTTTACCGCAAAATTATCGCCAGCAAGGCCAGTGCAGACTGCTTGCGCCCCCGACTTCTGGTTACGTGTCGATAATCCGGCTCGATATCCAATGCAGCAGTCGGTCGGAAATTTGTAACCAATTCGAGTCCAGCGACAAACCGTGGAAATCCATCTCGTGATCATTAATACTCGTCGGCGGCCTGTTTCTATCCGGGAACCAGCTTAAAATGACTATGTTCCCGAATGGATGATTACTTCTATTGTAATTGAGCCAGGTACCGCGACACCCGCCGACGGATCCATGAGCCGGCCGGCAACCGGGGCAGATAACTGTGACGCAAGACAGTCAACTTTCTCTCCCCGCATGCGCGCCCGGCTTGAATCGCCTCCTGCGCCTGGCCGACACACATGTTGTCGCGCCAGGTCGGGCATTTACGCTAATGATTGCTGGTGTCGACAGCGCGATTATCCTGTGTGTTTTTAGGGGTATTTGCCTGAGATGACGAAACGCGGCGATCTCAAGACGAATATTCATTTACCTCTCATTGACAATGGAAATAGTTTGAAACATTATCGTCTGAGTAATTCGCGTTGCCGTGAATACCGTTTTCTAACTGTATCTCTTGGCCGTATTGATGCGGAGACTTACTGATCGCTTGTTTTGCGTTGCTAAACACCCGTCCATGTGTTAACAAGATTCATAAGTCATAACCAATATTTGGCGTTCAACATTTAATCTGGCTCCATGAATAATCCCTACATTAAGAGAACTTATTTCGAACCTGACCGAATGGCTAATGTTCTGGTCGTTGACGATACGCCTATCAACCTGGACCTGCTGACCCATGCGGTCGAAGAGATGGGCTATGACACCATCGAAGCGACGAATGGCGAAGAAGCTATCAGGATTATCGACGAGAAAAGCGTGGACCTCGTGTTGCTGGACTACCTGCTACCCGACATGGAAGGCATTGAGGTCCTTAAACATATTCGCAAGCACTATACCTCCATCGAACTACCGGTCATTATTGTCACGTCTTTTTACGAAACATCCAAGGTAATAGAAGCAATCCGCCACGGTGCCAACGACTATATTCACAAGCCCTACGATTTCGAGGTGCTGCAGGCACGCATCGAATCCAACCTGCTGCTGAAGTTTGCCGAGCAAGCCCTGCAGGTTGCCAGGGATGAAGCAATTGCTGCCAACGAAGCCAAGACCGATTACCTGTCAATGGTAAATCACGAACTCCGGACGCCACTTACTTCAATACTCGGGTATTGCACCTACCTGCACAGCGAGATGGTCAAAAACAACGACTCCAGGTACGTGGAGTTATTGCAACGCATTCAGTCGGCAAGTAACAGGCTGCTGTCACTGACCAATGACCTGCTTGATATCGCCATGATCGAATCGGGCGATATCGAGATCGCCAGCGAGCCAGTCACTATTAACGACTTGCTGCGTCAGTGTGCATCCGAGGTTCAGCCGATAATAGAAAAGAATCAGAATACGCTTCACTTCAATATAGACACTGACTATGCGGTTATGACCGATCAAAAGCGACTCGGACAGATCATAATCAACGTACTGGGCAATGCCGCCAAGTTTACCAATAAGGGTCGTATTGATATATTCATCAAACCGGGTAAAGAGCCGGTTGAAGGCAAGCTCGACATTGTTATAACCGATACCGGAATTGGCATTCCCGAAAACAAACTAAACCAGGTATTCTCCCGGTTCGGACGACTGCACGATAAATCCAAATCGCAGGTCGACGGTATTGGTCTTGGACTAATGATCTCAAAGCAACTGGCACAAAGGTTAAACGGCGACCTATTGGTGGAAAGCACCGAAGGTAAAGGCAGCACCTTTACCATCAGTCTGAAAACGGGCAAATCAACAGTCAAGAATTGATCAGCCAGGATTCCGACATTGGAGCCAACCCCGTTTTCCGATGGCCTGGATGGCTGTTTAGGCAATACAGGGGGTGCATATTGAGCCAGACCAAAACTGAACGCGCGTTACAGGCCGCCGAGATCCGTCAACGGGCAGTGCTGGAACACATTATTGACGGCATTATCACCATTGACGCACTAGGCACCGTACAGAGCTTTAACCGGGCCGCAGAAAAAATATTCGGCTACACCGCAGCAGAAGTCATCGGCAGCAATATCAACCGGCTGATGCCGGACCCCTATGCCACCGAGCATGATGGCTACCTGCACAACTACATGACCACGGGCAAGGCCCGCATTATCGGTCTCGGCCGTGAAGTGGCAGGTCTGCGCAAGAATGGCACAACGTTTCCGCTTGAGCTGGCAGTCAGCGAGATGGAAATTGACGGCGAACGCCTGTTCTCGGGCATCGTCCGCGATATTACCGAGCGCAAGGCAGCCGAACGCGCGTTACAGGCCGCCGAGATCCGTCAACGGGCAGTGCTGGAACACATTATTGACGGCATTATCACCATTGACGCACTAGGCACCGTACAGAGCTTTAACCGGGCCGCAGAAAAAATATTCGGCTACACCGCAGCAGAAGTCATCGGCAGCAATATCAACCGGCTGATGCCGGACCCCTATGCCACCGAGCATGATGGCTACCTGCACAACTACATGACCACGGGCAAGGCCCGCATTATCGGTCTCGGCCGTGAAGTGGCAGGTCTGCGCAAGAATGGCACAACGTTTCCGCTTGAGCTGGCAGTCAGCGAGATGGAAATTGACGGCGAACGCCTGTTCTCGGGCATCGTCCGCGATATTACCGAGCGCAAGGCAGCCGAACGCGCGTTGATCGAGGCGCGAAATTTTGCCGAAGATTCGGCGCGGGCCAAGGCGGATTTTCTGGCAAACATGAGTCACGAAATTCGTACGCCGATGAACGCGGTCATCAACTTGTCCTATCTCGCGTTAAAAGGAAACCTTGATCCCAAAACACGCGACTACCTCAAGAAAATCGAAAGCTCGTCCAAGAACCTGCTTGGCATCATCAATGATATCCTGGACTTTTCCAAGATTGAGGCCGGAAAGCTGGAACTGGAATCGATCCCGTTCAACCTGCATAAAACATTGAATGAGCTTGCCACCATTATCGGTTATCGCGCCCTCGAAAATAATATTGAAGTACTGTTCCGCACCGACCCGGCCGTACCGGTAAACATGATCGGTGATTCGTTACGACTGAGCCAGGTTCTCACCAACCTGCTTGCCAATGCCATCAAGTTTACCCAGGAAGGCGAAGTGGTAATGGATGTGCGAGTCACCGAGCGCAAAAACGATGAGTACAACATTAATTTTTCCATCGCTGATACCGGTATTGGCATGAGCAAGGAACAACAGGAAAATCTATTCACGCCGTTCAAACAGGCTGATGGCTCCATCAGCCGGAAATATGGCGGAACCGGACTTGGCCTGGTGATCAGCCGTTACCTGGTCAGCCTCATGCACGGCGAAATCAGCGTGGCCAGCGAAGAAGGCAAAGGCAGCACGTTCAGTTTCACCGTGCCCCTGAAGCATGATTCGGTGCCAGATCCCGGCTACGCCTATACCCGGCCCAGCCTCGGGAGTATTCGCGTACTGGTAGTGGACGACAACCCGACGGCAAGACTGGTAGCCACTGATACCATCCGCGCACTCGGCATGCAGGTTGACGATGCCGGCGGTGGCAAGCAGGCCCTGGAAATGCTCGCCAGAGCCAATGCAACGGCGGACAACGCCTACAAGGTCGTGTTGCTCGACTGGCGCATGCCGGGACTCGACGGATTGGAAACAATGGCGGCAATAAAAGAGACTCCGGCCATCAAGATTCAGCCAAAAATCGTGTTGTGCACGGCATTCGGCATTGATGCCGTATCGGATCAGGACTCCGCATACAAGGCCGATGCCTACCTCGGCAAGCCGTTCAACAATTCGACACTGCTGAACGCCATCTGCAACTGCCTTGGCGTTGCTGAACTGGACCCGGGAAAACAGGAAGCTGCCGACTCGACCGACACGATTCCCGGAATCGAGAAAATTGCCAACAAGCACGTCTTGCTCGTTGATGACAACGAAATCAACCAGATGATTGCCGCAGATCTCCTGGAAAGCCAGGGCGTCAGGGTGACAACCGCCGATTCTGCCAAGGAAGCGTTTGCCAGGCTTGAGAGCAACCAATTCGACCTGGTGTTAATGGATGTTCAAATGCCGGAAATGGACGGGCTTGAAGCCACCCGCCACATTCGCAATAACCCGCGTTACAACGAGTTGCCAATCATCGCCATGACTGCCCACGCCATGGAATCAGATCGTGAAAAAAGCCTGGCGGCCGGAATGAATGCGCACCTGACCAAACCGATAGAACCGAACAAACTTTACCAGGCCCTGATTGAATGGACTGCGCCGGGCAAACGACTCAACGCATCAACCACAGAGAACCAGACAATGAGCGACAACCCCTTGCCGGATTCGATCCCGGGCTTCGATCTCAAGATCGCACTGGCGCAAGTACGTGGCAACAGCGCCCTGCTTTACAAATTACTGATCAAGTTTCTCGACCAGTACAGCAGCGCCAGTCAGGCACTTCGGGAACAACTGGAAAACGGCAGCCGGGAAGATGCTATCCGCCTGGTGCATTCCATCAAGGGCGTGGCCGGCAGTCTCGGCGCCATCAACCTGTTTGAAAACGCCACTACCCTGGAAAAACAACTGCGCGACGAAACCAGCAACCCGGATACCCGGCAGTTCGATGCCAGTCTCGACCAGGTCATCAACGGTATTGCATCCAGCGTACAGACCTGATTCGGCCTGCTACAACTAGGACGGGCCAAGGAAAAATCAGCAGTCATAACCGGGGCTCGATTGACGCCGACACGTGCATTTTGAGCTTCGAACAAGCCATCGCTTTAGTTGTATCTCTTCTGCCTCAATAAACGGCAGCGTGGTCGCGCTCAAAACACTCATTCCATACAGGATATGAAATCGCAGTTCAGGTATTGGATGCCGTTTTAAGGTATAACCATCGATAACAATCACCCGGTAATATAAGGGCATCCTTATTTTGTCTTTTCAAGTTGCCATAAAATTGAAAACTCCAGGGATATTTTCTACTATTTATTCTCACGACTCGACACTGCAAGGGGAATCCGAAACATGCTTAACAAGAAAACCGCGGTAGTATTAACAGTGCTGGCTGGATTCGCATCTGCTGAAGTAATGGCGGCCACCGAATGGAATGTTTCTTTATGGGGAAAACGTCGCGCCTTCACCGAGCACGTAGAGAAACTGGCCGAACTGGTTGATAAAAAAACCAACGGCGACTTCAAGCTGAAGATCTCTTACGGTGGCCTTTCCAAATCGAAAGAAAACCTCGATGGCATTTCCATCGGCGCATTTGAGATGGCGCAATTCTGCTCGTTCTATCACAGCAAAAAGAACCCGACCATTACCGTATCTGAATTGCCTTTTTCAAAAGAATTATCACTGGCTCGCATTGCCGCAATACAGGCCGAGATCTACAAACATCCTATCGTTGCAAAAGACCTGGCGCGCTGGAACGCCACACTGCTGATGCCCAGCCCGATGCCGCAGTACAACATCATCAGCAAAACTGAGCCTCTTCAAAACCTGGATGGCTTCAAAGGCATGCGTATTCGCGGGCCGGGCGGCATCATGGGTGTGCTGGGCAAGAAAGGCGCCGTCAAAACCGGTGTTCCGTTCGCTGAAGTACGCCAGTCCATGGACTCGGGTGTAATCGATGCGGCTTCTTTCGCGCCCCACGCGCACCTGGCAACCAAAACCTACGCAGTTGGAAAATGGTACACAACCAACCTGAACCTGGGTACTGCAGATTGTCCAGTTGTTGTGAACACAAATGCACTTGATTCACTGAAACCCGCGCATAAAAAAGCCCTGTTGGGTTCTGTTAAAGAAGCTATCGATTTTTACGTAAGCAACTATAACAGCAATACCGTAAGCAAGTACGAAGCCGAGGTGAAAGCAGCGGGTCTGAAGAAGATCACTTTCACCAAAGCCCAGACCAAAGAGCTGAATGAACTGGCCGCTTCCGTGCGTGAAGACTGGGTGAAGGAAAACAGCGCGGAATTTAACGCCAAGGAACTGTTTGACTATACCCAGAAGCTGGTTAACAAGTAATTATTCGGCAGCAGAGCCATACTTTTACGATTGAGTGTGGCTATAATTACGAACGGCTGTTCTAATACAGCCGTTTTTTGTATTCAAAAGATTTTCAAATAGGCCGTTTCATGCCCAGTTCGACCACCATCTTCGAAGATAACAGCAGGCTCAGTCGCGCTGATCGCCTGTTCTTCAAACTCGAATCCGCGATGAACCTGCTTGGCGGTTTCGTAATCTTTTTGCTGGTTTTTCTTGCTGTAACCAATGTACTGGGTCGGTGGTTGTTGGACCTGCCCATTAATGGCTACATCGACTGGGTTGAACAGGCAATGGCCTTTATGGCTTTTCTTGGTATTGCCTATACCAAGCGAGAAGGCGGCCATATCCGGATGGATATTCTTGTCGGGCACTTGCGCGGTCGCTGGTTATGGTTTACCGAGCTTGTATCCGTGGTCTTGATGCTGATCATTACCCTGTTACTAACCTACGGTTCATACCTGCACTTCCTTCGCGCCTATCAACTGGGCGATTCCTCGCTTGATATTGATTTGCCAACCTGGCCTGCGAAGCTGGTTGTACCGGTTGCCTTAAGCGTGTTGTCCATTCGCCTGATGTTACAGGTGTGGGGATATGCGCGCGCCCTGAAAGAAAACAGTGAACAACCTGTAGCCATTCCGCTCGTTGAAGATGCTGCTACCGTTGCCGCCAAGGAAGCTGAATCTGTCTCCAGCTCAAAAGCTGAGGAGACAAGATAATGGACCTGGCGGAGTACATGACAAACATCGATACCATTGGCATTGGCCTGTGGATTACCGGGCTGATGTTGCTGCTGGTCGTTATCGGCGTACGCGTCGCGTTTGCTGCTGCTCTCGCCGGCTTCTGTGGTTTACTCTGGATATTCGCCGCCAAGCTCGGCTTTGAAAAAGGCCTGCTGGTCACCATCAAAATGGCGGGTACCATCCCCCATTCCAAGGTCTCCAGCCTTGCCCTGTCCCTGATCCCGACTTTCATCCTGATCGGCTACCTGGCCTATCATGCGGGGCTGACCAAGGCGCTGTTTGAAGCGGCCAAGCGCTGGCTGGGCTGGCTACCCGGCGGTATGGGCGTGGCGACGGTTTTCTCAACCGCCGGCTTTGCCGCAGTGTCCGGCGCTTCAGTGGCAACCTCCGCGGTATTCGCCCGCATTGCCATTCCGGAAATGCTCAAGCTGGGTTATGACAAACGCTTTGCCGCGGGTGTTGTCGCCGCCGGTGGTACGCTGGCCTCGCTGATTCCGCCGTCTGCCATCCTGGTTATTTACGCCATCATCGTCGAGCAGGATGTCGGCGCATTACTCATGGCCGGTTTCCTGCCTGGCCTGGTTTCCGCTGTCATTTACGCCGGCCTGGTGATTTTTCTTGCGAAATTGCGCAAAGACTTCGGCCCACCCGTGACCGGCTATACCTGGAAGCAACGCTTCCAAAGCTTACCCGGCACACTACCCATGTTCGCCGTCATCGCGATTATTATTATCTGCATTTATGGCGGCGTTGGTACGCCAACAGAAGCAGGCTCCCTCGGCGCATTTATTATCCTGGTTATGGCGATACGTAAAGGCATGCGCTGGAATGAACTGCGCGGATCATTGATGGAAGCCGCAAAGCTCACCGTCATGATCTTCTCCATCATCTGGGGTGTATTGCTCTATGTTCGCTTCCTGGGTTTTGCCGACCTGCCGAGCGCATTTTCAGACTGGCTGACCAGCCTGCACATGAGCCCGATGCTGATCCTGATCATGATCCTGCTGGCTTACGCCGTGCTGGGCATGTTCATGGATGCCATCGGTATGCTGCTGTTAACCCTACCGGTAGTTTATCCCGCGGTGATGGCGCTTAACGGTGGTCCGGGCGTGACCGCTGCAGAATCCGCCTTCGGTGTTTCCGGTGTCGGCGCCTCAATCTGGTTCGGTATCATTATTGTCAAGATGGCCGAGCTGTGTTTGATAACACCACCGATTGGTTTGAACTGTTTCGTCGTGGCTGGTGTTCGTCCGGAATGTACCGTACAGGATGTATTCAAAGGCGCAACGCCATTTTTTGTTGCTGACGTCATCACCATTGCCGTGTTAATCAGTATGCCGCAAATTGTACTGTGGCTGCCGGGCCAGATGGGCTTTACCTAAAAGGTGATATATCGGTAATGGCCTGCCTGGCCAGGAACAATTTGCCGGGGCCGCTGTTTAGAAGAATAACAGCTTAATGATAAACGCTGTCAGCGTGATGTTCATCACCCAGCGTATCCATGTCTCACCCTTATGCACCGTAGTGTGTGCTCCATACCAGCCGCCGATGGAATTGCCGATCGCAAGACCGAGCCCGGCCCACCATACCAGTTCCAATCGTGTAGCAAAAATTGCCAGCGCAATAACGGTGTAAACCAGCACAATGAAGACCTTATACATGTTAACGCGCACAAGGCTGAAGCCCATGACACGACTCAAAATCGGCATCAGGATAAACCCCACCCCAATATGAATCATGCCGCCCCAGAAACCGGCGCCAATCATTAACACGTGACCCCAGACCAAGTTCTTCGGTACTTCGCTTTCAGGGATAGCGTTGTTGCCGGACTTCTTTTCGGTCGACATGATAATCATGACTGCGACCATCACCGCAGCCAGCAGGTAGTCGAACAATTCGCCGGTTATCTTCACGCCAACCAAGGCGCCGCCCACCGCACCAATGGAAGCGGCAAACGCCAGGCTTAAGCCCAGCCTGAAATCCGAGTAGCCCTTGCGGAAGAAGGTATATACGGCAGTAATGTTCTGCGCGAGTATGGCGATGCGATTCGTGCCGTTGGCAACAGGACCCGGGATATCCATAAACAACATGACGGGCACGGATAATAGAGACCCGCCACCGGCCATCACGTTGAGCCAACCGGCAAAGGCACCGACGACAATCAATAAACCAATTTCCCAGATTTCCATCAATAACCTGCCTGGCGACTACACGGAATAAATAATAATGAGGTGAACCAAATGAACAGGCTCGATTGAAGCCTACACCGTCGGTATTTGCAATACTCCATCGACATAGAACCCGTACAGCGGGATGGTGCTAAGCGCTCCACAAAGACCCGTACCGAAAACACGATTTGATAGCGATGCGGGGCTTTTACGCGGCCCTATACATTGTGCCGCGTTTGACGCTACTTTGCATTGTTTGCACGGCATCAATTCCTCAATTAGCGCACCCCAATAACAGAGATGCGCCTTTCCAGGTTGTATGAACGTATTTCTATTTAAGGCGTGCTTCAACGTATTCCAGATCGAAAATCAACACCCGTGAAGCGAGCTTCGATATCCTGCCCTTGTCCAGCGCAATCTCGTCGTCCCCGTCATTTTCATGACGTTCTTCTTCCGCATCCTTATGCTCTCGATGAAGGAGTTGTTTAAGCGCCTTGATGTCATGCCTGGCGGCTTCAAGATTGCCGGTATTGATTGCAGCCACTGCAGCGGTAATCAAACGGTCCAGTTCCTGCACAAAATCAGCATTGATTTGTCCGAGGTCGACCAGTTCTGTCTTAATGTGTTGCTGAACCTTTTCGAGTACGGCAGCAGCATTGAAAGGAGTGGGCACCGAAATCCATGCCACCGCCGTTGGCAACACGATAAAATCGTTGGTATAGAGCGCGTTAAATTTTTTGCCAATTTCACCCTGTGGACCTTCGCCGGCAAACCCCATAACTTTGCCAACACGCCCGGTCAAGTCGATTTTTCCCACGCCCGGGAGGTCATGGCTGGTGTAGGCAAAATCCGCAATACTCCCGCCCGGAGAAATGCTGGCGCTCCCTTTCGTCAAATCAAGCCAATAAACATTTGAGCCAATATATCTTTTTTTGCTTAAGTCGGAGCCGTAGCTGTTGTGTACCCGGTATATATCTGCGAGCCACCCGTCCGGACCATTCATGGTTTCAGTGTTTGCTTCACTCGCGAACATCCTGACGCTAAATATTTTCTGTTCTGCTGAACTTCCGTTTTTTACTTTATAGCTATACCTTATGTCGCCGTTTTTGTTCATTTTGAAGACGGATTTGACCCCAGGCTTGATCTTTGTGGCAGGAATGAATTCAATTCTGTACAACATGTCGCTGCCGTCGGCGTAATAGGTTTTATAGGTAAGAATATAGTTTCCAGTATCCGGCACATACTCCAGCCCCTCCTCGGCGGATCCCCAGGGAAGTATGACTCCATCCTGGATATATTTTGATCCATAGGCAGCCACCGGCAATTGCAATAACCCAAAGACCAAAAACGATACAGTTGCGAAGCGAATAATCAGATAGCCATTCATGTAGCATTACCTCTTTAGACGAAGGTGAAAGTGACGATGTCCAGTGATTTCTGCGCCGGTTAACTTGTCCCATTTTCTTTCGAATAATGGGTCGATTTTTAGCTCCTTTGCCAGCTCCTTAAACTCTTCAAAATCAGATTCCGGAATTGCCCCGACCTGAAGGTTCGCCCGAATATCCACTTCAGTACCGCGCCTATGCTCGTGATGAGGAGACAACCAGTTTTGATCCAAATCGAATACGCCGCCTCTCTCGAGGCTTGCATCATTTACATGCAATACAGGATTAAATGGGAACGAAAGCATTTTGTACCGATAGGCGAGTTCCAGCAGTACTGCCTTTGCCTCTTTTGTCAGATAGTGATTATCAATGTGAGAGAGTGTTGTACCGATCAGGACATGATGAGGCCCGTTCTCTATATCGACCAAATTCTTTATTCCCACCCAGACTTCATCCGGTCCTTCCTGGACACAGGCGGTTGAAACACAGGTAGCTGATATTTTATGGTCGCCGGCTATTACCGGTGCGCGAAACCGGAATTTATAACCATCTGTGCCGGTGTTATTTGTGATGATATAGGGCGTCGGATTGAATCCGCCTACGTTTCCCCTGGGACGATCGTCGGAGTGGTGCTGATGGCCGCCACTGTTTTCCTTAACATTCACTTCCAGACGAATATCGACATCCGGCACCAGGCTTCCGTCATCATCATACACTCTGACTACCAGTCCATTCGACGACTGACCGGGCTCGGTTGAAACCAGAATCTCCGGGGATTCCGGCATACCTGATTCCGGCTCTATCCTGATGGAGTACCATGACTCCTCCTCCTCAAGAATTTTGCCAACATGGGAACATCCTACGTTTTCACCATTAACCGGCTTTGTGGAATATAGACAGGCAATACCCGAAAACCAGACCACACCGGTGCAATGATCATACGGAACAGGCGGTACATCAATTATTCCATCGTACGACGCCCAATCACCAAAGTATTCATAGTCATATTCCAATTCTCTGGAATTTAACATATCGATACAAGCAAGCTCTGGCGTGTCACCAATTCCCTGGTAATAGCCGAATTCATGTATAGCGCGATAATATGTTCTCGTTGCCGAGTGTGCTGGAATTGCAATTGCCAACAAGCAGGCACACAACATCACAGTCGTAAACAATCGTCCTGTACGCTGCCAAACATCAGCAATTACTGTCGAGATTTTTTGTCGCTTTTTTGGTCTGGAATGCGTCTTCCTGATAGTTACAAGAACCCGGAGAATTCTGGAAACAGAGACAAACAAAAATATTCTAAGGCGATAAGAATCATCCATGATATCCATCCATTGCAAAATGCCATCCTTGGCAATATTGGTATATTTAACCAGAACACATAGTTACGAATTCACTATTGAATACATAGCGACATTATTCGAACAAAAACAATTTTTCTATATGGTGCCGCCCTCCATGCCACAGATCCCGTATTTTGAGTTCCAGTAGCTTCAATTACTAATTTCTGTTTTAGCCTTTCCGGCTTCTACCGGCATTATGGTTAACCACTGTTACGTAATAATATTGTAAATCACTTACGTATTCGGTCTTCCAGACGGGTTATCATACTGCGTGGCGAGATTATAATGCGCATTATAAAACAATCAATACTTCTATTTATACGTTTGTATAATTATTTATTATACGTATTTATGGTAAATACTTTAATTAACATCTACATATATTTCAATTCCCCAATATTGTCTGTAGACTGCGCCTAACAACAACCGACTACGATAAAGAAGGCGCCAGGTCTAAAAGGGGTCAGTACCCTTTTCCACCTGCACAGCCCTGGTAACCGGTGGCCGGCCCCGACGCGGCTGCCCTACCTTGCATCCCAGCGTCTGCTCTACCTTTTCACGGAACCGGTCATTGCCTAACGGCGTGCCCGTCTGCACCGTAGTACGAATGTCATGCACTTGTTCAGGTTCCAGCGCATGACGAAACAACTCCCGGTAAGCATGTTGCCGCCTGGCTGCGGACCCGCCTAGCGACTTGTACAACTTATGCGCGGTCACCACCTTGTGCTGTTTTCCTGAGGCATTGGCCGCGTAACTGGACCAGGGATACGCAATCGGTGTATTCACCATGCCCGCCCGCACCGGGTTAAGTTCAATGTAACGCATACACGCCAACAGGTATGGGTCACTGTCGATCACGCAGCCTTTATGTCGCCCTTCCCACAGGGTCCCGCTCTTGCCGTATTTATAATTGATATACGGTACGTAGTGGCGGCCCACATACTGAATGGCGAGACTGATGGCCTCCGGAGTCGCCGGTGTCATTAACAGGTGTACGTGGTTGGTCATCAATACATAGGCATGCACTTCACAGTCATGCTTGTGGATCGCCTCAGACAACCAATGAAGGTAAGCATGGTAATCATCATCTTCAAAGAACACGGCCTGGCGACAGTTACCGCGCTGTATGACATGGGCCGGGACACCCGGCAAATAGAATCGAGGTTTACGTGGCATACGAACATCCTTGTTCGCTATGTTGAATTCAGAAGTAATAGCCTAAAGGAGGAAGGCTGAGAATAAAAGGGTACTGACCCTTTTATCGGAGTATAACCCACAATCTACAACTGGTGACGGAATACAGTTTTACATCGTGCCATATAAACTGCTTGGTGATTGCCGCTTCTTCCGCAGAACCATTCAGGGACATCCAGGGTAAGAGAAAAAACTATTTCTCCCGCTCTCGCCGAGGTTTTGGTCCTGGTTTGGCCAGAAAAAAGGAGGATGAAGGATTAAATCTGTTCTCTTATCTAATATAGCCACCGATATTCAAGCCAACAGGGTGTGTGATCTCATCATACCCTGTATCATAACGCAGTCTAACCACCCCCGTTTCAACCGAAAGATAAAATCCCAGGTATTGCTTGGAACTACCAACAAAATCCCAACGCGCTCCAAACAAGCTGCCATAATTCCTGTTGTTGACTTCTGCCAGCACGATCGGTGATGCATCAATTTGCATCATGGCAGTATCCTCAAAGTAGCTATAGAAGCTGTTCATATAGACAATAAATGATTTGGTCAAACGAGTACCAATATTCACACTGGCTTTATGCCCGTACGACCTATACCTTTCATAAATCGCCTGGCCGCCTTCAGCAGTATACTTGCGTGAATAAGAGTCACGGGGATAATAAGAGAAACCAGCGCTTGCCTTCCACCCTGGTTCACCAACCCCGCCTTGATTCAAAATTCCATACCTTGCTCGCATACCGCCACCCCAAAGATAAGCAAAATCCATATCTGAAGTTACGGAAAACTGAATATGATTTAACGTATAGCTCCTGCCTGTATTGTCGTCGTCATCAACATTTTGCGCGGAAAAGTTCCCGATAGAGTCTTCCGATACATCTATCGATTTATGTTGCTCTGAATAGTCATAACTCAACAATCCCATGTCTACGGAATACCCGGGTAGAAGTTCGGGTGACTCATAACTTAACAATTTCGGATAATAATAATGTGACTGGGGTGTATGGGAGCAGCCGACGAGTACGCCAGCTGAAAAGACGGTAGCACACAATATTCTTAACGACATAGACACACCGCTATAGTCCTCGTATCATTCTGGACTATACCTTTTTTATAATTAGATTTTTACTCTAAACTTTTATCCTGGATGGCGCAAGCGTATCACCCGCACATTTGCACTTTACTTTGTGAACGCCTACGGCCTGAAACCAGAAAACCCGGGGACGACCTCAGCATAAATGGTTTTCAATCAAACCTGATGCTTCCGGAGCTCGCCTTGGGCTCCTGTCAATGCTGACAACTACCCTGCCGGCCTCGGCAACACCCCGTCAACATAAAATACATCATGGCGATATGACTCGACGCGGCCACTGTGATGCTCCCGAAACTCGATGAGTTCACCACCCAGTCTGCACGACCATTCGCCGGTCTCTACAGGCTTGCGCACAGTGAATGCTTTATGTGTAAACAAGGCGAGGTTTATGGCCGGGATTTGACTACGGGCAGAGATGTATTCAAAAGCGATAATACCGGCTTCACGCATGCGTGCACCTAATGCCTGGGTCGGGCCATAGTTGGCGGGATGTGTTAACACGGCCTGGTGTCGTTTGAAACTACCCTCATGCAAGCGCAAGCCCAAAGTAGTTTTATATCGAAAGCTGAATGCAGTGTGGCCGGTGATGATATCGCCTTCGGCTTTATCCTCGTAGTCATCCCAAAACACGGCGCGGTAATAGGCTGACTCGGCCAACATGCCATCAACCGTTAACGAGGCATAAAACAAGGATGGCGAGAAACGATCGCCAAAGCGCGAGCCATAGGCCAGTGGCGGGTATCGAAACGGTGTCCTTAATAAATAGTGCAACCTGGCGCTTGATGTATCACCCACATCTGCCGGGTAGGCCGGCTTGCTTTGCTCCAGCAATTCTTCCAGTCGACTTTGCTCGGTGAGGCTGCGGGTAATGGCCAGGGTGGCGTTATCGTGCTGGCTTTCCACCATGCGCCAACCGCTCCCCTGGATGGGCTCCGGATTGAACGTGATCTTGTCGAGCGCGGTGGCAACTGCCATTAAATCTTGCCGCGCATGGCGTCGGTGTATTGCAGCACTCGCACCAGCCCGGTCACGTCCCTGATTTGATCACCGGGCACACCGCCGGTTCCCTTGTTGCGCGAGCGCATCCATTGCTGCATGTGGCCACTGTCACCACCCAGCAGGCTGTACAGGCTGCGGTAAATACGCACCAGGATTAGTGCCAGCTCGCCCGGCTTGGAATCGGGGCTGATACCGTTGCGGCTGATGCTGCTGCGGTCCTTGCCGATAATCTCGCCCACCTGCTGTTTGCCCAGCCCCAGCGCCGCCCCGGCCTCAAATACCGCATGGGCCAGCAACTCGGCATCATCAATACCCTCGTTTTGCAGCACCTGTGCCAATCTGGCCTCCTTATCGGGCAAGATTTACAAATGTGCGTTTGCCCGGATTTATCGATTATGGTGCTTTTGCTCGATCGTGGCAAGGAGTTGGTCAGGAAACTGAGCCGGAGACTGGCGTGCGCCAGCCCAATAAACTGGCGTGCGACAACCAGAAACAAGGCAGCCGGATTGCAGAGATACGTGTTTAACCAACGTTGCCGCCGACCATTCCAATCCCGTCATTCAAAAAACCGCGTAAATGAAGCAATCTCCTCTCGCGGAGTGCGATAGGAATTCACCAGGGCGTCGGTATCCTCATAACCCAGCGCCATGCCGCCGATCACCAGCCAATCTTCCGGGTAGCCCAGGGTTTGCAAGACGATCTCCGGAAACTCGCCGAGCGCGGCCTGCGGACAGGTGGCCAGCCCTTCTTCCACGGCAGCAAGCATGATGGACTGCAAAAAGATGCCGTAATCAATAAAGGAGCCCTTCTCCATCACCGGGTCGAGGAAGAACAGCAGCATCACCGGCGCATCAAAGGCCCGGTAATTGGCCGCCCACTGGTCGATCTGCCGCTGCTTGTCTTCGCGGCCTATGCCGAGGGTGGAATACATCTGCAGGCCGGTGGCCTTTCGTCGACCCTTGTATGGCTCGATCCAGGTCAACGGGTAGTAGTGATAGCCCATCGATTTGTCGGCGCCGCTGCGAAACGCCGCCTCGGTCTTTTCCTGCAACTTTTGCCTGGTCTCACCGGTGACCACGGCCACCTGCCACGGCTGGCTGTTCACACCCGAAGGTGCGTGACCGGCTGCCTGCAGGATGCGTTCAATGGTGTGCTTTTCCACCGGCTTGGGCAAAAACGCCCGCACGGATTTGCGCTTTTGTAATGCTTCGCTGACTAACATAGCTACTCCAGTCAATCATTCAGGGCACGGGATGGGTGCCGTTTGGACGAATCAGAGGGGATAATACATGGTTTCTCTCTGGGCGGGGACGAGGGATAGCTGACTGACAATCTAAAGGGTGCTGACCCCTTTTGCGCCTTCTGTGTCCTCTATCCGCCCCGATCGAGCGCGCCAACCTGACGGGAATAACGGTGTCTGCCTCGGTTTTTCCAACACTTTGTATGGCCGGGTTTGACAGGCAGCAACCGGAGGGATACGTTAACGCGTGAGCCTCGTACCAGCTGAACCACCTCAAGCAATTGTAGCGGACAGGTCGAAGTTTGGACGAGGCTTTAATATATGTGCTTCGCGAGCTTCGCCAGATCCCGTTTATCCGTGACTTCAAACCTGGCTGAAAACTACCTCAGGCAGGTCGCGGTTATTGTTACTCACCTGCCACATTTGTTTTGAACGCTTTGAAATAAATCCTGTTTTGAAAATTTCAGTTTTGATCTATCATATTTGGCACTTCTTGTTGATAGCCACTCCAAGTACATCGCCCCCTCGGCGCCAAGGCAATCGATTAACTATCCAAGAGCAAACTGGCCGCTACGCGCCCATGCTCAACGCGGTCCGACTGTTTAGTTAACGATTTACCGAGAGGGCATGCATGACTGTCACTTATATCGATCCGTCTATTGATTCCACCAAGCCGGCCGAACAATCGCCCGCCACCGGCGGCGCCTTACCCGAGATCGAACGCATACAATCCCTGGTGGCCATACACGGCTCACCACTGATGATCCTGGACTGCGACATCGTGCGCCAGCAGTACCGCGCCCTGAACAATGCCCTGCCCGGTGTCACCCTGCACTTTGCGCTCAAGCCGCTGCCCCATCCCGCCGTGGTCAATACCCTGCTGCAGGAAGGCGCCAGCTTTGACCTGGCCTCCAACGGCGAGATCGACCTGGCGGCCAGGGTTGGCGTGCCCGCGGCATCGACCATACACACCCACCCCATTAAACGGGACAGCGATATCCGATACGCGCTGGAGTACGGTTGCAAGGTGTTTGTCGTGGACAACCTGAATGAACTGGAAAAATTCATCCCCTACAACAACCAGGCCGAGATCCTGATCCGCCTGGGTTTCCGCAACGCCGATGCCTACGCCGACCTGTCAAAGAAGTTTGGTTGCAGCCGTCAGCAAGCCATCGCGATCATGCAGCACGCGAAACACCTGGGCATTCACATCAAGGGCCTGTCGTTCCACGTCGGTTCGCAAACCACCAGCCCGGCCAAGTTTGTAAACGCCATAGAGAGTTGCGCCCAACTCATCAGTGATGCCGCCGGGCTGGGCCTGCCCGCGTTAAGCACGCTGGACATTGGCGGCGGCTTTCCCTTTGACTACCACAACAACGTGCTTCCCATAGACCCGTTCTGCGCACCCATACGCGAGGCGCTCAAACAACTGCCCGACACCGTAAAGGTGATTGCAGAACCTGGTCGCTTCATCGTCGCGCCCGCCGGCACCGCGGTCAGCTCAGTTATGGGCCAGTCCGAGCGTGATGACAGAACCTGGTATTACCTGGATGATGGCATCTACGGTTCCTACAGCGGCATCCTGTTTGACCACAGCAGCTACCCCATTGACACCCTGCACACAGACGGCAATCGCGAGCGCCATCCCAGCG
>Ga0224501_10000220_pt1 | contig 52143 bp, 45 predicted proteins | sample SF_Oct11_sed_USG_4_FD_169105 | JGI IMG/M metagenome (GOLD analysis project Ga0224501, IMG submission 169105) | Sediment microbial communities from San Francisco Bay, California, United States - SF_Oct11_sed_USGS_8_1 | ecosystem: Environmental > Aquatic > Marine > Sediment | place: USA... | reverse complement strand
CCCGCAAAAAGGCTAGGTTTCAATCCACGCCCCCCACGCGGGGGGCGACGCTCTGATCCTAAACTCTTATGAACAAAGTAGATACATCGCAATCTGCGCGAACCCACCCGCGGTTATGTCCTGAGGCCGACATCATCGAAGGTCTGAGGTGTCAACATCCCCGCAAAGTCGGACTCCATCCCCCATCGCGAACCGTCCGGGACACACGCGGACACTGGGGGTTCGCAGATCCGCTCAAGTGATGAGTGGACCCTCCAGATCCACTCCCGTCGATCTACCGTGGTGCTCCACCCGACTCCGCCATTTGTTGCCCAACTGATAGAACCGCAAACTATCCTCCTCGGGATCGATCTCCTTGAGGAGGCGGAGCTTCAGGCGCGTCCACTGCTCCCAGTTCACATTGCATTCGAATACGGAGTTCTGGACCCGCTGTCCAAAGTCGAGGCAGGTCGCCGCAACCCGCCGTAGCCGCCGCCGTCCGTCGTCTGTTGTCGTCGATACGTCGTACGTGACGAGAACCACCATGGACCTACCTCCAGAGGAAGGCGGGGTAGGCGTCCAGGTCGCCCCGAAGAGTCCTCGCAAGTAGCCGTGCCTGGAGCAGCGGAACGAACCCGAGCGAGACCTTCTCTCCCAGAAACGGATGGGTGATGGTCTCCTGTTTCCTTGTCTGATACTGTTCGAGAACCTTCTTGCGAGAATCGTCCTTCAATCGCACGGCGCCGGCATCCTCCACCGTGAAGTCACGCGATCCCACCTGTTGCCGATTGATTAGCGAGAGCGCGACTCGGTCCGCGATCACAGGCCGCAATTCTTCCATCAGGTCGAGTGCCAAGCCGGCACGACCGGGTCGATCGGTGTGGAGAAACCCGACCTGCGGATCGAGTCCCACGGATTCACAAGCCGACCGACAGTCTGACGCGAGCAATGCATACGAGAAGGAGAGCAACGCATTGACGGGATCTCGCGGAGGTCTCCGCGAACGTCCGTTCATGGAAATCCCGGGTTCCGGGTTCCGCAACAACGACCCGAACACGGCGAAATATCTCTTCGCAGCCTCTCCCTCGATCCCACGTAACCGGCCTATCTCGGCAACGCGGGATGCGCGCTTCAGACATCCCGACAGGTACGCGACGCACCGTGCCAGTTCACCGTCCGCATCGCCATGATCACGTACGGCCCGAGCGACAACGACTCTGGAATTGTGGATCTTGGCCCGCACGAAGATTTCGGACAGCGCCAAGCACCTCCCAGGATCCTCGGACGCTCGGAATTGATCCTTCCGGAGCAGCACATTTCCCGACGTGGAGCCTCGTACGGTGGCAAGGAACCGTCCGTTCGGCTGATGATACGAGATCGAGACGCGGTTCCGGGCGCAGTGAGCCATGAGATATGGACTCAGGCCCACATGCCCAAAACAGACGATCGACTCCAACATGTGGATGGGCACGCGAAGCAGTGTTTGGCCCCCGCGCCTCACGACCACGGCCTCACCTTCCTTCGCCAAATGGCTGTCTTCGGTTGTGACGAACAATGTGTTCAGGTGGGTCTTCATTCCTGATCCTCCACCTTGATCGACCATGACAGCACACCATCGAGATAGGCGCGCACCGATGGTTTGCTACTCTTGGATGGCGGGAGACATACCGGTTCGAGCGAACACCGATCACATTGTTCTGTCCGCGCGCATACCGGCGTGCGTCCCGACCGCATCATCGTGTGGAGGCGCTCGGCTGTCCGTTCAGTCAGCGCACGGAGCTCGGCGGACAAGATCACCTCGCTACGCCGCCGCGTGCGCCCGTAGAACAGGACGCCGGTGCCCACCGCGACCGCGAACGCCTCCTCCAGACACATCGCCTGGGCACAGAGTTGTACCTCGTCCGCACGATGGGCTTTCGGCCGCCCTCGCTTGTACTCGACGGGAACGGGCCGCCATCGGCCAGTCCGGCCGGGGAGACAAACACCCTCACTGTCCACCCTGTCTACGCTGTGGAACTCCACTACGTCCGCCCTTCCAATCACACCCAGCCGGAATGATTTCAGGGTTACTCCTCGGCGTGTGAGCACATCGGACCGCAGATCCGAGCTCATTCCGTCCACTATCCGATGGAGATGGTCACCCTCCACCGTGTACGCATTGTCCGCCCAGGTCTGCTCCAGGTGGATGAGGCCCGCCTGACGCTCACAAAAGACCATGTGCTGTAGGGCGGAAAGAGGCAGCAGGTCGTCTTCGTCGAACATGGATCCGGCCAACGTGTTCATCGAGCTTCCGAAAATGCGCTGCTCTCGACCTTATCCCACGCGACACGTATCTTACACGTGCTGTCGTCGTGTACAGAATGGGAGCATCTCATGCAGAAGAAACTCACCATTACCATCGAGGAATCCGTGTACCGAGGACTGTACCAGCGAATCGGAGCCGGGAAGATCTCGCAGTTCATCGAACACCTCGTTCGGCCCTATGTCGTCCCTCAGGACCTCGACGATGCCTATGCCGCCATGGCCAACGACGAGGAGCGAGAAGCTGAAGCGTTGGAGTGGAGCGAAGGGCTGATCGGAGATGTCGCCGATGTGGCGCGGTGAGGTCTGGTGGGTTCGCTTCCCTTCGTCGGAGGGTGGCGAAATCTACAAGACGCGGCCTGCCGTGATCGTGAGCAACGATGCCTCGAATCGGCACCTGAACCGTGTCCAGGTGATCCCACTCACGAGCCGGACCGACAGGGTCTATCCCAGCGAAGCCGTAGTCGAGTTCGACGATCAGCGAAGCAAGGCGATGGCCGACCAGATCATGACGGCATCGAAATCCCGCCTGATCCGGCCTGCCGGCCGCCTGGCTCCTGACGACATCGACGCGGTGGATCGAGCTCTCGCGCTTCAACTTGGGCTCGAGCGCGCCACGGAGTAGCTCCACGTCGCCGTCACCTAGATCCGCCGCACCACGCGAACGGCCTCGGGAATCCGGCTCTCATCGATTGACACCTCATAGTCGCCGAACGCTCGCGGTACGGCCACTCCGTCCTTTCGTCGGACCGACACGGAATCGAAGAGTGTGTGGGACGGTGCGTTCCCCAATTGACTGCCGTGCTCGAAGACGATGAGTTCTCGCGAAGCCATGCTCCCGGCCGGACGAGCCGCCGACTGATCGAACTGGAAGGCGCTCTCAACTGCGGTCCAGAAGAGCTCGAGGTCATCCTCCCCGAAGTCCGTCTGCTCCGCGAGGAAAGGATTCACGACTCCGTGAACTCGGTACAAACCGTAGGGCACTGTGAACTTGCGGCCCATGGTCCGTTCTTTGTCGACATCCCGCTGGTTCGTGACCGAGCTGCGCGTGATGGCATGCTCCAACGTGACGACCGGGTCTACCGACCGACCAAAGGACAATTGAACAGGGCCTCGCACCTGACCGCAGTTCACTTCCATGCTCATCACCGCGCCGAAGGTACGGATATCGAAAAAATTGTGGCACATGAACCCCGTGACGGCCCGCGCCTTCTCCACATCCTTGGGGAGCTTGTTCTTCTCTGACTTGATCCCGACGTGCCCATAGGCCTCCTCATGGAACTCGTTTAGGACCGCACCGTCGGTGAAGTAGATGCGGTGGGGAGACTGGTTCTTCTTCACCAGCGACACGTAGTTCCGGACCTTCCTCTTCACGCAGACATCCGTCACCAGTCCATGACCGGTCTCCGGGTCGATGCGCGGAAGATTTCCGGCATCCGGATCCCCATTGGGGTTCGCGTCGGTGGCGTCAAAGAGGAATACGAAATCGTACCGGTTCATGATGGCTTACTCCTGGACGGGTTGGTGATCAGAGGGTTCGGAGCGCTTGGTATAGAAGTCCCGCGTCTGATGGTAGTACCCGAGAGCGAACAGGCCCTGGTCGGGGAGCGTGAGATGCGAGGGAAACCGCTCCAACGGGGCCAGGATCTCCTGAACCAGCCGCTCGCGCGTGACGCGAAGTCCACCTTCGAGTTTTCCGAGATGATGCTGGTACGTGCGGAGAAGACGGGGGAATACGGTGCCGGGCGTCGCCGAGGCGGCACTGTAGAATGAGTCACGAATGGTCGTGTTGAGTCCCGGCAACCCATCCTTCTGGGTCTTTTCGAGAGCAGCGAAGAGTCGCCCGAGGCGGTAGGCCGGATCGGGCTTTTCAGGATCGAGCGCCATGCTCACCTCCATGTTGTGGTTTCTGACGAGATATCCCTTGATCACACACGACCGCAGATAATCGACGCGCCGGTCCGCCCGGATACGTCGTAGGACGGCCCCGACCAGGGCGGTGGGGTACGGCTCACCCGTCACGATTGCTCGCATGAGGGGGGCCTCGAGGGTCGGCGGGATATCCTTCCTTTCCCGAGCCGCCTGATCGAGGAGAGCCCGCACGCCGGGGAATTCGGGGTCACCACGCCACTTCTCCGACGGGGGCTTGGGATCGATCCGAATGTCCCGATGGTGTCGGCGAAGGTTGTCGAGAAGAGCTCCGAGCCGGCCACGCATGAAGAAGCGCACGGACACGCGTCCGGCATTCGGCGACAATCCCAATAGAAAGTACTCGGCGCCGTCGGGATCGGGATCGAGCGCCCCATACGCTTCGCGTCCCTGCCGGAGGGCACGCAGGAACAGTTCCACGCGCTGCCGCTGTCCCTCGTCCTGGGTGGTGTCGGCATCCGCGATCGCGGATCCCTCTGCAGCGAACCTGAGAAAGATGTCTTCCGCGGGATTGGGTCGGCCCGTCCAGAACACAACGGTCGTTTCCCCGACGAACACGCGGTGCCGGTCCCGTTGCGGTCCATCAAGGAGAGCATTCAGTGCGGTCACGTACCGGAACGCCACGGTTTCCGACACAGGTGCGTTGTAGCTTTGTGACTTGCCGTAGGACTCATACGCCGGATCGTTGAACCCGACGAGCGCGCCACCCGAAGGCTGTGCTCCACGCACGCCCTTCACCTTCTCGTGGGTCCGGGCCAGGAAACCGACCTCTCCGCTCACGAGGCACTGACCCTGCGGATCGTCACCCCCGCCGTCCTTCGCCTCCCACCATCGCGGCGAGGCACGGCTCATCCACCATGTCTGGATGTTCTCGTCATCGTGGACGAAGCCATCTATTCCCTGGATCCGGAACAGTCCATATCCGGTAGTGGCGGCCTCGACGAAGTCCTCGAAATCGCCTGCTGATTCCGGATTCCACGTCTCCAGGAATCGGCACACCGCTGAAAACACCTCTGACGAAACAGCCTCCTCGACCGACAGATGCCGATCCCGAAACGCCGCAAACGCCTCCGCGGTACGCTCCGGATTCAGGTCGTCGATTTTGAACCCGAGCATATATTGGGCGTTGTCCCAGAGAAAGCATGGGTTGAGCCCCGACCCCGGAGGCTTGGTGGATCCCAGAACACGCCTTTGCCGCGGTCGCGCGCGCCGATCAACCACGGACCGGGCATCCTGGATCGTGACCAGTTGCCCGTCCGGCCGCAGCACGATCTCGAAGTTGATCTTCTGGAGACTGAATCCAGGACGGACAACCGCATAGTCGGCGTCGTCCGCCAGGCGGTCGTAGAGTTGGTTGAGCGCATGAAGGAGCATCGGGTCAAGCCCTCCCTTCCGAGAGTGGAGGTATCCGGATCACCCCGTCACGCATGGTCGCCTGGAAGAAGCGGGGTACCGCTTCCAGCCTCCGGCCCCGGTGCGATTCCACGACACTGCCGTCGGGAGATTCCACATACTCGATATCGTGGAGCATGAACCCGAGAGATACGTCCCCCGACAACTCCTCGTGGACAGGCGGAAATGCCTCCACGAGCCTGAAGTAGGCCGGGAACTCACGTACCCCGAGGTAGGGGTGGTGGAAGAACTGCCCACGAGACGCACGTCTCTTGAACATCTCCAGATGCTTCGCCTCGGGACTCCCCGGGGACTCGTCGGCCGACACCTCCACATGGGCACTGATGCCATACCGCACGTCCCGCAAGACCATGGCCGCACGCTGCTGGCGAACCTCCTGAATCGACACCCCGAGTCGGCCACTCCCGGCCCGCATCGCCGTGCCGGCACCGGTCGATCCTTTGAGCGGGATCTTGGTACTGATCTCGTTGCGGCGCACATGAGTGAACCGGATGGGATTGATGACGCGGATTTCGTCGACCACCCAGCGCATCTGCGGCTTCCAGTAGATGGCTTCGAGAATCCCTCTCGCCGCACTCGGGGTCATTACGTCGTAGGATACCCGCTCGACCTTCATCTCAGGACGGTTGAAGGCGGCGAGATCTCCCCATACTTCGAGTTTTACTCCGAACCCCATGATGGACTCCTCCAGCTATGCACTTAGAAACACCCCGGTACGCTCATCCAACCTCAACCCTGTGTGATTCGAATAATGCGTGTCGGTGGAAATCAACACCGGGTACTCGTCATGAACCATCTCAAAGACCCGTCCGCGGTAGCGCGCCCAGACCTGAAGCGGCACCTGAACCGTGTACCGTTGAAGCTTCCGACGCAGCTTCACCGGCGGATTCCCCCACGAATTCCGTAGTCGGTCGCACAATGCCTCGCCCTCCTCCCCCCAGGGGACAATGATGGGGCGACCGGTGTCCTCAATGAGACGAAAGCGCTCCGCAGCACGGGCGAACCCGAACAGAAAGGGCAGCTTCTCGTTGGTTCGATCGAGGTGGAACTCGCCAAGGATCTTCTTGTGATCCCACCGATCAGACTGATCCCAGTAGTAGAGTCGGAAGAAGTGCTCCACCGCCTCTGGGGAAAGCGGGTCATCGTGGAGAGGAAGGATCTCCCGAGCCTTCGCGGCGGTGTCTCGCAGGAACGCTTCCGACGACCGGTGTTCCGACTCGAAGACGATGGTGTGACCGAGTGCCCGTTCGCCCTCGCGGTTGCACCTTCCCGCCGCCTGGGCGATGGAGTCGAGGCCAGCCATGGATCGATAGACGACGGGGAAGTCCAGATCCACACCGGCTTCCACGAGTTGAGTCGAGATGACCCGGCACACCAAGCCCATTTCAAGTCGACGACGAATCTCCCCGAGTCGCGCGGATCTGTGCTCCGGACACATGAATCCACTCAGGTGGTAATCGCCCTCTCCTGGACCCAGGAGGTCGAACAGTTCCTGGGCATGGCGGCGGGTGTTCACGATGCACAGCACCTGGTCGAGGGCGACGAGTCGACTCGCAAGGTCCGAGTCCCGAACGGTCTGCCTCTCCACCGTGACCGACACCCGCTGGAGTGCGCGATGGAGTCCCCCTGGATCGGGAACGATCTCTGACTCGTTCCCGATGTCGAGACCGATGTCAAAGCCGGATCGTCGCGCCACCGCAGGCTGCGTGGCAGTACAGAGCACGACGGAAGCGCCGTAGTTGCGGGTCAACTCCTCGATGGCTCTCAGGCAAGGCGCCAGGAAGTCGACGGGAATGGCCTGAGCCTCGTCGAGAACGATCACCGCGCGGGCCAGATTATGGAGTTTGCGGCATCGGGATGTGCGCTTTGAAAACAGAGACTCGTAAAACTGCACGGACGTGGTCACCACCAAAGGGGCATCCCAGTTCTCGGCGGCGAGTCTGCTCGAAACAGTTTCCTCGTCGGGGTCCAGGTTGCTGTGGTGTTCGACGACGGGATCCTCGACGCCTTCTTCGACGAGCCGCCCCATGGCTCGCCGGAATATGTCGGCGTTCTGCTCGATGATGCTCGTGAACGGCACCACGTAGATGACCCGGTGGAGATCATTCGCGAGAGCATGCCTCAAGGCGAACGCCAGAGACGAAAGCGTCTTACCTCCGCCTGTCGGCACGGTCAGCGTAAAAATCCCCGGCCTGTGTGCGCCGGCCCGCCTACACGCCTCCAGGACCTCCGCCCTTCTCTTGTTCACTTCGGTCGACGGCAGACCGAAACCTCGCACATGCTCGTCGAGACTCCGGCTCATCCGTGCCAACACATCGGCAGGCCACGTGGGGCGCTCCTTGGACTGGCCGAGGTTCATGAAGGCCTCCGTATCCAGAAAATCGGCGTCCACCAGGCATGAAAAAATCATTCGCGCGAAAAGCTGGATCGCGAATGATTCCTTGCGACCCAGCGCATCCCTGAGGAATGGAGGAAGGTCGGGAAGGGGTTGGTCCGCGATAAGAGGCGGCGCCGTACCCCACGGCTCAACGCGCTTACCCAGCCTGGCTGCCAGGGAGGCACCCTCCCCCTGAGCGTCGTGCAGGCCACTGTGGTGGCCTGCAATCGCGAACGAAAGGATATGCCCGGGCACTCCGAACCGCGACACCGCATGCTGCGCACCGGCGGATGAGTGATCGACCTTGCCCACGGTTTCGGCAGTGTGGGCGTCACCCGTCGGGTCCGCCCGAAGGTACGCTTGGAAGGCGTCCGAGTATTTCCCCAGATCGTGCCATACGCCGGCGACCCGCCCCCACGCTCGGGCTCCGAAGACCTCGGCGAATGACTCGGCCCTTCGCGCCACTCCTTCCAGGTGATCCTCGAGACTCTGCCAATCCGCCGGCGGGCGCCCGGGGAGGGTGTGGGCAAAGTAGTTTCGCGTATCCCGATCCCGGGACATGGGCACTTTCATGAGATGGTCTGGATCATGGGAGCCGATCCTTTGCGCCTTGTCGCGTCCGCGGCACCTCCGCAGCGCGTCGGATGAGACACGATACCAGGAAGGTGTGACAGCGAGGCGGAACGGAAGCGGGTAGGGCCGCGGCGGGTGGACCGATCCTGAGCGGAGACAGGACCGGAGTGATTGTCTCCCAACGAGACAATGGATGGCATCGCCTACCGATACGCAAGTCGCCTCTCTTGCCCCCCACCCACCCCACCCCCATCATCCGCCTCTCGGCTCACCCCCACACCCAGAGGCACCCATGACCCGACGCGCCCTCGCCGCCGCCACGGCCCTCGTCCTGGCCGCGACCGCCCCCGCCCACGCCCAGTCCACGGCCCCCTTCGACCTCCTCGTCACCGGGGGACGGGTCATGGACGGCACGGGCAACCCGTGGTTCCGGGCCGACGTCGGAGTGCGCGACGGGAAGATCGTCGCCGTGGGAATGCTGGACGGGGCGGAGGCCCGGCGGACCATCGACGCCACGGGGCTCTACGTCTCTCCCGGCTTCATCGACATCCACTCCCACGCCGACGACGGGAGTGCCCGCATCGGCGGAGCCACCATCCGCACCGACGACGTGCGCCGGAAGGCCGCCCCCAACGTGGTCTCCCAGGGCGTCACCACCGTGGTCGTCAACCACGACGGGCGTTCGCCCTGGCCCATCCGCGATCAGCGCGCCCTCCTCGAACGCCAGGGAGTGGGGCCCAACGTCATGATGATGGTGGGGCACGGCACGGTGCGGGGACGGGTCATGGGCGACGACTTCCAGCGCCCCTCCACGCCCGAGGAGGTCGCCCGCATGCGGGAGCTGGTCCGCCAGGCCATGAGCGAGGGCGCCGTGGGGATGTCCGCCGGGCTGGAGTACGTGCCGGGGCGGTGGAGCACCACCGACGAGGTGGCGGCTCTGGCCGCCGAGGTCCTCCCCTGGGACGGAGTCTACATCTCCCACGAGCGCAGCGAGGGGACCGACCCCATGTGGTTCTGGCCCAGCCAGGACGACCCGGGCCCGCCCACCCTCCAGGACGCGGTCATGGAGACCATCGAGATCGGACGCCGCTCCGGGATCCGCGTCGTGGCCTCGCACATCAAGGCCAAGGGTGCCCACTTCTGGGGCTCCAGCGGGTCGGCCATCCAGCTCATCCAGCGGGCCCGCGACGAGGGCGTGCGCGTGTGGGCCGACCAGTACCCCTACGCCACCAGCGGCTCCGACGGGGGCACCGTCCTGATCCCCCGGTGGGCCCTCCAGGATCCCGACGCCACGAGCCGGGAGAACGCCCGCCCGGCCGCCGAGATGCTCCGAGAAGCCATGGCCGATCCCGCCACGGCCGCCGACGTGCGCACCGACATCACGCACGAGATCCGCCGACGGGGCGGAGCGGACCGCGTCGTCATCTTCGAGTACCCCAACGAGGACTACGTGGGGAAGAGCCTCCAGGAGGTCTCCGACTCCCGGGGTGTCGACCCGGTGGAGATGGCCATCCTCCTGCAGTACGAGGGGGACCCGAGGCGGCCCGGCGGCGGACGTCTGCGCGGCTTCTCCATGTCGGAGATCGACGTGGAGAACTACGCGGCCCAACCCTGGGTGGCCACCGCCTCCGACGGGGGCATCGCCATCCCCGAAGACGGATCCGTACACCCGCGCTACTACGGCACCTTCCCCCGCAAGATCCGCCGCTACGCCATGGAGGTCGGGGCTCTCTCGGTTGAAGACGCCATCCGGTCCAACACCTCCCTCCCGGCCCGCATCATGGGACTCCCGGACCGCGGTACCATCCGCGAGGGAAACTGGGCGGATCTGGTGGTCTTCGACATGGCCACCATCGCCGACCAGTCCACCTTCTTCGAGCCCCACCAGCACGCCGCGGGCATCGTGCACGTACTCGTCAACGGCGAGCATGTGGTGAAGGACGGCGAAATCCTCCACACGCTTCCGGGACGCGTGATCACGTCGCGTGTCGGGGGTTCTCCCGGCGTCTCCCGGTAGCAGGCCTCCCCGGGGCGTGACCCTTCCGTATCGAACGCGAGATGAACCCATGAACAGAGTTGCCGGCGTCCTGGGGGTCCTCCTGATCACCGCTCACGGAGGCCTCGCCGCCCAGGACCGGTCCTTCTCGTCGAGTGATCGGGATGTCCTGGGGACGTCGGAAGATCTCACGGCCGCTCTGACCTTCGCCGACGTGGACGGCGATGGCGACATCGACGTGCTTGTGGCCAACGGGCGCCATTGGCCCCAGTCGAACGAGGTCTACCTCAACAATGGGCGTGCCCGGTTCACCGTGGGACATGCCCTCGGGCCGGAGAAGGCCACCACCTACGCCGTGCCCGTGGGCGACCTGGACGGAGACGGCGACCTGGACGTGGTGGTGGCGAACGATGCCGCCGAGAACTGGGTGTACCTCAACGACGGGCGGGGCCACTTCACCCTCGCCTGGCCGGTGGGGCCCGAGGTGGAGCCCACGCGCAGCGCACAACTCCACGACATGGACGCGGACGGGGACCTCGACCTCCTGGTCACCAATCGAGGAACCCCCAACGGGATCTTCCTGAACCAGGGAGACGGACGGTTCGGTGACAAGATCGAGTTCGGCGAGGCGCGGGGCTCCACCATCGCCGTGGCCGTGGGCGACGTGGACGGAGACGGAGACCCCGACCTGGTGCTCGCCAACCGCGACGGACAGGCGAACCGGGTCCTCCTCAACGACGGCCGACTCGGCTTCGCCACGTCGACGCCGTACGGGAGCGGGAAGGACGAGACCCGGTCGGCCGCGCTGGCGGACGTGAACGGAGACGGGCTCCCGGACATCGTCACCGCCAACATCGGTGAACCCAACGGAGTCTACCTGGGCGACGGCCATGGCGGCTTCCGCCAGGCCGCCCTGTTCGGCGGCGCCGACGAATCCTACGCGCTGGCGGTGGTGGACGTGGACCGGGACGGCGACGTGGACGTCATCGTGGCCAACGCCGGCGGCCGGAACGCGCTCTACATGAACGACGGCACGGGCACGGTCTGGGAGGAGAGATGGCTCGGCGAACAGGCCGAACTCACCTACGGCGTCGCCACCGCGGACCTGGACCGCGACGGGTACCCGGAGATCGGCTTCGCCAATTCCGGCGCCCCCAACCGCGTGTTCATGAACCGCCCCGCCCGGTAGCCCGCGCCCCGGGACGCCGCTGGCGTGTGGCGCGGGGGCGGCGGCATGAAGCGTCTCGGATCGGGCCCACGCCTGCGCCCCGGAACACCAACCTCCGATCCGCTCAGCGGAATGCCGGCGCCCCCGCGCCCACACGCTACAGGATTTCCCGCACCCTCTCCACCGGGCGGGCGATCACCACGCGGCCTCCCCGCTCCACGATGGGCCGCTGAATCAGGTCCGGGTGCTCCGCCATGGCGTCGAGGATGGCCTCCGCCCCCACGGCGGGATCGCCGAGTCCGAGCTCCGCGTACTGCGGCGCTCTCGTCCGCAGCGCGTCCCGAGGGGACACGCCCGCCCGTGCGAGCAGATCCGCCAGCTTGTCCCGGGGGATGGGGTCGACGAAGTAGTCCACCCGCTGGAAGTCCACGCCGTCCTCCTCCAGGAGCTGGAAGAGTTTCCGGCACGTGGTACAGGTGGGCTTCTGATACACGATGGTCCGATCCTTGGCCAAGAGATGCTCCTCCGCGGCGTGAATGAGTTGGAACCATACGATTGCGGAAATCCGGCACGCGGGAAATGGTCGCGGCACGACGAGTGTCGGTTGGCCCCGCGTGGCGTCGGCGGGTCGGCCCGATCACGCCCGGGACTCAAGCCGAAGGTACGTTCGGCCGAAAGGTAGACGCATCGCCCCCTCCCGACACCGAGAACCCATGCGCCTGTGGAGCATTCACCCGAGCTACCTCGACGCGCGAGGACTGGTGGCGCTGTGGCGGGAAGGCCTCCTCGCTCGCGCCGTGATCCGCGGGGCCACGCGGGGCTACCGGAATCATCCGCAGTTGGAACGATTTCGCGCCCACCCATCCCCGATCTCCGCCGTCGACCACTATCTCCGGTCGGTCGTCCAGGAAGCGGACACGCGAGGGTACTCCTTCGATCGCCGGAAGATCGGCCCGGTGCGGGACGGATCGCTCCTCACGGTGACCTCGGGCCAGCTCGAGTTCGAGCTCACCCACCTCGAGGCCAAGCTGCGCCGTCGATCGCCCGCGGACCTGTACCGCCTGCCGCAGGACGGCCCACCGCGCACGCATCCCCTCTTCGTCGTGGTATCCGGTCCAGCCGAACCTTGGGAGCGAGGAGGTCCCGACGCCGCCCCCGGGTGAGATCCGTGGCCCGCGCCTGTACCGCGGCACAGGTGGGCTTCCGGGCCAGTATGATGCTATCCTTCGCCACGACAGGCTCCTCCTCCGGATGCACCGGGACCGAACGACTCGACGACCCCAGCCCGACGACGATGCCCCAGGACACCCTTCACGACCTCGGCCTCCTCATTCGATCCCGCCACGGGCTCGTGAACATCGAGACCCATGAGGACGACCGCGCGGAGGGGCTCCTGCGCCACCTGGCCGACGGACTCCGCCTCCCCTTCTTCACCTGGAGCCGGGTGCGGGGTCTGGTCCGCGACGGGATGGGAGATCCGATCTACGATACCAAGGACGCGCTGAAGGCGGTCCGGCACATCGGTGCGGCACGCATCCCCGCGGTCTATTTCATGAGAGGGCTCTCCGGGGCTGTGGAGGGGAACGAGCTCCTGGCCGAGTACCTCCGCGAAGCCACCGTCACCATGAAGAGCGTGGACGGCGCGGTGGTCCTCACCACCGACGGATCGGAGCTTCCGGGCGCCTTGAGAACCATGGCCGCGCACGTCACCCTTCCGGGCCCCTCCGACGAGGAGTTCCGGAGCCTCCTCAACCAGATCGTCCGCGACATCTCGCAACGCCAGACCGTGGAAGTCGATCTCTCCAGAGAGGAATCCGACACCCTGATCCGGAACCTCTCGGGCCTCACCCTCATGGAGGCCGAGAAGATCCTCACCAAGGCGATCGTGGAAGACGGAGCACTGAACGCCGGCGATATCCAACACGTCATCGACCACAAGAAGAAGGTGGTGGAGCGGGAAGGCCTCCTGGAGTACTATCCCGTGGAGACCAGCCTGGCCGACATCGCGGACCTGGCCACCCTCAAAGCGTGGCTGGCCAAGCGCACCGCCGTCGTGCGGAATCCCGGAGACGCCGACCGCTTCGGGCTCGATTTCCCCAAGGGGGTGCTCCTCCTGGGTGTTCCCGGATGCGGGAAGAGCCTCTCCGCCAAAGCCGTGTCGGCGGAGTGGGGACTCCCTCTGCTCAAGCTCGACCCCTCCAATCTCTACAACAAGTACATCGGAGAGAGCGAAGGGAACTTCAAGCGCGCCATGAAGGCCGCCGAGCGGATGGCTCCGGTCGTGCTCTGGATCGACGAATTGGAGAAGGCCTTCGCCACGGGCGGGAGCGAAGACGGGGGGGTGTCGCAGCGCATCCTCGGGAGCTTCCTCTCCTGGATGCAGGATCGCACGGGAGAGGTGTTCGTGGTGGCCACCGCCAACGACATCTCCCGCCTTCCCCCGGAGTTCCTCCGCAAGGGCCGCTTCGACGAGATCTTCTTCGTGGATCTCCCGGACGGAATCACGCGCCAGAAGGTCTTCGAGATCCACCTCGCTTCCAGAGGCCACGACCCCGAGCGGTTCGACCTCCTCGCCCTGGCCGAGGCGACGTCGGGGTTCAGTGGCTCGGAGATCGAAGAGGTGGTGGTGTCGGCACTCTACACGGCCTTCGCCGAGGAGACGGAGATCGATACCGGGGCGCTACACCGGGAGGTCGCCGCCACCCGTCCACTCTCCTCGACCATGGCCGAAAAGATCGCGGGGATGCGCGAGTGGGCGCGGGATCGAACGGTACGGGCCAATTGATCGCCGTGGTCCGCGGGCGGGGCTCAGTGTGCCAGGGCCACGGGCCAGGCGGGCTCCGCCTCGTGTAGATCCAGGAATCCGGGGCGGTTCGCCATCTCGCCGACCTTCGTGATGAGCCCCCGATCCACTACTTCCAGAAAGGCGTCCACCACCGCAGGGTCGAAGTGCTGGCCCCGGTCCACCACGATGCGCCGCACGGCCTCGCCGTGGGAAAGGGCCGCCTTGTACGGCCGCTCGTTGGTCACCACGTCGTAGACGTCGGCCACCGCGACGATACGCCCCACGATGGGGATCTCCTCTCCCACCATCCCTTTGTAGCCCCGCCCGCTCCACTGTTCGTGGTGGGACGCCGCGATCTCCCGGGCGACCCGCAGAAGGGGGAATCCGCCTCCCGACAGGATCTGTGCACCGATATCCACATGGGAACGGATCACTTCGAGTTCGTCCTCCGTCAACCGGCCCGGCTTCATGAGGATGGCGTCGGGCACGCCGATCTTCCCCACGTCGTGGAGTGGGGCGGCCCGCCGGATCAGATCCACGTCGTTCTCGGCGAAGTCCATCACGCCGGCGATCATCCCGGAGAGCACCCCGACCCGCTCCGCGTGCTGTCCGGTGACGTCATCCCGGTATTCCGCGGCCAGCGCCAGGCGATAGAGGATCTCCACCTGAGCGTCCGCCAGCTCCCTCGTACGCTCCTGGACCTTGTGTTCCAGATGGACGTTCTGCCTGCGGAGACGCTGATGGAGGTGCCGGGTCTCGAGAAGGTTCTCGATGCGCAGGAGCACTTCGGTGGTCTCGAACGGTTTGGTGAGGAAGTCCCGGGCGCCGGCCGTGAGTGCCCGGTTGCGGCTGGTGTCGTCCAGGTCACCCGTGAGCACCAGGATGGGAAGGTATTCCCCGTCGGGAACGAGCGGCGAGAGAGCCTCCATGACCTCGAACCCGTCCATCCCCGGCATACGGAGATCGAGGAGGAGGAGGTCGGGCTCCCACTCCACGAACGTCCGCACGGCATCGGCGGACTCGGTGACCCCCCGGATGGTGGTGTACCCCGCCCACGTGAGGAGACGGGTGAGCGACCGAACGTTCTGCGCCTCGTCGTCGATGACGAGAATACGGGCGTCACGAAGTTCCGGCGAAGCTTTCTGCGGTTGGACCATCGGGTGCGGAGTGATTCGGTGAACGATGCCCCGGCTATCCGAAGCTCACATTGAGGTTCGGCCGCACACCCCGATCCCTTTAAGGATTAAGGAATGAGCCTCTCCGCCCGGGGGAGATCCCTCCCGGCGCCCACGGAGTCGAACTCCCGGCGGCGCATGACCAGTCGGTCTCCGGCGTCTTCGATCCGCCGAAAGCCCAACAGGTGGAAGAGCTGGCGCGCGAACCACCTGGCCACCCGCTTGTCCACCACCACCGCCTCGGCGTCGGTGGGATCCCTCCGGACACCGGGAAGCCACCGCGCGGCCCGGTCCGCCCGAAGCCTCCGCAACACGTACGAAGCGTGCAACCAGAAGGGCTTGAATTCCTTGACCAGGAAGAACCCGTCGTCGCCCTGTTCCTGGTACAGAGGCATGAGGATGCGCGACGCCTCACGCGCGGTGATGGACCCACCGGCATCCGACGCCAGCGGCTCTCCCGACCAGACCGGCTGGAAGTTCCGGTAGCCGGGGTTCATGCGGAACCCGCCGTGCCCGTTGAGCTCGTGCCGATATCGCATCTCCATGGCCCGGGGGAGACCCTTGCTGGACCGCCTCAGGATCCTGCGCGCCTCCACCACTTCGGGCGTGCGGGCCTCGGAGAGGAGTCCGGTCACGGTCACTCCGATCCATATGGCCGCCTCGGCGCGATCCACCGCCATCTCCTCTTCGTGCTGGCCGCTCTCGAACGCCACCGCGATGAGCCCATGATGTCCGAGGAACGCCAGGAGCGTGCCGGACACCAACTCCTCCAACCCCAGGATCATGGGAACGGGAAAGTGGCCGGCGAAGGCCCGGTTGGGGAGGGTGTCTCCGAAGGTCGAAAACGGCCCGCCCTCTCCCGACGTGGTGTGCAGGTCGAGCACGTACACGGGCCCCCGGGCGGACTCGACCACCTGTTCGATGGCTTCGAGCAACTCCACCTGCTCCCGGTCTTCGCGGTCCCACCCGGACCGGTCGGCTCCCCGAAGCCGGTCCAGGCGTTCCGGGGTCCAGGCCCGGTTGAGATCCCGGTCCATGAACCGGACGCCGTGCGCCAGCGCCTCCAGATTACCCACCATCGCCACGAATTCACCGGACATATCTCGGGCACGACGGTTCAACTCCGTCAGGACGCGCTCCATGGCGACGACCCCCGCCGGCTCGTTCCCGTGCAGCCCCCCGATGCATAGGAGCGTGGGCCCATCCCGGTCTCCCCGGACCCGCCCGCGCACCCGATCCATCCCCGCCGGGGCCACCATCATCCTACTCCCGCTCTCCCTCACGATATCCCGGTCACTCCTTGAGCTTGTCTTCGAGGAGTTCATAGGCGATGGGCATGAAATCGCGTTCGCTCACGATCCCCACCAGCTTCCCGTCCTTCACCACGGGAAGGCACGACACCTTGTACCGGCGCAGGAGGTCGATGGCCTCCAGGGTGGGCGTCTCGGGAGCGACCGAGACCGGGTCGCTGTCCATGATCGCCTTCACCGGGGGAGCTTCGTCGGCGGATCCGTCGAACCCCTCGGCCATGAGGCGCAGGAGGGACCTGTAGGAGACCAGACCCACCAACCGGTGCTGGTCGTCTTCCACCAACACGTGGCGGATCTGCTTGCGATCCATGAGGAAGGCGACCATGTCCACGAGTTCGTCCTCGTGGACGGTGAAGAGGGCCGTGGTCATGTACTGCTCCACACGGAGGTAGTTGAGGCTCCAGCCGCCGGCCTCGGAGAGCGTGGCGGGCGTCCACGTATGCCCGGGCTCACCGCTCAACTGTCGCATGGTCATTCCCGCGGTCACCGCCGCGAGGCGCTCCGCACGTGTGCCCTGGTCCTTCATTCCACTCAGCGACGTCATCGTCCATCGCACTCCGTTCTGCCCCGACTCGACCCGCTCCTGCACGATACCCAGGTATCGACGGATGTCCCCGTCATCCACACCTGCGGACTCCAACCCACGGGCCGCCAGAGGGAGCAAGCGCTCGGTGATGAGGCGACGAGCGCTCACCGTCTCCCCATCGAGCCACTGGAAGCCGGATTTCAGGCCGTGGCGCGCGGCCCCGAGGAAGTTGGCCTTCACGTCGTCGAAGTCGATGCGTTCGCGCACGTCCCCCCACTCCGCCCCCGCCCCCATCACCACACCCACCCAGAAGGCGGCGTTCGCGACCTCGTCCACCACCGTGGGGCCGGCCGGCAACACACGGCATTCGATGCGCAGGTGGGGCTTTCCGGCGGAGATCCCGTAGCACGGGCGATTCCACCGATACACGGTACTGTTGTGGAGTTGAAGCGCCTTCAACCGGGGAATCCCTCCGGACCTGAGGCAGGCGATGGGATCCTCGTCGACGTCGCTGGTGAGGAGCACCCGGAACCGGGCGATGTCCTCCTGGAACAACTCCGTGACCGACTCGTTCACCCACTGGTCACCGAACCGCACCCGGGGCGCCAGCTCCCGCATGTGCACCGTGGCGCTGCGCGTGTCGATGGACTGTTGGAACAGGGCGATCCGGGTCTCGTCCCAGAGGCGCTTCCCCATCAACACCGGCGAATTCACCGACGCGGCCAGCACCGGTGCGGTGACCACCTGGGCCAGGTTGTACAGGTGCGCGAACTCCTCCGCCGATACCTGGAGGTGTACCTGGCAACTCGTGTTGCACGCCTCCAGCATCACGGAGTCGTGCTCGATGTACAGTTCGTCCGTTCCCTCGATACGCAGCTTGTGTGCTTCTCCCCCCCTCATGCGCGCCAAGGCGTCGTTGAGCGCGTAGTACCGCTCCATGGGGGTGATGTTGTCCAGCGACAGGTCCGACTTGGTCAGTGTCGGGAGGATTCCGGTGAGCACGACCTCCGCCTGACTGGCGCGGGCGGCATCGCGGACCTGCTCCACGAGTTCCCGGATGCGCGCCTCCATGTCGGAGAAGCAACTTCCCTCCAGGAGCCGGGGTTCCACGTTGGCTTCGAGATTGAAGAGCGCCAGCTCCGTGGTGAACGGGCCCTCGAGACGCCCGAGCACCTCGGTGGCCACCGGCGCGGGACGCCACCCGCGATTGACCAGGAACATCTCCTGTTCGGCGCCGATGCGACGTACTCCCGTTTCGATCCGCCCCTCTCGCAGGATCTCCTCCAACGCCTGGAGATCCCGGAGAAGCGCCTTGGTGAACCGCCGGTTGGCGTCGGGGCCCACGTTCTGTACCGACACATTTCGACCCATTGATCGCAGCCGCGGTCAGGGGGAGGGGTTTGCCAACCTAAGATTCCCGGGGATCGCTGGCTACTCCACGAACACGGCGATCTGGCCGAGGGACTTCTTCGAGATGTCGGGTACCGTGGCACCCGGCGCGGGGTAGCCCACCACCAGAACCAGAAAGGGTCGCTCGTTTTCGGGCCGGTCCAGCACACCATTGAGGAACTTCATGGGCGAAGGCGTGTGCGTGAGCGTGGCCAGACCCGATTCATGGAGCGCCGTGATCAGGATCCCCGTGGCGATCCCCACGGACTCCGTCACGTAGTAGTTCTTCAGCTTGCTCCCGTCTTCCGCCACGGCGAAGCTCTCGGCGAATACGACGATGAGGTACGGTGCGTCTTCCAGAAACGGTTTGTGCTCGTCGGTGCCGAGGTGGGCCAGCGCGTCCAGCCAATCGGCGGGCGCTCGGCCCGAATAGAAGGCCCGCTCCTCCTCCTCGGCGGCGTTCCGGATCAGCCTCTTCTTCTCCGGATCGGAAACCACCACGAATCGCCACGGCTGCCGGTTGGCTCCGTTGGGAGCGGTGCCCGCGGCCAGAAGACACTCTTCGATCACCTCCCGCGGGACGGGTCGGGAGTCGAATTCCCGGACCGTGCGGCGGCGGCGCATCTTTTCCAGAAAGGCTCGCGCGCGCCGCTTCATCTCTTCGGGAGGAAGTTCCTCGTATGCGGGAAGTGGGATGAATCGGGATGTGGACGACGGCATGAACTTCAGCGGGCGGAGCGAACGAGGTGGTCGTAGACGTCGGCGTACGAGTCGAATCGGCCCATGGCCTCCAGGACCTCCGCCGAAGACCGGCGCAGGACTCGGGTCATCATGCGCAGGTTCACCAGTGCGATGACGTCGGTGTCTCCGAGATCCATGGCACCCCAATCCCCCACGGGGCGGCTCCGGAACTCCGTGTAGGCTCGTGCGAGAACTCCACCCGGTTCCCCGGGAGGGAGTGGCACGTGGAACGCGGCCGCGCTCACGTTGTAGCGCGCGGCGAGCTCCGTCCACCTCGTTCCCGTCCTGCGGAGCGCCATGAGCGCTTCGGCCGAGATGCCCGACTGGTCCTTCACGAACAGAACCACGGGGATCTCTCCGACCGGCAGGTCCCACTCCGCCAGGATCTCCACTTCTCGCAGCGGAACCTCGAAGAACTCCGCGACCCCGCGGAAATACGCGTCGCGCCGAGCCTCGTCCCCGCTACCTCGCTGCGCCGCCCCGGGGTGCCCCAGAAGGAGCCCGACCCCTGCGACGAACACCGCTATCCTCGTGGACATCATCGAAACCTCCCGGAAGAGATCCTGCCTTCTCCAATCTCTCCCTCTGGAACGATTCAGGCCAGCCTGTCCCGTACGGCCCTCCTTCTGCCCCGGCGACAGACCCATGCTCGTGCCCGGCGCAGGGATCGTGCCACGATGGCAGCACATTCGCCGGATTCCTGGCACGCCTCTTGTAGTTGATGTCGTACGGAAGCCTCGATGGATTGAGGGGAATCACTTCAGAGAGGGGGGAGGCAACCATGGGAACGGACGGAAGGAACCGAAACGGGCAACACGACGTCACCCGCCTCCGCTTGGCGATGGAGACGGCGCGCCGTCCCGAGGAAACGGACAACGAGGTGGTGTTCGACTTCTCCGGGCTGCACGGGATGGACGTCATGGATCTGTCCTTGGTACTCACCGCGCGGCTCCAGGCGGGGCAGGACCACCGCATCTGGGTACGCGCCCTCCCGCAGTCGGCCTGGAACATCCTGCGGTCGCTGCGGCTGGATCACCTCTTTTCCCAGTATCCCTCTGCCGACGAAGCGATGAACTGACACTCGTCCGGACACGGTGGAACGAGGAGGCCCCGGAGACGCTCGCGTCTCCGGGGCCTCTTCTTCGTCCTTACCGTGTGTCCTTGTTTCAGGACACTCAGGGGCTTCCGTCGGACACGATCCGGCGGAAACTCTCCGGGTTCCACCGGGGCCGATCCGTGGCGTTGGCGATGTCCACGCCCAGATAGAACACCAACCGGGCGATTCTCGCCGCCTTCTCGGCGTCGATGGCCCCGGGCTCGTCGCTGGGGCGATGGTAGTCCTCATGGACGCCGTTGAAGAAGAAGAGGATCGGCACGCCCTTCCGGGCGAAGTTGAAGTGGTCGGACCGGAAGTAGAATCGCTCGTCGGGCCAGATGTCGTCGATGGCCGTCATCCGTAGCTCGGGATGCGCGCCGTTGACCCGATCGAGCGTCTCGCCCAGGTCCGAATGCTCCTTCCCGATGGCGACGATGGTGTCGGGCCAGTTTCGTCCCACCATGTCGGTGTTGAGATTGGCCACCATCCGATCCACCGGGACGGAAGGGTGTTCGGCGAAGTATTCACTCCCCCACAACCCCTTCTCCTCTCCACTGACCACGAGGAAGATGGTGGAACGCCGGGGCGCCACCTCCAGCGACGCCATGGCCTGGGCGACCTCCATGACCGCCGCCGTTCCGGACGCATCGTCGTCTGCACCATTGTAGATACTGTCGCCGGAGGCGTCGGGAGTGCCCACGCCCACGTGGTCCATATGGCCGGAAAACACGACGTACTCGTCCTTGAGAACCGGATCGGTTCCGTCGAGGATCCCGACCACGTTGGGCGCATGGGTGGGCGTCACCGCCACGCTGACCGCGAGGTCGAAGGTGAGCCCGTCCACCTTGGTGACCTCCATTTCCCCATCCCCCCTCCCCTGCAAGGTCGCCAGCCGCAGACCCGCCCCCGCGAGCAAGGGGGCCACCGCGTCCCCGCGAAGCTGGAGGAGCGCGACCGGCGGGGCCTCCGGGGCCTCGCCACCGGGCCTGCGGACGGACGGACGAAGACCCCGCGCCGCGCCGCGCCGGAACGCTGCAGCGCCCATTCCTGTCACCACCAGGATCGACGCCGGACCGGACTCCATCACGGTCCGGATCACCCCGAACTGTGCCCGCCCCACCCGCTCCACGGCGTCACCGAACACCAGGATCACGTGCTTGCCGGCGACCTCGATGGCGCTTCCCCCGGTCGGTGAGCGGGTTCCGGACACCACGACCACCCCTGCCTCCACCGATCCGGTTGCCGGAGCGCCGAAGATGGGCATGATCTCCTCGCCGAAGCGCATCACCGCGCCGGTGGATGCCTCGATCCGTGAGGACGCGACGTCGATGGACGTGGACTCCAGCGGGTAGTGCTGGAGGAAGCCGCCGTCCTCCGCGCCGCCGCGAAGGCCCAGACGACGGAACTCGGACGCGATCCAGAGGGCGGTTTCCTCCAACTCCGGGCTCGGCGTATCCCGTCCCCGCATGGAGTCATGGGCCATCACCTCCACCCTCCACTGGAAGTCGTCGGGAGTGATGGTGGCGGCCGCACGCTCCACGTCGGTGGCCGCCGCCTGCGCGCCGAGATGGACCGGGAGCGTCCCGATCGTGAGGGCGAACGTCGACACCCACGCCCTCGCCCGTCGATTCCGTCCAGTGATGGGCATTATGTTCCGTACCTTGAAAGAAGTGTCCATTGCCTCACTTTCCATCCTTCCGGAAGTGACGCCGGAAGGATGAATGCCGAACAGCGACTCCTACACGAAGTCACGGAGAAAGATACGTTGAACATCGTCGTTCTGGGTGGTGGCCGCGTCGGCCACGCCATGGTGCTGGATCTGGCCGGGTGCGGGCATGCCGTCACGCTGGCCGACATCGACTCCGACGCTCTCGCCAAGTTGGCCGACTTCCCGGGCGTCGCCACCGTCCGCGCGGATCTCGGCGACCCGGCCGAGCTCGCCCGCGTGGTCGCACCGGCGGAGCTGGTGGTGGGCGCCGTCCCCGGGTTCATGGGCTTCGAGACGGTTCGTCGCGTACTCCTCGAAGGCAAACCGGTGGTGGACATCTCGTTCTTTCCCGAGGACGCCATGGAGCTCGACACCATCGCGCGCGAGGCGGGGGTGCCCTGCCTGGTGGACTGTGGCGTGGCGCCGGGGCTCAGCAACCTGGTGTTGGGCCGGATGGAAGCTGCCCTGGACGAGACGCACCGATTCGAGTGCCTCGTCGGAGGGCTGCCGGTGTTGCGTACCCTCCCGTACGAGTACAAGGCGCCCTTCTCACCCATCGACGTCCTCGAGGAGTATACCCGACCCGCGCGCTTTCGCATCGACGGGCACGAAGTCGTCTTCCCCGCCCTCTCCGACGTGGAGCTGGTGGACATCCCGGGAGTGGGAACCCTCGAAGCCTTCAACACCGACGGCGTGCGCAGTCTCCTGCGGACCTGCAGCACTCCCACCATGGTGGAGAAGACGATGCGGTACCCGGGACACGCCGACCTCATGAGGACGTTCCGGGAGACGGGGTTGTTCTCCACCGAGGCGGTGGATACGCCCTCCGGTCCGGTGGTCCCCCTCGATCTCACCGCGAAGCTCCTCTTCCGCGCCTGGAAGTACGACGAAGGGGAGGAGGACCTCACCGCGATGCGCATCACCGTGGAGGGAGTGGACGGCGGGAAGTCGGTGCGGCACGTGTTTCACCTCCTCGATCGGTACGACCCGGTGACCCGGATCTCCTCCATGGCCCGGACCACCGGGTACACCTGCACCGCCATGGTGGCGCTCGTCGCTTCGGGAACGTGGAAGGAACCCGGCGTGGCTCCGCCCGAGTTCGTGGGGAGGCGAGAGGATTGCTTCGACGCGATCCTGGCCTATCTCTCCGAGCGAGGCGTCCACTTCGGACCGCAGGGTTGACGGGAGTCTCCATGGGCGCGTCCCTGCCGATCTTCTTCGACTGCCTGAAATGTCCGTCCTATTGTTGTTCGTATCCCCGCATTCCGGTCACGGGTCGCGACGTGAAGCGCCTCGCCCGGAGATTCGGCATCGGCGAGGAAGCGGCCGCTCGCCGGTTCACGAAGAAGGGGAGTGACCCCGGCGAGCGGGTGCTCCGGCATCAACAGGACGAAGCCTACGGATCCGTGTGCCGTTTCCTGGACACCGATTCCCGTCTGTGCACCATCCACGACGCCCGTCCAGCCATATGCCGGGACCACCCCGGCACGCCGCACTGTGGCTACTACGTGTTCCTCACGTCGGAACGCCGACTCCAGGAAGACCCCGAGTTCGTGGCCAGGGCATACAACCCCTGACCGGGCGGCCGAGCCGTCAGGACACCCCGAATCCCGCCTCCTGGAGCACCTCGCGACCCACGTCGTCCGTGCTGACCACCCGTCCATCGAGGAGGTGGATGCTCCGGTCGGCTTCATGGGCGTACCGTGGATCGTGCGTGACCATGCAGATGGTGGCCCCGTCGGCGTGCAACTCCTTGAGGAGTTCCAGCACCTGGTTTCCGTTCTGGGAATCGAGGTTCCCCGTGGGCTCGTCCGCCAGGAGGATGAGGGGCTTTCCCGCTATGGCGCGGGCTACCGCCACGCGCTGTTGCTGGCCCCCGGAGAGCTGGCTCGGATAGTGCTTGACCCGGTGCGCCATCCCGACCCGTTCCAGCGCGGCCATCACCCGCTCCTTCCGTTCCGCGCCGGGCATGGAACGGTACGTGAGGGGGAGTTCGACGTTCTCGTACACGGTGAGATCGCCGATGAGGTTGAACGCCTGGAAGATGAACCCGATGGCCTGGTTCCGGATCCGTGAGCGCTGACCCGAGGTCAATGACTCCACCGGCTCGCCGTCCAGGATGTACCGGCCGTCGGAAGGACTGTCCAGGAGCCCCAGGATGGAGAGGAGCGTGGTCTTCCCGCACCCGGACGGACCGGCGATGGAAACGAACTCACCGGACCGGATCTCCATGTCCACGTTCGAGAGGGCATGGGTCTCCACTTCTTCCGTATAGAAGACTTTGCTCAAACCCTCCAACCTGATCAACGCCTGATCGTTCCCCATGGTTCCTCCCCTCGTGTCGGTTGCCACCGGGCCATGGATCTGATCGCATGGCCGACTCAATCGAACCTGACGAGAGTCGGTCGGAGAAAGTTACAGGTCCGGTCGCGAAGCGGTGAGCGCCGCCGTGTGCGCCCCTCCCCTCGCGGCCACCCGGCCCGCCGCGTCCGCCAGGAGGAGGAGACCCTCCACCGCCCTGGACCGTCGGTCGTCATCCAGGGCGTCCAGGACTCTCGCCACCATGTGCGGGTCCAGCATGGAATCCCTCGTCTGGAGTGCCGCTCCCTCGGGCGTGAGGATCACGTTGGTCACGCGCCGGTCGTTCGCGTCCCGCTCCCGGCGGACGTAGCCGGCCTCTTCCATCCGCTTCAACGTCAGGGACATGGTGGAGAGTGTGACCCCCACGTGCTCGGACAGCTCGGAGACCATGGTCGGGTCGACGGGGTGCAGATGCCGCAGAACGCTCGCCTGGCGCAACGTCAGCCCTTTTCCCCCCGCCGGGTCGTCGGCACGGTGATTCCGGCACACCGCGAGAATTCGCGGCACCGCCTCCATCACGCTCTCGACTCTGGACACCGCGATCCTCCCGCCGGACAAGAAGATGGTCTACAGGGCACAATAATAGTTTGATGTGACAAATCAAAGTATTATCTCAGCACGTTCGCACTCAGTTCCCGAGAGGGGATGTCGTCTTCGGAAAACCTACCCCTTCGGAACGAGATCCACACCCATCTGGTCCATCCTGCCCCCGGGTGTATAGGTTTGAGGGTGTCGACCATGTCCTTCACCCCTTTCGGCCATGCACTGGACCACGAGCCCCGAAGCCTGGATCGCCCTGGCGACCCTCACCATCCTCGAGATCGTCCTGGGCATCGACAACATCATCTTCGTGTCCATCCTCGCCGAACGGGTGGAGCCGCACCTCCAGGACCGGGCCCGGAAGGTGGGCCTCCTCCTGGCCATGGCGGCCCGCATCCTCCTCCTCTTTTCCATCGTGTGGATCATGCGGCTCACCGAGCCGCTCTTCTCCATACTGGCACGGGAGGTGTCGGGACGGGACCTGATCCTCGTCATCGGCGGAGTGTTCCTCCTGTTCAAGTCCACCCGCGAGATCCACCACAAGCTCGAAGGGGAGCTGGCCGACGGAGAAGGGCAGCGCGTGGCCGCCCCCTTCATGGGGATCATCGTCCAGATCGCGCTCCTGGACATCGTGTTCTCGCTGGATTCGGTGATCACGGCGGTGGGCGTCGCGGAAGACGTGGAGGTCATGGTCATCGCCGTGGTCCTGGCCGTGGGCTTCATGATGATGGCGGCAGGGCCGGTGAGCCGCTTCGTGTCGGCGCACCCGACGGTCAAGATGCTGGCGCTGTCCTTCCTCCTCCTCATCGGGATGACGCTGATCGCGGAGGGGATGGGACAGCACATCTCGAAGGGGTACATCTACTTCGCCATGGGGTTCTCCATCTTCGTGGAGATGCTCAACATCAAGGTGGCGAAGAAGGGTGCGGCGCCGGTCCACCTCCGCACACCCTACCCGACGGAAGGAGCCGGAAAGAAGAACGGAGGCGTCTGAAGCGGCTCAGCCCGGGACGCTTTGGTCGCGATACCGTCCCAGGAAGTCCGTCATGCGCCGAAGGTCCTCTTCCGTGGACACGATCCCCAACGACGCCCTGAGCGCGCCTACGGGAACCTCTTCCGGAATGCATTGCGCCAACTCGTCCAGGCTGAAGCTTCCCTGCGGCATGGCCTTGAAGCAGCGTAGCGCCTCGGTGGCCGGGAGATCGAAGGCAGTCTCCCCCGCCCCGGGATTGCAGAAGCATCCTCCCCTCAGGGAGAGACCCTCCACGCTGGCGGCACCTTCCACGTTGGCATAGGGAAAGATCTTCCCGTCGGCACCGCGGAGGTTGAAGGCTACCGTCCCGCCTCGGTCTGTGGTATCGCCAGGACCGTAGATCTCGACCAGGGGCGATCCGTCCGAATGGCACAGTCCCCGGAGAGAATCCAGGAGCACCTCCGTGAGTTGGCGGACCCGCTCCCGCACACGATCCATCCCCACTTCAGCGAGAAACTCCAGACCGGGCGTGACCGCCGCGATGCTGAGGAAGTTGAGCGTACCGTCTTCGAACGCCTCCGCGTCCACCCGGAACTGGTGGATGCGATTCTGAACCGAGACGTATTCCACCGTCCCGCCGGCGAACCACGGGCGCCTCAGCCTGCGGATGGCTTCCTTGCGGGCCAGAAGCGCTCCGACCCCGGTGGGGAATCCGAACATCTTGTAGAAGGAGACCGCGACGTAGTCCGGCGAGACCTCGGAGAGATCCAGAGGGTTGGTGGGAACGAAGGCCGCCGCGTCGAGGAACACCTCGTACCCCAGGTTCTGCGCCTCCACCACCAACTCGAGAGGGTGTTTCACGCCGGAGAAGTTGGACTGGGCCGGGAAGGCGAAGAGGCTCGCCTCCTGTACGGCAGGAGGGATGGGGACCTCGCGGCTCAGGCGCAGCTCCGGGCTCAGAGGGAGGTAGACCGTGCGCGCGCCCCGCCGATCCGCGTACGACCGGATCCCGTTCACCGAATTATGGTTGTCCTGCAGGAGGGTGAAGAGGGATCCCTTCCGGAACGGGAACGCCTCGCCCACCAGCTTCAACGCACCACTCGCGTTGGACGTGAACACGACGACGTATTCTTCCGGATCGGCCTGGAAGAAGGAGAGGATGCGAGCGCGGGCTTCCTCCACGAGCTCCGTCGCCGCCATGGAGGCCGGGTTCACCGAGTGCGGGTTCCCCAACACGTGATCGGCCAGGAGACGCGTGTGTGCCTCGATCTGCGACTCGGCGTACAGTCCACTCCCCGTGTAGTCGAGATAGACCTGTCCCAACCGGTCGAGACGGCCGAACTCCCGCCGCCTCAAACTCTCGAAAGACTCCCGTAGTTCTTCACGATCCATCCGCATTCCTCGGTCGATGTCGCCGGCCATGAATCTGGCGCGGGCGGGACGTCCCCTCAACCGGGGCGCGATCCGGAATCGAAACGGCGGCGCCGACCCAGGGGGATCGGCGCCGCCTCGAATGCCACACACCGGCGCGGGTGGGGAGCTACATCCCGCCCTGCACTCCCGCCTCGCCTTCGGCCGACACGTTGAAGCGCACCCACATCCCGGTAGCCGCGTGCCCGGGGATGTAGCACACCATGGTGTATTCGCCCGCGGCCGCCGCGGTGAAGGTGACCCGTTCCTTCTCGCCCGGCATGGTCGCGTCCGTCATGGAGGTGGGATTCTGGGTCAGGGCACCCTCGAACACCGAGGTGGGCTCGAGCATGGCCCCGAAGCTCGCCGCCGCCGCGACGATTCCCATGCTGTGCGCCATGACCGGATCGTTGTTCTCGAAGTCGATGGTCACGGCATATCCCTCGGGGACGGTGATGGTCATGTTGCCGTCATAGCCACCGTTGAAGTTCCAGTAGGCCTTCGCCTCGGTGGCCCCGGCCGTGATGGTCATGTGGACCGTCCTGGCCTCGTGGTCCACGTGGAGCCACTCGGGCGTGGTCATCTCCGCGGACACGGTCCCGGAAGCCGGGGCCTCGGCGGTCATGGTGGCCATGTCGTGGTCCATCTCCTGGGCGGGCTCGCCCCCACCACACGCGGCGAGCGCCAACACGGTACCGAAGAGCGAAATACGCTTCATGATGAATATCCTCTTTGAACGACTGAATCGGGAACGCTGGACGGGAGGCCGTGGATCGACCCACCCCGGACGGGCAGGCCCGAAGATCCACCATCGGACGTCAGGCAGTGCTGAAATGTACATGGTTGGAGTCGCTACGGAACCGATCCCCGCCGTCGGGGACCGCCAGGTCGGCGGTCAGGACGAATAGTAGGCGGCGTTCTCCTCGATGTATCCGGGGGTGAGGTCGCACCCCCACGCCCTCGCCGATCCGCCCCCGAGCCCCAGGTCCACCGTGATGTCCACCGGGTCCCCCTCGAGGAGTTCACGCACGGCAGCCTCGTCGAATGACGTCCTCACACCCCGGTCGAGGACCGGGATGCCGCAGATGGACGCGCCGATCCGGCCAGGGTCGACCCGGCAGGCGAAGCACTTGCCCACCGCCATGAGGATCCGGCCCACGTTGGGATCGCCTCCGAACACCATCGTCTTGACCAGCGGCGAGTTCACCAGCGACTTGGCCACGACCCGCGCCTCCCCTCCGTTCTCCGCGCCGGTCACCGTCACCCGGACCATGGCATGGGCTCCCTCTCCGTCGCGCGCCATGGTCTCGGTCATGGCCACGCAGACTTCGCGCAGAGCCGCGGTGAACACCTCCTCGTCCACCGGTCCGGCGAGTCCATTGGCCAGGACGGCACAGGTATCCGACGTGCTGGTGTCGGTGTCCACGGAGAGCATGTTGAAGGTATCGTCGACGACGTCCCGGAGGATGCGGTCGAGGGCGGAAGCTTCGACCTCGGCATCGGTGAAGACGTAGGCGAGCATCGTGGCCATGTTGGGCTCGATCATCCCGGAGCCCTTGGCCACCACCGTGATGGTGGCCGCCCCGGCGGAGACGGACAGCGCCTTGGGATGGGTGTCCGTGGTCATGATCCCGCGCGCGCCCACCATGGGATCCTCCTGGAGGCTCTCGGCGAGGGCGGGAAGCGCCACCTCGATCTTCTCGACGGGGAGCGGGACGCCGATGACGCCCGTGGAGCTCATGAGCACCAGGCTCTCGTCGATCCCCAGGGCCTGGGCCGCCGCGGCTCCCATGGCGCGAGCCCGCCGCACGCCCTCCTCACCCGTTCCGACGTTGGACACCTTGCTGTTGACCACCACCGCCTGGAGGCGGCCGGCGCGGATCAACTCCCGCCCCACGATGATGGGCGCCCCGGGAACCTGATTGCGGGTGAACACGGCAGCGGCGGTGGCGGGCACCTCCGACGCGAAGAGCGAAAGGTCGTACCCTTCCTTCTTCAGGCCGCAGAGCGTCGCCGCGCAGCGAAATCCCCGGGGAAACCGGGGCGGATCGTGGAACTCCATGGTGCCTCGTAGCCTCGATGGAAATCTGGTGACATGGAAGATCGGGACCGGGATGGAATGTGGGAAGGTGGCGGAGCACGAAAAAGAGCCCGGCCACCGAAGTGGCCGGGCTCATGGAACAGACCCGCCCCAGTGTCTACTCGGCTGCACACCCCATGGTGGGGATCAGCAGGGGCTCGAAGTCCGACGCGTCCAAGGGCCGCGCGTCTTCCGCCATCCGTCGAAATACCCGGGCAACTCGCACGTCGCCTTCCACCTCCGCCCTCGTTGCCACTCGAAGCAGGTACCGGATCCTTTCGTCCACGTTCATCATCATCCCATCCTCACTGCGGGCCTCGAGCGTTCGAAACGTCCACCGCCGTCACGCTCTTGTTCCGACCTACGAACATCACCCCCCAAGGGTTTCAGTTCTGTGAGGTAGGACGCACGGAATCCGGAAAGGGTTGCCTACCTCTCCCAGCCGGCCCACCCCGGACCCCGCACGGCGCGTCCGGGGAGGGCGCCGGTATGCCTCCCGTGGGACACCACGGGCACACCGTTCACCAGCACGTGCTCCATCCCCACCGACACCTGGTGGGGCTCCTCGTAGGTCGCCCGGTCGCCCACCGTCTCCGGATCGAATACCACGACGTCGGCGAAGAAGCCTTCCTTCAGGAGGCCCCGGTCGCGGATATGGAGGCGGGTAGCCACTGCCGAGGACATCTTCCGCACGGCCTCCTCGAGAGTGGTCGCGCCCTCCTCGCGGACGTACTTGCCGAGCACCCGGGTGAACGTCCCGTATGCGCGTGGGTGACTCAGTCCACCGGCGCGCTCCGGATCGATCCCGCCGGCGTCCGTTCCGAACTTGATCCAGGGCTGGCCGATCTGCATGGCCACGTTCTCTTCACTCATCATGAAATAGATGGTGCCGATGCGCTGACGTTCGTCGAGGACGAGATCGAAGGCGGTCTCGATCCAGTCCTTGCCGAGTTCCGCCGCGACCTCGGAGAGGCGACGCCCCATGTAGCGCCGGTTCTCCCTCTTGTCGAACCCCAGGAGGAGCACGCCTTCGGGAGTGGCCAGACTGCACAGGTTCTCCCAGTCCGACGTCTGGTGCTCGATCTCGGACCGGATCCGGGCTCTCATCCCGGGATCCGCGAGGTTGTCGAACAGCTTCCCGTCCGCCGAAGCCCACGGCGGGAAGCACGCCGTGAGTCCGGTGCCGCCGGCGGTGTAGGGATACATGTTCGCCTGGATGTCCACACCGGCGGCCCGGGCGGAGTCGATCTTCGCCACCGCCTCCGCCGCCTTGTGCCAGTTGAGCGTCCCGCCGGCCTTCAGGTGATAGATCTCCACCGGGACCCCCGCCCGCGTCCCGATCTCGATGGCCTCGTCGATGGCCTCCAGGAACTGGTCGGCCTCCGAACGCATGTGGGTGATGTACACGCCTCCGTAGGGGGCCGCCGCCCGGTTGATCTCGACGAGCTCGTCGGTGGAGGCGAAGTTGCCCGGCGGATAGATGAGGGCGGAGCCGATGCCGAACGCGCCGTCTTCCATGGCGTTGCGCACGGCCATGCGCATCATCTCGAGCTGCGTCTCGTTGGCGGCCCCCATGGCCTGACCCTTCCCGAGAACCCGGATCGTCGTGGCGCCCACGAAGGATCCGAAGTTCACCGAGGCGCCGTGGTCCGTCATGGCCTGGATCCATTCGTCGAAGGCGCGGGGACCGGCGAAGGCGGTGCCCTCCCGCGCCTGCGACTCCCGTACCGGGGCGTTGGTGGTGGACTCACCCATGATCTCCGTGGTCACGCCCATGGTGACCTTGCTCACCACCCGGCCGTCGCCGTCGCCCAGGAAGGCGAAGCGCGAGTGGCTCTGGATATCGATGAAGCCCGGTGCCACGACCTTCCCCGTGGCGTCGATGCGCGTACCGGCCTCGGCCCCGTCGAGCATCCCGCGCGGGGTGATGGCCACGATGCGGTCTCCCCGGATCCCCACGTCGCCGGGGTACCACCCGTTGCCGGTACCATCGACGATCCGCCCCCCGGTGATGATCACGTCGTAGGCGGCGGACTGGCCCCGCGCCGGCGACACGAAGGCGAGCGCGGCCAGGAAGAGGAGTGTCAGGGAGCGAGCGTGCGTTGGCATGAGGCCTCCACGGATGAGAATCGGGTCACGCCGACGAATACCGCCCCGTGGACCATGCGTCAATCCGCGGCCATCCCACCACCGGGGCGGAGCGTGCGCAATGGGGTGGCGAAGGTACCGGTCCGCCCACATGTTGGCGGGCCATCGAAATTCATCCGTCCCCGGACGCCCATGAGCCGACGCAACGTAGCCATCCTGCTCTTTCCCGAAGTGGAGGTCCTGGACTTCGCCGGCCCGTTCGAAGTGTTCTCCCGGACACGCCTCGATCCTGGGGTGGAGTCGCGGCGATCGGAGGAGACGGCTCCCTTCCGCGTGTACACGGTCGCGCGCACCGGCGAGCCGATCACCGCCACCGGCGGCCTCCGAGTGATCCCCCACTTCGACTTCGACGAGGCCCCCTCGCCCGACATCCTCGTGATCCCCGGAGGGTTCGGGACGCGGGCGCTTCTCGAAGACGACGGAATGCTGGCGTGGCTCCGCCGCGCCGCCGGGGGGGTGGAACTGCTCACGTCCGTGTGCACCGGATCTCTGGTGCTGGCCCGCGCCGGACTCCTGGCGGGACGGCGGGCCACCACCCATTGGGGAGCCCACGACCTCCTGGAGGCCATCGACCCGTCCATTTCCGTGGACCGGGAATCTCGGGTCGTGGACGACGGCGTGGTCACGTCCGCCGGAGTCTCGGCGGGGATGGACATGGCCTTCCATGTGGTGGAACGGTTCTGCGGGAAGGACGTGGCCGACGAAACGGGGCGGTACATCGAATATCCTCGGCTCCCCGGGGCAGGTCTCCCCGCCGGTGGCCCGGGCCGGGCCCCGACGGGCCGCTGAAGAGTCGGGCCGCGGAGCGCCCCGAAGCCCCACCGGCCGCGCCGCAGGGGATCGTGAACCGTGGTTCCGGTGTTCCAACGTCTCGTGTCGTCGTATCGACCCTCTCATGGACCCGTATGGCTCGACTGCTCACCTACGCATGGGGAGGGCTGATCCTGTGCGTCTTCGTCGCTTGGGTCGCCCGCCCGGAACTGTTCTCCGAGGCGGCGATCACCGGGAGTCTGGCGAGACTCGGTGCCTGGAGCTTCGTCGGATACGTGGCCGTGTCCATGGTTCGCGGGCTCGCGCTGGTTCCCAGCACACCGGTGGTGGTGGCCGGCGGAGTCCTCTTTCCCGAGGCGCTTCCGGCGGTACTGCTGGTGTCCATGGTGGGCATCGTCGTATCCGCCACCATACTGTACCATTTCCCGGGTTATGCGGGATACGACAGGTGGATCGAAGCGAAGCACCCGGAGCGCGTCGCGGAACTCCGGATCCACCTCGGCGAGCCTCGCGCGCAGTGGTTCGTGGCCCTCTGGGCGATCACCCCGGTCGTCCCCACCGACGCGATCTGCTATGTCGCGGGACTGGCGGGAATGCCGTTTCGCCGTATGATCGTGGGTCTCGTGGCGGGCGAGCTTCCCCTGGTCACCGTATATATCTTCCTCGGCCGGCACCTCACCGGGTTCCTCGGATAGACAGGAGGGCGTCCTGAACGAACACATCGCGAACATCCGGACCTCGGGAACGATTCTTCCGAGTTCACGCTTCCTGGTGAACCGCCTGATGAAGGACGTGGACTTCGAGCAGGCCCGGAACATCGTGGAGTTGGGTGTCGGGAACGGGTGCGTCACCAGGGAGATCCTGAGACGCATGCGCCCGGAGGCCCGCCTCCTCTCGCTGGAGATCAACCCTGTCTTCGTCGAGGCGGGACGGCGACTCGAAGACGAGCGGCTCACCGTGGTCCAGGCGTGCGCGGCGGAGCTTCCCGTGATCCTCCAGGAGGAGGGCATCGACGGCGTCGACGCTGTGGTATCCAGTCTCCCGCTGTCCATCATGGACCGCCAGGTGGTGGATCGCGTGATGGAGGGAAGCCGGATGAGCCTTCGTCCCGGGGGACGCTTCGTCCAGTACCAGTACAGCCTGCGCGATCACGAAAGACTGAGTCGCACCTTCGGGGACGTGGCGGTGGGGTTCACCGTCCTCAACATCCCACCGGCGTTCGTCTATACCTGTTCCGCCTCCGACGCCGGCCAGGCAACGGACCGAAAGGCGCCTCCTTCCCTGGGGTCGCTCTACGCCGCCGCCCTGGCGGCCGTGGCCTTCGCGGTCCGGTCCCTCCAGAACCTCTAGACGATCGGGGACCCTACGCCTCCCTGACCACCGGAGCGGGCGTTCCTTCCATCCCACCCGGGGCGACTTCCGGTCCTCTCCCGCAGCGCGGTCGACGCACGGCGTGGTGGGTCCAGCGTACGCGCTGGACGCGCTCACCAGCCCGACGATGATACCTGGAACTCCCGGCGCGTCCATGGGAACGGGTGCGGCGGGCGGCCTTCCCCGCCAGATTGGGTCTCGTTCCGCGATCGCAGTCCAAAGGAATTCCGACCCCGGGGAGGTCGTCATGCGCAGCATCGTCACGGTACTTCTGCTCTCGGTCCTGGGCCTCGCGTCGGGCGCACCGTGCCTCCGTGGGCAGGTGAGCCCTCTCCCCCGGGAGACGAAGGTCCGGAACTTCCTCCCCCACATGACGTGGCCCGAGGTGGCGGACCTCCTCACCCGCTCGGACATGGTGATCCTTCCCGTGACGTCGCTGGAGCAGCACGGTCTCCACGGACCCGTCGGCACCGACTACTACTCCGGCGTCGAGCGCGCCAAGCTCATCGCCCGGGAGGTGGACGTGCTGGTGGCACCGATCCTCTACCCGGGGCAGTCTCCGTACCACATGGAGTTCCCGGGCACGGTGACCCTCCCCTCCACGCTGGTGCAGGAGGTATACGTGGAGGCAGCGAAGAGCCTGATGCACCATGGCTTCAAGCGCTTTCTCGTCCTGAATGCCCACGGGGGGAACCAGGCCATCACCACGTTCATCGTGGACCGCATCAACCAGGAGACGGAGGGGATCGCCGTGGATCTCGGCGCGGTGGCCGGACCCTTCACCGACCGCGAACGTCTGGCGGCCCTACCCTCGCCGGAGGTGTTCGACCGCCACGGGGGCGTGGGTGAGACGGCGCGCTCCCTCTATCTCTTCCCCGACCTGGTGGAGTTGGACGAGGCCGTCCCCGCCACCCTCACCCTTCCCGTCCACATGGAGGCCATGCTTCCCGCGGTGGTGGAAGGAGACCGCACGGCGCTGACCGTCTTCCTGGCGGAGGGACTGAAGGCGGAAGAGACCGGGAAGGGCACCGCCACCCACGAGATGACGCGGACGGGAGCGTGGAGCGTCCGCGATCCGAGGGAGGCCACGGCGGAAGAGGGCCGGATCGCCACCGAGGTCTTCGTGGACGCGGCGGTGGCCTTCATCCGGCGGTGGGAAGCACTCCGCCCCTCGGGTACGCCATGAGCGACCCCACGCTGGAGGACTGCACGATCTTCGTGGACGCCGACGCCTGTCCGGTGAAGGACGAGGTGTACCGCGTGGCCGGGCGGTACGGGCTCCCCGTGGTTCTGGTCTCCAACTCCTGGTTCCGGACCCCCAACGAGCCGTGGATCGAGCTGGTGGTCGTCAAGGAGACGGGCGAGCTCGACGTGGCCGACGACCACATCGTGGAGCGGACCGGGCCCCGGGACATCGTCGTGACCGAAGACATCCTCCTGGCGGGACGGGTGCTCCAGAAGGGAGGCCGGGCCCTCAACCCGCGCGGGAAGATCTTCACCGAGAACAACATCGGAGACGCCACGGCCATGCGGGAGCTCATGGCCGGCCTTCGCGAGACGGGCGAGGTGACGGGCGGCGCGCCCCCCTTCGCGAAGGAAGACCGATCCCGTTTCCTCCAGAGCCTGGATCAGATCATCCAGAAGGTGCGCCGGGGGAAGTAGCGGGGTGGGCCGGGCAGGCGTAGGATGGAAGCCATCCACCTCCAACGCCCCACCCGGGAGGACCCCGATGAAGCACCGCCGTCCATCTGCGCCGCGCTCCACGTTTCCCACCCTGGCCCTGGCCGCGTGCCTGTCGGCCTTCTCCGCCGGTCCTGCCGCGCTGTTGTCCGCCCAGCAGATCCCCTCCCCCGAGGAGTTCTTCGGCCACCAGATGGGTGCCGACCGGAAGCTGGCCCGCTGGGACAAGCTGGTGGAGTACTACGAGCTCCTGGACCGGGAAAGCGACCGCGTGCAGGTGGTGCACATGGGACCCACCACCCTGGGCAATCCCTTCCTCTCCATCTTCGTGTCGTCGCCCGAGAACCTGGCGCGGCTCGACGAGATCAAGGAGATGAACGCGCTCCTCAGCGACCCCCGGGGAGCGTCGGAGGCGGAGGTGGAGCACGCCATCGCCAACGGGAAGGTGGTCTTCGTTCAGTCGTACGGGCTCCACTCCACGGAGGTGGCCGCGAGCCAGTCGGCCGCGGAGGTCATGTACGGCCTGGCCACCCGCACCGACGACACGGTCATGGAGATCCTGGAGAACACCGTGGCCATCATGATCCCCGTGTTCAATCCCGACGGGAATGTCATGGTCACCGACTGGTACGACCAGTGGGTGGGGACGGAGTACGAGGGGTCGGGCCCACCGACGCTGTACCACCACTACATCGGGCACGACAACAACCGTGACGCCTTCATGCAGAACACGGTGGAGTCCCGGTACGGCGCGGAGATCATCTTCCGGGAGTGGATTCCCCAGGCGTACATCGACCACCACCAGATGGGGCCGTACACGGCGCGCATCTACCTCCCCCCCTACGCCGAGCCCATCCGCCCCGAGGCGGATCCGCTGGTGTGGCGCGAGATGTCGTGGTACGGCGCCCAGATGGCATACAAGATGGAAGAGGAGGACCTTCCCGGTGCGGTGAACGCCGCCATCTACTCGGGATGGGGTCACTTCGGGTTCCACTGGATCACCCCCTTCCACAACATCGCGGGGATGCTCACCGAATCCGCCAGCGCGCGGCTGGCCACCCCTCTGTACGTGCATCCCGAGCAGCTCGGGGGATCCCGGCAACTCCCCGAATACGAGGCCCAGACGACCTTTCCCAGTCCGTGGGAAGGCGGGTGGTGGCGCGTGCGCGACATCGTGGAGCGTCAGATCTCCGCGTCGTTCTCTCCCCTGGAGATGGCTGCCAAGAACCGTGAGACTGTGCTTCGCAACGCCTACCTGAAGGCCTCGCGGCAGACCCGACGGGGAATGGAGGGCGAAACCAGGGCGTACGTGATCCCCGCCGAGCAGCACGATCCGCTGACCATGCAGAAGATGGTGAACAAGCTCCTGGCCCAGGGGATCGAGGTGCGGCGCGCCGACGCCGGCTTCACCCACGAAGGACGGGTGTACGGCGCCGGCAGCTACGTGGTGACCATGGCCCAACCCAAGCGCGGCGTGATCCGCTGGCTCCTGGGGCGCACCTTCTATCCCCAGAACTCCTACACCCGCCAGCCCGACGGCACCCCCATCCGCCCCTACGACATGTCGGGCGACGTGATGGCGGAGTTCATGGGCGTGCGGGTGGACCCGGTGGGCTCGGCGGTGGAGGCGGAACTGGCCGTGGTCTCCGGATGGATCGACACGGACGGCGCCGTGGCCGCGGGAACGCACGGCTACCATATCCGGGGGAACGAGAACGACGCCTTCAAGGCCGTGAACCTCCTCTGGAACGAGGGCGTGACCGTCCGCCGCTTCGTCCGCCGGCACGGCCCGCATCTCCAGGGGGACTTCTGGGTCCCGGCCGCGCCCGATGAAGTCGTGGCCGAGGTTGCCCGCGAGACAGGCGTGTCCTTCCACGCCATGAACGTGGATGCCGGCGGCGACTTCGCCCCGATTCTGCAGCGGCCCCGGGTGGGGATGTTCCAGCGCTACTACGGCGGGAACATGGACGAGGGGTGGACCCGCTGGCTCCTGGACGACTTCGGGTTCCGGTACGAAACGGTGATGAGCGAGAAGATCCGGCGCGGAAACCTCGCCCGCGACTACGACGTGATCATCCTGCCCGACGACGACATGAGAATGATGACCGGGGAGGCAGGTCCGGGCGCCGGGAGCGGATATGGTGGCTTCGACCCCGGGTCGGTGCCCCCCGCGTACCGCAGCGGGTTCGGCAGGGACGGGATCGCGGCGCTGGAAGACTTCGTGGAGAACGGGGGCACGCTGGTGACCTTCGCCGAGGCGGGCAACCTCCCCATCCAGGAATTCGGCATCCCCGTTCGCGACATCGTGGCGGACCTCTCCACCAAGGAGTTCTGGGCCCACGGGTCCACGCTGCGCGTGAAGGTGGACACGAGCCATCCCCTGGCCTGGGGGATGCCGGAGGAGGCGCTGGTGGTCTTCTTCGGTGCCAACCAGGTCTACGAAGTGCTGGGTGGCGCCGAAAGCCAGGACGCGAGCCGTGTCGCTTCGTACGTCGGCAGGGACATCCTGCAGAGCGGACAGCTCGACGGCGAGGCCCACATCGCGAACCGTGCGGCCATGCTCTCCGTGAACCACGGCGAGGGCCAGGTGGTGCTCATCGGTTTCCGCACCCAACACCGTGCCCAGACCCACGGCACCTTCAAGTTCCTCTTCAACGCGCTGGTGGGAAATTGAGCACCCACCCGATCACACCACCTTCACCTGCAAGCCGGGATACCCTCATGACACGCCTGATCCGGATCTACATCGCAGCCTTGCTGATCCTCCCGGCGCAGGTCGTCGCCCAGGAGTCCGCGGAGCCGACGCCCGCCCGGTGGGAGAGCCACCACTCGATCCGGGTAGCCGGCCAGGCGGTGGTATACGACGCCGTGGTGGGGAGCATCATCCTGCGCGACGACGCGGAGAAGGCCACGGCCGAGCTGTTCTACACGGCCTACTTCCGCACCGGGGTTCCCGGCGGCGCGGCGCGGCCCATCATCTTCTCGTACAACGGTGGACCGGGGTCGGCGTCCTTCTGGCTCCACATGGGGATCATGGGTCCCCGCAGGGTGCGGACGCCCGACGCGGCACCCCAGGGAGGCCCACCCTACCCGCTGGTGGACAACGAGTACACGCTCCTGGACAAGGCGGACATCGTCATGATCGATCCCGTGGGGACGGGGTTCAGCCGTCCCCTCGGCGACACGCCGGGATCCCACTTCTGGGGCATCGACGAGGACGCGCGCTCCCTGACCCAGTTCATCCGCCGCTTCCTCAGTGAGAACCAACGTTGGAATTCTCCCCGGTATCTCCTCGGGGAGAGCTACGGCACCACGCGGTCGGCCGTGTTGGCCCGCCATCTCCAGGGCGCCAACATCGACCTCAACGGGATCGTCCTGGTGTCGTCGGTACTCCAGTTCAACACCATCCAGTTCGCGCCCGGAGACGACCTCCCCTACATCCTGAACCTGCCCTCGTACGCCGTGGTGGCCGAGTACCTCGACGCGCTCCCCGGCGGGCGACGTGCCGATCTCCCGGCGTTCATGGCCGAGGTCGAGGCGTGGGCCACCACGGACTACGCCACCGCGCTCCTGGCCGGCGGCACGCTCGATCCCGCCCGGCGCGCCCGGGTGATCCGGCGCATGCACGAGTACACGGGGCTCTCCGAGGAGTACATCGACCGGTCGGACCTGCGCGTGTCCGCGCCGGAATTCGAGGCGGAGCTCCTGCGGGCCCAGAGGCGCATCGTGGGACGTCTGGACGGACGCTTCAGCGGACCGGCCGGAGATCCGCGCGCCACCCGGCCCTCCCACGATCCCCAGTCCACGGCCATCAGCTCGGCGTACACGTCGGCGTTCAATACCTACGTTCGTGAAGAGTTGGGGTACGACGGTGACCGCGAGTACACGCCCAGCGGGGCGACCCGGGACTGGAACTGGGGACGCCTGGGAGGTGGAGGCGGCTTCGTGCGGGGCGGCGGCACGCCCAACGTGGCTCCCGACCTGGCCGGGGCCATCGAGAGGAACCCCGAGTTGAAGGTTCTTCTGGTGAACGGGATCTACGACCTGGCCACCCCGTACTTCGCCGCGGTGTGGACCATGGACCACATGGGGCTCCCTCCGGAGTTGCGCGCCAACATCCAGCGGGCCGACTTCGCGGCGGGACACATGATGTACGTGGAAGAGGCGCTCCTTCCGCAGTGGAAGAGCACCCTGGACGCATTCATCGACGCGACGCGCTAGCCGAGGATCGCCCCGGCACCCCCGGCAACGCTGCCGGAGGCGCCGGGGGACCTCACCGGTCCCTCAGTACCTCCAGGGGTGGCTGCGTCAACACGCGGCGGCTTCCCAGGAGGCCCACCCCGGCCGTGAGGACCGCAACCGACACCCAGATGGCGGCCAGCGTACCCGCGTGGAGGTGGAACGCCACCTGGAAGAGGGTGGGCACCATGACGGCGGAAGCGATCACCGCCAGGACGAGCCCGGTGGCCGTGGCCAGCGTGCCCAGCGCCACGTACTCGACCAGGAGGATCCGGAGGATCTGTCCCCGCCGGGCTCCCAGCGTCTTGAGGAGCGCGGCCTCGCGCATCCTCTGCGACGCGGAAGCGGAAAGGGATCCCATGAGCACCACCATCCCCGCCATGGCGCTGAACGCACCCAGGAAGGCGATGGCCTGACGCACCCGGGATAGCACGGCGTCGATGGCGAGCTGGGCCCGGGAGAAGTCGAGGGCGGAAACGTTGGGGAAGGCGCCCACCAGTGACCGCTGGAACACGGCCCGTTCCTCCGCGTCCTCCAGGCGCGCCACCATGATGACGGTCTGTGGAGCGCCGTCCAGCACCCCCGGCTCGAAGACGGCGAAGAAGTTGGGTTCCAGCCGCTCCCAGTCCACTTGGCGGATACTGGACACCATCGACTCGATCTCCACCCCCGCGACGTTCCAGGTGATCCGGTCCCCCACCCCGACCCGCAGGCTCTCCGCCACGTCCTCCTCCAACGACACACGGGGGAGCCCCCCCGTCTCCATGGGGTCGTCCCACCACCCGCCCTCCACGAGGGCCTCGGCCGGTCCCAACTCGACCCGTGAGGTGTTGCGGTACTCCCGGCGGGAGGCCCAACCCTCGGGGCGATCCACGGACGCGGTGTCGGCCCGCAGGTCGGCGATGCTCCGCCCGTGGATGGCCACGATCCGCGACGACACCAGGGGCGTGGCCGTGGCGCCTCCCCTCGACGTCTCGGGGAGGAGCGCCCTCACCCCGTCGACCTGGTCCTCCTGGATGTCGAAGAGGAGCACGTTGGGACGGTCCTCGCCGAAGCTCACCCGGAGATCGTCCAGGAGGCTCCCCTGGATCTGGATGATCGTCCCCACCACGAACGTCCCGAACCCCAGCGCGACGGTGAGGGAGACCGTCTGGTTCCGGGGGCGGAAGAGGTTGGAGACGCCCTGCCGGATCGGGTACGGAGCGCCGGACGGGAAGAACCGCCGCACGACATGGGTGAGGCTCCACCCGAACCCGGCCAGGAGGGCGACGACCACCGAGAGACCGCCCGCGAACCCCAGGCCGAGCCCCACCTCCGGCGCCTCGATGACGCACAGGAGCACCACGGTGCCGAGAACCCCCAGATAGGCACCCACGCGGGCCGGGTCCCGGCGTCGCGTCGCGTCTTCGAAGTCGCGGCGGAGCGCCTGGAGGGGCGGGACGTTCCGCACCTCCAGGAGCGGTACCAGCGCGAACATCACGCTCACCCAGACCCCGATCCCCAGCCCCGCCGACACGGCGACGAGGGAGATCCGCGGGGTGACGGCCACGGGAAGGACCCCCGCGAGCGCCCAGGGAAGCACCCTCTGGACGAGGACACCCAACACCACCCCCGCCGCGGAACCGGCCAGTCCCATCCCCGCCGCCTGGAGGAGATACGCCGTGAAGAGCGTGGCCTGGCGGGCGCCGAGGCAGCGGAGCACCGCCACCGAGGGGCGACGCTCCTTCACGTAGACGTGAATGGCGCTGGCGACTCCGATCCCACCCAGCAGGAGCGCGCCCAGCCCTACCAGGGCGAGGAACTCGCCCATGAACTCCACGCTACTGGAAAGCTCTTGCGCCTGCCCGTCCGCCGTGGAGAACCGCACCCGGGTCTGTTCGAACACGTCCTCGTACCGGGTCACCAGGGCCTGGCGAGCCTCCGGGTCGGGGATCCGGAGAAAGGCCTGGTAGCGGGCCAGGCTCCCCGTGGTGAGGAGTCCGGCCGAGGCCAGGGTCGCGGGCGACACGTAGATGCGGGGACCCACGGCGGTCTGGTACCCCAGGGTCGTGGGCAGATCGTCCACCGCACCCCGGATGATCAGTCGCTCGCGCCCCACCACCAGGGTGTCGCCCAGATCCACCCGCAACTGCGTGAGCACCGCCGGGTCCACCAGCACACCGCCCTCCGTGAGGGCGATCGGCCACTCACCGGAGGGACTCGTCCGGACCGAACCATAGAAGGGGTACCCCGGCTCCACGGCCTGGAGCTGGATCAATCGGACGTCACCGGAGGCCGGCGCGAGCACCATGGATCCCGTGGTGGTGACGCGCGCCACGGCGACCCCCGCGGCGGAGAGGGAATCGACGATCCGGGTGACCGAGTCGGGCAGGGGCCGGTTGGAGGCGAGGCGGACGTCGGCACCCAGGAGGATCTCGGCCTGCTCGCGAACCGACCGCGCCACGTCGTCGCGGAAGGAGTGGATGGCCACCAGCGCCGCCACGCCCAGGGTGATGGACGCCATGTAGACCCCCACGCGCCGGATGCCGTGCCGGCTCTCCCGGGCCGCCAGCCGAACCGCGAAGCCGAACCTCACGCGCCTCCTCCGGGCCGGTCGGACACGATCTCCCCATTGGCCAGCGCCACGATGCGGTGGGCCCGCTCCGCCAGGGAGAGGTCGTGGGTGACCAGGACCAGCGTGGTCCGGGATTCCCGGTTCAACTCCTCCAGGATGGAGACGACCCCCTTCTCCGTCTCCCCGTCGAGATTCCCCGTGGGCTCGTCGGCGAACAGGATGCGGGGGCGGTGTACGAATGCCCGCGCCAACGCCACCCGTTGCTGCTCACCGCCGGAGAGCTGGGACGGGTAGTGTTCCATCCGTCCCGACAGCCCCACCCGAGCGAGGAGGTCCACCGCGCGGTCGCGGTGCTCCCGCCCCTCTCCACGGAGCTCGAGGGGAACGAGTACGTTCTCCAGGGCGGTGAGGGTGGGAAGGAGATGGAAGCTCTGGAACACGAAGCCCACCCGCCGCGCCCGAAACTCGGCCCGCTCGTCTTCGGTAGAAGCAAAGATGTCCACTCCGTCCAGGATCACGCGCCCGCGCGTGGGACGGTCCAACCCGGCCAGGAGGCCCAACAACGTGGTCTTTCCACTTCCCGACGGTCCCACCACCGCCACGAACGACTCCGGCGCCACCTCGAGGTCGACGTCCCGAAGTACCGTGAGAGGGTGTCCTCCGCTGAGATACGTCTTCTCCAGGCCGTGGGCTTGGATGATCATGCGCGCTCGCCGTCTTCTGGGAGTGGTCGTGTTGATGCTGGCCGCGTGCGGAGGCGACGGACCGCCGACTCCCGCGGTGGGGGGCGCCCCGGACACACCCCCGTCCGTGGGGGAAGGGGGAACGTCTTCCCAAGACCCCCTCCCCCGGGTGGTGTTCCTGGGGACGAGCCTCACCGCCGGGTTGGGTCTCTCGAGTCCCGACGAGGCCTACGTCGCCCGCGTGGCCGCGCTGGCCGACAGCGCGGGGCTCCCCATCCGGGCGATCAACGCCGGCGTTTCCGGAGAGACCAGCGCGGGAGGTCTCCGGCGTCTCGACTGGATCCTCCGGGATCCGGTGGACGTGCTGGTGCTGGAGTTGGGAGCCAACGATGGTCTGAGGGGTCAGGACCCCACCGCCATGGAGGCCAACCTCGCCGCCATCATCGATCGCACCCGGGAGCGGAACCCCGGGGTCCGGGTGGTCCTGGCCGGGATGGAAGCCCCGCCCAATCTGGGCGCGCAATACACCCAGGCCTTCCGTGACGTCTTCCCCCGGGTGGCCGCGGGCCACGGCGCGAGCCTGGTTCCGTTCCTCCTGGAAGGCGTGGCGGCGGATCCCGACCTCAACCAGGCCGATGGGATCCACCCCACCGCGGAAGGGCATCGCATCGTGGCGCGAACGGTCTGGAGGGTCTTGCTGCCGGTGTTGGAGGACGGGGCGGAGAGGCGCTGAGGGGAGGTTCGATGGACCCCGTGTCGAGGACGTGCCCACCTCTCCGCGCGCGGGCCCACCACGGTCCGGATACCCCTTCCCCGGGGCCCCGGGGAAGGGGTCCTTCCCCACACGGTTTTCCACCCTTTCCCGATAGCGCCGGAACCAGGAAGGGGTGAGTGTGTCGGTACAGCGCACACCGAGTGGGAGGTGCATCATGCCGGTCAATCGACTCACGGAGTATCTGGAGGCGAACGACGTCCGGTTCGTGACGATCAAGCACTCCCCCGCCTTCACGGCGCAGGAAATCGCTGCACGGGCACACGTGCCCGGGAAGGAGCTCGCCAAGACGGTCATGGTCAAGGTGGACGGCCGCATGGCCATGGTGGTGCTCCCGGCTCCCGATCACGTGAGCCAACGCCGGCTCAAGGAGTTCTGTGGCGCGGAAGAGGTGGAGCTCGCGTCCGAAGACGAGTTCGCGGACATCTTTCCACAGTGCGAGGTCGGGGCCATGCCTCCCTTCGGCAATCTGTGGGACGTGGACGTATTCGTGGACCAACGACTTCGCGAGGACGAGGAGATCACCTTCAACGCCGGAACGCACACCGAGTTGGTGAGGCTCGCCTACGCGGATTTCGAGCGCCTGGTCAAGCCCACGGTGGGGATCCTGTCCACGCGGAACTGACGTCGGAATTCCTCTGGAGGGGGTGGCGACCCGCAGGGGTCGTCACCCCTTTTTTTTCGCCCTCCCCAGCGCCTTGACGAACGCTCCCCGCGATCAGATTCTTGTGTGATTGGACGAGGTCGCCCAGGGCCCTCACCACCCTGACTCGTCGCCCCTCCGGAGTACGCCGTCCGGTGTCTCCGCTCAGGTGCTCGGCTGTGGTCATAGCGGTCAAAGTGTCATTGCCACTCCATGGGCGGAGCCAGCCTTCCATCCGTGTGGGTGGTGGATCCACATCCACGCGGAGGACTGGTTTCATGTTCCATTCCATGTCAAATACCCTGGGGCGATTTGCGCGCTTGTGCGCCGCAACGCTCCTGGCGGCGGTGCTCGCGGCACCCGCCGCTGCGCAGAACCTGGGAACCATCACAGGGCAGGTCACGTCGACCTCCATGGCTCCCCTCTCCGAAGTCCAGGTGTTCATCGTGGGAACCCAGATGGGTGGGCTCACGGCCTCCAACGGGCGCTACCTCATCCGGAACGTGGCTCCCGGAACGTACGAGGTCAGGGCCGTTCGGATCGGGTATCAGACGCTCACCCAGTCGGTCACGGTCACGGCGGGGCAGGTCACGTCGCTGAACTTCACCCTGGGCGACGAGGCCCTCGGTCTGGACGACATCGTGGTGACGGGAACCGCCGGCGCCGCCCGCCGGCGCGAGATCGGGAACTCCATCGTCCAGATCTCCGCCACCGACCTGGCCGCGCCCCAGCCGAGCGTGGACCAGATGCTCCAGGCCCAGTCGCCGGGGCTCCTGGTCTCCGCCGGCAACGGGTCGTCGGGTTCGGGTGCCCAGATCCGCCTGCGCGGATCGGTGTCCGTATCCCAGTCCAACCAGCCCATCATCTACGTGGACGGCGTCCGGGTCCGGAGTGAGCCGTACGCCCGGAACATCTCCCCCACGGAAGGCGCGGGACGTGGCGGGAACGTCACGGCGTCTCCATTGAACGACATCAACCCCAACGACATCGAGCGCATCGAGGTCATCAAGGGGTCGGCGGCCTCCACCCTCTACGGCACCGAGGCGGCGGCCGGCGTGATCCAGATCTTCACCAAGCGGGGGTCGCAGGGGGCTCCCCGGTGGACCATGCAGGTGGACCAGGGCTTCAACAAGCTCCTCCCCTTCGCTCCGGACGTGGACGTTCGCCCCGTGGGCGACGCGAGCTTCTCCGAGACGCCACAGGGAGAGTACTCGTACAAGTACATGAACCTGGATCCCTTCCTCCGGAACGGGTACCGGCAGAAGTACTCCATGAGCGTGGCGGGCGGGGCCCAGACGCTCCAGTACTTCCTTTCCGGGCAGTGGGACGGCAACGAAGGCGTTCTCCCCCTGGACCACGAGAACAAGACGGGGATGCGTGGAAACTTCACCTTCACCCCCCTCGACGCCATCACCGTACAGATCAACTCGGCGTACAACCGCACGGAGATCCAGAACACCCCGGCGGGGAACAACGCCCAGGGGCTCACCCTCAACGCCTTCCGACGTGAGCGGAACTACTTCGCCAACGGGAACCCCGACACCATCGGGCTCGTGCTGGCGCAGGACGTTCGCACGCGGGTGGACCGCTTCGTACTCGGCTCCACGGTGAGCTACGACCCCGGCGGGGCCTTCAACTCCCGCTTCACGGTCGGGTTCGACCAGGCGGTCCAGGACAACCGGCAGCTCCGCCCCTACGGGTATCGGCAGCTCCCCGGCGGGAAGCTGTACACCGACAGCCGCAACTACACGACGCTCACCGCCGACCTGGTGGGGAGCTACAAGTACGACATGGGGGAGAACTCCCTCACCCTCTCCGCCGGAGGCCAGAGCGTCACAACCGAAACGCGAGTGGTGCAGGCGGAGGGTACCGACTTCGCCGGACCGGGTGAGCCGGACGTGGACGCCGGCGCCAACCGACTGAGTTGGGAGACCCGCATCCGGGAAGTGAACGCCGGCTTCTTCGGACAGGCGCTCTACAACATGAAGGACAAGTATTTCCTCACCGCGGGTATCCGGGTGGACGGAAACTCCGCCTTCGGCTCCGCGTTGGGGCTCCAGGCGTACCCCAAGGTCTCGGCGTCGTGGGTGGTGTCCGACGAGGGATTCTGGAACGACGACTACGGCGCCCTGAAGCTCCGGGCCGCCTACGGCCAGTCCGGACGGGCACCCGGGACCTTCGATGCCGTGCGGACGTGGCGCCCCATCGGGTACGGCGGTCAGCCCACCTACCTCCCCGAGAACCTCGGGAACCCCAACCTGGGCCCGGAGCGGACGGGGGAGACGGAGGTCGGATTCGACTGGTCCGGCTTCAGTGATCGCCTCGCGGCCGACTTCACCTGGTACCACCAGAAGACCACCGACGGCCTTTTCGCGGTGCGCCATCCGGCGTCGGAAGGATTCGCGACGTCGCAGCTCGAGAACGTGGGTGAGTTGGAGAACAAAGGGATCGAGCTCAATCTCCGCAGCACGCTCTACGATACGGAGAACTGGGGCGTCGACCTGGGGGCCAGCATCTACACCAACCACTCCGAGGTGCTCTCCCTCGGTGGGGCGGCCCCCTTCAGCGGAGGCGGGTCCTGGATCGAGGAGGGGTACCCCGTCACCCTCATCCGGGGTGTGACCATCGAGAACCCCGATGCCCTCAGCAACCCCCAGTACTCCTGCACCGACAGCCGCGTGCAGCCCGGGGACGCCTGCGTGAACCTGGACGTCCCCATCGGGCCCCAGGCGCCGACGAAGGTGTTCGGCTTCAACGCCGCACTCCGGATGCCCAAGGGGATCGAGATCACGGCACGCGGCGAGTACCAGGGCGGTCACTTCATCTACGACGGACCGTCCAACGAGGGCGTGAACCGGAACATCCGGTGGCCCACGTGCGCCGAGTACTACGAGTACACCGACAACGGGATCGGTGACCAGGCACCGGCCTCTCTGCGGTACTGGTGCGACCGTCGCTTCTACCGGCGCGGGACCATGATCCACAAGGCCGACTTCTTCAAGATCCGTGACGTGACGGCCCGGGTGCCGCTGGGGGACCTGATCCCCGGGAGCGCCAACAGCACACTCACCCTCTCCGCCCAGAACTTCTATCGGTGGAGGAACGACGACTTCCCCATCTTCGATCCGGAGATGGTGAGCAATGGCGGGTTCGGCACCCAGGTGCCGAGCATCACCGAGCACATCCCGCCGGCAGCCTCGTTCGTCGCTTCGCTCAGGGTGGTGTTCTGATGTCCGCCGCACGCAAAGGAGAACCGATCATGATGCAGCACTTGAAGCGGTTTGGCTTGGCGAGCGCGTACATCCTCGCCGCCTCCGCATGCAACTTCGACGTGACCAACCCGGGGCCCACGGACGATGCCTTCCTGGACAACCCCGAAGCCCATCAGGCCGTGGCCAACGGCTCGGCCCGGATGCTGTTCGACGCTTTGAACGAGGTGGCGTACACCACCTCCGCGGTGACCCGGGAGACGTTCCCCGCCGGGTCCACCTCGTCGTTCGGCATCTCCATCAACCAGCAGGCCGGGCTCCTCATCTACGACGATGAGCACATCTACGACGGATGGCAGAGCGTCCAGCAGTCACGCTACATAGGAGAAAGCGGGTTTGCCCGTTTCGGGGAGACCTACGAGGGCGGGACCGCCGGGTACAAGCCGGCGGTGGAGGCGGCGCTGTACGCCGCCTACGCCAACCGCCTCATCGGTGAGAACTGGTGTGAGGCGGCCGTCGACGGCGGCCCCATCGTCTCGCGAACGGAGATGCTCCAGCGCGCCGAGACGTGGTTCACCACGGCCATCGACGCCGCGGGAAGCGTCGCCACTCTCGCTGCGCAGAAGACTGCGGCATACGCCGGGCGCGCGTCGGTTCGGGCGCATCTGGGGAACTGGGCTGGAGCGCTCTCCGACGCCGCCCAGGTGCCCACGGGTTTCGCGTTCGACGCGCGGTACGAGGAGGCCCAACAGAATGAGTTCAACCGGATCTACTTCGCCGGCGCCGACCAGCCGTACCGCGCTGTGACGGTATGGAACACTCCGTATGAGGCGTACTTCACCGCCACCGACGATCCGCGTGTGCCGTGGACGGACACCGGGCTTCTCGGCGATGCCTCCGTGGGTGTGGTGGGAGCCCGTGTGAGCTTCTTCCGGCAGCTCAAGCACGCCGATCGCGGCTCGGACATCCGCCTCTCTTCGGGATACGAGATGCGCCTCATCGAGGCGGAGAAGCTCCTGATGGACGGAACGTATACCGAGGCCATGAACATCCTCAACGCCCGCCGGGCCGACCTCGGCCTGGCGGACCTGGCTCCGGCCAGTCTGGCCGAAGCGTGGACGCTCTTCAAGCGTGAGCGGGGAATCGAGCTCTGGCTCGAAGGGCGCCGTCTCGGCGACCTGTACCGGTGGGACGCCAACAATACCCCCGGTACCCTCGACCTTCGGGAAACGGCCGGCGCAGCCGAGTCGTATCTCGACGCCGGTCAGAGCCTCTGCTACCCGATCCCCAAGGCGGAGCGCGAGGCGAACCCCAACATCCCGTTGCAGCCCTGACGCGGGCAACGAAAGGATGACGTAGTGGAGCGGCCCCGCCCGGACATCCGGGCGGGGCCGACTTCTTGTGCCCCGCGGCGCGAGAGTGGTGACGTCAGAACGGGAGGACGATGCGGAAGAGAGAGGTGCTCCTGAACTCCGTCCCCCCACCGGACGGCGGCTCGGACCCGCCGAACGCTCCGCCCGCCTTGACCAACATGACGGTGGCCAGCGCGACACCACCGCCCACCAGGAGCGAGGTTCGAGCCCGATCCATCTCCTTCCGTTCCACCTCGACGATCCCCGAAAGCGGGACGTTCACCCTCTGCGAGAGAGCGACACTCCCGTCCCCCGCGGCTCGCCCCCCCACGGACGCGTCGAGCATGAACGCGGACGCACTCCGGTCGACGACCGTTCCTTCCAGGAGACGCGGGCTCGCCAGGCGAAGGTCGGCGAAGCGGCTCGCCTCCTCCGGGGTGAGTCGCACCCGGACCGACTGGCCCGGGGCGATCTCCTGCGGAGTGGAGGGGAGATACTGGAAGCATCCGCCGGCCGTGAAGAAGCCGGCGGCAATCATCGCACTCCTGAAACGCATAGGCGTCCTGTACCGGAGGGGTGGAAATCCACGGGCGACCGAACGGACTCGCCCCACGCAGGGATAGTACTACCCCGGAAGCCCGGACGAGAGATCCGCTGAAATCCGCGGTCTCATCGGTCCGCCACGAGCGTGAAGCGGATGCCGACGGACGAGAAGTGCCATACGTTGATCCCACCGCGCCCCGGACCACTCCACGACTCCACCCCATGACCGGCATCCTTCGCGATCTGCGCTCCGCTGCCCGGGCCCTGGCCCGCCGACCGGTGCGCACGCTCATGATCGTGTGCATTCTATCCGCCGGACTGGCCGCCTCGATCGGGGTCTTCACGTACGTGAACGGGTTCCGGCAACCGTTTCCCGGAGTGGATGCCCGCGGATTGGTCCAACTCATCGGCGTGGACAGGGAAGACGCCTTCCAGGACATCTCCTACCTCGACTACCTGGACTACGCCTCCGGCGCTACGGGGACCTTGGAGGGAATGTCGGCCGCACAGGCGGGATACGCCGCCAGCGTGCGCCACGAGGCCACCACCGAAGTCGTCTTCCTCGAGGCGGTGTCGGGGGCCTTCTTCCCGGTGCTCGACGTGAAGATCAGCGCGGGTCGTGCTCTCACCGTGGACGACGACCGACCCGGTGCGGAACCGGTGGCGGTGATCTCCCACGGGTGGTGGCAGCGGCAGTGGAACGGAGATCCGTCGGTGATCGGGTCGGTGGTCCACTTCAACTTCCGACCCTACACGGTGGTCGGGGTGGCGGATCCGGAATTCAGAGGATCCCTGGCGTCGTACCGTCCGGACGCGTGGCTCCCCCTGGAGCCGTTCAAGGACCGGTATACCGGCTGGGCCACGGCCTCCGAAAACCGGGACCTCCCGCTGATCCGCGTTCACGCTCGCCTTCGCGCAGGGACCACCCTGGAGCGAGCGAGAGCCGAACTGGAGGGCGTGGCGGCGGGGTTGGACGCAGCCTACCCCCGCGCCGCCGGCAATCCCCGGCGGGTGGCGGTGGCGCCGGTCACCTGGATCGACCCACGGGCTCGCGCGGCCGAGTCCTCCGAAATCCGCATGATGATCGCGGGAGCGTTGGGACTCTTCCTCCTGGTGTGCGCCAACGTGGGAAGCCTCCTCCTGACGGCCGGCGCCGAGCGCAAGAGGGAGATGGCCATGCGCGCGGCCCTGGGAGCCTCCCGACTCCAACTCGTGCGGCAGGTGGTGGCCGAAAGCGCGATCCTCTCCGTGGTCGCGGGAGTGGCGGGCTTTGTCCTGGCCGTGCCCGCCAGCGCCCGACTGGGGTCGTATTTCGCTCGACCCAGCGTATGGGGAGCGAACGTGGCCCGGGAGGCGACCCTGGATGCCGGCGTCGTGATGTTCGGGGTCGCCGTCACCCTGGTCGCCTGCGTCCTCGCCGGGCTCCTCCCCGCGCTCCAGGTGTCACGGAGGAACGTGGCCGACGTGCTCAAGTCGGAGGCCGGGACCGCGTCCGACCCGCCCGCCGGCGCCTTCGGACGGCGTATCCCCGGCACGCGGGCCATCCTCCTCTCGGCCCAGGTGGCGCTCACCGTGGTGCTCCTTTCGGTGGCGGGGGTGGTGCTCGAGTCCATGCGCGTGGTCGCCGACCTGGACCCGGGCTTCGAGTACCCGAGCATCTTGGCGAGCTACATCTCGACCAGCAGCACGGGAGTCACGGTGCCGGAGCGGGACCTCTACTTCCGCACCCTGGCGGCCCGACTGGCGGAGGAACCGTGGGTCCGGTCCGCCTCCATCTCGGACCAGGCTCCGCTGTCGCCCCACGGGGCGGGCCCTCTGCGCATGGAGGGCGTGGCCGAGGAGCCGAACATCGTCCAATCGAGGGTGATCCCGGGGTTCTTCGAGACGATGGGGATGGCGGTGATCGGTGGACGAGCCTTCACCGAAACGGACACGCTGGGCGCTCCGGGCGTGGCCGTGGTGAACCGGGCCCTCGCCGACCGCTTCTACTCCGGGATCAACCCGGTGGGGCGCCGGCTGTGGTGGGCCGGATCGGAAGGCGTGGACGACCGGTCGTTCGAGATCGTGGGGATCGTGACCGACGCACGCGTGCGGGACCTCCTCATCGACCCCGAGCCGGTGGTCTATTTCGCGTATCCGCAGCATTCCTACGCTTCGGGGAGCGCGCTGGTGGTGGCCACCCGGGAGGACCCCGCCGCCGCGGTGCCACTCCTCGAACGCTGGTTGCGGAACTACGAGGGACATATCGCCATCGTGAACATCCTCCCGTACACCGAGGTGATGAAGGGCTTCACGTACACGCAGAGAATGAACGCGGAGATGTTCTCGGCGCTTGCGCTCCCGGGCTG
>Ga0224501_10000219_pt1 | contig 52656 bp, 63 predicted proteins | sample SF_Oct11_sed_USG_4_FD_169105 | JGI IMG/M metagenome (GOLD analysis project Ga0224501, IMG submission 169105) | Sediment microbial communities from San Francisco Bay, California, United States - SF_Oct11_sed_USGS_8_1 | ecosystem: Environmental > Aquatic > Marine > Sediment | place: USA... | reverse complement strand
AAAAAAATAAAGCTGTACCATCCGGATAAAAGTGATGAGTTCATGAAGGATTATGGCGAAGAGATTTCTAAAATTCTCAATCAGGCTTATAAAAAGCTTCTGGACTACTACAATGGATGAAAGGTACAACCGGCATAACCTTATTGATTGGTTTTCACAAGAGAAATTGCACTCACTGACCGTTGGCGTTGTGGGTTGTGGTGCCATTGGCAATGAGGTAGCTAAAAACCTTACGTTACTGGGCGTAGGTAAAATCGTTCTATTCGACTTTGATACGATAGAGAAACACAATTTAACCCGTAGTGTCTTATTCCGCGACTCGGACGTTGGGCAGAGTAAAGTCCATGTCGCTGCACAACGAGTCCGGGAATTAGATCCTAACGTAACTGTCGTGGAATATGAGGGAGATTTTTGGGATACCCTCCCTATTAAGGAACTTGCTTTCTTTGATGTTGTTATATGCTGCGTCGATAATTTTGAAGCCAGAATACGGCTGAATCAGCTTTGCATGGTGGCGTCTGTTGATTTGGTCAACACGGCAATAGATAGCCGTTTTGCTGTTTGTGAAATCTACCCTTTTTCTAAAGGTGACGATTCTGCTTGTTATGAATACACTCTACCGGATAGTGTTTATCAAAGGGAAAGCGAGCGATATTCGTGCGGATGGCTGAAGAAAGTGTCTTTTGAGACCCGGACTATTCCTACTACTGTTGTTACGTCCAGTATGGCCGGTGCTTTGGCAACATCTACAGCGTTGCGTTTGGGCGATGGTGACGACAACTCCACGGCCAGGCGTGTATTACTTGACAGTATTACCGGCGTATCGTCAGTCAGTGAAATTACTAGGAATAAAGCGTGTTTTTCCTGTAGTTCCCGTGACAATAAAGCTATTTATCTTACGTCAAGCCGAACGATTGATGAGACCCTGACCGGAAGTTTGGACATTTCGAATAGTGAATTGTATTTGCAAACCAGCGACCCAATTCTCACCAGCCATTATTGTGAGAACTGCAATAATGAGCACGGTGATGACGTTAAACAATTGTCTCTTGCAAGCGACTATGATTCGAGTCTACTAGTTTGTAAACATTGTACCACGGCATCCGTTGTTGTGGATATCAAGGATAGTTTTTCAGTGGAAGAATTGCTTCAACATCATAGAGGACAAATTATGCCTTGTAAGTACCTGACGTTAGATGCAGACGATATACACTTTATAATTGAGCTGGAGGATTAGTTGTGAGTGAGATAGAACTGATAGTAAAAAATGCCGATAAAACCAAAAAAGATGGAATGGTAGTGGCGGATGAGTTGACCGGCGCGGATATCCTGCAGGCGATCATTGATAAGTGGGAGTTGCCCACGGATACTGATTATAGTCTGGTTGATACGACAACAAGCAAGACTATTGTTCCTGCGAACACATTAAATGCGAATGGCGTTAAGGACGGAGCAGTGCTTGAGATCCAGCCCGTATTGGTGGCTGGTTCATGAATGGCCTAAGTAATCGTTTGAAACTGGATATTTCAAAAATAGAGGATCTCGGGCGTGCAACGAATGGAAAAGTTCAATTGTTGTCTACTAGCGGTAGCCCGATAAACAGAATATCTCTACGGTTGGACTACCAGACAGCGCCATCCAGTAGTTATCCCAAGAAGATTCAGGATACAACGGAAGTGGATATTAGTATTCTGGGGCGGTATCCGTTTGTTGAACCAGCGGTGACGATAAAAACTCCAATATTTCATCCGAATGTTTACGGCACTGGAAAAATATGCTTTGGAACAAAATGGATGCCATCTCACGGTATGGATTTGTTGATAAAAAGGATAATCAAGATTCTAATATTCGATACGACAATATTAAATAAGAGTTCGCCTGCAAACGTTCCTGCATTGAAATGGTACGAACGAGCAATTAGGCAATACCCTACGTATTTTCCCACCGCTTCTTTTGTGGAAACTCAGGGAATCAATAATTCCGTAGTTTGGAAAAGTGATACCAATGACGGTAAAACTCTTGTGTCATGTGATAAGTGTTCCGCTTCACTGCGTGTACCCGCTGGTAAAACTCTTAATATCACATGTCCTAGCTGCGGTTCGGTTTTCAGGATGGCAACATGATCCAATGGAAAACGATGGAACCGGACTTCCGAGCAATAGATGTTACCACTAGACTGAACAGTTTGCCTGTTGTAGATGTTGCTCGAATTGCCCGGATGTTGGTATTTGCACCGCTTCCTATCGTGTACCACAGTGTCAGGGACAAGATACACAATCATTTAAAACAAGATTCAATGGAAATGGGTGGTTTACTTGTTGGGAAGGTTTATGAGTCTCACATTTTAAAACGTGACTATGTTTTGGTGGAAATAACTGAATCTGTCCCAAGCGATGAATGTCGCTCTACCAATGTCTCCTTGGAAATGGGGACCGATGTATGGAATAAGGCAAGAGAATTATTAGTGGACGGCAATACTATTGTTGGTTGGTATCACAGCCACCCCAATCTCGGTGCTTTTTTTAGTGGTACTGACCGGTATACACAAAAACACTTCTTCCACCATCCCTATAGTCTTGGTTATGTGGTGGACTATATTCGAGATGAAGAAAAATGGTTTGTAGGAAAAGAATCGGAAGAGTTGAAACAAGTTATTATTTTGAATGACTGTTAACACATTTTTTACCTACCTCTATGTGGTCTTTAAACTGTAATTACGAGTGTTATTATGCTAGATAATTGTAGACTATCGGATGGTGACCTTTATATTGGCCGTGGTGCTGGCCGCGACATACTTAACAGTATTCAGTCCGCTAAAGTTTCAGTCAAAATAGTATCTCCGTATATATCCAGTGATTTCGTCGATTTGTTACACAGAAAAGTAGAGGATGGCGTAGATGTTCGGTTGATTGTCAGTTCGGATCTAACAGGGGAGCGCAATGTCGATAAATGTCTTAGAAAATTAATCTACCAAACGCAGCATACTAAGGAATATCTTAAATCTGCGCGTGACAGGTGGCGTTGGATTTTGCTGGGATTGGTGTTCCTTGTCCTAATTGTATTAGCGATTGGTTTTAGTTATAAGCTTTACTATTTTTACTACTCAGTGATGCTGCTCCCATTTCTCTACGTAGGATTGCGGATTCTGAATTGTTTAACAATATATTGGTACACGTACGGTTCGAAATTCTGTCTAAGTATACCGATGTCACCATATTCTGGGAAAGGCTTCAATTCCAGACATTCTCTCGTTCATGCAAAGATATTCCTTATTGATGATAATGAAGCCTACTTAGGGTCTGTTAATTTTACAAACGCAGGTTTTTGGAAAAATTATGAATCACGAATTAAAATTACTGACGAAGAGGCTATAAACAAACTGCACAACGAATTCCAGTTTTTGTCCTACAATAATATTTACGAGTACATGGATATCGATATAGCGGGTAAATCACTATACGCAGAACCGTCTAATTGATCTGTGCTAAGTTAACTAACTTCTGGTACTCGTGATAGTGGGTCAGGGGATGAGTTAAATAGTTGGGTTTTACCCTTTGCTATTAGCAATATAGAACAAGGATTAATCACATGATGTCTAGCGAGAAATACGAGATAATAAAGGGATATATTGCGGAGTCAGTTGCAAAGCAGGATTCCAGCTATCTTGTGGACAAGGTGAGAGCGATGAATTTGGTAATTAATGGAGAAGCGAATTACATGCGTCTAAATTGTACCTTTAGCGCACCTGACGGTAGCGCGATTGTGTTTACCTTTAAGTCTTATGACCCATCAGGTCCATGTCAAAATCTACCTGACATTAACAAAATAAACTTACAGCTTCTTCAAGATCAAAAAGTCATATCAGAAATTAGCGAAGTATTTGACGACAGATTATACTAATCGCTTGATCGAACCACTGTTTGATTAACTATTCTTCGATTTATTTTTTGTTTCCAAGATTTTTGCTTATCAGAAAGTTTTATTTTTCGCTTTGTCTGCATTAAAAAATGATATTCTTTTTCGTAGATATATCCCAGATTATATGCGTGGATTATTAAATCCTCATTAGCATTAGCTGTGTCATTTTCTGCAATACGTTTAAGTCCTGCGAATAAATTACCGGTATCTATTCCTATAAAACGATTAACGCACACATTCCCTACATATGTTTTTGCACCATTCAGTTGATTTTCCAAATAACATCTTTCTTTTATTTTCTGTCCGCACGGACAATGGCTCCAGCTTTGGCGTAGTTCCACGCCCACAAGTTTCCATTCGTTCCTGGCTGACTGGAATGTATTGGCGTTAGAGCGTGGTAATATATGTGCCTTTAGTCGCTCAAAATTGTGTTCCATGCTTTACCTTGGCTATTTCTTTGAGTCGCTACAGTTGTTGTTTGTGTTATTCGTATTATCATCACCTTGAGTATCAGTTGGTGACGTGCCAGGTACTTGCTCCATCGTTGGTATATTCGCGCTTTCTCTTAGTGGTGTTCCTTCTAATTCTGTAATTTCGATATTTTCTTTAGTCATTGGGTTATCCATATTATTAGTAACGAAATAGATAATACTGCACCTGACCCGAACAGAAAAGTCAGGTGGCAAGGAAAACCAATAGTTATCTTCTAATACATACTAGCGGGTCGAATTAGGATGTCTATTTTTTTGGCTTTTTACCACTATTGTTTGTTTGGTTCCCATTATTGTTGCCTTGAGGATTGGGAGTAGTTCCTGGCACTTGTTCCATCGTTGGTATGTCTGCACTTTTCTTTACAGGCGTTCCTTGTATATCAGTTGTATCGAATTTATCTTTACCCATGTCGGTTTCCTTTTTGATGTTAACAGTTACGAATATAATTATAAGAAAAAGAGCTGACAAAAATGCGATGCCAGTAAATATATTTAGGTACTTGTTTATTGTTGTATATATGTTTTTCCTGTTTAGCGCATCTTGTTCACCCTCAATGTAGTAATTCCTTGCGTTCTCCAATTGTACGTCGATTGCTTTGTTGCCGATGAGGGAGGCGACTAGTGAAGCTGCAATACAAGTTGGTAGCATAAACCAGCCCAGTTGAATCAAGTATGTGTATTCCGCCGATTCTAAGGGTACAACATATCTAATTGCAATCATTGAAAAACCCAAGGTTGCCGCAGATAATGTGATAATTGTTTTATCATAGTTTTCCGTGTTCGATAGGCTCCTGTTAAGGAGGTCGCTACGATAATTATCGTAGACTTGACTTGCGTGGCCCTGTTGTTCTGGAGTGCGGATAATTTTATTTGATTGCGTATTCATTTCTTCAAAACCCGTTTCCCATACTCCCGCAGTTGCCCTTTTGGGCCAACGTATCGATAAAGTGTAGCACGTGTGACACCCATTTCCTCAGCGAGATCCGCCACGACCGTATCCCGTCGTTTCATGGCTGCTTGCAAGTAACGCACTTGAGATTTACTGAGTTCGCACTTACGCCCACCTACCCTGCCCCTTGCACGCGCTGCGGCCAGGCCAGCTTTGGTTCGCTCTACAATCAACTCTCGTTCAAACTCTGCAAGAGCCGCAAATATGCCGAAAACCAACTTACCACTTGGCGTGGTGGTGTCGATCTTAGCCCCCTGTCCGGTCAACACCCTAAACCCGATCTTCCGTTCCGTCAGATTCTCGATGGTCTCCAACAAATGCTTAAGGCTTCGTCCAAGTCGGTCCAGCTTATAGACCACCAATATATCTTTGGGCCTGAGCGCCTTCAAACAGGCCTCAAGGCCTGACCGGTTATCCAGTTTGCCAGAGGCCTTGTCCCGGTAAATGTTCTTAGGTTTCACCTTGGCTTTCTTCATGGCGTCCAATTGCATGTCCAGAACTTGGGAACCATCAGTTTTTGAAACACGGACGTATCCTACAAGCATATAGGTTTCCTTTTTCTTATTCGATTATGCAGGGCCGATTACAACGACATCATCCGATAAATCAGAATATTTGTCTTCTCGACAGACCCACGGTACGACTTTACCCGGAGGGCTTGGATTATTCTCAAATGCGTCGAATATTAATTCGTAGTTCTCGTTGCTGGTAACGGCATTGCGGATCATATCCATATTGTGGTGAATCCCTAGATAATCTCCTTTGCCCAGTTCCGATCGGAAGGTCACGGCCCTTTGACTGGGATTAATCACTATGAACAGATAGTCTTCATTCTTAACCATGAGTTCAACGGTTCGTTTGACGACTGGGTTGCTGGGATTAACGAGTCCGTGGTAAACACCGTAATCGTAAAAAGCGAAAGACAGTTGGATGACACTTTCTTTGGCATCGGCTCCGACCATTCTGTTACCCAATTGAAAGCCTTGGTTAGTAACGTTCTCTGGAATGTCTTCATCAGGTCTTAAAAGAATGAAACCGACTTCTTTTTTTCGCTCTTGAAGTATGCCAATCGACAAACATGGAGTGGGTTCGTCCATTAAATTATCCAAGTATTTTTGGTTGAATGTCAGTTTGTTTAAGAATCTATGTACATTATCCGTTGGCATACCGCTTTCCCCATAACTATGTTTTAGTGTCGTTGAATGATACCCATTCTGATGCAACGTTGCTCCAACACGGCCAACAGTAATTGGGCGTCTTTCAATGCTTCCAGTGGATCACGCTGTCTGGTTTCTTTAATCTGGATTCGCAACCAATATTGTACCGTAGGATCTGCGATGAGTTCATGCTCGGTAAAGACTACATCGTTGCTTAACTCGAAAGTGGTTTTTCCATCTTTCAGTCCGTGTGCAATGCACCGTTGTTCCAGTACCATGATTAATAGCTCAACATTGTGGGTGGCATCAATAATGTCCGCTTGTGTAGTTTCGCTAATTTGTTGTTTCACCCAGCTGCTAACGTCCATGTCGTTAAGCAATTGTTGCTCTGTTACTGTAATAGTAGTGCTATTTCGTTGCGTCATGTTGACCTCCTTTCTACGAAATCAAGATTCCTGTAATTGATGGATTTGTGCGTGGTTATTTAGCGTACAGTGTTATAGTGTAAAACGTATGTATCACATACCATGGTATACGATACACCCTAAAAACGGTCCAAAATGGGTCTAAATAGTGTAATAAAATCCGTCTTAAAAACAAAGTATAGCAAACGGATACAATAGTTACATTATAGCACGGCTGTGCTATAATGAATACTCTACTATTACAGAGTTTTGGTGATTTTCGATGGATAACAAAAAACCCCAAGAACAGTGGATCGTGAGAAGGTTCGAACACTCCGAGAAAAAAAGGTACTACCAGATTTTCCTTCAACGCGGATTGCTTGGTTGGGAAGTTTTTCGTTGTTGGGGTGGCATCAACCAAGCGACAGGTAACAAAATGGTTATGCCTTGCGATTCCTACCAGGAAGCTGTCTCAAAACTGGCTCTTGTTGTGGATCAACGAGCCAAGAAAAATTATAAGGAGGTTCGCTGTGACAGATGAGTTGGAGAAAAAGCGTTTGGATAAACAGGCTCAGGAAGAGTATGACCTAGCATTTTCCAAGTTATCGGATGGCCAACAGTTATTTTTTCTCATGCTCTATCGTGTACCACGAATTGATCACTTGTGGGATGTTAAATCTAAGAGTTTGGATGTAGAATTGTTTGAACGTGAAATTGCTGTCATGTCGCCAGGAGAGGTGCACATAGCAAAGTTTTTTGCGTCAGTTTGGTTTCACAGCAACAAACGGTATGGGTTCGACCTGGTTGATGCGGTATCATCGCTCGATGATCCGGAGCGTGAATTAATACGTGAATGGATTGCTGATCCTTTTTGGCCATGAACGTTTTCCATATGAACATAAACAATGCAAGGGGTTAAGTGATATGTTTGGTGACTCTAATCCTATTTTAATGTTAGTCATCCTAGCTATATTGGTTGTTGTGTATTTCATACCAACATGGGTTGCTTCTGCCCGGAAGCATCACAACGAAAATGCGATACTATTTACCAATCTATTACTTGGGTGGACATTCTTGGGGTGGGTCGCATCCCTTATATGGGCGCTCACTAGTGTAAGACAAGAGAAAGAAATACACACTGAACCGGTTGGCACGGAGGATACAAAGAAGTGCCCATATTGTGCTGAAACCATAAAATATGAAGCTAAGATATGCCGGTTTTGTAATAGAGACCTTAACAAGAATTCAGACACATCTATAGGCTAGAGATTTGTAATCCATTATGTGTAGTAAGTAGTGTTTCATTGGTTGTGCACCCCTACTGAGATATTTCTGTTTAACACCACGCTTGTCTTCTCCCTCCGCTGTACGGTTTAGCATGTCCTGCCCTAATTAGTTCCTCGCCCAGATCCAGTTCGCCCTTTTTTATTTTGCCCAGGGCACGGCCAGCGTATTTACCTAACTTGACTTCGGTGACTATGATTCGATTGATACCTTTAACCCAGCGTTGAGTGAAGTTCGTGGCTTTTTGAGCGGCTTTCTTTTCGCACTGGGAGACGTTTCTTCCGCGTTTCTCTGGTGTGTTGACTCCGCTTAAGCGTAGTTTGATGTTTTGGACCAGGCCTGGCCAGACATGGACGTTAAGTTCAATGGTGTCACCATCGACGACTCTTACGACTTCGGCTTGGTAAGGGCCATACAGTTGTTTTGCGTTTGCAGATAATGAAACCAGTAGACTGATGATTAATAGTATTGTTCTCATTGGATGGGTCCGTCGCTATGGTTTTACGGCGCTTGTATTGCGCCTGATTCCAGGCCTTCGGCCAATCGTTCCAGTATTTTTGTATAGTGATAGAGACCATCGTATTTGTTGGCCAGCTGGTCAATGTATCCAGCATTCATCAGCTTTTTGAATTCCGCCATGTCGTCCCAGTAGGGGAACAGCTTCTCGCCTACGTGGTTGAGGTACGCCTCTAGTGTGAATGCTGATAGGATCATTGTAGTCATGGCTTGGTAGAACTGCCCCTCTTCTTCTTTCAAGCGGCCTTTGGCGTGGTGTGCGGCAGACATTAAGTAACCATAAGTATTGATGGTGCTGTGTTGTTTGATCGTTGCTTTTGGTTTTATGGTTTTCTTTATAGTTTTCTTTTTGGGCATCGTTTTGTTCTTCGCTTTGGTGTTTTGCCTTTATTATAGTTGTTTGTTGTCAGGAGCCAAAGTTGAGTTTTGCAGGCTGCTACGCAACGCGCTGTCGTAAACCAAGCCAGGTGAATACTTGTCTTGGCCCTGCGGGCTTCCATCACTGCCTGGTGCTAAGGGGCGCTGCCCCTGGCGCCTGTCAACAAAAAATTGGGGTTTCCCCATTCTTCCGCGTTCTCTTCGTTCACTTGTGCAGAATGGGTGATTCCCCTCCCCTATTTTTAATTGACAGTTGCCTCCCCGTACTTCGCCAGTCGGGCAGGAGCGCGACGCGCTCAGCGCCGTATTTTTATATCTATTAACGATGAGGGGTTTTATTAATGATTACGAATATTCCATTTGAGCAGTTATCAATTTCTGGGGACAATGTGAGAGTTGTGTCTACGGCAAAAAATAGTGACAAACAATTGATTGCCTCGATGCAGGCCAGGGGGATTTTGCAGAATCTGGTGGTTAACAGGACGGAGTCGCCGGATCGGTATGAGGTCATTGCCGGTGGTCGCCGCTTTGCGGCTGCCGGTGTTTTGGTTAAAAAAGGTGTTTGGGATGAGGACGTTGAGTTGCCGTGTCGAATTAATGAGGATGACGATACCACGGCGGTTTCTTTGTCTGAAAACTTGCACGAAGCCATGCACCCTGCCGATGAGTTCATGTCCTATCAGGCCATGGCCAACAATGGCTTGTCGGAAAAAACGATTGCGTTGGAATTTGGCGTTTCGTCTGCACACGTTAAAAAACGGCTTCGCCTTGCTTCGGTGGCTCCTAAAATCGTTCAGGATTTTCGCAAGGGTAAATTAGGTATTGAGGAAGTGATGGCGTTTACGGTAGAGACCGACCAGGACAATCAATTGCATTGTTATAAGGAGCTGGGCAATCATTTGTATCCGCACAGTATACGTAACTTTTTATTGCATTCGTCTGAGGCCAGTGATTCGCGCCTTTGTCAGTTTGTGGGTTTGGCGGCGTACAAAAAAGCCGGTGGTTCTGTTAGTACGGATTTGTTCGAATCTCAGACGCATTTGCACGATATGGATTTGTTGCAGGATTTGGCCATGCAGAAGCTTAAAAAAAGTGCGGCGACGATTGAAAAAGAAGGTTGGAATTCGCTTGAGTGTAGCCTGGACGGTTTTAGTGCAGGTTCTACGTATTGTCGGGCTGAGCCGGAGCTGGTCGGAGTGCCTGCGGCTTTGGAGAAGAAAATCAAATCATTGGATTCGGCAATAGCCAAAATGGAAGATGATGATGAGGATTGGACTGACGAGAAAAACAAAAAGTTTGACGACTTGGAAAAGCAATTGGATGAGTGCGAGTTAAAAAAAGAGAGTTATCAGCAATACACGGAGGAACAAAAATCCAAGGGCCATTGTATTGTGACATTCGATCACAAGGGTGAATTGCTTGTTTTGCGAGGTTTGTTGAGTAAAGCCGACAACAAAAAACTACAAAATAGCAGCAGTGGGCAAGGTGTTGACCAGGGTGATGATGAGCTTAATGAAACCAGCCCATTGCCGCGAACTTTGTTGTCCGATCTGGCTTTGTACAAACGTCAAATTGTGCAAGCTGAGTTAGCGCGTGATACTAAACTGGCCTTGGATCTGTTGCATTTTAGCTTGTGCGCTCAAGTGCTTGATGAGTTAGGTTATTTGGATTCCGCTATTGATGTTCGTGCCACAGTCACGAGTGAGAATACCACGCTGATGGATCTGGATAACACGGTGGCGGCGGTCAAACTCAATGAGCAGTTTGCTAAGTTGGATACGGCTTGGTTGAGTGTGGATGATGATACCGAGCGATTTGAATTATTCCGACAGTTAAGCGCTAAGGCAAAGGCAAGTCTGGTGGCTTACTGTACGGCGCGAGTGTTTGCTAATGGTCGCTCTGCTAATGGCCAGTATGTGAGTGAATCAATGGAGATTGATTACGCTGCGTATTGGCGTCCAGCCAGTGATAATTTTTTTAAACGCCTGACCATTGATGCCTTGTTGGCACTTGCAAAAGACTGGTTTGGTGATCAGTGGGTTGATGATCACAAGAAGAATAAGAAAACAGAGTTGGTTCAACACTTCCACGATTTTTTCAACGGTGGCCAGGATAAGAGTTTGTCCGATGATTTGGTTCATATTCGAGACACTTGGTTGCCTGTTGAATTCTAGATATGACAAACGGCTCCCGCTTTGGAGCGGGAGTTTCTTTCTCTGATTTGGAGCGAAATAAATGGATAATGAATTACCACTCTTTGATTTAGCAGATCACATCTATCGTGTTTTGTCAGTGCAGCAACAAAACGTTTATTTAAAACACATTTTGTCGGCGTTGGTTTACAGTGCGCCCCTCGATGGTGAATCATCCGATGCCTTGGAGGTGTTCGGTGATTATCAATGGGAACCACGCCCTGGTGTGGATTCGGGTCTATTTGATGATTTGCTTGAGAAAGGCCATAGCGGATCGATGGACCCAGGCCAGTTGGACCAATTCATGGACATGGTAACTGCAACGGGCCAGGTGCATTTGTATTTCTGGATTCGTAAAGCGTTGGGTGTTTTGAAGGAATAGCGTTTGATCTATTTGGTGCACTCCCAGTTTGATAGCTGGGAGTGTGCTGAGTGGTGGTGTAGGTGTGGAATATTTCTCGGGTTAATGTCGCTGCTGTCATTGGTCTTGTGGCCCAATGCCAGCGGCGTCTTTTTGTTGGTCGCTCTACCAGCTCGCAGACTGCGCTCGCTCGTGCCGCTTAGGACAGCGGGCAGGCTCTGCCGGTGCGGTGGAGCTTGGTTCGTTGTTTCACTATTTGTATCTCGCCACCTCACCGGCAAAGCCTGCCCTTCCCTGTCCATTGCGCTTCCACGTCCGTGTGAAAGCGCTCAAGATTAAATCCTAGATCAAAATCAAAGCCTAAGTTCAAAACACTCTTTCGGTTGCGCTGCGCGCAGTTTATTTACCTATCACCCCTGGGGCGGGACTAAAGGGTAGCATAGAACCTGGCTTCGGCAAGGCCTGCTCCGTTATCTTCCGCGCTACATAAAACCCATTCCGCTTGTGCAGACACCGTTTCAGGCCTGGCCTACGCCAGAACCTATGCCTAAAACCCCTTTTTCCCTTTAAGCCCCAGGGGCGATGTTTTTTTAAAGATCAATAAAAGATGGAAACAATGGAGGGTTAGAGCATGAGTACAGTGACAAATTTGCAGACTTTTAAGTTAGAACGAATTGCCCAATTGAATGATGCGTTTCGTCGTTCGTTTATTGGTGGTCGTGTGGTGTTAACCCAGGGCGTTTATGCCTTGGATCAAAAAGTACAGGACGAAATATTTCAAAAGGTGATGACGTTCGGTGATTTTAATGAGGATAACGATCCCTACGGTGAACACGATTTTGGTTGTGTTGAGCATTTGGGGCGAAAATATTTTTTTAAAATCGATTATTACGCCGAGGACATGAAACATCGGTCTGAAGATCCAGCCAATGCCCGTGTGACGAATCGTGTGTTAACGATTATGCGCGCAGAGGAATACTAGTGAACCCTCTTTGAGCGCCATGTTAGGCGCTCTTTTTTTTAACAGGTGATAAGAATCATGAAATATTTAAGTCAGCAACAAAAGGATCAATTGGTTAAAGCGACTGTCGATTGTATCGACAAAGCCAATTTGTTATTGCCGGATCAACGCATTGAGCCGGTCGATGTGACGTTTGATATTCGAGGCACAAAAGCCGGTGAATATAGGCCATTGGAATTGCGTATTCGTTATAACCCACATATCGCGGCTAATCAGTTTGATGAATTTGTTGGTCGTACCGTGGTACACGAAGTTGCTCACCATGTGGTTCGCCAGGTGTATTCTCGCAGAGTGCGTGCCCATGGGCGGGAGTGGCGGTCCGTCATGCGGATGTTGGGTGCAACGGATATCAATCGGTGTCATCGATACGATATGTCAGGGGTCAAAGTGAAAAGCCAACGGCGGTTTTTGTATCGGTGTCATTGTAGAGAGCATCAGATTACAACTACTCGGCACAATCGTTCACTGCGTGGAACGGTTTATCGCTGCGTAGCATGCCGGTTGCCATTGGTATTTGTGGGTTAGGGTTACGCGCTGAGTGTATCCAGCCGTGCCAGTCTGGATTCTCTCAGCCCTCATAATAAGTTGAGCGATAGGATAATGGAACAGGAATATATACCACCACTACAAAGGGCGATTCAGCCGACTGAATCAGTACCCATTGCGATTGTCTGGCCGCATCTTCCAGTGCGTACTCGTCAGATATTTTTGAGCATTGCTGGTATTCCGCACGATGGACTGACCGACAAAGCTTGGTTTGATCTGCCACGGCATTTTCGTACTGCGATTGTTAGGGAATTGAGTCAGTTGGTTTGATAGGTATGTATCATTCGGGGTTTCGGATACACCGCCTATTTTTTATACTTTTTAACGAAAGCCTTTTGTACCAGGCTTTCCACTCGGTTCTACCTCTACCTATCCACAATTTCAGTGGATAGGTGTGAAACAATCCACGCCTTTTAACCCGGTACGCTCTTTTCATAATCCTGGACTCCGGCGGAATGCGGCATTGCTTTCAATGCCGCTTCATTTTCCTTACAGTTCCCGCATTATTAGCAGTATAAGTTTTATTATTATTAAGATTATTTTTAATCTTTTCATACTTTTCTCCTTTTTCACCCGTGTTTTTTGTGGGCTAAAGGTATTTAGCTAACTACGCGATAAACTCATTTTTTCTTTAGTCCTTTCTTAGAGTTCCAGAATCTTATCAGTGTGTAATTGAGTAATTGTGTATATTTATTGATTCTGTTATAGTTGTTTCGTACGATACAAATTTGGAGGGCTATATAAGTGACTGTTGCCAGCAAACCCACGGATGAATTCTACGGCGCTTTAACTCGCGCTTACGCGCATTTCAATAAACGCTTGTTCAATGGACAGTTACCAGCGTGCCTAATAACGGCTCAACGGCAACGTAATGTTATGGGCTATTTCTCTAAGAACCGCTGGAATAATGGTGCCGGTGATGTTGTACATGAGATCGCGCTTAACCCCTCGTATTTTGGCAATCACAAAATAATCGAGGTGTTTCAGACTCTCGTCCATGAGCAGTGTCACCTTTGGCAGCATGAGTTTGCTAAGCCATCGAGAGGTGGGTACCACAACAAACAATTCGCCGAACGTATGCTGGCTATCGGTCTCGTCCCAAGCGACACAGGAGCGCCAGGCGGTAAAACGACGGGCCAACGCATGTCGGACTATCCAGATCCGGACGGACTGTTTCTGAAGGCTTGTAAAGAGCTGGCCAGGTCTGACAATGTACTGCCCTGGGTAGATCGGTTCCCGGCATATCGAGAGTCATGCCAGGTTAGAGAGTCGAGCACTGATGGTGAGAACGATAATAATATCCAAAGTGATGTGGAGAATATTTTGTTCGCCGATTTCACTGTCTTGATACCAAGCGTTGAGAATGATACTCCCCCGCCCGTTGCTAAAAACAAAGTGAAATATTCTTGTATTGATTGCGGTATCAATGTTTGGGGGAAAACCGGTCTCAATTTAGCTTGTACAGATTGTGATATGGAGTTGGTAAGTTAAAAGTGAAATGCTTACTCGATTAACTTATTAATGTCGGTTTGCAAGTCTTCGAAGTCGTCCACTCGTATGTCGATCACTGGAAAACCTCGACTATCGGTTTTCTCCCTATGACGTCCAGGATAGTTTGGATGGTAATCGGATTTGGCACCGTTACAACCGCGGCAACTCAATAATAGATTGGTCGGATCATTCTCACGATGTTTTGCGTATGTTCATATTGAAAAATAATGGTGAATTAGGCGCACGAAAAGGGGATCAAATGGAACGCGTAAAATTCAACATCATACGACTGCTTGATTTAAAACAAACGCATTTCATTAAACGCAGAGCAGAGTGCATAGAGTATTACTCTGCATTAGAAGATCTATTGATATACGATGACGGTAGTAACGCCACAAAAAAAGTACAAAATATACTCGTAAGAAAATGTGCCGAGAAATATTCATTTGTTAAAGCATTTGGATTAACCGTATCAAGCCAAGCTTTAGATCTTATATTAGAATATATCGAAACCAACTATAGTGATAACAGCGCAGTAAAGGTCAATCTTCGAGCGAGACCAGAAAACGATGAAATGGTATTATTAACGAAAATAGACGCATCGATCGATATACAAGATATGATTACGTTTGAAGATGACAAAGCGAGTTTTCACAATACTTTATTGCCACTATTTTTGTCTGACTCCCCAACCTAACTGATATGATATCATTTTTCGATTTACTTTATGACTTCATTCGCCGTTTCAATGGCATCATGTTGTTTTGTTGTCATGTTGGCTTTTTAGGCCAATGGCGTTCGCCCTTTTTTTACAAACAAATCATTTATCGCTTCTCTAAATAGTTCCTGGACTGTCGTATCTTCTTCCAGGGCGATCTGTTTAAGCTGTTTCTGTGCTTCCGGCTCGATATATCCTGTCACCGCCTTTTTTCCTACCCTGCTTGGAGGGACAGGCAGTTTATTTACAACGACGACCTGTTCTCTGACTGTTTTCTCTTTCACCGGCTCCACGATTTGTTCTTTTGGAGCCGGACGATTTTTAGCAGCCCCGCTAAGCGCCGACGCTAATGAGGTTTTCTTCGGCATTTTCCGTACTCCTAATTATTGCTTCTAAATCGGTTGGTATGCCAACATGTTGACATGTATACAGGTAAAGCTGTGCGACCTCTTCTGCTGCCTTACCTTCCGGTTCATACTCGATAACACCCTGCCCTGCTGTCAGCGAATGAAAAAATGCGTGGCGGTAGCTTAGGACTGGCGCGATCTCCAACCCCTGAGCGTTTACGACTTCTTTGGCTTCTCCACTTAGGCTTCCTCGGGGTGGCACTGCATTAAGGGCGACAAAGGCATCTGCTTTGGCTATTTTGATTAAATCAATGGTTTTACTGATTGCCAATAAATCGAGAATCGCGGCCCTAGTTGGAATAATGACAGTATCGGCTGCTCTTGCAGCATCTAAGGCGGATTTTTCTGAATGCGGCGCAGTATCAATAAATAAAACCTCGACACCTTGTTCTTTGGCTTCCTGCATAACATGTGGCAGTCGGGATGGCTGCGATGAAATAATAACTGGGTTTTCTGCATCCCTTTGGTCGCCCCATTCTGCGGCGGATGCCTGCGGATCTATATCTATTATTGCCGAGGTTTTTCCATCCATCCCAGCTGCTACCGCCAGATTGATCGTCATCGTGGTTTTCCCTGCACCACCTTTCTGTGATATCACTGAATCGCGATTTTGTGAGTGGACAAATATTCGATCGAAGCGTCAAACAGGAAACGAGGATGCGCCCAACTCGTTGCTTGATTTAGCAGATGATCGACAAGTTGGGATTGATGCAGTTTATCCTTCCAATTGGCATAGCCCAATATCTTAAGAACACGATCATAGACCCGAGACTTCTGATCAGGCTTCAGCTTGAATCGGCGGAACTTAAAGCCTCCAAAGTGCTGTTCTGCAATAAACCTTAAGTCGGGATGCATTTGCAGGTAATTGGGACTTAAAAGGATCGGTTTACACTTGAAATATCCGAGCAAAGCAACAGCGACACATTGAAGCTTTTTATCTCGCAACTGGCTGATTTTATGCCACTCTCGATCGTTCAGAGCAAAATAGAACTGTTGATAACTCTGATTAAAATCCGGTACACCATATAGGTCTTCAATTTCCGCCTGGTTCAGAATTGAAATTCGTTTATTTTTGTTCATTTATCGGCCTAAAAGGCCGGAGAAGATACCCTATCTGGTGTAAAATGAAAACAATTCCATCGCTACAGCCCAATAACGACGGGCGTTTCAGAGGGCTATGCAATATTTGGAGGGAAATTCCCTAGAACCCCTAACGCATTGTTTTTGCTGCACTGAAAATAAGTAAATCGAAAAATACACCGTCAATTATATTTATTAAATATCATAAAGTTACGTGAGAAGTGGCTGCATTCTACGCGAATCGTGGCCGAACCCCCTATTAACAATAATACGGGGCGGATCTGGATTTATTTTCATGCTTGCTTGAGAAAGGCCATAACGGATCGATGAACCGTTTCTGCTTGGGTTGAGGATTTTCACACTTTGTATTCGATATTCTGTGGTTTAGAGGGATCTCTACGCTTTTTTTACATGCACTTTGTCATTTGCATCTATTTCATACCCTTTAATAAACCCGACTTTCACAAGATCATCGAGCGACTTTTTCAATGTTGCTCTGAACACACTCAGTTTCTTGGTGGCCGCTTCGCTCATTTTCATAATACTCTTTACTTCCATTGGTTCTTCATAACTTGTATAAAATGAATGAAGCCATTGGGCAACAGGTTTTTTCAGTTTTAGCCTTTGCTCCCAGTGTAGCTGGCTGTAATCCTCAGAATCGAACAGTTTGATGACTTCCGGCTCAATCCATACGATCCACTCGCGCAGATTTTTCTCTTTTTCTTCATCGAAGTATACGAATTTCCTTATCAATGAACCGTTGTAGTTTATCTTCGGTTTCGAGGATTGTATTTTGAGCCCATTTGCGTTTAACCGATCCATGCATTCGATGAGTCTTTTGTAATGGTTTTGGCCACTGACAGGCCATCCAATATTTTTTAAAAAATCTGAGGGTTTAAAAGTGATGTATTCGCCCCAGGGCTTTAGCCTGGCATAATGTAGCAGTTGGAGAAATACCGTTTCATCATCCTGGCGTAGCTCTTCACCGGTATATAGGATATTCGTTCCTTTTATTGCGGTGACAATGTGATTTTTTAGTTGTCGCCTAAGCGTTTTCTTAAACCGTACGTTGAACAATGCCGATCGTGCTATGGTGTTAGGGATACCGCGTGAAGGTTCTGGCCAGATTGGTAACTGTAAGACAACGGTGTTGTCTGTGTGCACATTTTTGATAGGTTTATCAGATTCCGTACTGCGTTCCAAAAGCTCTGTAGAGCTATCGGTCATCGTCCTACCCCTTAGTTATGTGTTATGAGCAATATATTGCGTTTTGTATCATAGTCAAGCAATGTTTCACCTAACCTGCTGACCGATTACATCCCAGAAGCGGTTTTTAGTCCATTTGGCGGTCGATTCTCTACTGACTTATTACATCCCTTTCCGTATTAAAAGATATTGCTAATCTATTCAAATAGATAGATACTTTTGTGTTTAACATGATCCCATTCTGTCGTTGTTTATCGTATTTCATTCCGTTATCCCGGTGAAATGTAGTTGTTTCCATTTCTTTATTGATAGGTATTTCAATACTTTATGTGGCATGTCCTTTTTTGTAGTCATAATAAGTACTGACACAAAAGATATATATCCCAATTTGTCGTTTCTGACTAATTACTCTAAGCGGTTTTTACTCCAGCGAATTAAGCCGATGTGTATTTAAAACCCCGAATGTTGCTTACTGACTTATCACATCCCTGTCATACTTGATGATAACGTGAGTACTGACCTATCACATTTCGCTTGACTTGCTTTGCGCCCACCGTATATCTTGTGTCAAATTAGTTATAGCAGCACTATATATTGATTATTTTTTAGTCAGAGGACAGAATACGAAGAATTTGTAAGAGCTGAAAAAAAACCCGCTGTAAGCGCAGCGGGTTTTTTAAATATCGTTTAGTTAACTTTTTCCGGGTTTTCTAAACAAGAACACTCAAAACAATCACCTAAAGTGGTGAGGGCTTTTTTGTGCCCCACTATCACGCGATGGATAGCAATAGGGAATAGTTTAATTAACAAGAAAATAAAGTCAATACAATGCGAGCGTATGGCGCATGTTTCTGATTATTTTTCGGAGACTATTGGCTATTCTACCATCAACACGTCAAATTCTCGTGGTTTTGCTCACGACAGCGAGACTATGCGCGCTGCTTTTTCGAAAAATCTGGACCGTTTCAAACAACACCGTGAAACGGTGTACCGATTGCCTCCTCTGGATAAATATCCTCACTACGTCCAAGAGACGATCAATCGTATCGAACGGTTGTTCTGTTCTGGTGTTGGTTGGCACACGAAGTCGTATTCGACGAAGTTGTGGGATCGGTTTCGATACCATGATGACAAACACAATAAAGACGGTCGCCGCAGGAAGGTGCGAGATCAGTTTCTATTGTCAATGGAGCGTGTTATTCGTTGCTTGGTGTTTAAATGCAATATCCAGCCAAACCACCGTTTAACCAATCTGGAAGTAAACGACCTGGCGTTGGTGGATATTGCCCATTGGACCGGCTTATCGTTGACCACGGTGAACGATTGCATTGATAAACTCAAATTGCTGGGACTCTATCGCTCACAACCCATTAAAATCAAAAAACGCGATGAATCCGGAGCGATTTATTATCGTGAAAGTAAATCGAAAAAATGGCTCACGTGGAAATTATTTGATTTGCTAGGGATGAAGAAGAAAATTAAAAAGAATCTGAGTAGCCGGGTCGAGCAATCCAAGTCACACCGTGGTCAGGCGAAGACACCGAGTCAGTTCAACAAGCCGAGAAAATCACACACTGAGAAAACAGCATCGAATTCGCTCAATGAGATACGCGGGTTACTGGGTTCAGCTGACCCGCCTTGATGAGTACCGCCTCCCTCCCCTACTCTTGTTCTAACGAGTTTTCGTTAGCGGTCGCTATTACTCTTCCATTTGCTTCCGTCACTTTATTACGCTTTATACAAGCACTGTAAGCGTCTTTTTCCGGACTTGCTCTGACCAAACCCCTTTCCGAGGCCTACCAGGGTTCCATCTCCCTGGAATATAGTAAATTAAATCGCATTGCGGATAAGTGTGTGTGTAATGATCAATATAAATCGCATTCTTTTTAGAGCATTATTTGAAATAAATCGGATTCGTATTTATCTGTTTAACTAATTCAGTAGATTTACACCAATAATTGGATACTGGTGCTATCGCACCGGTAAACCCCTTTTTACATTACCCGCGCCACAACATCTATAACTGCAACTACATCACTCGACACATCCACCCTGCTATATTCTACAAACCGTTCGAATACATTCAATGGAAATACAGCACTTCCACTCGTTCAACCATCGTGCCAAAACGTTTTTGGTTGTCCAATAAAGGTGTGGGTTAACGAATATTGTATGGCGCTTTATTTTGTTCTTATACTCGTTCCGGGCTATGCATTCGTTCTACTTTTTAACGCTGGCTTCGTTCTACGTATATCTTTACTATGTTGAACAATTCCTGCTGGTTTTTACTATTAATTCTGATCAAATAAACAATAATCGCCAAACACACTATTAGAGTTAATTGAACAAAATCAAAGCGTTCCAATATGGGCCACACTTTGCCTAACGCACTTATGAGTTCATTTTTATCCACTGTTCGCCCCTTTTTAAAGTCAACAGCATTTCTCCGAGTGTGTCGCTCGGATTACAAATGAACCGACAAGAAAATAAGCATTGGATGGTTGATCAACAGATCGCTTTGTTACATAATGCGCTGCCTTGATTTTACGTCAAGCGACTTGGTCAATTGTTAAGCTTTGTGCTTATTTTCGTCGATTCTCTAAGTCAATAGAGAAGGACTTTGGTGGTGCAAAGTCCTTCTCGCCTTCGATCTACTTCATACCGCGTTTCCGTTACTCACGTTTGAGCCATTTAACTTCCAATTTCCGGCTACCAGCGGTTAACGCATCCTTATCCCCCTTAGCGTTTAAGTGCTGTAAAAAGCGGGCTGGAAGCTTAACTGTACCGGGCAAAAAAATCAATTGAATCGCTGATAGCTAGAATCAAGTACTATTATGTATAGTGTTTTCAGTAGGTTGCGGATGTCTGAACTTCCTTAATTGGAGAAACGCTATGTGCCTTGACCACCAGTTTCGAAGACCTGTCTACCAATTCCACCACATAGGTGCGATACAACCGCCAAATATAACGGAAATCTGACTTTCCAAATTCACTTGTTTTCTTTATCTTTTCAGTCGCTTAGTAACTTACAGTTGATGCGCTATGTACAGACTTTGGTGCTTTGGTTGGTAAACAAAACGAAATTGGATAATCCACCATACTAACTTGGTTACCATCACTTGCGAGGATGTTAACGCTGAGAGTTTCCTCTATTTCTAGTGATCCACTCTAATGCGTCTAACACCGGGCGATGTAGAACATTGTTCGATCGAAACTGTAGTACTTTATCTAATCCAATTCGACCTGGATCTGATTTTAATTGCATGAACTTACTTAATTCATTGACGCCTACAATATTAGTGGCTACCATTGGCTACAATGGTTCACTATTCGGTGTACAAATGAAATCATTTAACATGCGTGACGCAAAAAATACGCTTTCAAAAATCGTCGAGCACGTGGAAAGCGAGAAAGAAGAAGTCTTCATTGCAAGGCGTGGTATCCCCTGCGCTCGGATCGCACCGGTTAAAAAAATGGTGCATCGGCCTAAGGGTTTGCTGAAAGGAAAAATTAAAATCAAACAGGATTTGGACACGTTGTAATGCAAGTATTGCTGGATACCTCGATTTTGTTGATGTGGCTGCGAGATGATAAGAAGTTGCCAAAGAAAGTGACTGAGATTATTTCGGATGCGGATAACGACATTTTTGTTAGCGCAGCCAACGTTTGGGAAATTTCCCGAAAGAAAAGAGACGGTGCCATTGATATTGATATGGACGATTTAACCGGCGCGATCAAAAAGAGTGGTTTTGAGATGTTACCGTTGTCGGCGGCGCACACGGCCCAGGTGGATTTATTGCCAGAGTACCACGACGATTTGTTTGATCGCTTGTTATTAGCTCAAAGCGCAGTTGAACCGATGCGATTATTAACACGCAATAAAGTAATGAAAAATTACGGGGGGAACGTCATTTTAGTTTGAATTTGCGCATGCGCAAATGAGACTGGGATTGACCTCCCCTGCCCCTATTTCCTTGGACTTTAAGGTATAAAACGATGGCTAAAATCATTTCGATTATTAACCCAAAAGGTGGGTGTGGAAAAACCACCCTATCCACCAATATTTCGAGAGGTCTGCAAAAACGTAACTTTTCGGTCATTATTGGCGATTGTGATCCGCAAGGCTCTGCGCGAGATTGGTTTGCGATGACCGGTGAAGATAGCGACTATGCGCCTGTGTACGGCATCGATAGGCCGCAATTGGTCAATGGTATCGCCAAGGTTAGCGCCGACAAAGATTTTGTTATCATAGACGGCCCAGCGACCGATATGTCGATCAATGCAGAGGCTGTGAAAATCGCTGATGTGGTTATGATTCCCGTAAATCCTTCTCCATACGATATATGGGCTTGCGGTGGATTGGTGGATCTGGTTAAGACGCGCCAGAGCGTGACCGATGGGCATCCTTACTCTAAGTTTGTTATTACACGGCAAAAGCCCAATGCGTCTTTATCGGAGGAAGTTCGTTCGGCGTTAAGCGATCAGGATATGCAATTTTTTGAAGGTTGCACTTATGATCGAGAGATTTATAAACAAACCGCTGCTCGCGGTGAAAGTGTTTATGAAAGCTCGAATAAAAATGCTAAAGCGGAATTGGATCTTATTATCGATGAAATTGTGGACACGATAAGGACTCTATAAACATGGGAACCAGTATGACGAATTTTAAGGTTGGTGGCGGTTTAGGTAATAAGCCGACGCGTCAATCGGAATTAGATAGTGAGCTGGAAAAAATGTTGGTGGAGGGTGAACACAGCAAAATTTCTGTTGAGATGATTAATCCAGATCCGCAACAACCACGAAAGAAAATGGTGAACTTGGAGAAATTAGCCGATTCGCTGACTAAAAATGGCCAGATACAGCCCATTGTATTACGAAAAGATGCAGTTAATTTGGGTCGTTTTATTATTGTTGCTGGGGAACGTCGTTGGCGAGCAGCGCAAATCGCCGGTTTCGATGCTGTCGAAGCCATTGTTCGTGATTTCTCCAGCGCTGAATTGCAGAAAATTACTCGTTTGCAAATGGCTGAAAACAGAGACAGGGAATCGTTAACGCCTTTGGAAGATGCCACCTGGCACTTGAATTATGTCAACAATTTCTTCGGTGGCGATCAGACGAAGGCCGCAGAGGATCTAGGCGTTTCAGACTCTTATGTTTCCAATCGGTTGATGATTCTGAAAGCGGATGATGAAGTCCTTGAATTTGCGGATGAGGATGTAACCAGAGATATTAATACGATTGTTTATCTCAAACGTTTGTACGAGAAAAATAAAAAGTCGGCCCGATCCTGGATGAAGGATGCTCGCGCCGATAAGGTTCCTGGGTCGTTAAGGACGTCTGTACAGGAAGTTTTGAAGGAAACAAAAGAGAAAACCAAGACTAAGACCAAAAGCAAAAAAATGCTCACCCCAAAACCTGGGCGCGAGGCCGCAGTCAAGTTGCTAGGTAAGAAACCGATTTTATCGATCAGTTTTAATGGCAAAGAAGAACAACGTTATACGCTGGATAAAGCGGATTTGGCACGGTTGACTAAAGAGCTGGCTGCGGCAAAAAAATCGTTAAAGTAATCGCTATTTGCGCATGCGCAAATTTGGTGGATTTTAGTGTTTTTCATTGATGTGAATAGGGAAGGGGTTATTTGTGGCTGTTAAGAAGAAAACGACGAAACAATCAACTGACGATATGACGCGTTTGAATGTTGAAATAGAGTCGGCAATATACGCTCAGATTAAAGCGCGATGCGCGCTTGAAAGAAAGTCTATCAGCGAAGCCACCCGAGAGCTGTGGATTAGTCACTTAAAAACAAATTTGTAATTTGTATCGATTGAGTATTTACTCAAATTTAAAATAGTGTATACTGGTTTCCTCAGTTGCGGTGTTACCGTTCTTCACGGATAAGAAGGAATCAGGAAGGAAGGGGGGGTAATGGTCATTCATCTGTATCGCTCAGCTCACCAGGCGCTTTTTGCTTGTGCCGTGTTCCTTTTTGGCGCTAACTTCTATTTTCTTCTGAATGCCGATTTCTTGTTGCGAGGGGGCCAGAGCTATTGGATCGCGTTGGTGCTCCAGCTGGCCGAGCTGATTTGTGTTCTCGATATGTTTCTAATCAGACAGCCATATTGGCGCGCAGGGATGTTTGTAGCGTTGATTATGACGGGTCTTTATTCGGCACTTTCCATGTCTATTGGCAATTATTCTCTGTTCAGTTTTATTGAGGATGAGGGGATGCAAATCGTTTATACCATTGCCTTTTTCTGTGTTCTTAAGCTATCGCTGTATTCGATGGTGTACCTAACCGTTGCATCCAAACGTCTGGAGGTTGTTGAATGAATGGGTTGAGTCGTTTTGTCGCGTTCCACAATTGGGTGATTGCACTGGGTGCATTAATCATGGTGTACGCGGGCTATTACCTTGTTTTGGGGTTTTCGCAGATCGACGTGGCGCAAGACAGTAAAACGATGTTTGTGCTGTTTGGCGTATTTATTCAATGTATGGAAGCGGTTTGTTTTTTTGGTGCGACGGTGACACGAAACATGGCTTGGCGTTTTGCGCTTATTGCCTTCGGTATCCCGTTGTTTGCGGTGTCTGTTTTCTTCATGACGATTGCACAAATGTCTTCGTTGGAAGATGGCGAGCGCCAGGCCCAGTCTGTTGATATGCGAGCAACGCAATTGAGGGATCAAATCGCCAGCTTAGATACGACCATCGCCGGTTATCGTTTAAACGCTGAAAAACAAAGTCAATCAAAGTTTGCCCAGAGCAGGGCGTTGGGAATGGAAGCGCTGAAAGAGGCGCAGCGTTTGGAGGATCAGAAAAATCAATTGAGTCAGGAGTTGTTTGCACTGACGCAGCAACGCAAAACGACGTCCTCTGATTTGTTCGGTCAGGCAGGCAGCGCCATCGGCGTGTCCATTACCGGATATCATTTTTATTTGCTGCGCTCGTTTTTGCTGGAATTGGGGAGTATTTTGATTTTGTCTTTTGGCGGCTATTTACGGCAAGCGGCTCTACAATCGTCACAACAGGTGTCCAAAGCTAATCAACGGGTGTTTGATGCTCAGACGGCTCCTTCAGCGCCTATGGCCGCTCTGAAACCGTCTACAGCGCCCGTAGAACCGGTTTCAGAGCCTGTTGCGCCTATGACTGCCAATGACCCTGGTCTGGCGGCGTCTGAGCCGCCAGATCCGCATAGGGCGGAAGACGCTGTTACGCCGTCTAAACCCGTGAAACGCAGTACATTGACATTTCAGCGTCCTTCTAAAACAACCTCTGACCAGGTGGTGGTGCCTTTTGGTAAGAAAACGCTCCCGGTGAAACCTCCATCCAACGAGGCGTTGGCGCAAAAGGTCTTGATGGAACTGCAAAAATATGACAGCGAAAGTGAGTTGAAATCGTTGTCTCGGGATTCGATCAAAATTTATCTGGGTATTGGTAGTGGAAGAGCCACTAAGATTCTTCGGATGATCAAAGCAATGGAAAAGTCCGCTGAAATGAAAGAGACATAATCTTTCTGATTATTCGTTTCGTTGAACCTGGAAGAGGGTTGGTTTTAACGTCCCTTGGATAGGCCCTTTGTTTTTTTTCCTGCCAGGTCGTTCCAGTTGTTCATTTCTCCCGGTTTGGTTTAACCCTATTTGTCGATCGGGCGCTTGGGTGCTCGCACCACTGACCTTGCCGCCGGTCGCGTCTTACATCATTACCCGTCCGCAGTCGTGCTCGTTCCATAGTCTGTCGTGGCTAACGCCGCTGAGTAAGGGGGTTCGTTTCCAGGTCCGCCAGGTTGGACAAGAAAGGAATTTCATTGTTTGTGCCAGAATTACTCTGTAAGTCTTTAATATTTCACGTAATTTTAGTCTTTTTTGCTTGTATTATTGGATAATCCAACTATAATTATAATAGTTGAGTAATTACTCAATACTACATTTTCTCAAACAACTACAGGAGTTTTAAACATGTCTAAGTCAGTGAATAAAGTTATTTTGGTCGGTCATCTGGGCAAACGTCCGGCGCTGGAAAAAATGCCGAGCGGGGATTCAGTGGTGAATGTCTCCATCGCGACCAGCAAAAGCTGGACCGATAAAAATTCTGGCGAATTAGTAGAGGCGACCGAGTGGCACCAGTTGGCGTTTTTCAGAGGTTTGGCGGACGTGGCCGGGGAGTATTTAAAGAAAGGTTCCAAAGTCTATATTGAAGGTGAATTGAAAAACAGCAAATGGCAAGACAATAACGGCAATGATCGTTATTCAACATCCGTAGTGGTCAAAGAATTGGTCATGCTGGACGCCAAGCCACAAACTAATCAAGCCGTGAATCACGGTTAATCAAGCGCCCTTAGCTGGTGGTTGGAGCCGCCAGCGAGGGCTAAACACAAAAAACCCTGGAAGGAGTTTAATTATGTCTGGTATCAATATACCCATTAAGCAGTACGTCAAGCAAGTTTCACACGCGACATACACCGAGCAGCAACACTATTTATTCAAAGTGATATTCACAGATCGTCGAGCGTGTAAAACAAAAGAACAGCATATTCACAACGCGAAACGCGCTTTGGACGTTGCGCAAGAATTGTTTTCCATGCGTTGCGACTCTTTGTCGATTGATGATGAAGAAAACACCACGAGAACGCTGGCATTGACAATACGTTATTTTGAACAATTACTCATGCTACTCACGGACAAAACTGGGCCTTTGAACACGCCGAAAGAGATCGCAATGATTCGCGGCTTACCACCTGTTGTGCATAGCAAAACGGAGGCGGCCCAATGAATAACGGTAAAACGATTATGGAACTTGCGCAAGAGCTGCGACGACGCGACCAGGAGAAATCCGATTATTTAGTGGAAACCACCCAGCTCACAATGGAGCCAGAGCAAAACAGGTTAGTTTTAGAAGGGCAAGACCAGGCTTATCCAGTTACGGACCTGGCGCACCGCCAGCTGGCCACCTGGGCGGATATTCCGTACAAATATTATGAAAAGATGCAGGATAATAGCGCGGCTTTGTTGGCCGGTAATGTTAACCACTGGTTGCATAACCCGAAGAAACCAACCCGGCGCATGGTGCGCACATTAGACGGAGACGCCCGAGCGTTTTTGTCGAATCGATACCGACGCATTGATAACCTGGAAGTGGCCGAAGCGGCGTTGCCTATCCTGGCCGAGCTGGACGATTTGCGCGTGATATCCAGTGACGTGACCGACACGCATTTGTATATCAAGGCGCTATTTCCCAGGCTAGAGGGCGAAGTACAAGCCGGGGATTTGGTCCAGGCCGGTGTGGTGATCTCTAACAGTGAGGTAGGGTGCGGCGCTTTGAAAGTCTCCCCGCTGATCTACCGCTTAGTGTGTACCAATGGCATGGTGGCCGATGCGAGCGGGGATTATTCGCTAAACAAATACCACGTAGGCCGCAATGTGGCGGCAGACAGCACCAATTATGAAATATTCCGGGACGAAACCATGCAAGCCGATGACAGGGCGGTATTACTGAAACTGCAAGACACGGTCCGGGCGGCGTTCAGTCAGGATATTTTCAACATCTTACTGGGCAAAATGCGCGAGTCTACCGGCGGCCCAAAAATACAAATACCGACCAAAGCCGTCGAAACGCTGGGAAAAACCTGCGGCCTGAATGAATCGGAGAAAGGTAGCGTGTTGGAAAACTTGATCAAAGGCCAGGACTATAGCCGATGGGGCGCGCTTAATGCGGTCACTGAGGTAGCCAATACAAACTCCAGCTATGAGCGGTCCACAGAACTGGAGAGCATTGGAGGGCGTTTGTTGGATTTGCCGCCGAGCGCCTGGAAGCGGATCGCGGAGGCCGCCTAACAAACATGGGAACCGGGCGGACTCTAGCCGCCCGGTTGTGCTCAGGCCGCGCGGGCCAAACCCGATAAGGGGACAATGCCATGACGATGGACGAAATATTAGAATTATTTGAAAGTGACGCCTTTGATAATGATGTCCACTGCAAAGTGGATTATGTGTTAGCGAAAACGGATTTTGCCTACACCGCCGACGAACTATTGGAAATCTACGATAACGAGCGAAGGAGGGGAGTGGATGCGAACCCAGAACGTTAATTTAATTGATCTGGCCAGCGTCGAGCGGGCGCTCGGTTTGTCTGGCTCGGATTGTTCACTGTTGTTTGGTTATGATTGCGGTCATTGGTCCGCAATGAAGAACAAAAAACAGGCAATACCTAACCGGCTTAAGTGGTCGATTGAAGCCCATTTGAAATTACCATGGGAACAATTAGAGCGGTTAAAAAGTGAGCGTCTTAGTCTCAACTAACCAAAGGGCGGATACCAGTTCACGGTAATCCGCCCGCCCGCTGTTCGCCCGCCCGCTGTTCGCCCGCCCGCTGTTCGCCCGCCCGGTGTCCGCCTGCCCGATGATCCGCCCGCCCGGTGTTCGTCCCGCCCGGTGATCCGCCCGCCCCCTGGTATCCGCCCCCGCTAAGATTTATCCACGGTTTCCACAGATCCGCACGCAGTGCGGGCCGAGACGACCGAAGCCCTTACAAAAGGGCGTAGGCCAAGCGAGGTGAAATCTGTGGTAACAGTGGGTAAATCGTTTTTCCAGCAATGGTCAACTAAAAAACCAGGACTTGCCTCAAAATCGCCCCCATGCCAAAATCCGAAAAGAGAGCAGAGAAAGAACGAAGGCGGGATAGGGATCGTGTCGTGCAAATGCTTCGCATTTCCCCTCACAATCCCCTCCCGGTCCTGCGGACACCCCAGCCTACGGCTGGCCTCGCTCCGCTCGGATGTTAACGGCAGCGGTTCAGACAGCGATCCGGTGCCAAATGACGGGAGAACACATTGAACAAATCCAGCGCCCTCTACGTGCGCATCACCGAAGAAGAGGCCGAACTGTTTTCACAGTACGCCGAATCCGTAGGCGAAACCCGCTCGCGCATACTGCGCAAAATCGTTCGCGAATTGATCACCGAACAGCCCGACCTGGTGTCGGCTGAATTGGCCGTATTCAAAACCGCCCTGCGTCAGCTTTCCGGTGCCACTACCAATTTGAACCAGCTCACCCGTGCGGTGAACTCAGGCAAGGTGCCCAAACGAATGACCGAAGAAAGTTATTGGAAAGGATTACGGGCGGAGGTCAAATCTTTATCAAAAACGCTACGTCAGGTCATGGATGCGACTGCTACCCGTTGGGTGCCCAAAAAGGATGATGCGTGAAAATAGAACAATCACTCGCTGCACTTGAACAAGCGCTGATTGATGAACATCGCAAACCCAAGCGAGGCAAGGACGACCGCGCTCCCCGATCTCGCGAAGGTGCTCAACGATTAACCAACAAAGCACGCACTGCTTACCACACCATTAATGGGACACCACAGGCCATTCTTCGTATCACCTCATACGGTCGAAACAGGGAGCACGTCACTGAACATGCACTCTATATTTTCCGCCGCGCTGGCGAACTTGAGAACGAACTGGGTGAGCGCATCACCGATCCGGGCCATGTCCGGGATGTTATCAACGAGTGGTCTACCGACTTTGAGGTGTCTGGCGAAGATCAGCAATTGAAATACAAGATCGCGTTTAAGATCAAATTGGGCCAAAACGTTGCTGCATTAAAAGACGAGGTGCGTGAATTTATGCAGGCGAATTACCCCGATCTTGCCGTTCGCCTGGATAGAGGCCGCAGCAAAAACACCAAAAATACGTTGTACGCCACCGTGCGTTGCCGGGAGCCAGACGGGCACTTACCCAATAAGAAGGCAATGGGTGATCAGGTTGCAGAACGATTTCCAAAATCCAAGACCGAGATCACCACCGTTAAACCCAAGGAGCTGCGTGAATCCCTTAACATGATATTGAGCACACCGGAGGGCACCGATCCGGAAGTGCTGAGAGTTGTGGCGCGCGAATTTGCGCGTGAGACCTTTGGTGAGGACCATCGTTATGTGATGGCGCTGCATACCAATACGGCGCACCCGCATGTGCATTTGTGCGTGAAATTGCGCAATGAACAAGGCATTAAACTGGACCCTAAAAAAGCACAGCTTCAACGCTGGCGACTGCGTTACGCCGCTCTGGCCAGGGAACATGGCATTGAGATGGAGGCCAGTTATCGTTCGGAGCGAGGTATTGGTATGAAAGCCCAAAAGTCGCCGCTAGTGCAGGCCCGCCGACGGCTGCGACCGAAGTTGGTAGTCCATATAGAGACGGCACCTGGAGACGATCACCGTACCCTCAATACACTAATCCGGGGGGTATTTCGTCGCCAACATCCGGAACTCACGGTTCAGATCGATCAGGGGCAATACAAAAGCAATCAAAACCAACTCACTGTTTCCTTGCGTACCCAGGAAGCCAATGGCGTTTTGCCGGACGAAAAAATGATCCAGTCATTGTTTCGCGAACGGCTCCCCGGTTTGCCTGTCCGGGTAAAAACCGTGAATCCTAAGGAGCAGCTACAGGGGAATGAGAAAGCCGAAATTATGGTGGATCGCCTGCTGCGTCAGGAAGTGAAACGGGAGTTACAAGGACAAGGCGAGAGTGCGCGCAATCTCCAGCCCTGGAAAGTGGCCATGGTGAAAAAAAATCTCAAGGAAAAGGCGGAGTTTGAGGCTGCTGCGAAAATCCTGCGAAATCTTGCCCACGGCCACAGTGACGACCCGAATAAACAAAAAGAGTATATCGCCTTGGCCGTGATTTCTGAAAAACACGCTCGAACATTACCTGAGCCGAAAACACGAATGGAGAAAATCGTCGAAACGGTGCGCACAAAAAACCGTGGCCAGGAAAGAGATAGCGGTCCTGAATTGGAAAGATAGTTTAGAAGTAGATGGTCACTTAATCCATACTATTCCAGGTACGTATGGCGGCACATATTGCGTCTAGTCGCGATGATAAATCGAATGTCTCGGCGATGTTATCTTTTGATAAATGGGGAATCACTCGCTCTGCTAGTAAGGGTTTTTTCTTTTCGTAATGCTTACCTTTACCCTCTTCCATGCTATCTAAGTAGTCGAAGAAATTCTCGTACAGTTCAACCTGCTGGGGTGTCTGATCTAATCCAAGCAGCTTTTCAACGGCTTTGGCGGGAATATAGTTTTCGATTTCTTTACCAATCGTAACCCATGCTGTACCGTTGTTTTTAGTGACTTCTTCAACAATGCGGCTCTTAGTATCATTTATATCGTCAGCTTCGGTTCTTTTGTCACTGTCTATAATGACAATGGCATTTGAGTTCACGTTTAATATCGACACACTGTCTTTAGCTAATTCTGGTTCATCGCTAGACAGGTGGGATAATAATCGACCGCCGTAAAATACACATTGATAGTGCGTTCCTTCCGACAGTTGGCCGTCTGACCATTGTTCTATCCATCTGTTAAGGTAGATTCGGTCAGAAGGGCCTTCTACCCAAATAACGCCATTGGACTGTAGTATATCGCTGGCTCGAATGTCTAAATCGTCGAGTATGCCCTTATTTTCCACATACGTTTTTACAGATTTACACTTTGCCTGTTTACCATCACGCGTAACGTGAAGAATTTGAGCGTCTTGGTGTTTACTAAACATATCGATTTCGATATTCGAATGTGTCGTCAGGAAAATAGTGCAACCTTGTTCTGTTGCTTTTTTTGAGAGATAGCTGAGTAGCCGCCTTAATAAAGCAGGGTGGAGGTTATTTTCCAGCTCTTCGAAACCGAAAACGTAATCAGATAGATCTTTTTTTTCGACTTCGGGGACAAGGTGAATGTACACAAGGACTAGTATAATCGTTTTTAGACCGCTTCCCTGTTGGGATAGTGGAACTCTTCCGTTCTCTTGGTCAAGGAAAACTTCCCACGAGCCATTACCCCATCGTTGAGAGGTTATGTTGATAAATTTGGCATCTGGTTGAAGTATTTGATTTAGATCGTTAAGCAGATGGACTTGGACAAATTCATGCGGTTGTTCCTGGAGATTGATAAATCCTTGAATTATTCTCGTTGCATTATTTCCATGACCATCAACATCAAATGTATTGGAGTCGGTCTCAGGTATAATATTCCGTTCCGCATATATTCGTTTAAAACTTTTCGAATGAAAAGGATTTGTTATATTTTCTGTGAGCCTAGATAGTAGATTTCCTGCGGTTTTTAAGGAGATTAAAGGTTGATAACGTCCGTTCTGTTCTCCTATATTTATAAATCGGTCATCTTGATTAGTGTGTAAATACCATTTTAGTTTTACCCCAATGTAGCAGCTGCCGTAATTCCAATCGTTACCCGTTGGTATTGAGTCTGAATTACGGCCTGGTACAAATACATTCTTCAACTCAGCTTCTTTAAGTGGTCCCTCTGCAATGATTTCGGGTGATTTGTGGTTGTTCCAAAATGTCTGAGGAAAATCCAATTTGTTGTTTGTTATACGTTCGATGAGATCTAATAAGGTAGATTTACCGGAGTTATTCCGACCAATGATCAAATTATCGTCAAATGACCGTATACATTATGTGAAGGCCAAAATAGCACAAATGTATTTTGTGGAACTGAAATCGCAAAAAGAAATTGCCAACTTAGTTAATAAATCTAAAAGTGCGGTGAATCGAATTATCAATGACTTTAAATCTGGGCAAGATGAAATGGTGACAATTTATATAAATACGCCCAAATGTATTGATTTAGAGCACCAGGTGATGGAGAAGCTAGGTTATCATGTAGAGAAGGTTCGAATTTCAAGTGGAGTTGGGATACGCAAGAATTTGCATAATGTTTCCGTTGTAGGTGCTGAGGCGTTTATAGATGCGTTGCTGGACATGGATAAAGGTGAAGTAATTGATATATATGTCAGTTGTGGATCAACTACACGCGCACTGATTGACTGCTTTTTAATGCATTTGCAGCATGATGATAAATTGAAAAAATCTCTTAAAGACACAAACATCAATATATATCCGACAGCGATTTTTGCTGGGTTTAAAGTTAGCCAGGCCATGCCTATTTACAGTTCGTTAAAATTAGCTAAGGGTATGGAAAGAATATTGAAAAACGATAAGGTTTCAACGTTTCTTTCCGCTTTACCAAATAATTTTGCAACAGCTACCGAGCATGAAAAAAGCATTCTATTGAGGTATCTGGGATACAAAGTATTTGAGCCTAAGCTGAGTAACAATAATATATTCTTATTGGGTGTAGGGTCAGCTAGAGGAAAAGACTACGTAGAACTTGCGACCAGAACGGGCATTTTACCCAAGCAGAATAACATTTTTTCTGAAAAACAAGCCGAAATTAATTACCAACCATTTTTAGAGAACGGTGACTTGTGCGAATACTCTGGAAAAATTGAAGGATTAAGGATGGATCAATTGCGCGAATTTGCAAAGCATGGAAACAGCAAGGTGATTTTGGTGTTTGGCGGAAAAAATAAGAGTATATTAACGCGAAGCGCGTTAGGCCGAAGTGACTTTTACAATGTGTTATGTACAGATATGGATATTGTTCAAGAAATAGTGAATTTTGATGATTCACGAAATCGAATAGAGCGCGTGACTCACTTGTCGTCTGCTTAATATGTATGTTTGGAGGTTCCAATGGAACCTCTTTACTTGCTGCCAATTGGTCCTTCCTTATTTAACTTCTGACTGAATCGACAGGCTACAACCACATATCACTTAAAGTATATTTGAGGTTTTCTTAACCTCTCTAGGCAATATGGTACTAAAAAACACAATATATATTGTATCGTATTACAATATAATATATATTGAGTTTTTTCGTATCGCATATTGAAGAGGTTGTAGAAATAATGATGGCTGATCAAAGACTTGGGCAGCTCATCGAAATGGAAACGTTAAATCAAAGAGAAGTGGCCGCATTGGCCAAAGCGGGTTTGGCTATAAAGGTATATTTAAAGCCAATAAAGAAACGAAGTAAAACATGGTACTGTTGTCATTTTGTGGTTGAGTCTATTCGTTATAAGAACAACAAGCAGACTCAGTTGGTCACAATGAGAGGGGATACCTGGATGATGTTCGATTTGAATCGAGCTATCCAACATATAATGAAGATATTTCCGACAACGGACTCAATTGAGTTGCAATTGCCTCGCAATATGGAAACAGGAGACGGGAAAGAAGAATGAAAAAGGCCATAATAACAACAATATTAACCACAGCCGTGTTGTCGCAAAACGCGTTTAGTGCGCAACCGCAAAGCACGCGATTTGGCGTGGGTGTCAGTGCTGCTAATTTTACCGTTAACGATCCTGACGGTTCCACGGGGGATACTAGTTTGGGATATTTGAGCGGCTTGATGGTTACACCGCTCAGTCGTAACCATCCCTACATCCGAGTATTTAGCGAGTTAAGCTACCGTCGTTTTACTCTAGAGCCTGGCGTTAATACCGTGGGCCAGCAAGTCACCAGCTTGTCACTGAGTGGTATTGCTCAGCACGCCTTTAACGTTTCGCAGACGTATCGACCCTGGGTCGGTCTCGGTTTTCAGGCGGGTCTCAATGATTATAAAAACCGCCACACGGTCGATGGCGGTGGTTTTTTGGATCAGCAATACGCTGATCGCAGTCAGACCTCATTCAACATCCTGTTGAATGCCGGTTTATCGTTCAAGCATGTTGCTTTCAATATCACATACCATTCGCCGCTCGATGACGGCATTGAGGGCGTTCAATTACAAATGTTCTATCTGTTTAAAGGGGAGATGTTTCGATGAGTGTACGGTCGCAGTTATTGTTGTTGAGCCTTCTATTGATCCTGCCGCAGTTTGCTTTTGCGGCGGATGTAATCAGCAGTTTTTTGGATCGCATCGTGGAGTGGTTGACCGGCACACCCGGTAAGGCCTTAGCTACCATCGCACTGGGGGCGGTGTTTATTGTCACCATGTTTACTCAGCATTTGGATTGGCGCAAAGCGTTGTGGGTTTGTGTTGGTGTGGTGGGATTGATCGGTTCGGCACAAATGTATAAGTGGACCGTTGGATGAAATCGGATCCACTGTTCAAAGGTCTGACACGCCCGGCGCTACTGTTCGGCATGCCGTTTCAGTTTGCCCTTACGGGTGTGTTTCTAAGCATCGCGATTGGGGTCATCAGTGGTTATCTTATTTTTCTGCCCGTTGGCTTGGGACTTACTTGGCTGATAGGCACAGACTTGGGTTCACGCGATAAGGATTTGATCAATATTGTGTTGGTCAAGATAAGCAAGACCGAGCGTGGCGTTTTTTCGGGCCATTCTTCTTATAAGCCGGATTAAAGAGGGTTTTCATTTTTTGCAACGGGGGCTGTATGTTGTTTCACAAGACACGTCAAAGCAAAACTAAGAATTACGAAATTGACCAATCAGAGAAAACTGCTTCGACCCATATTCCTTATACCCACCACTATGACCCCTACACAATACAGGCGACAGGGGGTCAGTTGATCCAGTTCATTCGAGTCCAGGGTATTCCTACGGATACCCTGGATGATGAATCGATTGAGCAGAAAAAGGATTTTCGCAGCACCTTACTGCAAAACATTGCAGATGATTCTATTGCGGTTTACAGTCATTGTGTACGGTCACGTTCGGATGAATATCCCGATGGCAACTATACACCTGGCTCTTTTTCAGATCGACTCAATGACAATTGGCAACAACGCTTAAGGGATCGTACCAATTACGTCAATGAATACACCCTGAGTATTGTGATAAAAAACGACAGAGGCTTTGTTTCGCGTGCCCTGTCTTTTGGTAAAGATCGTAAGAGCCGACGTGAACACTATCAACGCTTGGCCAAGAAGCTGGATAACGTGACTCAACTGTTGGTTTCCGGGTTGCAGAGTTATGGCGCTGAACGCCTTAAAGTCGTTGGTGATCCGATTAGCGATAACACCTCTGAGCCTTTGGCGTTCCTGCATACATTGATCAACGGTTATTCCTGGCCGCTGGCTCTGCCACACATGGCATTGAGTCAATACCTGCCTACGTCCCGATTGTTCTTCCAGGGTGAAACCATGGTGTTTCGCTCTCCGGTGCAGGATCGCTACGGCGCACTTCTTTCGGTGAAAGAGTACAGCGAAAAGACATTCCCAACGATGATGGATCAATTGTTGCGCATTAAGCACGAATACATTCTGTGCCATAGCTTCCAGTTCATTGAGCGCCAAAAAGCGCTAAAGATGATGGATGAGCAGCAAACGTTTTTCGAGCAAGCCGAGGATTACTCCGAATCCCAAAAAGAAGAAATTTCCCTGGCCATGGACGATGTACAGTCGGGCCGTGTGGGGTTGGGATACCAACAATTTTCGATTCTGGTCTTAGCAGACAACGAACAAGGCCTGAGCGATGCGATCACAGAGGTACAAAAGTCTCTGGCTGGGTTGGCGTTGGTGCGCGAGGATATGAATTTAGAGGCCGCGTTTTGGGCGCAATTACCGGGCAACGCTTCGTACCTGGCCAGACGTAATCCAGTGACTACCAATAACTTTTCCAGTTTTGTGTCCTTGCATAATCAGCCCATTGGGCGCTTGGACGGTAATTTTTGGGGTGCGGCAGTGTGCCAGTTAGAAAGCATCAGCGGTGCGCCGTACTACTTTAATTTTCACGAGAAAAGCAGTTCATCGTATCAACCGGGCGAACACCTGATTGGCCCGCCCAAAGCGAACACCAATATCTTTGGGCAATCCGGTGGTGGTAAAACCTTGTTGATGAATTTCTTGGTCGCCATGAGCCAGAAATACAAACCTCGCACTATTTACTTTGATAAAGATCGAGGCGTGCAATTGCTGATCGAAGCCATGGGCGGCGATTACCATATTATCAACCCAGACCAACCCGGTTTTATGAATCCGTTGCAATTGCCCGATACGCCGTATCACCGGCAGTTTTTAGCTCAATGGTTAGCGACCCTTTTGACCAGCAACGGGGAAACATTAGGGGCAACCGACGTGGATCGAATCCACAACGCCGTGGAAGGCAGCTATAAAATGCCATTGGAAAAACGGCGTTTGAGTTTGGTCGCGCCTCTGTTTGGCACAGGCACCGCCGAGTCGTTGGCCGGTCGGTTACGGCCTTGGTACGGCAATGGACCCAAAGCTTACTTGTTCGATAATGCCACCAACCACGTGTCCATGGATGGTTGCGTGGGTTTTGATATGACCTATCTATTGGAGGACGCCAGCGTGCGTTTGCCGGTGAATCAATATTTACTGCACCTAGTCAAACACAGCTTGGACGGTTCACCGACGATCATTCCAATCGATGAAGGTTGGGCGCACTTGAAAGATCCGTATTTCGCGCAAAATCTGGAAGACGATTTAAAAACCATCCGTAAAAAAAACGGCATGATTATATTCACGACTCAAGACCCGGACGACGCAGCCGGATCAGGGATATTACGCACCGTCATTCAGCAGACGGCGACGAATATATTTCTACCCAATAACCGGGCGAACGAACAGACCTATAAAGCGTTTGGTTTGACCGATCACGAAGTGGCGTTAATTAAGCAGCTCAACCCCGAAGAACGCACGTTCCTGATTAAGCACGGTAACGATTCGGTGATTGCCAAGCTGGATCTAACAGGGATGGAAGAGGTGATTTCTATCCTCAGCGCCAGCGAACAGAATCTTCGCAAGTTAAAACAACAGGAGAAAACCCCATGCGTGGTTTAGTTTTATTATTTTGTTTGATGTCGATGTCGGCTCAAGCGGGCGGTATGCCGGTTTTTGATCCATTGAATTGGATTCAAAACAAATTGAACGCATTAGAGAACACGTTAACTCAAATGAATACACGAATAAACAATCAGACTCAAATTATACAGATCCGCCAAAAAATACGTCAGTTGGAACAAATGGAACGCCAGTGGAAACAGGTTCAGCGCCAGTATGAAGCGCTTTCTGGGAAAAACGGTTACGGCCAATGGCTGAATGGTCCAGCGCGTCTGCTAGACCCTAGTTATAAACCAAAAGACATCAACGATTGGCGACGTATCTTATCTACTGGTAAAACCCACAGTAAGATTACCAAAGGTAATTCCGATAATGATTGGAATGGACCGGCCTACACTAACCCTTACTCGGTGCTCCCCAGAGACAAAGCGTATCCACGCAACCCAAATTCGCGCCGTGCCTGGCAAGAGGAACAACACGCTTACAAAACCGGCGCGGTGAATATGACGGCGCGACAAATCTACGCAACAATAGAAGATCGGCAAGAAGCGATTGACGAGATATTGAAGCTGGCAGATAACGCTGAGACCATGAAACAGGCGATGGACATCAATAACGTATTTTTGTCCGAACTCAACCGCAACATGATTGAAATTCTGCATTTGCAAGCGACTTTGGCGCAAATGCAGTCGGCGGGACAGCAGGGACAAGTGGAGCGGGAGCGTGGTGATGCGTTGTTTAATCGTTATTAGTCTTGTAGCGAGCGTACTCTACGGTTGCGGTTTTCAGGATTTGAAATCACCGGAGTTGAGCGGTCCTCTGGTCCCTGTCAATGATCCTTGGGAGCCGGTACATAAGCCACAACGTCCCAATTCTTTGCAACCGGGCGGTCACTCATGACCAAGGACGGTCAATATTTAGCGAACGTCAAAGCTGCCGAAGGCCCATTGCAAGCCGTGTTGAACGATCTGGACGAAGGATTGCACGAATACGTATTCAACGTGTTTACGAATCTTGTTAACACCTATGACGGTGTGATCACCGCTTGCGGTATATTGTATTTAGCTTTTTACTTTGCCGGTATCATGCGGGGTGTCATTCAGCCGTCTGTTAATGCAGCCACCATACATATTGTCAAATTCATTCTGATATTTAGCGTGCTCCAATACTGGGAAGATTGGACCGAAGAGTTGTATTTGTTGTTCACCAACGGACCTGGTCAAGTGATTTCTGCCATCACAAGTTCTATCGGGTTTCGTTTTCAGGGTACGTCCAACATCAATGCCGGAGCCGATATTCTTGCCGTAAAAGGTTTTCGTACCTCTACCATATTGTTCGAAAAAAGCGGATTTACCCCCTTGTTAATGGGGGCCGTGGTGGCTGGTTTTACGGTCGTTGTCGTTGGGTATTCGGCGTTACTGATCGTGTCTGCTAAATTGGTTGTTGCCGTACTGTTGGGTACAACACCTATATTTATGCTTTTTTTGTTATTTGAGAATACGCGAGGATTTTTCGAGGGTTGGTTACGGAATTTGATGACCTATATATTCATTCCCATACTGCTTTATGCGTTGCTGGCCGTGTCGTTGCTTCTTATGGAGCGTCCATTAGATGCAATTCAAAACGATGTTAATGCATCGGCACTGACGTTTGGGTCACTGTTAGGGTTTGTTTTTGTGGCATTTATCACTATTGGTTTGATTCGACAAATTAAGGGTATTGCTTCATCTATTGGCGGCGGTTTTGTTATGGGTTCCATGAACCTCAGAGAATATACCAGCGGTTCGGCTCACGGCATTACTAAAACTTACAATCGGTGGAGAGCCAAAAAAGATCAAAAAAAGGATAACTAATGAGTAAATCATCTCCCTATTATAAAACAGCAAACGACTGGAATTATGATGTTTATGAATCGGCGTTGGTTACACGTAATCGATACTATTTTCTCTCCATCCTTTTCGGTCTCATTGCCTTGGCCTCTGTGTTGGCTGTGGCCGCCTTGTTACCGTTAAAAGAGAAAGAACCGTATCTTCTGGAACGCGATAGTTCTGGCATGGTAAGAGAGGTGCGACCACTCGACATGACCCAGTACACGCCAAACGAAGCGATGATTGAATATTTTGTGTCTCGATACATACTGGCCCGCGAGCGCGTGGATGCACGCGACCTGGAATCCAGGCACAAAGAAGTCCAAGCGTTGAGCGACGTTGAGGCATCGAACGAATACGTACATTGGATAAAGAAATCACCACGCAGCCCATTGCGAACGTATAAACAGGGCGAAACACGGACCGTGTATATCACCGCCTTGAACCATTTGAACAAAAAAGCGGTGCATGTGGAGTTTGAGACAACGGACAATCTTCACAAAACCACTAAAAAACGCTATTGGGCCGCGGTATTGGACTTTGAATTTGTGAACTTGCCGGACGACAGCGAGTTTCGGTTTGATAACCCTTTGGGTTTTCAAGTCACCAAGTATCGGAAAAATCAGAAAGTAATTAAAGGTAGGGAGATAGAACAATGATAAGCAACACAACGTGGAAATACCTGTTATTACTGGTTTCCATTACTTTGGCCTTACCCGTTTACTCGGGCAGTGATCCTATAGCGGGAGGGGCAGATCACCGTGTGAAAATAGTTCCCTATCACCCCACTGATGTGACCCATTTGCTAGGACATTACAATTACAACATCATTATCGAGTACGCCCCGGATGAATTGATAACAAAGGTCGCTGTGGGTGATTCGACCGGTTGGCATGCCGAACCGCTGGGCCATAGGTTGTCACTTAAGCCTTCAAGACCGGATAATACGACCAATATGTTTGTTGCAACAAATAAACGCAATTACAACTATGAACTTATTGCTCGCAAGACAACAAATCCTCGTGATAAGCGCATTACGTATTCAGTGAAATACACTTACCCGGAAGAACAGTTGGCCAAAGCATCTAGGCAACAACAATTATTACTCCAACAGCAAAAACGCCAGAAAGTTAGACATACTAAGCAAGGCCTTTCCGCAACGAATCTTAATTTCAATTACCATTTTAGTGGTGATCAAGAAACCGCACCGATTCAAGCATTCGATGATGGTACATTCACCTATTTTAAATTTGCCAAGAACAAGCCGTTACCCGCCGTGCTTACTGTCGATAAACAACGCAATGAAGAGGTGCTTAACTTTCGCATGGAAGGGGGTTACATGGTGGTCGAACGATTAAGTGATCGATTTTCGTTGCGTCATGGAAATTTACAAACGTCAATTGTCAAATTGGATGCGTCTACACAGAGACCACCACCTTCGGTATCTCGTAAGCGCAAAGAAACGTCCACCGCTTCTGGCGAACCTTGGCAAGAACAGTGGGCCGGTTGGTGAACGCTATGGACGAACAGGACATCCCTATATTAACAGAGCGCACCATTTCGCCGGTAACGTCCAACAGTGCAAACAATGTTGCGAGGCCAGTGGGCATACTGGGCGTCGTTGTTGTTGTCGCTATCGTATTACTGTTTATTTTCGATGAAGAGAAAACAGAACAAGTTAAGGAGGCTAAAAACTACGGAACCGGTTTTGAATCAACGCCCAAGATAGCGCCGGACTCAGAAATACATGTACCGTTTTATACGGTTGTGGATGAGGAAGCGTCAGTAAGTAACAAACCTAAGCGAACAGCAAAACCACGTAAGCTCGATACTCTGGATGCTATTGATCAGTCGGGCAGTCAGAGCGCTATTGGTCTTAACACCGTAAAGACCGGTTTCGGAGCGCCGGGTGGCGTCAACGGTGCGCATAATACCGGTGTTAACGGACACCGTAGTCCTTATCAAGGGCCGCCAAGCTATGGACGAGCACGGCCCTATGGCGGTGTTGACCCCGCCATGCGACCTGGCCAATCAAACGAAGATCGTGAACAATTGGAGCGCTGGGCTGCATCGCCGGTTATCTATGATTCGAATTCATCAAAAAGTACGGCGCCAGCATCTAACGGATATTCAGATGAATTTGCGATGGCCATGATGCAGCAGCAAATGGCGGGACAGCAAGGCGCTGTCCCTGGTTTAATGGCGGAGATGATGGGACAAAGTGGTCCTTCTAACCCGAATCTTAAATTTGCTGAACAACAAAAACGTGAATCGGTACAGACGGTGCGAGCGATGCCCACTGGCAATACGGATTATCGAATCGCGCAAGGCAAAATAATTACCGCGACTTTAGAGACCGGTATCAACACCACATTACCGGGTATGATCCGCGCCGTAGTGAGTTATCCGGTCTACGCGGAAACCGGTCGCAATGTATTGTTACCTCCCGGCTCTCGGTTAATCGGTGTTTACAACTCCGATGTGCAAAACGGCCAAGCGCGGGTATATGTTATTTGGCAGCGAGCCATTCGTCCGGATGGCATTGATATTGAGCTAGGTTCGCCCGGTATTGACGGTTTGGGCCGCGCCGGTGTGGCCGGACAGATGGATAAGCATTTTATTGACCGTTTCAGTAATGCCGCTTTACTGAGTTTGATTGGTGCCGGTGTCAGTAACCTAAATCCGGGTGAAGGGGCTACCGCCAGTGAGTCGTACAAAGAACGCATGGCCATGGCGTTTCAGAATCAAGCCTCCGCCGACTTAGCCCAAGGAACGGATATACAGCCCACCAACTTCATTGACCAAGGGAGTTTGATCAAGGTGTTTTGTTCACGCGACATGGATTTTTACTCTGCGTTAGCGAATGCGGAGCTGGGTTCATGAACCACGACGTTCTCAATGTTTATCTGGAACCGATCCGGCATTTGTTAACGGATGAGTCGGTTAATGAAATCATTGTGAATCGACCGGGTGAGGTGTGGGTGGAGTGGGATCGCAAGTTTGAACGAATAGACAGCGATGAGTTCTCTGCGGAACATTTACGCACCCTGGCCGACCTGGTGGCCAGCAGTACTCATCAAACCGTGGACGAATCCACACCGTTGTTGTCGGCCACGTTGCCCGACGGTTGCCGGGCGCAGTTCGTGTTACCGCCGGCGTGCCCATCGGATGCGTTTGTCATGGCGGTGCGCCGACACCGACCATTGAACTTTACTTTGGAAGATTACGAAGCGGCGGGTGCGTTTGATTCTGTGGGTAAACGCACTGCCAAAGAAAACGACGTACATGGCCATCTGAGTACGTTATACAAGGCCGGTAATATCAGTGGCTTTATTCGATGTGCTATTGAAAATCGGGTCTCTTGTCTCATTTCGGGCGGCACAAGCACGGGTAAAACGACCTTTCTACGCACCTGCTTGTCATTGATTCCGTCTAAAGAGCGTTTGGTCTTAATAGAGGACGTGCCCGAGATATTTATTGAGCATGATAATGTGGCCAGTTTATTGTACTCGCGCAATGACCAGGGTGTGGCCAATGTGACTCCACAGCAGTTGCTTGAGGCATCACTACGTTTACGTCCTGATCGGATTATACTCGGTGAGCTGCGCGGCAACGAGGCCGCAGCGTATTTGAGTGCGATCAATTCAGGGCATTCCGGTTCCATAACCAGTGTCCATGCAGACAATCCTTATATGGCGTATGACAAGGTTGCCCAGCTCGTGATGCAGTCGGGAATGCTCATGAGTAAAGCTGAAATCATCGAGTACGTAAAAAATATCATCCCCGTGGTGATCCAGTGGGATCGCGAAGATGACCGTCTGTATGTGCAGGATATATATCATGCCTATGCCTGATGTTAGAAAGTGGCTGATATTGGTATTTCTCGGAATAGGGATTTATCTGTATTTGTGGGGTGTTGTCTATTATGGCTGGTTTACCCATTCACTGGAGGCGTTCGAGCAAGCACCTTGGTTCATACTACAAGTACTTTTTGAAGGTAACGATAGCAGTAAGATCCCACTGTTTAACACAGGTCTAATCACATTATTGTCTATGGCCGTTATCGTTATTTCAGCCTTGCATGCTAAATCACAACGAAACTTATACGGTGATGCGCATTTTGCGCGAGAAAACGAAATACAAACCGCCGGACTTCGTGCCAAGCAAGGTATTTTGTTGGGTAAATACCGATGGCGCTTTTTAAGCCATGACGGCGACGGTCATGTGCTTGCGTACTGTCCGCCTGGTTCCGGTAAAGGCGTCGGACTGGTTATACCGAATTTATTGAATTGGCCTGGATCTGTCGTATGTCTGGATATAAAGAACGAGAATTTTAATAAAACGTCCGGGTTTCGCCAACAACATGGACAACAATGCATCTTATTTAATCCGTCCGATCCAGAGGGAAGGACGTTCTCTTACAATCCATTGGACGTCATTGATCCGGGTAGTCCAACCCGCATTAATGACGTTCAGAAAATCGCATATATTCTATGGCCACGCCACAACGATAAGGGTGATATTTGGAACCCAAGCGCTCGATCTTTGTTTATCGCTACCGTGCTTCTCCAGTTTGATCGAGTGCCCGGTGACACCTGTATCGGTGATGTTCTGCGTTTCTTCAATTCAGCGACCGACATCGTTGGCACCATTGAAGAAATCGTCGATGTCGATCACGATCTGGATTCGTCGTGTTTGCGTGGATTCCGTGGATTCCTGCAGAAATCTGAGAAAGAACGATCCGGTGTTCTCTCATCACTGCGAGCTGGGCTGGAATTATGGGAAAATCCGTTGGTGGATGCGGCCACGTCTCGAAGTGATTTTGATTTAACGCAGCTACGCACAAACCCTATGTCGGTTTACGTCGGTGTGACACCCGATAACATTGAGCGCATGGAACCGTTGTTGAATATGTTCTTCCAGCAGGTTATTGATTTGCTGACACGCAAAGAGCCTGGTGATAATGAACCACACTCGGTACTGATGTTGTTGGATGAATTCACTTCACTGGGTCGCCTGAGCATTGTTGAGAAAGGTATTGCTTACCTGCGATCCTATCAAGTGCGAGTTATGCCGATCATCCAAGGAATTACACAGTTGGATGATAAATATGGTGTAGCCGCTGCGAAAAGCTTTCGGCAGAATTTTAAGATTAAGTACATATCGGCACCCAATGACCTGGAGACCGCACGAGAAGTCAGCGGTATGTTGGGGTTCAAAACCATGCGCACGACCAATAAAAGTCGGCAGTATCCCAGCGGCCATAGCAGTGTGTCCACCAGTTTGGCCAAACGTGAGCTCATGCTGCCGCATGAAGTGATGCAGTTGAAAGCCAAGAAAGCGATTGTGTTTATAGAAGCCAGTTCCCCGGTGTTGGCGGACAAAATCGTTTATTACAAAAGTCGGATATTTAAACAACGTTTATTAGATCCCGTATCCATTCCGACCGTCAGTTTACGCACGTTATCTGATCGGCGTACTCGATTGGAAGAACAGTATCCCGGTGACGCTGGTACAACCAATGAGGCCAGTGACGCGGAAATAGAAGAAGCCATGGAGGTGTTTCAGTGAGTCTTATTAAGGCTAAGTATTGTTGTTGGCTGCTAGTACTAGCAGCGTTGGTTGCTTGCGACAACGACGAACCGTACCAACCACCGCCGCCCGTCGATCCACCGCCTGTGGTTAAAACGACAATTTCCGGTGGCGTTTATTTGGGTGCCATTCGTAATGCCGTTGTTACCGCATATTCGTTCGATAATGGTAGCCGGGGAGATGTGCTGGCTACTGGGCGCTCGGATCTCCAGGGTACTTACACTTTGAGTGACGTAGATAGTGATCAGATGGTTTTGGTTTGCGCCAGTGGTGAGGCTGGTAATAGCAATATTGCTTATACAGAAGAGTCGAGCGGTGTAGACGTAGTAGTCAGCGCAAATGACGAACTGTGCGCGATGGTCGAGGCCTCCGGAGAAACCTCTCATACCGCACAGATTACACATTTTACCCACCTGGCTTACAGTCGAGCTGCTTACTTGATCGGGACCGGCATGCAGCCCAATATTGCTTTGTCCAATTCATTACAATCGGTTTACCGCGTCATAAACACCAACCCGGTTGAGACGCCACCTTTGGATCCAACCGATATTGCCAATGCAACCAGTCGGCACAGCCAGGGATTATATTACGGCCAGGCCTTGGCCGCTGTTTCGCAATACACGCAAACGGTCAGCGAACAAAACCAAGAATCGCCAGTTCACCAAAACTACCACTCGCTACGTTATTCACAAACGGCATTTGAGGATATTCGTTACGACGGCGTGCTTAATGGTCAAGGTGAATCCGGTTTGTTGAGCTTCGGCCAGGTGCCGATTGATGTGAGTTCTTACCGGCACCATATCGCCATGCATTTGTTTGTGTTTGTATCATCGGACCGCAATGTGTCGGGCCTGGATGCGATTGACTATAAGGGATTTGGTGAGCGAATTAATAGTGCAACCGATGACATCTTTGGCGGTGCGCCGGTAGTGCCTTTTAGTGGTACAGAACCGATTATTACCAATGTCTCAGTCTCAGACGGACAAACGGTATTTCAGACGACCACAATCAGTGCCGATGTGACCGCAATTTACGGTTTGGATCGTGTTGAGTTTCGCTTGGACGGTGCGCTACTGGATGGTCTGCTGCCAGGTGAACCGTTATCGTACGACCTGGATACCACCCAATACGCCGAGGGCGATCACACGTTGGTGGTTCGCGCTGTCAGCCAGTTCGGGGATGAAACCAACCAGACGATTAACCTGGTGTTTGATAACGAACAAACCGTCGTGACCAACATCTTACCCATGAACGGTACTCATGTGAGAGGGACGTTTGATTTTTCGGCGACTGTTTCCGATCCATTTGGTATCAATAACGTGCATGGAATCATAAACAATTCCGTGCGCTATCCTAATATCGGTACGACCAGCCCATCGGTTCCGTTTGATAGCACGTTGAATGCTGATGGCTCGTATCTATTCGGATTTCGGGTAGTGAATGGACTGGACTTTACGTCAGACCATGAGGTGACTTACACCATCGACAATACCTTGCCTGATGCTTCATTGATCAATGTTAATAATATGGATACGTTGATTGGTTCGCCAAGTATTCAATTTGCTGTCAGTGACACGTATTTGAGCCAGGCGAGCGTTTTATTGGATGGTGAAATCCAGCAAAGCTTTACTACTTTTAGTGATCCTATGGCGTATTCATTGGATACAACGGCGTTTCCCGATGGCGAGCATGTGTTGGCGGTTACGGCCAATGATCTGGCGGGAAATAACCGCATCGCATCTGCCAATGTAGTAATCGATAATAATCCGCCGGTGGTGAATATCACTAATCCAGTGACTAACAGCGTGGCCACTGCCGGTTTCACTGTTACTGCGAACACGAGTGATACCGTGGGCGTGGTTTCTACCGAGTACTACGTGGATACCACTTTACTGTCCAGTGCGACGGTTGATCCGTCTCTGTTTGCAGACGGTGGACATAACGTGACGGTCAAGGCCTTCGATGATGCTGGGCATGAGGGTAACGACAGCATTGCGGTAACATTTGATACCACGCTTCCTACTGTGTCGATTACTAATCCGACGGATGCCAGCTTTTTAACCAGTAATTTTACCATTACCGCCGATATCTCGGACTCACAAGGTATCGCTTCATCATCGATGACCATTGATGGCCAGGCCTTAGCGTCTCCAGACATTGTGTTGACGGATTACGCGGATGGTAATTACAACATCGAGGTTCAAGCGACCGATACTTCCGGTTTGCAAAACAGTGATTCGGTGACGGTGTTTATCGACAATACTTTGCCGTCGGTTGAAGTCACAGCGCCAACCGAAGGTAGTGTTATCAGCGGTACTCTTTGTATTAGAGCTGCTGTTTCTGATCTTGCTGGAATCCGAATAGTCGAGTATTTGATAGACGATCTACATCTGAGTTATCCGCCGAACAAAGATATCCCTTTCATGTGCTTTACTAGCGACTCATTTTTTAACGGGCCACATGTATTTACGGTAAAAGTATGGGATAACTCGGATTTAGTCAATTCCGCAGATGTGAATGTAACGATTAGTAACTGATTTCAATATACGTAAAAGGATTTGATTCATGGATGATGATTTCAATAATAGTGGGGGAATAACAATGAAATGGTTAGTTTTTCTTAGTGCAGTCATTCTATTAATCGCCGGTTGCGATAGTGGTGGGGATGGTAATGTGTCACCAGAGAGACCTGTTGTAACGCTATCCGGTACAGCTTTTGATGGTCTGATACTTGATGGAGAGGTTTCTGTTTATGCGTTTGATGGTGGTATTCGTGGGGACCTTATAGGATCTGGTACTACGGATCAGGCAGGATTGTATAGTCTAGATGTGCAATCGCCTAACGGTCCTATTATGATTTGTATTAGTGGTACAGACGGGAATAGTGGTGCTCATTACATTGAAGAAGCATCAGATGCTAATGTATTTTTGGGTCAAAATGATGAATTATGTGTGGTTCAGATGTACGCTGGCGAACCAATCACCAGTAGTATTACATATTTTACAAATATAGCACGTGGTTTAGCAGAATATCTGATTAGTACTGGTATGGGCGTAGAAGAAGCGATTAACAGAGCTAATACTAGGGCTGGTACTTTACTAGAGTTAGATATTCTGAGAACTACACCGATTGATATTACTGCAATACAGAATGCTACGCCGTTCACCACTCCTGGACACCTTTACGGTTTTGCAACAGCATCAATCTCGCAATATACCATGTATATAAGCGAAATGAACTCTGAGCCTAGTCCTCATGATTTTTTCAATAGCATTCTTTTTGCACAAAAAGCGTATGAAGACATTAGGTATGATGGTGTTTTGAACGGACAAGCCGAATCCGGTATGTTAAATATGGGTTCGATCTCGATGACTACAGAAACATACCGACATGTTCTTGTGGAAAATATGTTTACTATTGCTAACTCTACTCGCAATTTGACCGGACTGGATTCCTCAGACTTGTTTAATATTGGGCAAGCCTGGAACAATTCTGGTGACACTATGTTTGGCGGGACACCTCCGGTCGCTCTTAATACAACAGAACCAACGATTACGAATATTTCCATTAACGCAGACCAGGTGCTATCAGGTGATGCGGTTGTGTTCAGTGCGGACGTATCCGATGTATTTGGCCTCAATAGCGTCGTACTGCAAATCGACAACAATGACTTACAGGTGTTCACCAACGGCGATCCTGTGTCGCATACATTAGACACCACTTCGTATCAAGATGGTGGTCATACGTTGTCTATCGTTGCTACGAATGCGTTTAATGGTGAATTTACTGTCGATATTAATGTGACGTTCGCTAATCGTCGAACAACGATTTCGAACATTAATCCTGTTGACGGTGCCTATGTGCGCGGCACTTTCAATCTCACTGCCGATGTCAACGACCCGTTGGGCATTAACAATACATCGTTGTATGTTGATGATTCCCTACATTCGACCGCGACCAGTGCGACTTCACCATTATTTGAGGTGAACAGCAGTGCATTCACTGATGGTGTGCATAATTTCCGGGTATTGGCTACTAATGGCGTTGGTTTTGACACGCCAAGCGCGGTCAATTACACGGTCGATAATACCAACCCGACCGCTAGTATCCCGAATGTGGCAAACGGTGCCTATTTAAGCGGCCAGGCCTCTATCCAGTTAGATGTCTTCGACAATATGCAGCTAAATCGAGTTCAGCTATTACTCAATGGTTCAGCGCTAAACACGTATACGGATTTCAGTTCACCATTGCCACCGTATAATTTCAATACAACGGCGGAAAGCGATTCGGCAGCTACTTTGGCTTTGAGCGCGACCGACTCGGCGGGTAATAATACGGTGCATTCGTTGGATATTAGCATCGATAATAATCCACCCACGGTCGTTATTGACTCTCCGGAGGCTAACAGTTATCACTCAGCGGATTTCGACATACTGGCGACAATTACCGATGCAATTGGTGTTGAAACTACGGAGTATTTTGTCGATGGAGAATTACAGTCATCGAATACTATTGCATTAGGTGGAGTGACAGATGGTGTGCATTCCATTTCCGTGGCTGCAACAGATTTCGCAGGCCATCAGGATAGTGCGGCAGTGAGTATCACAGTTGATACCACTCGACCCGCAGTGAACATCACGAACCCGGTTGTCGATTCGATTCATACACTGGATCTGTTGATAGCTGCTGATATCACAGACACCACACCTATTGTTTCCACTACGTATATGGTTGATGACACGGTGCTTCCGACCGCATTGGTGAATGTCCAGCCGTTAACAGACGGCCCTCACTTGGCCAAAGTCGTTGCGGTTGACTCCATGGGCTTTGAGACCGTGGCAGAGGTTTCGTTTATCTCTGATACAACACCGCCCGAACTGAGTTTGAATTTGACGTCTGGGCAATCTATTTCAGAGTTGTTTGATTTGATACCTACTGTGTCGGATTCATTAGGCGTCGAGTCTTTGGCATTATTTATTGATGGTAACCTACACGACACCATTATTAATTTCACTGATCCAATATCCACCATATTTACAACATCGTACGATGATGGTGATCACACGCTACGTGCAGTGGCAACCGACACGTCCGGTTTGACGACAGAGTTAATTGTACCTTTTGTGATATCTAACCCAGCGCCTGGTATTGCAGATTTCACATTTACTTACGTTAATACGACAACCTGTCGTGTTACTGGAGAGTTTTCTGGCAGCTTGAGTCGGATATCGAAAGTCGAGGTTTGGCGTACAACGGTTCTTCCAGGTCCAAACCAGTTGCTGGGCGATATTACAACATCACTGTCTGATAACGCTTCGAGTAATGCTGCCTTTGATATTCAGACTATAGCGTCCACGTCAGAACGTGACCCAGTATTCGCGGTAGGTTCTCAGATCTACTTTAGAATATATAACTATGCGAACGATGTGACTTTCTCACCGGCGTACTGGATGTCCGGTTCCTCCAATAACAGCGGTAGAATCGACTGTTACATTCTACCGCCGCAAGACGGCTCAGTTATTATTCCTTAACTTTTCTTGGCAGGGTGTTTTACACCCTGCCTATTCGGGAGGGTTTCTATGTTTCGGGTAGTGGTAGCAATGTCTATTTTACTAGTACTAACGGGTTGTTTTACATTACCTATTTTGCAGTTTGGAGAACCTTCGGTTTATTCTAATGGTATACGAATACTGACTCCGGATGAGGTAATGTACGCCTATGAATCACGTGTCGACAAACCAATGGCGTATACTTCTTTCGCTTACTATCTGTCGAAGGAATATCGTCGTTCACGCAATGAATTTCGACGACACGATATTCTGGGGCAAATCATTCCGGTTGTCGATGCACGCTTGGATGAAGCGGCGAGTCGTAAAGAGTATGTATTGCGATTTGAACGTGATATAGGTGAGTATCATTTTCGGACCGGCGCTTTCCATACGGGTTTTGCTAGAGTTGGCTATTTGCATTATACGGCGAATTACGGTATTTATTTTGTTAACGGTAAAGAGTGGGATATGTTTTCAATGCCGGAGGATAGGGCCAGAGACATTATTCGTAGAGGAACCCGTACAGTCCAGTGGGAAGCCAGGGTTCGGGTAACATCGGTCGGTCGGGACAAACTGAGTTATGGTCCATTATCATTCCTTGCAAATAATCGTAAAGTGGTGAATGTGGCCATTAAAGATTTGAAAGTCTACTGGTGAGCGCTTGGAGTCCATTAAATTGAACCTCAAAAAGCTATTTCTGTCTTTACATGCGCTTTTCGAAACTCTGAGCCTGGTCCATAAATGGAAAAAAGGCCGGAAAACATTTGAATAACCCACATGGAACTTATTGTATCAATAGTAGGGCTTTTTCTATTATTTTGGGCGTTGTCTGTACTTATTGAATTACTAGGGAAAATAGTAGCGTTTTTCAAACCGTCTCGCCCTCCGTCGCAACCGAATCCCCGATCAAGAGTATCTCAGCAAACGCATTCTCGTCACTCGTACCCACCTGGACATCAAGGTACAGGTAAAACAGAGCGTAATTCCACCGTATACCGGCCTAATTCGTCGCGCTCTAACAGTGCATCGAAGATAGTTTTCACTACACCTGACATGTCCTCAGGCACAGGATCTATTGTCCCTGACGACGAATTAGAGGGATTACACGACGCATTCTCGGGCGAACCGGTGGATGAAAACCGAATCCTTTTCCAGTGTATGAAATGCAGTGTTTTCTACCACGAGGAAAGTTTTCTCGTAGTAAAGGAAATGAACGAATCCAAGTGCGTTTGTTGTAATACCGTTAACATCGCTCGCTTTATTCGCAGTAATTCCACCGGTGGTACAGACTTTACACCGGATGTTGTCACTTTGAGGAATTACAAGAACTATATTGGATCAGTGGTTACCTTTGAAGGCTTGGTCCATGAGGTGAAGGAAAGCAAAAGAGGTAGTGACTATGCTGTTATGTTTGAAAATAAGTCGTGGACAAAAGGGTTCAAGTTGGTATTTTTTTCCGGATCCATAAAACATGTCGGGGGTGTAGATTATATTAGGTCACTCAAATCAAAAAAGGTTAAAGTACGTGGGTTGGTGGTTAATCACGAGATATTTGGGTATGAAATTATTGTCTATCGAAAATCTATGATTCTGGGTGTCAGCTAATGATTAAATGGAAGAAATTAACTCCGGATTACGAATCTAACATTGAGAAAATGCGAAATATGTCGCCTTTTGAGCTATTAGGAGTGACGAAAGATTCATCACTAGATGAGGTAAAGCGGATGTATCGGAAAAAAATAAAGCTGTACCATCCGGATAAAAGTGATGAGTTCATGAAGGATTATGGCGAAGAGATTTCTAAAATTCTCAATCAGGCTTATAAAAAGCTTCTGGACTACTACAATGGATGAAAGGTAATAGAGAAACACAATTTAACCCGTAGTGTCTTATTCCGCGACTCG